>Ga0272441_10013343_pt1 | contig 11831 bp, 6 predicted proteins | sample SSMProp6N_FD_193582 | JGI IMG/M metagenome (GOLD analysis project Ga0272441, IMG submission 193582) | Marine sediment archaeal communities from Little Sippewissett salt marsh, Falmouth, MA, United States - SSM-Prop-6N | ecosystem: Environmental > Aquatic > Marine > Wetlands > Sediment ...
ACGGGGCCGGTGAGGCATCCCAACTCATGGAGAAGCCGTGGTGTGACAGGTCTGTCAAGGCCTGCTCAACGACATCAAGGCTCACAAGGGGCGTCCGGTAGTCGAGCGCCGTGCCCAGAATCTGGGTCATCACGGATTCGGCGGCGGCCCGCGGTTCTTCCTGGGCAACTGGCTCATCCTCCGCGCCTGCCGACACAGCGAGTGCAAGAAGCAGTAGCGCAAAAGCGATGGCTTGTGGGCCGTTCATGGGGCACTTCCTTGTGGTTGAGGCGTGGCGGCGTTCCACTCGACCGAAGTCATGCTCACTTCGCCTGTTGAGTAATCAGCGGTCCGAGTCCAGACGGACGAGTCCACCCAGCCCGGGCCGGGGACCCATAGGGCCCCCGAAGCAATCTGCGGCCTAAAGAGAGCCGTGGCGACCTTGGCTTCGCTCCCCGCCGCGGTTTTGACTTCCACATTCCGTCCCGATCATCCTCCCCGCATGTCCCCAGTCTGCCCTGAACCACACCTTCGATAGCGCGTGGCTGAGGATCGCCTACATAAAAAACCTTCTGCTGTATAGGGTTGGCAGAAGGGTCGATGCGTAACGTATGACGCAGCATACGGGACGACCTTGTACAATGGCCGGCCCCTCAGGAGCGCGCAGGAATCCCTCGGGAGGTTGCCTGATAGTCACCGCCTGAGCCCAGACCGTCGAACCAAGCGCCCGGCAACCCGCAGCATCCGGACTCCCGGGTCGCGGCTTTCCACGGGTTCTTGGGTCGCCGGACTGACCGGCATCAACGAACAGTTGCGCCGCAGAGCCGATGGAGGGGGATTGGCAAGTGGAAGGTGCCCGGAGCGCTTTGGGGAAGAAGCACGTCATCCGTCGATCGGGACACTCAAAAGGCGCTATGCGCCCCAAACTCCCCGTTCCAGTTCTGTGCGCTGCACAGGCCCACACCCGGCCTAACAACGCCTGCGAGATCGGCCTTTGGGGCCTACCAGACGCACAGACAAGCAAAGGGAGGCCCCAGAGGCGCCCATGCATTGGTTGCGTCCGCACATATTACTCGCGGTCACGATTTCATTGTACGCGCCGGGGATGGCGCAGACGGCACCTGACAGCCTGACCGTCTCGGGGCTCACCTTGTTCCTGGACCCGGCGAGCGGGCGGGTCACCGGGGTGGACTTGGCTGGAGCGCGCAGCCTGAGCCATAGGCATGAAGGCGGCTTTTTCATCGCCGACTTCGCCGCGGGCTCGGACCCGGAGCTTGCTCAGGGCACTCTCACGGGGGCACGGGATCGGCTGAGCGGTCGGTTGGTGGCTCGGAAAACCGCCATCGAGGTGGACGTTGACTTCCAGGCGCGTAGGGACTGCCTTGGCGCGACCGCAACGATCCGCGACTTGACCGACCGCGACCGCGCCATTGTGGCGGGCTTCCGCGTCCCCTTGGATGTGAGTCACGGGAAGTGGCGGTGGTTCGATGACCTGCGGGCGGGCGCGGCGGATGTGCCCTCGCTGTACGCTGAGCTAATGGATGCCCTCGAGCCCTCCGGCCAGTCCGTGCTTCTCACAGAGCGCTTCGCGGGCCTCGCCGAGCGGCTGCCGGCCGATGAGTGGGCCACGGCGCTGATGGAGCACCACCGTCGCGTGCAGCGAGGCAAGCCCCCTAACGGCAAGGCGCCATGGTGCGAGCGGTTTGACGACGGCTGCTACATGGTGCGCCCGGCCTATCGGGTCGATGAGCGCCCCCAGTCCACGGAAGAGTACGTGCACGCATACCGGACTGGATCTCTGCAGCAGTTCGCCATCGACCTGGGGATGGTGAGCCATGCTGTACCGTAAGAAGGAGAAGCGCCCGGGCCACGGGCGACTGCTGGACATGTGGGTGCCCCCCAATGAAGCCGGTGCTCCCATCGGCTGCGTGGTAGCCAGCGAGAGCCCTGAGGACGTTGGGAAAGCCATGGAGGACGTGCTGAAGCAACGAGAATGGAGTCCGGGTGCAGACGCGGTACGTGCCCCAAGCTCCCATCCGCTGTAGTGGAGGGCGGCCCCGATGGCCCAGGCAAGCAAGACCTTCCGCATCTTCGTCAGCTCGACGTTCTCTGACATGAAGGCAGAGCGCAATGTGCTGCAGAAGCGGGTGTGGCCGCGCCTGAGGCGATATTGCATGCGCCAAGGCTGCCGTTTCCAGGCCATCGACCTGCGCTGGGGTGTGAGCGAGGAGGCAAGTCTCGACCAACAGGCGATGAACATCTGCCTCCGAGAGCTCAAGCGCTGCCAGGAGGTGACGCCAAGGCCCAACTTTCTCGTCCTGCTCGGCGACCGCTACGGCTGGCGGCCGCTGCCGGCACAGATCGAGTCGAGGGAGTTCGAGGAGGTCTGCCGGTACGTGGCTACCCCGGATGAGACAGCGCTCTTGCATATGTGGTACAACCGCGACGACAATGCAGTCCCTGCCGAGCACTGTCTGCAGCCCCGGCACGATGAGCACGAGGACGCCGAGGCATGGGCACGAGTGGAGGCGGAGCTCCACGACATTCTCCTCCGTGGCGCGCGGGAGGCCGGCCTGTCGGAGGAGAAGCTCGTCAAGTACCAAGCTTCGGCAACGGAGCAGGAGATCATCGCAGGCGCCCTAACGGCCGAGACCAACCACGCCTTCTGCTACTTCCGGACCATCGACGGACTGCCGCGAGAGGAAATGGCGCGGGACTTCGTCGATCGCGATGGGGATGGCCAACTCGATCTAGAAGCTGCAAAGCTCCTGGATGACCTCAAGGGACGTCTTGCGTGCCACCTCCCCGAAGATCACGTCCACGACTACCGTGTTGCGTGGGAAAGCGGGATCTCGGAAACTCAGTTAGGGAATCTGTGCGCGCGCGTCTATTGCCAACTCAGAGCCGCGATCCGCGACGAAATCGGCAAGATAGAGGCGGTCGACCCTCTTCAGCAAGAGATCGAGGCCCACCGCATATTCGGTGAAGACCGTGCCCGGTACTTCACGGGCCGCGAGAAGGCCATCGCTGCAGTCCGAGACTACGTGGCTGGCAACTCATCGCACCCGCTGGTCGTCCATGGTGTCTCGGGATCTGGGAAGTCCGGGCTCATGGCCCGTTGCGCTCAGTTGACGCAGGAAGCGATGCCAGACTCGCCGCTGATCTATCGATTCATCGGGGCCACCCCAACCTCCAGCGACGTCCGGTCGTTGCTGGAGAGCCTGTGCACACAGCTCCACTCGGAGTTCGAGGCACACTACCAAGAGCACATCGACCAACAGATGGCTGACGTCCAAGGGAACGACGACGAGGCGTGGGCCACGCTTTTGGAGATCGAGGCCGCGCATAGCACGACTGGCGACACGCAGACGCTAACGAAGACGCTCGGAACCCTTATCGAGGATGCGCCGGCGGACAGGGCCGTCGTCATCTTCCTGGATGCTCTCGACCAGCTAAACCCCATGGATGGGGCGTACTACCTGACATGGCTTCCGATCGAACTGCCAGCCAATGTGCGCATAGTGGTCTCGGCCCTCGACAGAGAGGACGATGCCGGCACGTGCCTGAAGGTACTGCGGGGCAGGCTGCCGGAGGACAGCTTCGTGGAGGTCAGCCCGCTTGAGCATCACGAGGGCGAGGAACTACTGGAGGCATGGCTGCAGGGAGTCAGACGGACGCTTCAGCCAGAACAGCGCTGCGATGTGTTGAGCAAGTTCCGCGGGTGCCGATATCCCCTGTTCCTGAAGCTGGTGTTCGAGGAGGCGCGCCTCTGGAAGTCGTACGACGGACTTCCCTGTGGCGCGGATGGCGTCCCGGGCCTCAACGACACTACCGAGGGTGTCATCGAGGACATGCTAGCGCGAATGGAGCAGCCCGCTCAGCACGGCGTCCCAGTCGTGTTCAGAAGTCTCGCGTATCTTGCCAGTGCACGCAACGGTCTGACGGAGGAGGAGCTACTGGATCTGCTCTCACAGGACCGGGAGTTCGTCGCCCAACTGAGCGAACACGCCCATCACGGTCTCCCGACGGCAGGTGAGTCAGGCCAGCGAGTGCCCGTCGTCATCTGGTCCCGACTATACCTCGACATGGCGCCATACCTCACTGAGCGCAGAGCGGATGCCACGTCATTGCTGTCCTTCTACCACCGGCAATTGCGCGAGGTCGTCGAGCGTCGGTACCTGAGGGGGCGCAACGCCATCATGGCACACAGGCGTCTGGCCTCGTACTTCGAGGTCCAGGATACTCGCCTCGGGACCGAGACCCGGATGACGACGACCAACTACCGCAAGGCTTCAGAGCTAGCCCATCAGCAGACAAAGGGGCAGGACTGGCGCGGCCTGCAGAAGACGCTCACTTCCGTGGAGTTGCTGGAGGCGAAGGCGGAGGCGGGGATGGTCTTCGACCTGGCGATGGACTTCACTGCCGCGAGTGCGGCACTTCCTGCGGACCACCTTTGGGCGACGAACATCCGCCTGCTCGAGCAGCTGCTGCGCACTGATCTGCAGTTCGTCGCCCGCCATCCCAGGACGCTCTTCCAGTGCATTTGGAACCGCGCGTGGTGGTATGACTGCCCACAGGCCGCAGACCACTACGAGCCTCCCGAGGGGGGGTGGGGCGCTTCAGGGCCGCCGTGGGAGCGGCCGGAGCCGAAGCTGTCTACCCTCCTGGAGCGCTGGCGCGAGGAGAAACTGGCCGCCGAGCCCTGTTTCCCCTGGCTCCGTTCTGTGCGGCCACCCCCCTTCTCTCTGGGCGGCCCACAGCTAGCCTGCCTGCGGGGACACGAACGCGCCGTCTGTAGCGTGGCCTGGGGCCCCCAGGGCAAGCGCATCGTCTCTGGGTCATGGGACGCGACCATCCGAGTGTGGGATGCCGAAACAGGCCAGGAGCTAGCCTGCCTGCGGGGACATGAACGCGGCGTCTATAGCGTGGCCTGGGGCCCCCAGGGCAAACGCATCGTCTCTGGGTCAGCGGACGCGACCGTCCGAGTGTGGGATGCCGAAACAGGCCAGGAAATGGCCTGCTTGCGGGGGCACGAAGGTGAAGTCAATAGCGTCGCCTGGGAGCCCCGAGGCAGACGCATCGTCTCAGGGTCGGGAAGGTACCGTGGCAACACGGTTCGTGTATGGCACGCCGACACCGGCGAGGAGCTCGCATGCCTGCAAGGACACACAAGCCATGTCAATAGCGTGGCCTGGGACTCCCAGGGCACGCGTATCGTGTCGGGGTCCACTGACAGCACCATCCGGGTGTGGGACGCAGAGACGGGCCAGGAGCTGGCATGCCTGCGAGGTCACGACGATACAGTGAACAGCGTGGCCTGGCAGCCTCAAGGGGAACTCATCGTGTCCGGGGCAGGCGGCTTCGGCATTGACAACACAGTTCGTGTGTGGGACGCGGAGACCGGCCGGCAGCTCGCCTGCCTGCGAGGACACGAAGAACCGGTGCAGAGCGTGGCTTGGGACACTTCGGGCCTGGAGGTGGTCTCCGGATCGGCGGACAAGACCGTACGAAGGTGGCACGTATGGGTCTCGTGGCACACAGAGATACCCGAGGAGCTCGCCTGCCTGCGGGCACACGAGGATTGCGTCCTTGGCGTGGCGTCGGCCCCCCAAGGCATAGGCATGGCCTCGTGCTCTTCGGACAGCACGGTCCGGCTGTGGAGACGGGGGACGATACACGATCTCCCGTGCCTACGAGGGCACGAAGATTGGATCAACAGTCTGGCCTGGGACGCTCGTGGCGAACGCTTGGTCTCAGGATCGGGCGAACTCAAGGTCCGAGACGGGTACCACACGGTTCGCATATGGGATGGAGAGACGGGCCGGGAACTCGCCTGCCTGGGGGGATACCAGTTCATGGTAAGGAGCGTAGCTTGGGACCCCCAAGGCAGACGCATTGCGGCAGGATGGGGCAACCTTGGCGGCGCGGACCCCAACTATCCCTTGGCTCGTATATGGGACGCGGAGACAGGGCAGGAGCTCGCGTGCATGAAGGGACACGAGGGGCACGTCTGCAGCGTAGCTTGGGACCCTCATGGCAGACGAATCGCCTCGGGGTCGTTCGACCGCACGGTCCGGGTATGGGACGCAGAAGCCGGTCGAGAGCTCGCCTGTCTGCGGGGACACGACGCCCAAGTCGATAGCTTGGTCTGGGACTCTCAGGGCGAGCATATCGTGTCGCAGTGCAGTGACGGCACCGTCCGGGTCTGGGACGCAGAGACGGGTGAGTGTCTGCACGTCATCGAGTCGGGGGGGGACGTAGAGTCGATCGCGTGCGGACTGGGGCCTGGCACGGCGGGGTCGGCCACCCAGTGGCGGGCCGTCTCGTCCGGGCTCGAGACCGTCGTTGAGAGTGCCGAGACTGACGAGGAGGTGGCGTGGCTTCCCATGCTGTTGCTGCCCATTTGCATGCACCCTAATGGCCGGACCTGGGCCGGCGGGAGCCGCAACTACGTCGCTGTGTTCACGCTCGAGGGAGATGTCATCCCATAGGCACCATCGTGCTCCTCGCCGGGCCCGTCATGCCGCGTCGCCCCGTCCAATCCTCTCGGGCCAGTGTCGCCTCCGAGGGACGTTAGCAGAGACCGGGCAAGAACATCAGGCGAGAGGGCGCAATCGGGGCCCACACCGGCTCCGATGGCGGCAAGCCCCTGCAGTTCGTCGGGAAGATCCTCAGGGCGGCAGTCCAGCAGCACAGGTATGAGCGTCACACCGTGCCCCCACGGGTACGCCCACTCACGGTTGACCCAAGCCGAACTGAGCGATCGACGACTGACGAGCCAAATGACGGCGGCAGCGCTCTGTAGTGCCTTGCCATAGTCAGCGGGGAACTCGGCTACCCAGTGTATGCGATGGTCTCGCCACAGACGGTACTTATTCTCTTCGCCAAGTACGTGTTCGATGGCTACGGCGGCCTCGGCGTCCCCGTGGCTGTAGCTGATAAACAACGACCCAGGATGCCGGTCAATGCGCCTTGCCTGGAAGATGCTGTCGGCCTGCATCTCTGTGTTCTGTGACATCCGGCCGGCTCTGTGCAGGTGGTACTGTCCGTGTAGCAGGAGATAGTCGCTCCAAGCTTCGGAACCGCTCTGGTACTGCCGCCAACATGCCTCTGCCAGTGCCTCAACGCCCTTGTCAGAATCGATCCAGTGGTCACCCGCAGTGTCACGGTCCGTGAGCCAGTCCTGCAGAGATGCATGGAAGAGGGCGTACGTGGCCTCGTCTCCTGCCCCCTCAACCTGCAAGTAGTGACGAAGAGCTCGGAGACGATGGTACACGATTTCGGCGCCAACGCCGGCTGCGGACACGATGATGCCAAAAGGCAAGGGTGTCTGTGACGCTGAGAGCACACGCATGATGGGAGCATAGCCGCTCAGATACGCATCAGGGTCTGGGAAGCTACGTCGGAGATCGGAGTCGTAGAAGCCCGCCAGCTTCGGCGTCAACTGCACCAGCCCCTCGACGGGCACACTGCCATCCTCGAGGGCATCCAGAAGGAGCTTTGCATAAAGGAAATTGCCGTCCGCTATCTCACTGATACGCTGCCCAACAGCATCGGCGTCGGATGCGATGCGTGCCACGAGCTCGTCGGCCTGGATGCGCGCAGCGATGTAGCGGCGAAGGTCCTCCTGGTTCTCAGCCCGATCGGCCCGCAACTCGAAGGCCGTGAGCACCCGGAGGCGCTCCATGATCGGCGCTTCAGGCCGAGTGGTGGCCACAATTCGCAGCCAATTCGGGAGGTCCCCTGCCTGGGCGACCAGCACGTCCAACACAGTCTCGCCATCATGATACTGGGCCTCATCCAGCGAATCGATAATGATGAGGCGGTGTGCTGTCGGAGCGTCCAGAGTTAGGCTGGGTTCCACGATGAGTTCGCGAAACGCGTCAGACGCGGTAATCCGACGCGCCTCCGGACGCCTCATCTCCACGGCCGCACCATAGCCCGGTCGCACGCGACCCCAAGAGCGTGGCGGAGACCACCCGCTTCCTCGTGGACCGAGTGATCCTCGCCGCGGGGGAGCGGGGGCTTCGTCTCCGCCCGGGTACACGGCGCAGCGACGTCGAAGCGCTGTGCCAAGGTCTGGACGCTCCAGGGCGTGGGCGACGATTTCCGGAAGGGAGTCTCACACCGCACGTGGAATCTTCGACTGGCTTCGCTCGCGTGCCCCGGAGGCCAGGACCACGGCGTACTCACCCGCCACCTCAGACGGCGCGCGGGCACAACACACTGGGAAGGTGAGCAACCAAATGGGCAGCTTGCGATTGGGCGTCATCGGCTGCGGGGGAATGTGCAGAGCGCATCTCGGGTCGGTCGGAGGGCAGGCGGCGAGCGTCTCCGCCGCACTGCGCCCGTTCGCGGAGGAGATCGAGGTCCGTGGGCTTGCCGACATCGACCTGGCGAAGGCCGAGGCCTACCGGGAGGCCTACGGCGGCGAGTACGTGACCGATGATCCCGAGCGCATCTTCCTGGACCCCGATGTCGACGCGGTGCTCATCACCACCTGGCACGACACCCATGCACCCTTCTCATTGCGCGCTCTGGAGAATGGGAAGCACGTACTCATCGAGAAGCCCATGGCGATGACAGAGGAGGAATGCGACGCCATCGTGGCGGCCGAGGAGCAGACCGGCCTCAAGTACATGGTGGCTTTCAGGTGCCGCTTCGCGAAGGGCGCGCGGGACGTGAAACGGGAGATCCCCAACCCCAGCAACGTTATCGCCCACGCCCGGGTCGACGGCATCTGGCCGGAGACGCTCTGGGCACAGGACCCCGTGAAGGGCGGCGGGCAAATCCTGTCGCAGGCTTGCCATATCGTGGACCTGATGTTCTACCTCGCCGACTCTGAGCCCGAGTCCGTGTACGCCGTCGGAGGCGTGTACCACCACTCCCACCCCGAAGTGATCGACACCATCAACGCGTCGGTGCGGTTCAAGAACGGCAGCGTGGGCGCGTTCCTCGGCGGCGATGGGGGCACGGGCCGGCTGATGGAGGGACACGCCCTTCCCTGCGCGTGCCCATTCTTCGTGATGGTGGTGGACAGCGGCCGCAGCGCCGTTGCGGTCGACCACGGGCACGACGCCCGCTTCCACTCGTCGGTGCCCGAAGCCGAGTGGGCCATTCCCTACGAGTCGCGCAACTACTCCCAGACGGTCGGCGCCGATATCGCCGGCGGCGTGCCTGACATCCTCCCCACATTCGCGAAGTCGATTCTCGAGGACGAACCACCGCCGGCGACGGCTGTCGATGGGGCCCGCACAACGCGGTTCATCCTCAGGTGTTTCGAGTCGGCCCGGACGGGCAAGCTCATCACCTTTTGAGGCGAGGCCCCAAATCACGCCAGAATCTCAGCACTATCGGGACGCTCGAGACCAGAGCCCCATTTCGAGGTCTACGTGAAGCGGTTGGATTGGTCTGCCGATGGGTGTGCGGGGCCCAGCCCTTTCGGCCGATTCCGTCGACGCGATTGCGCTCTATGCCCAGCGACGGCGAGAGGTGCGTACGGGGCCACGCCCGTTGCTGACACCGCCGGCCGGAGGAAGGCCCGCACACCATCTCTACCGGCGGCAACGCGTGCCCTTGCTGACTTGAATCACCGCACAAAGCGGAGATGCTGTGGTGCTTGGCGTGGGTGGTGATGGACCGGGCCCCAAGCCGTGCGTTCCGTGGCTGAGCGCGGATTTCGAGAAGGTTACCATGCAGGGAGAGGCCCGCGATTCGGCCACCAGGGTGCTCACGCGCGAGGGACGTTGCCGCTGGCTGCCGCCGCCGCCCTACATGCCCGAGGCATCTAGGAGAATCCCCATGACATGGCCGTCTTCACAAGCGACCCGTAACCCGAGAGTCAGCCCTACCCGTTGGTTGCTGCTCGGATGCACCATGGGGATGCTTACCGCGGCCATCGGGCACTGCCAGACACCCCGGGAGATCATTGAGCTACTCAGAGATCGAAGACTTGAGAATGGCGTGCAACTCGTCGACACAACGAACTACCCTCCGGAGCTTCGCTTGGCAGCCCGGTCACGATGGGAGGCCCGGCTCCCCCGGGTCGCGGATGCGTGCTGGGCGTTTGCCGAGATTGCGCAGAGCACGTTTTTCGCAGAGAACCCCAACACCCCGACACTCGACGGCCCGGAGATAACCTACGCCTCGCAGGACAACTCGAAACGATTTGAGATCAACACGGGCACTGGCGAGATACGCTACGTCATCGACACGGAGAAGGAGTGGCGGGGCGGGTGCAACCTATCGCTCCCGCAGGACGGCGTGGAACCGACATTGTCGAAGGGGCAGGCCTGGAACTGGCCCCACCTGCTGATCCTGCAGGAGATTCAAGATCCCAAGGCGGCCGACGGCAGGCTGAGACCGAGAAGCTATGACGAACTCCGCTTCAGCTTCTCGGCCGAACTGGCCGCCAGCGAGAAGGGGAAGCCCAATCAGTGCCCCCCGGGGACGTGGGGGGAGACCGTGATCCCGGATCACTGCCTATTCTACGTCGCCTTTAAAGTCGCACCCCAAGATGACGCCGCCACAGTTCAAGCCGCGGAACAACTGGCGAGGAGCATCTACTGTCTGTACCCGGTCTTCTACAGCTACGATGGGAAGAACCCCATCTCCTCTGGCCCTTGGTTGGGCCTCGACCCGGCGGGCGATGGCGTCTACTTCACCCCCCATCATTCGAGGCTTGAACTAGGTCGCCCTGCCGAGGTGCGCATCGACGTCGGCGCTCTGATCCAAGACTCGATCGATGCCGTCAACCAGCGCCTTGCCACCGACCTGTCGCCGCAAGACTACATCATCTCTCACGTCATTATCGGTTGGGAGATATGGGGCGCATACCGATCGCGTATCCGCCTCCGCGACCTATCACTCAGAGCCTACAACTCGACACGGCCCGCGGCTACGGCGCCGTGAACTTCGTCGGCGCAAGGTCCCACAACTCCTCTGAGGTCAGGTCGCAGTCGGGCGAGACCAAGGCACAATCCAGTTGAGCATGCGATCCCACGGCTTTCAACCGACCACACGCCACCGCGGCAACGTGGGATGTTGAGTTGACCTGGGCCTAACTGAAGACGCGGGGTATGACTGCTTCTATGTGAGCGGTATGAAGTCTGTGAGGGGGTAGCGTCAACTCGCGGCCGGGGACCGGCTGCCGAATCAACACAGAAAAGCACCCCAAATGTTAGGGCTCCCTTTGTGTAGGCAACATATCTTGCTGGCGGGAAATACGCGACGACTTCCTTGACTTCATACGCAGTCGGAAGTGGCGAACCCGCAGTGAGAGGGAGGCATAGAAGGTCCGCGTTCGGACGCCGAAGTCCGGTCCACGAGACTTGCGAGGGTCAGTATGTCCAAGCGGCAGGACGTTCAGAGCAGGTGCGGTCCGCCACTGCGCCCCCATGGCGTTTCGCAACTGCCGGGGTAGTTCTGACCGAGTGCTGCCTTAGATGCGCCCAAGCGCCACCAGTACCCCGAAGGCCACAACGATGGTCCCGTTTGCTTCGTGAAAGCGATGCATATTGTCGCCCCACAGCATTCTCGAACGGTGGACGATCAGCCGATAGATTATGAACTCGCTCTTCAAGCGCCCGCACACCACCAATCACAGGCCCACTGCCACCATCAAGATGCCCCATAGTACGTGCATCGGCTTGCCGCCCTTACGCTACTCGGTGAACAGCACGTCATCAATCCAAAGCGTGTTCCAGCCGCATCCCCGGCCTACCATACTGGATGCCTACACGATGCCCAACTGCGCCATCTGATCGAGATCAAGCTGCCCGTCCGATCCTGCCCATCGTGGTGTAGTTCGAAGGCCGCCGTCGGGTGCTCGGTCAGTCGACCCGCATGCTCCC
>Ga0272441_10013345_pt1 | contig 11829 bp, 8 predicted proteins | sample SSMProp6N_FD_193582 | JGI IMG/M metagenome (GOLD analysis project Ga0272441, IMG submission 193582) | Marine sediment archaeal communities from Little Sippewissett salt marsh, Falmouth, MA, United States - SSM-Prop-6N | ecosystem: Environmental > Aquatic > Marine > Wetlands > Sediment ...
GTCATCCAGTAGTTGCAATGGATAAGATCCGGCCTTACACGGGGAACGATGTTGTTGATGACCTCCCGCTGAAAGGCAAGGGCGATTTTCATGTTTTCGCCCCCGTAATTGGAGTAAACCCGATTCATGTAGAAAAAAGCCCGGTCTTCAGCCAGGTGGATCCGATCATCAGGCATGATCCTTCGGATGGTGTCGATGTCCTTATTGATAATCGGGGGCAGATGGTGATTGAACATGGCGCGGTAATTCGGCAGCGCAACGTGGACATCGGCGCCCTGGTCGAACAGCGCACTGATCAGAGCGGCGGACACATCGGCCATCCCACCGGCCTTGGCCTTCAGGTAATTGGCGATATTACCCATATTGTCGGGCAAATAAGTGACTTCCGGTGTCACGATAAGAATACGGGGGTTGCTCCGGGTAGCGGTCATGTGTTGTCGCACCTTTAAATCGTCAAGACTCAATCGCTCGGTTGATCCGGAAGCGGCATGGAAGTATGGAAGTCCGTCCGAAACCGTTCAGCGTAGCTCTGAATTAACGTATTTACCCGTTGCCATTGACCAGAACGGACGATGAGTCCGGCATGATGGCGTTTGTTTAACCTCCAGACAATTTCAGGATCATCGTAGTCGGTCGTATCCGGATTTTCTTGCCGTGCCAAGGTAATGATAAGGCCGGCATAGTCTTTGCGACGTTCGGGTAATCGATAGGGTTTGGTCTTACCGGCAAAGGCCACCTTGGCCCATTCGGTCCAGAGATTGATACCGGATGCGGCTTCAACCAACTCAGCGATATGGGCCCCACCGACCCGTGCCGCCGTTTCGAGGAAGTAGAATTCACCATCATCCCTTCCTCTTATGAACTCGGTATGGCTGACCCCTTGCTCCAGTTCGAATTGGGTAATCACCCTATCATTTAATGCCCTTAGAATGGGTTCCTCGGGCGAGCCCCTCTCCAGCGAACAGGATGCAAAGATACCGCCTTCATGGGCGACACTCATGGGAGGCAGCATGTACTTTTGTATGGCGGTAAACTGCACGCTGCTTGCATATACTATAGAATCGACATGATAGATATCACCCGGTACAAATCGTTCCAGCAAGTTGAATGATTGCTGATCGCCTAAGGTTTCGACGATCTGCCAGAATTGTTGTCTGGTTTCAATTTTTTTTATCCCAATCGCCGATGCCTGGGAGCGGGGTTTGAGCACCCAGGGTGCCGGCACCTGGTCAAGAAATTCGTTAAGTTGATCATGATTGAGGACATGAATGAACTCGGGCACCCGTATGCCCAGATCTTTTGCCCGCATACGCATGGCCAATTTATCCCTAAAACGCCTGGCCGTGGATTCTCCCATGCCGGCAAGCCGCAAATGCTCCCGCAATGTGGCGGCCATTTCCACATCGAAATCGTCCAATGCAACGATGATGTCAAAGATAAGCCTTCGGGCAAGAAAACTGACGCCGTTGATAACATGCTCACGGTTTTGCAAATCCGGCATCGCGTGGACTTCATCGATCGTGTCCCGGGGCCAGTCTGCATCAAGCAATTTTTCCCTGGTTAAAAGGATGACCCGGCAGCCTATTCGTTTGCACTCGCGCATGAATTTTTCGCCTTTGAAATAACTGGCGATACACAGAAACGTGACGGGGCGTATTTCATCCATTGTTGTAACCTCCCTCAATCAATCCAGCAAATCGGGGCCATCCCCAATCCGGCCGCGCGCTTGTCGGTCATCCCCAGTTCGGTTTTGACCGCCAGAATGGCTCCCATGTTAGAGAACCAACCTCGCCCGGCGGCGTCGTTTTTAATTTTGCGGGCCGGATCTTTACTGGCGTAGTGCGTGCGGCTCAGCGCCAGGATGCACCGGGCTGCGTTGGGCGAATCGGCGACGGCCGGCGAACCCGCATGAAACACCAACCGGGTTTCAGAGCAGAATCCGGCCAAGGCGTCGGGATCCGTCAACTCCGCATTGATATTGGGCATCACCGGCGTGGCCCAGACCAATTCCTGGGCCAGCATGGGCTCTTCGGAACAATACTTTTCCACCACGGCAAGATCCGGGCTGACGAAGACCCCTTTGGAACTCATCCCGTGCAGCGGTTTGACGGCCAACTGCTTCAACTGGTCCGGATCCTTGCGGAAAGAGTCCAGCAGACTGGGGGTAATGTGCTGGGTTTGCGGTGCGACACCCACCGCTTCCAACATACGCAGGTTGGTAATGGAGCTTTTGTCGATCAGGTAAAAACCGGCAATATGCTTCGACAGATCCGGCCAAAGGGCCGGTGTTGCGTATATTCGCCGCAGGCATTCGATGACCTCGGGTTTTCCTTCGGCGGTCATCTTTTTCAGATACGATTTGAAATCCGCGTCCACCAGCCTGGAGATGACTTTGTCAATTGTTCCGGTCTTCCCCTCCCAACGGTAACCAAGCGAATCGCCCTTGAAAGACAATTCCTGGGGATCGAGAATCAGCGGTTCCCGGGAGGGATCGCCTGGGCTCATAAATTTCGCCAACAGGGCCAGATTCTGAAAACTGGGCTGGTTGCGGGGATCGATCTCCAGAAAAAGAATCCGGTCGCGATGATTCTCCGATCCGTGGATATAGGTGGCCAGGACTTGTTCGTCCAGTTCTGCATCGGTAAGCGGGTGATGATCTTTTTTGACCCGGGTGAATACGGACTCATCATATGCGCCGGTGTTTCGCGCCGATTGGATGCATTCTCTGAGCCATCCATAGTAGGTATCCACGCTCTGGGCCTCGAGTATTTTGGCATAGAGATGGTCGCCGGAGGCTTTGAATTCGTCAAAGTCCATTCCTCTGGTTGAGTTGGCGCCGTATACCAGCACGTCAAAGGCCAGGTCCGGTTCCACGGTCAGGTAATACCGGTGCAGGATGTCGGCCATCTCCTCGGTAATCCATCCATCCGGCATCCGTTGTATCAGGTAGTCTGGACCTTCGGCCGCGAGATGTTTGCGGGCCAAGGCATATAGGACGCGGGAGGTCGCCCAGAGGATCTCAATAAGGTACGGCGGCATATGGAGGGGAAGGGCCCAGGGAAGATCCCCCGCCCCATAGATGGGTACAAACAGTCCTTTGTCGGCAAGGCTTTGGTAGTAGCTTGCAATCACCACTTCATTTTTAGCGACCGCTTCATTTTTTTCCAGCGCCCGCCGAGTCTGCGCAATGCGTGTCCCTTCGTCATATTTTTTTTCTATCTCCTGCAAGGCGTCAAGGGCTTGATCGATACTGGGTAAATGGGTCCTAATGCGCATTCGTTGCCTCCCTTCCGTTATTCGTTGTCGTCAACCACCTGCTTGACGAAATCCAAAAGGATATCAGTGTAAGTGGAAATGCTTTCCAGATCAATCCATTCATGGTCAGAGTGATGGCCGGCGCAAACCGGCTTGGAAATGATCACCGGTATTTTGTATGGCGTAAAAAAGCGGGCGTCGGAAGCGCCTTCGCTGCGATAGATCGGCATGGGGTGAGAGAGGTGACGCTCGGCAGCCTTTTGAAACATGCGACTGCACCAAAGCCCCATATCCAGGTAAAAATTATCTCCCACCACCTGCGGCTCAAACTCCCCCTTCTGACCTACAATTTTTCGCACCCGATCCTTTATCTCTTCCGCCGTCCGGCCTTCGATAAAGCGCAAATCAAAGCTGGCTTCACAGGCATCAGGCACTTTGTTGGCCGCATCGCCTGACACTATTTTCCCAAAATTCAAGGTGTGGGTCCATTGTTCAGGGGAGTATACAAAAGGAAATTCGTTGCGCAACCCAGAATAGATCGCAAACATCTTATCAATGGCGTTATCACCCAGCCACGGTCTGGACCCATGGGCTGATCTACCCGAGGTTTTTACATGAAAATGGAAGACGCCTTTTTCTTCCGCTTCAATCTGGAAATTATCACCGCCATCCGGCAGAAAACAGACTGCTGGTCTCAGCCCAACTTCATTCAGCAGATAACCAATCCCTTTGTTTCCACCGATTTCCTCATCAAAGGTAAACGCCAGCAGAATTTTCTCTTGGCCTGACTTTAGGCGGTCCCAGACATCAAAGAAAACCGGAACGGCAAATTTCATATCGCTGGTGCCCCGCCCCATCATCCTGCTCCCTTTTATTTGCGGTTCAAACTGTTCATCTTGGGCCTGAACCACATCTAAATGGCACGACAGCATCAGGGCGGGGTTCAGGGCTTCAACATCAAGTCCGGCAAGCAGAGAGGGATAGGGATAGGAAGGGATGATTCTCGTCTTCAGACCACGCTTTTCCGCTTCAGCTTTCAGAAGATCGCGGCAGCGATCATGTTCCGGCATATGTTGAGGTTCATGGGTGGTTTTTTGACGGATCAACTGTTTGAAAAGTTCGAGATATTGACGATCCATGATTAAATCCTTTCTCATTATCCGTTTTTTGGATTCTCGATCAAAATTAACTCCGTTCGTTTTGAAGACATACTTGCTGTTGTTGTATTGAGACTAAACCACGACGGCAATCCATGTCAAACCATGAAATAGACAGGTTTAGGGTAAGCGGAAAACTGGTAGGGGTCAAACTCCGGCCGCATGATCGACACCGCCATGCGGCAGCGGTCGCCTCCCGTTACGGCCTGCCTATTGAAATTGTCAGCAAGGTCCCTTTGGATCAGGGTAAAACGACCAAGGAGATCGCCGAACTGAAGCGTGTTGCCAAAAGCACGATTGATTTCCACCGGCTTAACATTCACTGCAGGCTCAAGTTCACGAACAGAAAAGCAAACCTGCAATCATAGCTGCGGTCTTTAATATTCTACGCGTTTTTCCCTCATACAGTCCTCCTACTAGTCCCGTATTGTCAGATCAAACCGCCCAATAGATATTCGCTAGATCCTTCTGACGTTTATAGGAGAGAAAAAATACATAAAGCTATGGGACCAATCAAAAGCTTCGGCCGCAATCGTTAACGACAAATTAGATGTCCAACCTGGACAGGGCCGCACAATTATCAGCGTTGCCGACGCTGATCTTGCTTTGGCACAAGTTCTTCAAATGTTTGAGCCAACACTTCCGAAATGTGAGGTTGGTATACACATTCAACTGCAGTGATTGACTCGACCGCCAACATCGGTGCCGGTGTTGCAATCGGGGCTGGGTGCTATATCGGACCAGGCGTATTAATCGATGAAGATACAAAGCTTTATCCCAATGTCACCGTGCTGGATGACACCCGCATCGGCAGTGGCACGGTTATCTGGTCCGGTACGGTCATACGTGAACGCTGCCGTATCGGCAACCATTGTATCATCCATCCAAATGTAACCATCGGTGCCGATGGCTTTGGTTACCGACCTTCACCGGATGGTCGAGGTATGGTCAAGATCCCTCAGATCGGAACGGTTGAGATTGGAGACGGCGTCGAGATTGGCGCAGGCAGTTGTGTCGACCGGGGTAAGTTCACCTTCGAATCACATTTTCATTTCGTTTTGATTAAAACGTAAGCAGAAGGATTGAAATATAATATTTTGGTTAAAGGTAAGGATAAGTTAAATCTTATACCATATACATGGTCGAACAATTTACGATATATCCTCTATAGAAAAAGGTCAACGTTTCCTAAGCTGTGAGAGAAGGCAATGCGGCATAAAATATTTTTTGTTAAAGGAATCCCAGAATAAAAAATTAGAATTTTTATTGAACCATTATGTCATCAAGTCACTTGACTGTTTATTTTGAGAGAGATAATTATTATAAAAATTGATCCAAGACGGGTGTGTAATTACCACCCACCCGAAAAATCGTCTAACCACCCGATGTAGCGGTGCTTTGAATTAGCCTCGATCCAAGCTTTTGGCACCCATTAAAAGGCTCCTGTCAACAAAAAACACCACGCCATCGCAGGTATCTGCCGTTTTGGCAAGAGTAAATAGATTCTATTTTTGCAATCTATTCTGTACCCACCCATATCCCGTCGGATTTTGATCCACCACTGACGGCTGCGCCGGAATACATTATGGTCTCTCCCTGTCGATAATTGCTTTCCCAGCGGATCGGAAAGGGTCGAAAGAATGATCCGAACCACCGTGGTTGGCGGTGGTGGGAGTTCCAGAAGAATCGGATAGGACGGGAATTGATTGCAAGAACCCAAACCGAACTCGGTCACCATTGCACGATTCCTCCTATCCGCCCAGGCGCTGTTGAACAGTATCCCCACATTGGAATAAAGAACCACCGCCCAGCATAGATGCTACCACGAGATAAGCGTTTAAAAAAAAGATCGTGGTCAACGATGGTGGTTTCCGGCTGCAAAACAGTAGGGATCCGGAGCGCCAAAAACATCTTTGCCCATGCCGTACATCACCGCCATGCAACCACGGCAAAGGGGCCGGATTGTGCAATCCTGGCAGCCGCTGGGGCCCTTGCGATATTGCCGGGCACGCTCGCTTTCATAAATCTCAAGCAGGCTGTTTTCAAAGATATTGCCGAGGGGGGAATCGAATTTGCGGCAGGCATCCACTCGGCCGTCGGGTAATAGGGAGACAAAATTAAAGGCGGCGCCGCAGCCATAGCCGGCACATCCACTGTAAAAATGGTCACTGCCATCCTGCAGTTGGATCAGGTTAAAAAGGTTGTCTTTCAGGCCCATGATGGGGTTGTGCCTGGCCGCCGTCAGGTAGTTCCGTAAGAAATCCGCATAGGTGTCGATATCAGCGGATGCCAGGGAAGCGCCTTCACCAACCATGGCGAGTCGATTGAAGTTGAAATGGTCAACCTTGTGTCTCAGCAGCTCGGCCAGCTGCAGGACCTGCCCGCTGTTTTCACGGGTCAAGGTCAGCATTACCATGGAGTAAATGCCAAATTTCTTGAGTAGGGGTAAAAATCGCATAACCCGCTCAAAGTGCCCCTGCCCGCGTATATAATCGTTGTGTTCCCGCAAGCCCTCCAGACTGACCTGGTAAAAAGCGGGTTTGCGAATGGCAAGGAGTGCTTCCAATTTCTCTTGGGAGGTGGGATTGCCGAGAATGGCGGTTAAAAAACCCCTCTCTACCGCGGCCCGGTAAAGTTCCATGAAGTTGGCATGCAAAAGTGGGTTGCCGCCGGTGAAGGTAACCTGACCGTAAACGAATTTTGATCGGCAAAAATCGAAAAAATCGTCCAGGATCGCGAGACCCTGATCGAGACTCACGGCTTGCCTGTGGCTGCGGTCGTAGCAGTGGCGGCAGGAAAGGTCGCATTGTTGGGTGATGTGCCACTGAAGGGTGAAAACGGGTGAAGAGATGAACTGTTCGTCGTTGATTGCGTTGGTAAAAAAATCGTCCGGGCGACGGATACTAGACGGTGGAAGAATGAGAATCCCTTTTGCGACCGCCTGGTAGACGATGTCGTCGATATGGCCGAGGGTCACCCCATGCTCCGCGGCCAACTGCCGATAATCAAGGTCTTCGGCGATAATTTTGAGGGCCAGCAGGTCGTGGGGGTGGGCGTCGTGGATTTCGATCCGGTCGCCTGCCGGCGGGCGATAAACGAGGACGAAACCTTGTTGCGGCTGCGGGCGATGGGCGATGTCCGTCAACACTAAAGGTAAGCCGGAATAGTCAACATCGAGTAACTGAAGTTCAGGATTGACCATAATCGCTGATCGTGCTTGGTGAGCATGGATTGGGGAACCACCAAGCTTGCCAAAGGCCTCCTCGACACGCCCCAGATCATCCAAAAAGGGGAGTTCTGCAAGCAGGGTCGGATGGGCGGCACAACAGCGCTCCAACGCTTCGCGGGAGTCGATCGTAACTTGGTTGGCCCCACCCATCGCCCGGGCTATCAGGGCCGCGCAAGCCGGATAGTTTCTCTTGACCGTGGTGGCTTGTATCTGTTCTTCAACAGGACTTACACGCATTTTTTTGCTCGCTTCACAAAAAGGCCGATGGTCTTTGAACCATCGGCCTTTTTTCGTTCAGTTGGGTTGTGCGAACCGCACAGACTATATCAGCTTCAACCACTTTTCCCGGTCTTTTTCTTGGGCTCTTCGGCTTTTTCTTCATCAGCGCTACCTGCGCTGTCCGATTTGTTGCCTCAGCCGCTTTTCCCAGCTTCTTTTTGGATGGCTTTTTCGGCTTTTTCCTCATCAGCGCTACCTGCGCTGTCTGATTTATTGCCTCAGCCGCTCCCTTTGGCTTCGACCTTTTTGTCGGCACTACCTGTGCCGGATTTACCGCTTCATCCACTGCTGCCAGCATGAGCGTTGCTCCCAATGAGTCCGCCGACCCCTATCAGACCCGCCACGCTCAGTCCGGCAACGATCTTTTTTAGCTCTTTGATCTCCATCGCTGCCTCCTTCTGCATTAAGATGATTAAATACAACCCGCCTGCCACCAGGTGGTGTTGCTTCTATATTTATGGATGAAACAATCGGGGGATGTCAACTCGATTTTTGACAGCGTGAATTTGACCTCAACGATATCTTGTGGTTCGCCTCTACACATGATGGCCCTACTCAAATTGTATGTTTGTATTGGTAAAAAAGGTCCATTGAAAATTTGGACTGAAAATGCACCTCCATCACATGGCAATTATATGGATTTTACAGATGTCAAACGGAGATCACTTGTTTTTACGGCATTGATAAACCAAGATCGTTTGCATAGATCACTACTATCAAGATTTTTCAGATACCTTCATTGCCTGGCGTGTAATCACCACCCTCCCGGAAATCCGATGGGCGACTATATGTGGTGGCCTGCGAAAATAGCGTTCCACGGCGTTTTTGGCAAGATACCACACGAAACGATGGGGTCTGTTTTTGTGGGATAGCCACTTCGTAATTGTAGAAACATAAAATTCAGGACGGCCGAACTGCGTAAAATCCCAATCGAGCCACTGGAACAAAAAGTTTACCTAAAATTAATTGCAAGCTGGTTGAAGGGATAGGATCTGGGTAGCTAAAAAACCGAAAATGCTTTTTAAAATGAAAAAATGGTGCTGCCCGGAAAAGCGGTGGTGGATTTCAGAATGACTTCTATATAGAGGGTGTTTTACCGAGTTGCACTACTTGCATAAGACCTCAATTTATTGACAATATTTAATTATTAAGGCTATTGTCATTCATACCTCAGACGAGAGGTAATACAACCGGAGTTAACTCAAATCACAGACCAAGGAGACAAAATGACAAAAGCTGAAATCATCGAGAAAATTGCCTCAGACGCAGGTATTCCGAAGTCCACCGCTAAGGTCGCGTTTGATTCCGCGCTTGACAGCATCAAGGCCGGGCTTAAAAAAAAGGATAGCAAAGTGACGTTGGTCGGGTTCGGTACGTTTAAGACCGTATATCGGAAGACGCGGATGGGCCGGAACCCAAAGACCGGCGAAAAAATAAAGATCAAAGGCCGGAACGCCGTCACATTCAAACCGAGCAAGAACCTTCCGTAAATGAGGAGGAGGGAATGCCACGTTCCCCGTTTCTAACCACGCTGGTTTGCACCCTGGTGTGCGCGGCAACGGTTATCGGATGTGCATCGAAAGATGCCTACCGCTACGAGACCATCAAAACCGAGTATGCCGATATGGCCTGCAATCTGGACCAATCCCAGGCGGCCGACACGCCGCCTGCCACCTGTGCCGTCAACAGCGACCTGACATTGCAGGATGTGCTCGACATTGCCCAGGCCAACAACCCGGATCTGCTCATGGCCGTGGCCCGCATCGAACGAGCCCGGGCGATGCTGGAAAAATCAGCCGCTCCCTTTTACCCCCAGGTGAATGTCTACACCGAATATCTCCAGGGTGACGCCCCGTCGGCCTATCTGTTCAAGACCATCGACTCGCGCAAACTGCCGCCGGACGTCAACTTCAACGACCCAGGATGGTTCGAGAATTATGAAAGCGGGGTCACCGCCGGCATCAACCTGTTCAACGGCGGCAGAGACGGCCTCAACCGGGAGATGGCCAAGACCGGTCTGACCATTTCTCAACTGGACCGGGACGGCATCGAAAACCAGATCATGGCCGCCGCCATCGGTGCCTACTACGATATTCTCGCCGCCGCCAACTTCACCGCCGTGGCTGAAGAATCGGTGGAAACCACCCGCTCCCAACTGCGCATCATGGATGTCCGCTTTCAGGCGGGCGGTGCCTTGAAAACCGATCTGCTCTCCCTGCAGGTGCGCATGGCGGAAACCGAAGAAATCCTCGTCCAGAGCCGTAACCGTCAACGCCTGGCCAAGGCCGCCCTGGCGGAAATTCTTGGTGTTGAACCCGATGTGCCTTTCGGTGTCGTCAATGCACAACCCCAGGCCGTCAATGTCCCCGACGACCCTTTTTCGGCACTGGACTACGCCCTGATGCATAGACCCGAACTGGCCAGCATCCGCGAGCAGCTGCGCCGGTCAAAAATGGCCGTGGATGCCTCACGGGCCGGCTACCTGCCCCAGTTGGATTTCATGACCCGCTACTACGCCAACGACCCCGACATGAAGTACAGCACCGACCGGGACAACTGGACCGCCGGCCTCTACCTGAACTGGAAGATCTTCGATGGATTTGCCACAAAAAGCGACCGGGCCGAAGCGCTGTCCCAATTGCAGGAAACCATGGCTGCCGACCGCAAGACCCTGCTGGCCGTCAAGTTCGACGTCAAAAGAGCCTACCTCAACCTCAATGAAGCCCAGGAACGGCTGAAAGTGACGACGTCCAATGTCCGCACGGCCAAGGAGACCTTTGAGCTGGTCAAGCGCCAGTACGAGGGCGGATCAGCCGACATCACCCGCTACCTGGAAGCCGAACTGGCCTACAACCGTTCCAGAATGAGCGAAACCGCCGCTTATTTCGACCGCGAAAAAGCCCGCGCCCAGATCGCCCGGGCCATCGGCCACTGGACCGGCAGCCGCAAGAACGGCACCCAGGAGGGATAGCCCGAATGAAACAAACTTATTGTGTCTTGACCGGTGTGATCAGCACATCGATACGCCGGTTGGTGGCTCGTCCTTCAGCAGTCGTGTTGGGCGCCAGGGGCCTGTCCGCACCATACCCGGCGGCCCGGATGCGATTCGCCGGAAGGGTCTTGTTGGCAACCAGGTAGGTCTTCACCGCCTCGGCCCGCTTTTGGGAAAGTGCCTGGTTGGTTCTTGCGGAACCGGAGCCCTCGGAGGTATCGGTATAACCCTCGATGGTTACGGTCGGTTGACCAAACGTCTGGATGGCCTGCTGCACCTTGCTGAGCAGGACATAGTTTCCAGGGGTCAGGGTAGCCTGTCCCGCCGGGAACTTGATGCCGCGCATGCGGATGACCAACTGGCCGCCCTGTTTGTAGACGTCTGCCTCGTCAGGCCTGAAAAACCGCTGGACTTTATTAAACTTCTCATTGAATTCGCGTTCGGCGGCGAGTTTTCGCCTGGCCGCTTCCTGTTCGCGCGAATAGCCCTGCAAGCCGGTAAGCTGCTGCTCCAGGTTAGCAATCTGCGACTGGTAATTCAGATTGTCTTTTTCAAGGGACTTGGTTTGTTGTTCCATCGTTTGGACGGCGCCGGTCAACGAACTGAGCTGGCCTTCGACGCCCTTGTCCCGCAAATCACCGGCATTCATAGGCTGCCCAAGACGCTCGATCAGGCTTTCCACGTAAAGGGCGGACGCTTCCGGTGTCATCGCCTTGAATTTTTGGCTGTTCTCGCTGATGGTCATCATCCGCCGGGCCATGAATTCGGCATGGGCGGCCTTCTGGCTGATGGTGTCTGCCTCGTATGGGTTTTGCCCGATATAGGCGTCGGCCTCGTTCAAGGCCTGGAGGGCATCGTTGTATGCGGTCGGGGCGGTTTTCTGGACCCTGGCCTTATCGGCGTCGGCCATCATCTTG
>Ga0272441_10013346_pt1 | contig 11829 bp, 12 predicted proteins | sample SSMProp6N_FD_193582 | JGI IMG/M metagenome (GOLD analysis project Ga0272441, IMG submission 193582) | Marine sediment archaeal communities from Little Sippewissett salt marsh, Falmouth, MA, United States - SSM-Prop-6N | ecosystem: Environmental > Aquatic > Marine > Wetlands > Sediment ...
TGCACCCGGGGATCTTTCACTTTACGCTGGATCATTTCCGCCAGGGTTTCCTTTAAAAGATCCCCCACGCGCGCCTGTCGGATTGATATTTTCTTCATACATGCACAATTTCGAATTGAGAGTTTAGGATCTCCAAATCCCCATTGCTGTAAAAGATATTCATGACCTTGTCCATCATGGAATTAATATGAACTGCATCGTTGCTTACGACCGCCAGGGCAATGGTTGCAGCCTGCCATTTATCCTGGTCGTCAACCTCGGCTACGGAAATATTCATCTGCTTGACACGATCCTTTATCGACTTCAAAACCTTTCGCTTTTCTTTGAGAGACCTGGCGCCATTTATTCTCATTTGGACCTTGAGCGCGCCTATTACCACGATGCCTCTCGCTCCTTTTCCTGTTGCTTGTAGACTTCAATAACATCTCCGGTCTTGATATCATTGAAATTATTAAGCCCGATACCGCACTCATACCCGGAAGAAACCTCTTTTGCATCATCTTTGAACCGTCTCAATGATTCTATTATTCCATTAAAGACAAGCACATTATCTCTGAGCAGCCTAGCTTGAGACCCTCTTGTTACAGTTCCGTCTACCACCATACACCCGGCAATAACCCCAATTTTCGGAACCTTAAATATATCTCTGACTTCAGCTCTGCCCTGGAGAACCTCTTCATATTCCGGCTCAAGCATTCCGGTCAGGGCGTCCTTGATATCATCGATCAGCTCATAAATAACCGAATACATCTTGATTTCCACACTATATTTTTTAGCAAGGTCTATGGCCTTCGGTTCCGGTCTGACATTGAATCCGATTACTATGGCCTTTGCGGTGGAGGCAAGCAGGATATCATTCTCCGTTATTCCGCCTACGGCCGAGTGAATGACATTGATCCGGATGCCCTCATCGCCCAGATCAATGCCCTGTATTGACCCGACAATAGCCTCAACTGTGCCATGCACATCACCTTTGATAACAAGATTTAAATCCTTCAGATTTCCTTCCAGAACTTGTGTGTAAAGATCTTCCAATGTAATCTGTGTTTTTGTGGATTGTTCTTGCTGGCGAGAGGCGTCCTGATCATCAAGATAAGAGATGATCTCTTTGGCTTTCTTTTCGTTGGGCACAACAAATAAAATATCACCCGCAGAAGGCGGACCATTTAATCCGAGAATTTCAACCGGCGTTGCCGGCCCTGCCTGTGAAATGTTTTTATTGTTGAAATCAAACATGGCTCGGGCTTTTCCCCAATTTTTTCCAACCACAAATACATCGCCCCGTTTCAAGATCCCGTGTTCGATGAGCACGGTGGACATAGGACCCCTGTTCTTGTCCAGCTTTGACTCCAGCACTATGCCCCGCGCCGAGCCTTTAAGAGCAGCCTTAATGTCCAGAATCTCCGCCTGCAGTACGATCATTTCCAGAAGATCATCGATTCCGGTATGTTCTTTGGCAGACACATCTACAAAGATCGTCTCTCCTCCCCATTCCTCGGGAACAAGTCCAAATTCGGTAAGCTGCTCTTTGACTTTTTGGGGATTGGCATTCGGCTTGTCAATTTTATTTACTGCAACCAATATCGGGATCTCGGCGGCTTTGGAATGATTGATTGCCTCCTTTGTTTGATCCATAACGCCATCGTCAGCGGCAACCACCAGAACCACGAAATCTGTAACCTGAGCACCCCGGGCCCGCATCGATGTAAAGGCTTCATGTCCTGGCGTATCAATAAAGGAAATAAGTTTGTCTTTATATCGGGCCTGATACGCACCAATATGCTGTGTAATTCCCCCAGACTCACCTTCGGTTACATTAGTGGATCGAATGGCATCCAAAAGAGAGGTCTTGCCGTGATCCACGTGGCCCATAACGGTAACCACCGGCGGCCTCGGGCTTAGATCTTCAGCGGCATACGTGGGAGGCGTTAGATAGTCATCTCGAATTTCATCTCTGATTTCTTCTGTCTCGAAACCAAGTTCCGTGGCCACCAAAAGAGCTTCTTCGGAATTAATGTATTCTTTTTGTGTTACTGAGAGGCCGAGGTCCATTAATATTTTAATAACCGCAGAAACCTTGACTCCCATTTCTTGTGCAAGGTTGGCAACGGTAATGCTTCTCCCGATTTTAATCTTCTTCTTCGCCACAGTTGTTGGGGTAAAGGCACTCTTAGCTTTGCCCTTCCGGTGTTGCTTGCCATATGCAGGCCCGCCGGCGCCATAGAGATCCCGCTGGGTATAGACTTCTTTCTCCATCGGCGCAGGCTTCTTCTTTGATGGAGGTCTGGGGCCCTTTTCCCCTTTTACCGGTTGAATTTCTTCAGGCTCCAGCTCTTTTTTCTTGCCTTTTTTCTTTTCCTTTTTCTTTTCCTTCGCCTTTTTATCGGCCTCATCTGTCTCGAGCGGTTTCCCGATCTCTTCTTTCTTTATGGCAGCGTCCACAGGAGACTCTTCTTCCTTGGGCTGAAACTCTTTTTCTCTTTCTTCCTCAACCACCGCTTGAACAGGTTCGGGTAAAACATCTCTTCCCATTGGAGAAACCTCCTGTGGGGCTGCGGCTTCCACGGATTTCTCCTCTCTTAGCATCTCCGTCACCCCTGCTTCGGCTGGCGGCTTTTGTTTTTCTTCTTTGTCTTCCTTTTCAACAACCTGCGTCTCTTTTGGTTTTACGGACAATTTAGCTTGCTTGGCTTTCTTTTCTTCAACGTCCTCTTGTTCTGCTTTGATTTCTTCTTCTTTTGGTTCCTGGGCTTCTGGCGTAACGCGGGTCCTTCTTCTGATAACCTTTGAACTTATACGCTTATCCTCATAGGCCTCTTCACTCATCTTTTCAGGTTGACTTTCCGTCTCCTTGACTACCCGTTTGCGAATTCTCTCAATATCATGCGGATCCACCATGCTCATCGTGTTCTCCGCCGATATGGCCAAATCCTTGGCGATTTTCAATAATTCCTTTGCTTCTATGGACCACTCTTTCGCCAGTTCATAAACCCTCATTTTCTTCATACAGTCAGCCCCTTTGATGAAAGCCTCTCTAACAGTCGCAGATCATGAATAAGTTGCGATCGCAGAAAATATCCAGCCCTAAGGATACATGCATGTTTATCTTTAAGCACCTTGCCGGGAACCCGGTATATTGCCGCTCCCCTGCACAAGGCCATAGCGCTTATTGAATTACTGTCGGTTTTCGTGCAATTATCTGTAATGATTACGATATCTCCTTGTATAATGTTTTCGATAGCTGCATTGTCGTCTCTCGAAAAATACATTTTGCCCCTATGGCGGACTTGCGCCATTATAGATTCTTCGAGTTCTGTCCGCACTGAGTCCAGCATCTCGGATCTTTTTTGCTTTGTTCGCAAAGATTCCTGTATGAATTTCCCTTTGGACGCCCGATCAAAACAGTCGTTTGCTGGACAAAGATAATTTCCCCTGCCCTCCAGCCGGCAGTTCTTATCAAAGACAATCTGTCCCGAGGGCAGACAGACAAACCGCAACAATTCTTCTTTTGGGTGTTTTTTCCTGCACCCGATGCATTGTCTAATAGGTAGGTTATGCTTCATTTTTTCTATTAGATACTTTCTCCATTATCTTCCGGGCAAGCTCTTCATCAATGCCTTCGAATTCGATGAGGTCTTCCTCGCTTAGTCGAACAAGATCATCAAGGGTTTTATATCCGGCCTCGTTTAAGCTCTCTGCCACAGATGCATCGATTTCATCAAGGCTGGACAGAGAAGTGTCTTCACCGGAGGAACCAAGCTCCTGCATATCCTCAGAACGCACATCAATCTTCCATCCGGTGAGTTTGGCAACCAGCCTGACATTCTGGCCCTTTCTCCCTATTGCCAGGCTCAACTGATCATCAACTACGACGACATCCATGCTTCGTTGTCCCTTATCTACAATAACCTTTGACACCCGGGCAGGGGACAGGGCATTACATACAAATCGTACCGGATCCTCGGACCATATTATAATATCCTGCCGTTCCCCCCGGAGTTCCTGAATAACGTTTTGCACACGGGCTCCTTTAACACCTACGCAGGTCCCCACAGGATCGACCTTGGGATCGTGTGATCGTACGGCAATCTTGGCCCGGATACCAGGCTCTCTAGCAACGGCAACTATTTCAACAATGCCTTCAGCAACTTCAGGGACCTCCATTTCATAGAGTTTTACCAAAAACCTGGGATGTGTTCTAGACAGTTCGATCTGGGGCATTTTCAGCGATTTGGTAATATCAAAAATATAGGCTTGAATTCGATCATTTCTCCGTAAGATCTCTCCGGGGATCTGTTCCTTCTCTTTTAAAATAGCTTCACCCTTTCCTAAGTTTATAATTGCATCTTTCCTATCAAAACGGTGAACAAAGCCGGATATCAGCTCCCCTTTACGATTGATAAATTCGTTATAGACAGCATCTCGCTCTACTTCCTTTACCTTCTGGACAATGACTTGTTTGGCGCTTTGGGCTGCAATTCTGCCTAGCCTGGACGCATCGAGTTTTTCGCCGAGTTCATCTCCAATCTGACAGCTTGGATCAAGCGCGTTGGCTTCCTCAATAGATATTTCAAGGTTTGGGTCAACAACCACCTCGGAAACCACCTTGAACTGGAATACCTCTACTTCATCAGCTTCCGGATTGTACTGAGCCTCCATGTTTTCGAAGTCGCCATACACCCTTTTGGCCGCGATGAGTACTGCGGATTCTACTACTTGTACCAAGTCTTCTTCTTTCAGCCCTTTTTCTCTTACAATTTGTTCAATTGCTTTAGAAAGATTTAAAACCATATCCTCTCCCTAAAAATCAAAATGGAGATTGGCCTTGATGATATCTTGTTGCTTCAGCATGATATCCTCTCCATTCATGTCGAGAATAACTCCGTTTTTTACCAATCCCTTTAGGATTCCCTTGTAAACACCGTCTGCGGTCTTCACCTTTATCATTCTGCCTGTAAAATGCTCAAAATCCTTTTCCGTCATCAGCTCCCGGTTCAAGCCAGGAGATGATACTTCGAGCTTGTATGTGCCGGGAATGGGATCATCTGCATCCAATAAAACACTGATGCGCCTGTTAACCACAACACAGTCATTAAGCCTCACCCCACCTGGTTTATCAATGGTAATACGCAGCATTCCCGGCGCAAGGCTAAGATCAATGAGATCAAAGCCCATCATTGAGATCTCTGTAATTACGAGAGCTCGTATTTTATCTATGCGTTCACGCTCACCCATCATGAAACAAAAAAGCGGGCTATCGCCCACTTTCTCTGCCCTCCATCTCCTGTGGTCTCTGGAGCGGGCAACGGGGTTTGAACCCGCGACATTCAGCTTGGGAAGCTGACACTCTACCAACTGAGCTATGCCCGCTCAGTAAACTGTAATAGAATAGGAAATCGGGTTTTGTCAACTAGTCTTTGGCGGGAGATGGAGTCTGATACCTGTTCTGGCTGTCCTTAAATATATACAGGCGAAAATATGATCTTGATTGTCCGTATCTACCTAAATATACGGACAATCAATCCGTGACCATCTTGATCAAGACGGAACGCTGTCTCGGACCGTCAAACTCGACCAGAAATATTCCCTGCCATGTTCCTAAAACCAAGGTTCCGCTCTCAACAAAAACATTCTCGCTTGAACCGATAAGGCTGGACTTGATATGGGCATCGGCATTACCCTCAGCGTGTCCATACCCGATATCCACGGGAACAAGTCGATTCAGGGTGTCGATGATATCTTCTCTTACCAAAGGATCGGCGTTTTCATTGATGGTCACACCGCAGGTTGTATGCGGAGTGTATACCATGATAAAGCCTGTTGAAAAATTTTCCGACCTAAGCAAGGATTTTATATGTGGTGTAATATCAACTAGTTGCGTTCGCGTGGTCGTTTTAACCTCTAATCTTTTTAACATTCCATACCTCCTCAATAAACAACATGATACTACACTCCTTGTCTTTAAAAAAGGCTCTTCGTGCCAAAAACATTCTGAAAATTTCTGGTCGATATCTGTGCTATGTGCTCAGGCGTTATCATAAGTAAATCCGCAATTTTTTTTATAGTACGCGAAAGAAATGCCGGCTCATTGCGCCTGCCCCGATATGGAACCGGCGACAAATATGGCGCATCGGTTTCGACTAAGAGTCTGTCTTGGGGGACTCTGGCAATAGCACTCCGTAACAGGTTTGCATTTTTATAGGTGATCACTCCTGGTACAGAAATATAAAAACCTTTTCGAACAATCAATTCCGCCAGCGTTGTATCACCCGAAAAACAATGCCAAACCCCTCCGAGTTCCCACCCATTTGTATCATCCATTACCCGGAGAGTTAGTTCATGCGCATCCCTGTCATGTATTACAAGTGGCAGTTGGCATTTTCTGGCAATCTCAACATGCGCAGTAAAAAGCCTTTTTTGTTGCTGAACCATACCTGGTCTGCGAAACATATCAAACCCTGTTTCACCAATTGCAACGACCCGCTCTTGCAAAACAAGACTTTCAAGATCATACACATCATTGGGTGTATATTCAGCCGCATTGTTGGGGTGAATGCCGACTGCAACGAATATACCGCTTGCGTTTCGAGCAAAACTCAGAGCCCCTCTCGAATCTTCAGGATCTATCCCCACGCACAGCATTGTGTCTATACCGCAATCGGCAGCTCTTCTCAGCACCTCCTCTCTATCTTTGTCAAATTGCGGAAAATGAAGATGGTTGTGCGAGTCCGTAAGATTAGTCAAATTACATGGTCTTGATAAATTCATTATGTATGTTAATATTGATTGCGAAAATTTTACCTTGTGAAAGTTTCAACTCGGAGCCACAAGAGCATTAATCAGCGCGGCAACATGTGAGACAGATATTCATTGTCCGTTCCTGCATGCTCCCTTGCCTTCCTGAGCATAGAACAGTTCTTTGCTCATCGGGTTGTAACAAAAACCGGTATATTGCCGCTTATCATGGTAAAGATTGAGATACACACAACAAATTGTCGCATGATGAACAATATTAGTGGTGCTGTCTAGCGGATCGATACTCCAGATAAAATCTGAAGCGGTTTCTTTTTTCAAACCGTCATTGGCCAAAATCGCTTGCGCTCCATTGTCAACCTTTGTCAATAAATCTATACGGCTTTATGTTCTCCCTGCAATTCACTCTCGGCATTGTCTGATGTGATATTGTCTCTCTCTTACCACACCGATTGCAAAATCTATCATGCACCCCCTTGTCAACACGGTAATTATTCTGTAACATAATAAACATGAATCGTGTTTACAAGATCAAAAAAGCTCTCAAAGTCCCCATGGTGCTTGCCGTTGTCATTTCAATCCCGGTCTTCGCCGATGTGCTAACTAAAGGATTTGATCCAAAGATATTTGTAACGGCGGCATCTCTAATTCTTATTTTCTATCTACTTACTCTTAATAACATTCTCCGTAAGGTCAAAATAACGGACCATTCCATTTCAATATCCGGTTTGTTTGGTACACGACACATCAAACTTGATTCTGTTACATCCATCGACGGCATGACTATGGGATCACGACAATTTATCACCGTATCAACAAAAAAAAGAAACTACCTCATTTCTAACAGTTACGATAATTTTATTGGGCTCATTGAAGATCTTTCCAACATCTGGGGTGAAGATCAACCCACAGCTAATTTAAAATATCTACATGACAATATTATTCCCCGCAGGAGTGACATCAATGGAGCATGGATTACCGTTATAATCTTATTAATTATTAATATAATCCGCTTCTTGCCAAGATAGTTCACTTATTTACTCTTTGTAATTGTTATTTTTATTTAATTTGTGTTTTCAGATGCATGCGATTAATGTTTCACGTGAAACTTTTTTATATCTATTTTGGTTTTTTTATGATAACAAAAATTGTGTGCGCGAAAGTAATTAGTATATCAAACCAGAAGGGCGGTGTAGGTAAAACCACAACTGCTGTCAATTTGAGCGCTTCACTTGCTGTTTTGGGAAAACGCGTATTGCTTATTGATCTTGATCCCCAGGCGAATGCCTCCACTGGGCTGGGCATTAATGTAGATGAAGTACCTGAACATGTTTATCATGTAATGCTCGAAAAAAAAACCCTCGCAGATGTTATGCTTTCTACCCGGGTGAACAATCTATTTCTTGTTCCCAGTCATTCTGATCTGGTGGGTGTTGAGGTGGAGCTTCTTGATTCATCTGTGCGCGAACGAATTCTTTCCCGCGCTATTTCCACTCTGGATGGTGGATTCGATTTTCTATTTATTGATTGCCCCCCTTCCTTGGGTTTGCTTACTTTAAACGCCCTCACTGCTGCGAGCTCAGTTATTGTTCCTGTACAGTGTGAATACTACGCATTGGAAGGCTTAAGGGGCCTTTTGCGCACTGTTTCGCTTGTTAAGAAAATGCTCAATCCAAGTCTTTCAATCGAGGGTTTTCTACTAACCATGTTTGATTCGAGAACTCGTTTGAGTCATGATATTGAAGACAATGTCAGGTCTCATTTCAATTCCAGTGTCTTTCAAACCATCATACCGAGAAATATCAGGTTGTGTGAAGCGCCTAGCTTCGGTCTTCCCATTTGTCTCTATGATATCTCATCAAAAGGGGCTCAGGGATATCTCATGCTCGCAAAAGAACTTATTCAAACAGAGAGGATGTCATGAAATCAAAATCTCGTCTTGGTAAGGGTATCGAGGCAATATTCCCTGATAATCTTATGGATCAAAATTCTCAGATTATTCAATTATCTGTAGATGAGATTATACCAAATCCAATCCAGCCTCGTCAGGAAATTGATGAAGATAAATTACATGAACTTGCTGAATCAATTAAAATAAATGGTGTTATTTCGCCTATAGTAGTACGTAAAATTGAAACAAAATATGAAATAATCGCCGGAGAAAGAAGGTTTCATGCTTCAATTTTGGCCGGATTGGAAATGATCCCATGTATAGTCCGTGAAATGGCTGATGAAGAAGCCTTTAAGATATCTCTTATTGAAAACCTTCAGCGAGAAGATCTTAATCCTATGGATGAAGCTGAAGCATATTTTTTTCTTTCGAAGCAATATAATCTTACTCACCAGGAGATTTCCGATTCTGTTTCAAAAGATAGATCAACCATAACAAATTCTCTTCGCCTGGTTACTCTCCCGGAAGAGGTTAAGGAGTCCCTTCGCAAAGGGAATATTACCAACGGACATGCGCGAGCCATTCTGATGATTAATGATCATACGGGCAGGATTTTTTTATTAAATAAAATTATTTCTCATAAACTAAGCGTTAGAGAAACTGAAAAATACGCTTCTAAAAACAAAAGGGTTAGAGCTAATAAGCTAATAAAATCAGATCGTTATTTAGATAAATTATCATTTGCCTTATCTGAAAAACTTTCAACGAAAGTAGCTTGTACCTGGGGGAAACGCAAAGGGAAAATAATTATAGAACTTGTTTCAAAAGAAGATCTTGAAAGAATTGTTGATGAAATATTGCAAAGTGAATATCCACTATAGCATGCTTTTTTATATGAACATTTAAACAACAACATTGAATATTAAAGATTAATGGTAAATAATGAATAAGGTTTTGTAACGCAAAGAGGAAGTATAAATGAGTAGTTATGCTAGATATGAACATATCAACACTATATATATTATTAATTAAATATATGAGAGGTATATTATGAAGTGTAAAATCGATAAAATTTATTTGCAGAATATGCTTTCAAAGGTCCAGGGTTTTACAGAGAAAAAATCAACACTACCTATTTTGAGCCATGTTTTGTTGGAAACAGATGAGCACGGATTGACAGTTAAAGCTACTGATCTGCATACCTCTATAGAAGTTAAATCAAAATGTGAAGTGGATGAATTTGGTTCATGTGCAATAAACGGGAAAAGCTTTTTTGAAGTAATTAGGGAGTTGCCAGACGATCAATTACAGATCTGGACCGAAAATAATTCAAAAGCACATATTGTCGTTGGAAAATTCAAAACACATATGAATGTTATGGATCCGGAGGAATATCCTGCAATTGATTTATCTGATGTGGATAATGGTTTTCTATTGGATTCTTTATCTTTTAAGTTTATGGTAGATCGTACAATTTTTTCTATTCCTGTCTCTGCCGAAAGTGATACTCAATATACCTTGGGGGGGGCCTTGTTAACTTCCGGTTCTGTTGCAGATAAACCATATATTGAAATGGTTACTACTGACAGCCGTAGATTGTCTGTTTCTCGCCATGTCATTGCTGAGGTTTTTGATATGGGAAGCGGTATTATCATTCCCCGTAAGGGATTGCAGGAATTAAAACGTTTAATAGATAATAAAGAGGATGAATCAAAAATTCTGCTAACAAAAGATTCCATATTTTTTTCTTCGGCCAATACAACAGCAACTGTTCGGTTGATTGATGGTAAATTTCCCGATCACAAAAGCATTATTTCTTTAGGGAGTTATCCTGTTTATTCTCGTATTAGTGCCGTTTCTTTGCTTAATGCCCTCAAAGTATGTTCTGCTATGGTTTCAGAAATTTCTAATTGTGTTAAATTTACGTTTTCAAAAGGGAAGATTTTATTGTATGCAAATAACCCCGATCAGGGAGATGTAGAAATACCACTTGATGCAGAACATGAGGGCGAAGAAATAGAAATTAATTTTAATCCAAGATATTTTATCGATTGCCTTACACATATCGAGGGTGATGCTGAAATTCGGTTGAAGGGTTCCCACGGCCCTTGCTTAGTTACATCTTTTGGCATGGAAGATTGTAAGTGGGTAATTATGCCAATGAGATTTTAATTTATGTTAGAGTAAGGATATATATATGCAGGAATATACAGCAAAAGATATCAAAGTTCTGGGAGGATTCGAAGCTGTCAGGCTTCGTCCCGCTATGTATATTGGGTCTACTTCTTCACAAGGCTTGCATCATCTCGTATTTGAGGTTGTTGATAATAGTGTGGATGAAGCGATAGCCGGGTTTTGTAAAAAAATCACGGTAACAATTCATATGGATGAGAGTATTACCGTCTGTGATGACGGCCGCGGTGTGCCGGTTGATAAGCATAGAGGAACCGGAAAATCCGGTGTTGAGGTCGTATTGACTACTCTGCATGCCGGAGGAAAATTTGACAACTCTATCTATAAGGTTTCCGGTGGACTTCACGGAGTAGGCGTCTCTGTAGTGAATGCCCTTTCCGAGTCATTGGAAATTGAAATTTTTCGCAATGGGCATATTTATTATCAGCAATACGAAAGAGGCGCACCAGTAAGCAGTCTTGCAAAGAAAGGTAACACTGATAGAAGGGGAACAACCATTCATTTTATGCCAGACCCGGATATTTTCGAGACGACAACCTTTGAATTTGATTTATTGGCAAATCGTCTTCGTGAAATGGCATTTCTTAATAAAGATCTCAAAATAGTCCTTGAAGATGAGAGAAGCGACACAATTTTAACATTTCATTTTAAAGAAGGCCTAAGGGACTTTGTGCGCTATTTGAATGCAAAGAAAAAACCCATTCATTCTTTGGTATATTTCAATAAGTCTCGAGATGATGTGGTAATAGAGGGTGTTTTGCAATATAACACCGGGTATAGCGACAATGTATTTTCATTTGCCAATAATATAAACACACATGATGGTGGCACACATGTGGTTGGATTCCGCAAGGCGCTGACCCGCACACTAAATGCCTATGCCAAGGAAAGGGGTTTCCTGAAAAACTCAAAATTTTCGATTCAAGGCGAAGATACAAAAGAAGGCCTTTGTGCTGTTATCTCAGTATTGCTGCCTAACCCCCAGTTTGAGG
>Ga0272441_10013347_pt1 | contig 11829 bp, 9 predicted proteins | sample SSMProp6N_FD_193582 | JGI IMG/M metagenome (GOLD analysis project Ga0272441, IMG submission 193582) | Marine sediment archaeal communities from Little Sippewissett salt marsh, Falmouth, MA, United States - SSM-Prop-6N | ecosystem: Environmental > Aquatic > Marine > Wetlands > Sediment ...
TTCCGTGGACGCCAAGGCGGTAGACCGGCGCTCGGACAGCATTACGGCCGGGGAAGACATGCATATCGTGGGCATCGAGCACTTCACGGGCGTCCAGCGCGGCGCGTGGAGTGACAACGGCCACATACTCTCGCTGAATCCGCAGAACCCGTGGGCCAAGTGGGGCGAGGCCGGCACGGGCATGGAGCCGACGGGCGCCACCGGCTACTTCGGCTATTGCGGCCGTGACTACTACTGCGAGGTGGGCGGTATCGGCGACGTAGTCCAATACGAAATGCTCCCGGCCGGGGTCTACGTCCACGTGCCCGCAGGCGCAAAGGTGTACATGCATTGTTACGCCAATAACTTCCTCGATACGCCCCAGATGTTCCACCACGCGGTCAGGCTGCTCTACTGGTGAGGGCCTGTGCGCCCCGCGTCCCTTTCCTTTTTGCCTGGTTCCTCTTCAATTGGCTAGAATCCCCCTTGCCAGCGCCATAAGGAGCGTAGATGAGCAAGTTCAGCGATGCATGGAACACGTTGCGACACGGACACAAGTTCGCCAAGAAAGGCAAAGGGTGCCTGTTTCCGGGCAGGAACCTGGTGGTCCGGGGCCACGTCGAGCTGGGAGACTACTGCCGCTTTCGGGACAACGTGATCCTGCGCGCCCACAAGGGCGGCAAGATCGTTTTCGGGAACCGTTCGGGCGCGAGCTTTTACTGTATTATCGAAGCGACCAAACTTGTGCAGATCGGCGATGGTACCGGGATTGCGGAGTTCGCCGTGATCCGCGACACCAATCACCTGGTGGTGGGCACCGACGTGAATTGGCGCATCACGCCGCTTATCGCCGAACCGATCATCATCGGGAGCAACTGTTTCATTGGCAGCCGCTGCTACATCATGCCCGGGGTGACGATCGGCGACGGCGCCGTGATCCACGCGGGCAGCATCGTGACCAAGGACGTGGGGCCCTACGAGATCTGGGCGGGCTCCCCGGCGCGCTTCGCGGCACATCGCACGAAGAACGTGCCACCGAGCAAGCTCAAGCAAGTCCGGGAATTAATCGAGAAATACGGCATCAAGGAGGACCGCTATCTCAAAACGGACCCGCAGTACGAGCATCTCAAGTACCGGATGCCGGATAGCTCTGAGGATGCTGACCGCTGATGCCCGTGCGCGCGATTACCTTCGATTTTTGGGCCACGCTGTTCCGTGACGAGAACGGGACGGCCCGGCAGCAGGCCAGGGCACGGGCGTTCTCGGAGGCCGCGGGCGTTTCCGAGGCCGCGGTGGCCGAGGCGTTCAAGCTCACGTGGTCCGTGTTTACTTTCTACCACCGAGACCTCCACCGCACGCTCGGCGCGGAAGATGCGGTGCGGATCACCTCACAGACCCTGGGCGTCACGCTGAGACCGCGTGTCGCGCGGAAGCTCGCCGGGGCCTTGGGCGAGGCCATCCTCGAGTTTCCCGCCGTGCCCATTAGGGGTGCGCTTGATGCCGTGCGGTCCGCCGCGGCCCTGTGCCCTGTCGGCCTGATCTCGGATACCGGCATCAGCCCGGGCTACGCCCTTCGCCAACTGCTGGACCGACACGGATTCACGCCCTTCTTCACCGCGCTCACCTTCTCGGATGAGGTGGGCGTCTCCAAGCCCGAGGCCCCCATGTTTGAGACGGCCGCGCGGGCCTTGAACGTGAAACCCAACGAGCTCTTCCACATTGGCGACCTCGAACCGACCGATATTGTCGGGGCCAAGGCCGTGGGCGGCCAAGCGGCCCTGTTCGCCGGCGAGAACGACCAATACCGCGAGACGACGCAGGCGGACTACGCCTTCGAGAATTGGGAAGAGTTTCTAAGCGCTTTGCCCAAGATCCTCTGACGGCAGCGAAGCCGCCTGGCGCCAAACGTTCATAGCCCCATGGTTTCGTCGAGTTCCTTCAAGAACCGGAGGATTCTCTTCTGGTCCGAGACGTCGACGTGTTTGAAATGCACGCCGCATGCGAACCCGTCTCGCTGAGGGATCGCTTTCACCCAACGGACCTCGGCCCGGGTTTCAACGGTCGCGCCCCCCGCGAGTTCGATGCCGACCCGCATCTCCTGGCCGACGACGAAGGGCACCTCCGTGACCACTTGGGTGAAGAGCCGTGCACCGTCCAGGCTGATGTCAAGTACGCGCGACCGCGCCTTGGGCGGCGGCGCCCCCCGTCCGACCAGCTTCTCGATCACGGCCATGCACTGGTACCGGACAGTGCGCCGGCGCCTGCGGTCGCCATCCGCTGTGGCGAATACACCCCGCCGATCCACCATCAGCAGGTCGCGGTCAGCGGCACGTCGCGCGGATTTGCGCCTCTCTTCCACGGCAAGCTCCTCCCTTCTCCGAAGCCCTTCACGCCATCCTCATTGGCTTCATTCTCCTGCAAAAGTCCCCCCAGGTACAAGTCCCGCAAAACGACCGCGGTTGCGTGCCATCCAACCGCCAGACTTGTCGCCCCAAGCGCCCCCTTCAGCACCTGCCGCCGCGTCAGAGTCTTCCCGCTCATTCCATGCCCTTTCCGTCACGATGCTCGTCAGGTTACGCAAACGGTGCGTACAGGGCTTCGTACTCCGGCACGCGCGTATCCCAAGCGTTGCGCTGGGCCAACGTGTTCCGAATCAACTGGACCCTCTCTTCAGGACTGGGCCACGCCTCAATCGCCCGGTTAACGGCGTCGATCATCGCCGCCACGCTCTTTCGCTCGAGCAGAAAGCCGTTGGGGTTCGGCCCGTCTTCGGCGACCGTATCCGCCAGGCCACCCGTTTGCGAGACAATGGGGATCGCCCCGTAACGCTGGCATTCCATTTGCACGAGGCCGCACGGCTCGTACCACGAGGGCATGAGAAAGAAGTCCGCAAGCGTGTAGTGCTCCGCTGTCTCTTCGGGCTTGCTGAGGCCCTTAGGATTGATCTCGAGCCGGTCCTTGCTCTGTTCTGCCAGGAGCTGCAATTGACGCCAGAGGTCGCGTAGCTCTGCCGAGTCTCCGGGCGTGCCCCAGGTGACAACCACGACCTTAGCGACCCCGAGTAGCTGCTCCATGCCCTGGACGAGCGTCTCAATCCCCTTCTGCATGTCCCACCGCGCCCGGAACCCGATCACCGGCTCGTTGGTCATCGGCCAGTTCCATTGCTTGAAGCACTTGCGCCGACAGGCCTTCCTGGCTTCATCCACCACCTCGACACGGTCGTCGCCATCACAGTCGAGCCCGTTCAACCGCCACCGGTCCTCGTCAATGCCGTTGACGATGCCACTCAATCTGCCTGTTTCCCGCAAATGCCGCAGCACGCCTTCCAGGCCAAAACCAAACTCCTCAGACGTGCAGATCTCTTGGGCATAGGTCCGGCTCACTGTGTTCACCGCGTCCGCGGACACGAGCCCGGCCTTGAGACAATTCGCCTGGCCGTAGTACTCAAAACAGTCGGTATTGAATAGTCCCTGCGGCAGGCCGGCAAAAGACACAAGCGAGGGATCCCCCGTGCCTTGATAGAGGAGGTTATGAATTGTGAGTACAGTCCGGGTCTCGTGAGCCCAATGTTTACGGTCCTTGTTGCGCAGTTCACGGATGTACACGGGAACCAGCGCTGTGTGGGCATCGTGGCAATGGATGATGTCCGGCCGCCAGTCGGAGGACTCAAGGAAGTCGATGATGGAGCGGGAGAAGACAATCCAGGGAGCGTGATTCGGCCAACGATAGACCAGTTCTTTCGAGCTGACCGAGGCGAGGTGTTTGTGCTCCCCTAGGAGGTAGACCTGGAGACGATGGCGATCCCCGCCGGGACACTCGATAGAGGTCTCATAAGCACGGCTGATCTCTGCAGCCCCGACCCCTAGCGAGATCACAAGCCGCTCGCCGATCTGCGTGAGGTCTTCCCGTGAGCGGAGGTAGCCATAGGCCGGCAACGCAACACGAACGTCGTGCCCTTTGCGCAGCAATGACGTCGCAAGGCCCAGCAGGTACTCCGCAATTCCGCCCACCGGCGCAAGCGGGGTAAGCTCAGGCGCGACCAGTAGTACTCTCAACGTCGACATTCCTCGCTCCCCATTTTCATCGACACGCCTCATCACTATTCGCCCTCGCCCTGGCTGGCTTCAGGGCGCTCTCGCTTGGCTTGTGCTTTTCTTGCTTCTTCGATGAAGCGTTTGAAGGGTGCGTTGAAACGACTGTCGCGGGGGCGGATCTTCTCGGGGTGGAACTGGACGCCGAGGATGAACTGCGCGCCGGTGTATTCGATGGCCTCGACAATGCCGTCGTCGGTGCGGGCGGTCACCACGAAGCCCGGCGCCAGTTCCTTGACCGCTTGATGGTGGTACGAGTTCACGACAAGTCGCTCCACGCCGAACAATTCATGCAGCATGCTGCCTTTCACGATGGCAACAGGATGCGCCGCCTTCTCCTTGCTTCCCGGCACCGCGCGATGGGTGACCCGCACGCCGGCCTCGTGCTCGGACGGAATGTCCTGAATGAGCGAACCGCCGTAGTACACGTTGATCAGTTGATGGCCGCGACACACGCCCAGCACCGGTAACGCATGCTCCTTGGCGTAGTCGAGCGCCTTGAACTCGAGCGCGTCCAACGCGGCATCCGTCTTCTCGAGCTTGGCGTGCCGGTCTTCGTGATAGTACTTCGGGTCCACGTCGATGCCGCCCGGCAGCAGGAGGCCATCGATCCGCGCGAGTGCCGACGCCACGCGCTGGGCATCGTAGGTTTGCGCAATCACCACGACGACGCCCCCGTTCTCCTCGACGGCGTCTCGATAGAGTCGCTGGTCGTCCTTGCCGGACTTGTCCAGCTTGACGAACTTCGACTCGGCGTAGATCAGCCCGATGCACGGCCCGTCCGCAAAGGCCGCGAGCCCAAGGAGTAAGAAGACGAACCCGAGAAAGCCTACTCGCCTACAACGCATTGCGATCCTCCCCAACTTACGCGCAAACACTCTACAGGCCAGTCCTCTCACGACGCAACCAAAACATGGCTTGGAGCACAAAGGCTGCGGCACGCCGGACTCGGTGGTATAATCGCCATCGGAGAAGTTCGGTAGAGGCATCACTGTTGAACAGCGGAGTCGAAGTCATGCGTACGTTCACAGCAATTGTGGAGCGGTGTCCCGATACGGGGCTGTACGTCGGTCACGTGCCCGGTTTCCCCGGCGCCCACAGCCAAGGGCAGACGCTCGATGAACTCCAGCGCAATCTGCGTGAAGTCATCGACATGCTTCTCGAGGACGGGGAGCCCGAGTTTGAGGCCGAGTCTGCCGGTCTCCAAACGATTACCGCGGATTAGCCATGGGCAGACATCCGGTTCTCAAACCCCGCGAAGTGACCGCGATCCGCAAGTTAGAGGCGGTGCGATGAATCGCACCCTACCTGGCTCGCTATCCCATGAGGTCCGTTGGCGACAATGCCCTGTCGCCGGTACCGTCGTCATGCGGACCCGTCTTAGTTATTGTTGACCGCGAGGGGTTAAATGGGGTTAAATGGGGACGGGGTTAAATGGGGACAGTCACCGTTTAACGGGCGCAGAATGCGACTGCCAGGTGCCTAGCATTAATTAGGGACAGTCATCGTTTGACGCACATGTGGGGACATGATGCCTATCTTGGCGACTTGTCGCCAAGATGTGGCCCCACCTTGCAATTCAAGACCTGACCCCACTTCCGGGCTATTCGAGATACCCGAGCCCCTCGAGCTGCTCTTTGATCTCTTTGGAGACCCCCTCGGCCATGACGGGCTCTGCGGCGTTGCCGATGACGTATTCATACATTTCGGCAAGCAGCTTCGCGAGGTCCTCGCACCCGGCGCCCTCTTTGCCGGCCAGGTTCTCGTGCTCGAGCGGGTCCTTGGCAACGTTGTAGCATTCGACCGGGGCGTGGTTGCGCGGATTGCCCTCGTTCGCGGTGATGATCTTGCGGTCGTGCGTGCGGACGGACTCGAGAATGTTGTTCTCGAAATCGTTCTCGGCATACACGAAGCCGATATCGGCATTCGCGAACTCACCGGCGCCGTCGAACAGGGACTTGCCGGGCATGGTTCCCGGGGGATCGGCCCCGGCAAACTGGATCAACGTGGGCGCAATATCGATATGGCGCGCGAACCCGGCGTTCTTCGTCCCGGCGAACCGGCCCTCGGGGAACTTGACGGTCAGCGGCACGTGGACCAACTCGTCAAACAGCGTTTGGCCATGCCACCAGCCCCCGTGATCGTAGAACTCCTCGCCGTGATCCGCGGTCCAAACGATGATCGTGTCATCATAGAGGCCGCGCGCGCGCAGTCCGTCAAACAGCGCGCCCAGATGCACGTCCATGTGTTCGATCTCGCTGTTGTACGCCTTGATCATGGGCTCGCGGAACTTGTCGGGGTCTGGATTGCCCATGCGTACGCGCGCGAAACCGACGCCCGGCCGGTCGTGGTCCATGAAGGGGTCGTGCGGCTCCATGTAGTGCAGGAACAACAGAAACGGGGCGTCCTTGGGCCGCTCGGGGCCGTCGAGCCAATCCAGTGCCTCTTGCGTGACGGCCTCCGCAGGCTGGTAGAAGTCCGTGACGACCATCTTGCGTGAGATTCGCGACATGACTTTGTTCCGCACGAGGCGCAGGATGTCGTACATCGCGAGCTTCGAGGCGGAGAAACTCGCGCCGAGGTATAGACTCGGCTTGAGGTCGACGTAGTCCGCAAAGCCCTGCTGAAAATTGAAGGCCGCGTTGATGTTCGGGTTATTGGCGAAGCCTTTGGTGAAATACCCGTCGTTGCTGAGGACCTCGGCGAGCGTGACGATCTCGTCCGGCAACGCGTCCGTCTTGGTCTTTGCCGCGTGCATGGTTGGATAACAGCCGGAGAAGATGGTGGCGAACGACGGCTTGGTCCACGAGGCCTGGGTGAAGCAGTTCTCGAAGAACACGCCGTCCTGTGCAAGTCTATCGAGGCCCGGCGTGTCCGCCACGGCCTGCTCCGAATAGGCCTTCAGGTAATCCGCGCGTAGCGCGTCGGCCACAATGAGCACCATGCTGGGCCCCTTGGCCTTTTGCGGCGGGTTGAAGACGACCTCCTTGGGCGCGGGCCGGTTCACGGACGCGTAGAGCGCACCGCCCAGGACCAGCGCCACGAAAAGGACAAGCGCAACGGCGATCGCGGCGACCCGGCGGCGCGACAGCACGTGGGCAAGCACCGCGCCCAGAAGCGCCGCGGCCAGTCCGATTGCGAGCGCCAAGCCGCCGACGGTCGCGAGTTGGCCCAAGCCGGGCGTGTGGCCGTGGAGTACGTCGCGCATGAAGCGCCACAGGGCGAACACACCGCCGCCCAACCCCAACGAACCGCCCAGACTCAGCGCGAACGTGAAGCCCGCCGGCGCAAACCGGTCGAGGAGTAGGTAGAGAAACGCGAGCGCCCCGGCGATGCCAAGTCCGATAAACGTGAAACAGAGGCCATACACGAGCGGCCCCCACCAGAACATGGCCAACTCGGTCAGGCCTTGCAGGTTGTTCTCGAGCCAGGCCGCCTCCCCCAGGCCTACAACGCCGCCCGCGATCAGGCCGCCGAGTATGCCCGCAAGGACGCAGGCGAACAGGGCCACCCGATACGTGCGCACCGCGTCCGGCGTTAGGTGCAGCGAGACCTCTTCCTCGACCTTGGCCGCCTCCTCGCGTGCCGCGGCGATCTCGCGCGCGACCTCGTCTTTGTCCGGACGCGACCGCAGGATGAAGATGGGCAGGCCGATTAGGAATGGGACCAACTCGCCCAGCCACCAGCCGAGATGGCTGAAGAGGACGGCTGTGGCCACGCCGCTCTTGGTGCTGAGCAGCGCCACGAAGACCAGTTCGCGAATGCCTTCTCCCCCCACCGACGGGCCGATGACCGTGCCCATGATCATGACCGGACTCGCGAAGAGAATGTCGAACAAGGACACGTTCTCTGCGCGAATGGACATCATTGTGCCGAAGTACATCAGGACCGTTCCGAGGTGGACGCATATGCCGAGGGCCACGGCGCCCAGCAGCAACGCGCGCTGCCCGCTGTACGCGGTAATGGCGACGCCGAGCTTGTCGAGCTTCCTGCGTATGGCGGGCGGCGTGGGCAGGACCGACGCCAGCACCTGAATCACGCGAGGATTGAGCAATAACAGCAAGGAGACGAGCACGCACATGCCGGCCATCGCAAGCAATATCGCCATCATGGTCACGTTGATGTAAGCGCCCAGAATGCCGAACCCGAGCGGCAGCGTCACGAAGATCAAAAAGGTCAGCGCAATGAGCCCGATGAGCTTCTCGATGGCGATGACCGTCACGCTCTTCAGTGGTTCGCGGGTGTACATCGAGGAATCGTAGAGCCGGTAGCCGTCCAGGCCAATCGTCCCCGGCAGGAAGATGCCGATGAACCGCCCCACGAACCAGGTCTGCACCATGTACCAGAACGGCATGTGGAGCCCCTGCCCTCGCAGCAGCAGCCGCCAACGCATGACGCCAGCCAGCATTCCGAGGAGCTTGGCCACCGCGGCGAAGAGGAGCCACACCACCACATTGCCGAGAGGGGCGCCGCGGAGTTCCTGCCACAGCGTCTTTGGGGTGACGCCGCCGAAGTAGTCCGGCGGCAGGCCGTAGGTCTGCGGGCGGAAGAGGAGCACGAACAGCCCGACGGTTACGGCCAGCTTCAAGGCAAACGCGATAATCTTCTTGGGCATTTGATGTTTCCTGCAATACGCTGATGCTGTGACGAGCAAGTTCCGCGCAACTCAAGCCAGATCGCGTCGGGAGGATAACATAAACGCCAAAAACCCGACAACAGGACCGTGATGTCACGCGGTGGGGCGAGCGTCCTCGCGAGCCGGGTCTTTGCGTGCTCAGAACAAGCCCAAGACGGCTCGGGAGGACGCTCGCCCCACCGCGCGCCCCGAGGCGCTCACAATGCCAGGGCTGCTTCGGTCCGCTCCCTTCGCAGGTGTCGTGTTGAGAAGACCCCCCTTTCGCAAATGCCTCGACCGCACGCGATTACTTGATCTTTGCGGAAGGCGGCACTACTCTCGGACAGATCTTTGGAGCGTTCTTATGAATCTGCGCGACCTGTGCCGTCAGTACGACATCAAGTTCAAGAAGCGACTCGGACAGAATCTGCTTCTGGATGACAATATCAACCGCATCATGGTCGATGCCGCGGCGCTGTGCCCTGAAGACGACGTCGTGGAAGTCGGCGCGGGGCTGGGCGCGCTGACGGCCCGCCTGTGCACGCAGGCCGGGCGTGTGTTCGCAGTCGAGATCGATGCGGCGTTCATGCCGTGCCTCGAGGACAGGTTCGGCGACGTCGAGAACGTTCGCCTGTTCCGCGGGGACATACTCAATCACAGCCTGCAGAAACTCGTCGACGAGTTCCTGCCCGGGGCCGCCTCCCTCAAGATGGTGTCCAATCTGCCCTATTACATCACCACGCCGATCCTGTTTCACTTTCTGGAGTCCCCGGTTCATTTCTCCCGCATCGTCGTCATGGTGCAGGAGCAAGTCGCGGCGCGCATGGTGGCGGAGGTCGGGGCGAGCAACTACGGCGCGCTCGCACTCGCGTGCCGGTACCATGCCGGCGTCGATATCGTGCACGCGGTGCCCAGGACGTGCTTCCGTCCCGAGCCCAAGGTGGACAGTTGCATCGTGCGCCTGCGACGTCGCGCCGCGCCGCTGTATGCGGACCTTGACTGGAAGTTTCTCTCGGCCCTAATCCGGGCGGCCTTCATGCACCGGCGCAAGACCCTGCGCAATGCGTTGACGCAGACGGGCAGCTTCGGGGCGCCAAAGCCCATAGTCCTCGAGGCGATGGCGGCCGCAGAGATCGAGGCAAACCGGCGCCCGCAGACCTTGGCCCTGGATGACTTTGCCCGATTGGCCATCGAGATCCGGAAACGCATTGACTGCAGCACGAAGTCAGGAGTACGAAGTGAGAACGAGCATGTCCTCCCGGCATCCTTCTGAGGTTTCTTTGGCGCGTTGGGGTCGCATTGTCCCCCCATGGGGGAGGCCGCGAGGGGTGAGGCGGACGGCTGCGGCCCTCGGGCTGCTGGTGCTTTGTGCTGTGCTGGCCGGCTGCGCGCCCGACCGGGCGGCCTTCATCCCACCCGAAGGCAAGTACGACGCACGCATCCTGCGCGACACCTGGGGCGTGCCGCATGTCTTCGGCAAGACGGATGCGGATGCGGCGTACGGCCTGGCGTACGCCCAGTGCGAGGACGACTGGGTCAACGTCGAGGACGGGATTCTTCTTGGCCGGGGCTTGCTGGCCTCGGTGCACGGGCGCGACTGGGCCAAGTTCGACTACCTGGTGCATTGGTTCCGCGTGCCGGAGTTCGTTGAGGAGAAGTACGAGGCGGAACTGGACCCGGATGCGCGGGCCCTCGTCGAAGGGTACGCGGACGGCATCACCCACTTCGCGGCCCTCCACCCCGGCAAGATGCCCCACATCCGGTTGCCCGTGACCGGCAAGGACGTGGTGATCGGCACCACCTTCAAAGGGCCGTTCTTCTACGACCTGCAGACCCATCTGGCAAAGATTTTTGGCGATGAAGGCGGTGCCACCATCAGCAAGAAGGGGATCATTGGGTGGCGTCCGACGCAGAATCCGTTTACCCGCGGACAGGCCATTGGGTCGAATGCGTTCGCGGTCGGGCCGTCCCGCTCTGCGGATGGCGCGACCCGCCTGGCCATCAACTCGCACATGCCGTACTCGGGCCCGGTGACGTGGTACGAGGCGCACGTGCACAGCGAGGAAGGCTGGAACGTGACCGGCGGCACGTTCCCCGGGGGTCCCGTCCTCTTCGTAGGGCACGACGAGGACAAGGGCTGGTGCCACACCATCAACCGGCCCGACCTCGCGGACACCTATGTGCTCGAAGTCAATCCGGCGAACGAGAATCAGTATAAGTTCGACGGGCAGTGGCGCGACTTCGAGCGCGGTACGGCCCGGATCAAGATCAAGCTGTGGGGGCCGATTTCGTGGACGTTTAAGCGCGAGTTGCTCTGGAGCGTGCACGGCCCGGCCGTGCGCCGGCCTGACGGGGTTTATGCGATCCGGTTTGCAGGGTACGGCGAAGTCCGCCAGATTGAACAGTGGTACCGCATGAATAAGGCGCGCAATCTCGAGGCCTTTATCGAGGCCATGCGCCGTGTGAACATCTCCTCGACGAACACCGTCTATGCGGATAAGGAAGGCAACCTGTTGTACGTGTACAACGGTCAATTTCCGGTCCGGGCGGACGGCTACGACTGGCAGGGGCAATTGCCCGGGGATACTTCGGACACGCTGTGGACGGAGTACCATCCCTTCGCGGACCTGCCGCAGGTGCTGAATCCGGCCTCGGGCTTCATCCAGAGCTGCAATAACTCGCCGTACCGCACGACGGTCGGGGACGCCAATCCCAAACCCGAGGGGTTCTCGCCCACCATGGGCATTGAGACCTCGATGACCAACCGCAGTCTGCGGGCGCTCGAGCTCTATGGCGGGGACCCGTCGATCACCCGCGAGGAGTTCTACGCGTACAAGTATGACAAGACCTACTCGCAGGACTCGCGCATGCAGCGGTTCCTCGAGGCGCTTTTCAATGCCGACGTGCCTGAAGAGCCGTTGCTCCAGGAAGGGCTCGCGCTGCTCAAGGGCTGGGATCGTACAACTACAAGAGACAACCGCGCCGCGGCCCTCGCCATATTGGCCATGGAACACGCTTGGGATCTACGCGGTGTCGAGGCCAAGTCCGAGCCGGTCGAGCGCCTGCGCAGGGCCACGCATCTTCTGATGGAGAAGCACGGCCGCTTGGACGTGCCCTGGGAAGAGATGATGCGGCTGCGACGCG
>Ga0272441_10013348_pt1 | contig 11829 bp, 8 predicted proteins | sample SSMProp6N_FD_193582 | JGI IMG/M metagenome (GOLD analysis project Ga0272441, IMG submission 193582) | Marine sediment archaeal communities from Little Sippewissett salt marsh, Falmouth, MA, United States - SSM-Prop-6N | ecosystem: Environmental > Aquatic > Marine > Wetlands > Sediment ...
TCAGCTCGAGGCCAGGATCAAGAAGGAATTCGACGACATGAAGCGCCAGGCTGAGCAGCAGGTCACGGGCGGCCGCTTCAGTCAGGCCGCCGCGTCTGTCAAGCGCTTCAACGAAGGCTATGTGTCCGAGCGCTGGAACGGTGAGGCCAAGACGTTCGCCGTGAGGGTGGACGAGTATGTCGCAAGCGCCTACGAGAAGGAGAGAAAGAAGGCGTTGTCGACTGCGCTCAAGCTTCGGTACGATGATGCGCTCGGCCAACTCAAGGTCCTGGCAGTGCGTTTCAAGGGGACACGGTGGGCCGACCTCGCGCGCGGGCGGTGCGAGCAGATCGAGGCCGAGAAGCGCCTCTTCAGCGAGATCATCCGGCGCGTCAATGCGAGCCGCGCCGCCATGGAGCTTCCCTTCCTTCCTCCGAATATGCCCAAGAGCATGGAGAAGATGAAGTGGATGGTCCTCAGCGCCAACGAGCGCGAGGTCGTTCTCTATCCGGGGCGTCAGAAGGACTTCCGACGCCCCGTGAGATGGGAACAGCTGGAGCCCGAACATCTGCTCGCGTTCATCGAGCTCTACATGCCCAAGCCCACACGGGAGCGGTATATGGCGATGGCCTACCTTTCCCAGGAGCGCGGCCTTGACGCGCGCGGTGAAGAGTACCTTGCCAAGGCTGCCGCGGCGAAAAACTAGGCTCTGTCTGATAATTCGTATGGCGGAACCAGCCCGTCTGCCCGGCGCTCAGCGCCGGACCAACGTCGAGCGCCTGACCCATATGGTCAGACCAACGTCGGGCGCTAGCGCGCCCGGGATGCGGCGCGAGAGAAGCGTTTCCCGCGCCGTGAAGACCTGTCTGCGTGCGTGCCGCAGCACGCACAGGCAGGGAGCCTGGCTGTTCCAAGAGATAACTGTCAGACACAGCCTGGCAGGTTGCCGCGGAACCGCAGAATCCCGGCAGACCTCATATGACACCAAGCTAATCGCGGCTTTCTAAGGTGACCTGCCTGCTGCAGGCACCGCTGTTTCAGCAGCCTGCCGGCGGCTTTCCCGCCGCAGAGACCCCCGCGCGGAGCCGGTAGGCGGAGCGGAGTGTAGCTTCAGCCGTTGATGTCAAGAGCCACGGTCGATGTTACGAAGCCCGGCTCGCCGGGTGGATCCTCTGCGATCTCCGCGGTGAAATCCTCCGTGGCCCGTGCGGCACGCGCCTTGCTTCCCCGAACAAGACGGCCCCGAGGGAGGCACCGCGATGTTTGGCAAGAGCATAAGACTCTTCAAGATATTCGGTTTCACCGTCAAGATCGACCTCAGTTGGTTCATCATCCTTGCGCTGGTGGCGTGGTCCCTGGCCGAGGGGCTCTTTCCTCTTGTGTACGCGGGGCTGCCGCGTTCGGTCCTCTGGCTAATGGGGCTCGCCGGGGCGCTGCTTCTGTTCGCATCGATAGTCTTCCATGAACTCGCGCATTCTCTCGTGGCGAGGAGATACGACCTCCCGATCAAGGGCATCACCCTCTTCGTCTTCGGCGGCGTGTCCGAGATGGAGGAGGAGCCCTCCAGCGCGAGGGCCGAGTTCATGATGGCCGTCGCCGGTCCCTTGTCGAGCATGGGGCTCGGCTTCGCGCTCTACGGGCTAGCGGTCCTGGGAGTGAGCGTCGGCGTGCCTCCACCCGTGATAGGCGTCACGGCATACGTGGCCGTGATGAATCTGGTGCTCGCGATATTCAACCTGCTGCCCGGGTTCCCGCTCGACGGGGGGCGCATCCTCAGGAGCATCCTGTGGTTCTGGAAGGGGGACCTCCGCTGGGCGACGCGGATTGCAGCCGGCGTCGGCAAGGGCTTCGGCCTGGCCTTCATAGCGTTCGGCGTCATCAACGTGGCCCTGGGGTCGCTTGTCGCGGGGATATGGTGGACGCTGATCGGGCTCTTCCTCAGGTCGGCGGCCGAGAGGTCCTACCGGCAGCTCGTCGTGCGCCAGGCGCTCGCCGGGGAGCCGGTGCGCCGCTTCATGAACGAACGCCCGGTCAAGGTCGCGCCGTGGGCGACTGTCGAGACACTAGTCAAGGACTACGCGTACAAGCACCACCAGCGCATGTTCCCTGTCGCCGAGAACGGGAATCTCTTCGGCTGCATAGATCTGGGACAGGTGAAGACGCTCCCGCTCGGCGAGTGGGGGCGGCATGCCGTGCTCGAATACACGCAGCCGTGCACGCCGGAGAACAGCATCGCGCCGGAGGACGACGCGACCGAGGCCCTCGCAAGGATGGGCAGATCGCACACGGGGAGGCTCCTCGTCGTCGAGGACTCGAAGCTGGTCGGCGTGATCGCGCTCAGGGACGTAATGCAGTTCCTGTCGCTCAAGATGGAGCTTGGCGACACGAAGCAGGAATGACGACCCGGGCCGGTATCTCGCCTGCGGGGGGCCTCGCGCGACGGAGGCCCCCATCCGGACCGGCACCTGTTGACGTCAGTACCTGTAGACGGCCGCGAGGACCGCGCCCTCGGGCATGCAGTCCCGGTCGAGCGAGTAGACGGCGCCCCCGTGCGAGACCGTCTCGGCCGTCGCGAGTTCGGTGAGGTCCTCGTCGCCGGCCTCCGGAAGGTCATGGGCAACGACTCTCCCGGTCGCGGGGTCGAGCCTCCCCCACCTGTCCTGCCCTCGCGCCGAGAGCAACACACCCACGCGCCCCGCGCGCGCCGCTCGCACGACCTCGACGATGTCGTCCGACGCAAGGCCCTTGCCCGCGGACGCGCGATAGCGATCCATCGCCATCTCCGCGCCCGTCCGCATGACGGGTGCGACGAGTTCGCGAGCGCGCTCGATAATCCCGGCCTCGCTGAACTGCTCCGGGCTCCCCTCGACGCCGCCGTCGACCATGTACCTGCAGGAGCTCGCCTCCCTGAAGAGGGACTGGAAGTACCTCACCCCCGCCAGGACGACGGGGCCGTGCTCGGTCCGCAGGACGCGGTGCATGGCCTTGTCGACGTCGCGGAAGTAGCGAAGCAACTCCTGCTTGACGCTGTCCGACGTTCCCCCGTGGCCGAAGAACGTGGCCGTCGGGGCGCCGCCGCCGCCGGGCGCGCCAGTGCGGAACTCCACGTGCTTCTCGAAGTCGTCGAATCTGAGCTCGTCGGCCAGGTCCGTGGGGCCTCCGGGCATCCCAACGGGCTCCGCCGCGAAGCGCGTCGACCTGTAGAGGCGCGGGCGCTTCGTGCTGAGCGAGAGCACATAGAATTCGCCCTCGCCGGTGAAGACCTCCAGGAGCGGCCGGACGTGGAAGCGCGCGGCCACCACCGCCTTCGCCTCGAAGGAAATGGGCAGCCTGAAGGCCCTGAACGTGCCGGCGGAGGCGAACGCGGCCAGCCCCTTCCCTGGATGTCGCCAGAAGAAGCTGTCGTGGAGGAGCGCCGCCGCCGGTCCGAGCAGCGCGTCGGCGTCCGGCCTCCTCATGCCGTCAGCGATCAGGAGTCTCACCGCCTCGCCTATCAGGTTCTTCAGGGCGATCCGGTCGTGCTCGACCCACGACGCCTCCACGTGCGTCGGGAGGTAGATCGAAACGCAAGGGGCATTCGCCGCCCTCAAGAGGGCACGGAGATCGTCGCGCGAGATTCGGTCCATTTGTCGCCTCCTTCGCATGGCCGGGTTGTCGGCATCCGGCTTAGGTCCGGCGCGACGAAGAAACGAGTTGCACCGGTCTTGTCCGGGGCCGGCCTCCCCGGGCGTCCCCCTGCCAAGGGGCCGGGCGCAACGACCGTGCCGACGCCAACCGTCCCCTCCGAACGCGACCTGCGGCCGCGCCGGGGGCGATATTCGGGCCTGTGCGCGAGGCATATCCAAAGGCTTCGCCCGCCTTTCCGATTTGTACGCGTCGATCCTGGCACCCCCAGCATACGCGATCCAGGGGTCATAGACCGCGGGCGTGAAGTTGGGCGTTCTGGCACGCCCGGTGCTAAAGCCGCCGCGATTGAACCGGCCTTCCCCAAGGGGGCCGGGCGATCCTTTGAAAAGGGGCCGGTGGCGCCTTCCCCCGACTCAGCATTCGGCGCCCGTGGCCTTTGGATCGTCCGGCCCTCTCCTTTAACGAAGCACAGCCCGAGGGCAAGAGGAAATAGAGTATTCCTGCTTCCGGGGGACGCCGACCGCAATAGCGCGCCCAGTGGCCACCCACCCTCGTGACCTCGCCGACGGCAACGACAGGCCCGATGTTACGAAGCCCGGCGTGCCGGACGGCCCCGGCTCGCCGTGTGGCACCGGACCAGCACGCCCCACGTAATGCTGTCCCGCGATCTCCGTATCGCGCTGCGTCCGGCCCCGTGTTCGCCTGCGGCTCCGGCGCCATGCGCCGGGAACACAGATGGACGCAGATACTTCGCAACGGAGCGACGGGGACATGTTCCGATTCGGGTTTCTGAATCGGCAACGTGTCCCCCAGACCGGGGGGGACGACGGACGGCTGAAGCAACCACAAATGAACACAGATCAACACAGATAATTCGCAGGCTTGTCGTTCCATCTGTGTCCATCCGTGTTCATCTGCGGTTTCATGTCGTCGTCGTGAAAGGTGAACCGCCGCCGCCATCAGTCGCGCTCGGTGGCCCAGCGCGCGCGGCCCTTCGCCCAGGCCCTGAGTGCCGCGATCTTCTCCCGCTGGGTCTCCGAGAGCGAGACCGTCCGCGCGAGGGCCTTCAGTATGTCGTCGGTGGTGAACTCCCGGCGCTCGGGGAAGGCCGCGTACATCGCGTCGACGACGGCCTGCTCGATCTCCGCGCCGCTGAAGCCGTCCGACGACACGGCGAGCCCCGAGACGTCGTAGTCGGCGGGCGAGCGCCCGGCCTTCTCCAGGTGGATCCGGAAGATGGCCTCGCGCTCATCAGTATCGGGGAGGTCGACGAAGAATATCTCGTCGAAGCGGCCCTTTCGGAGGAGCTCGGGCGGCAGGTGGTCGATGGAGTTCGCCGTCGCCACCACGAAGACGGGCTTGGACTTCTCCTGCATCCACGTCAGGAACGACCCGAAGACGCGGACCGTGGTCCCGGCGTCGGAGTCGCCGCCTCCCGAGACCCCTGAGAAGCCCTTCTCGATCTCGTCGAGCCAGAGCACCGCCGGCGCCACCGACTCCGAGACGCGAAGCGCCGTGCGGAGGTTCTCCTCGGTCTTGCCGATGTACTTGCTGAAGAGCGCCCCCACGTCGAGCCGCATGAGCGGCAGCCGCCAGTAGGCGGCGACGGCCTTCGAGACCAGGCTCTTCCCGCAGCCCTGTACGCCCAGGAGGAAGAGGCCCTTGGGCTCGGGCAGCCCGTAGGCGCGCGCCTCCTCGAAGAAGGCGCTCCGCCGGAGCCTTAGCCATTCCTTGAGTGCGTCGAGCCCGCCGACGCGCCCCAGCGTCTCGTCGTGGCGGCAGTACTCCATGACGCCGGTCTTTTGGACGATCTGCCGCTTCTCTTCGGCTATCAGGTCGAGGTCGGCCTCGTCGAACCGGCGGTCGTCGGTGATCGTCCGCCTGAAGACGCAGTCGGCCTGGCGCTCGGTGAGACCCAGCGCCGCTTTGAGCGTGCGCTCGATGAGGTCCTTCGAGACCGGGACGTCCTCGCCGGTGTCCGCGGCGAGCGCGCGAAGGTGATGGAGGAGTATCCCGCGCAGCTCTTCAATACCCGGCAGCGGGACGTCGAGGACCGTGACCTCCTTCTCGAGGAGGCCGGGCAGCTCGACCGAGGGCGCGACCAGCACCACGGTCCAGTCCTCGCCACTCGCGAGGACGTCGAGGAGCTTCCGCACCACCACCGGTTTCCGGAGGAATTCGTGGAGATCCTTGAAGATAAAGGCGGCCTTGCGCTTGCGGCACCTGGCCTGGATGTCGTCGAGGGCGTCGCCCGCGCCGAAGGACTTCGCCGGCCCCCCTGCCTCGGCTATCTTGAGAGAATCGGTCTCGAGGTTGATGGTACCGTCGTCAGTGTGCCAGCCCTGCGCGACGCTCCAGACGTACGACCGCCTGCCCAGCCCGTCGAACACGCGCTTGAGCATCCGGACCGTGCGCTCCTCCTCGTGCGTGAGAAGCGCCACGGCGGGGTATCCCGCCCTCACGAGGGACTCGATCCTCTTGGCGAGCTTCTCCATGGCGGTCGGCCTTTCCCAGGGGGGCTACGTCCGAACCGAATATGGCCCCTTCGGCTTGCGGGCGCAAGCGGCGGGAGGGCGACGGCTGACTTCACCACGGAGCCACGGAGGACACAGAGGACGGCGACATCAAGGTGAACGGCACGGCGACGGCCATGCGCCCCTTGCGATTCGCGGACGGGCTGCATGAAGGATTCGATGGCAGAGAAGGGGCTTGCGGCAGGCCGGCGTGGAGATAGCATTCTTGACGTGAGAAGGTCCGCGGCGGGCAGCCGAATTGGGAACCATCGGACTTGGGAATGGGAGACGAAAGACCATGAAGATGAGGGCATTGTTCTGCTGTGGCGTCGCGCTCGCGGCGGTCGCATCTTGTTCTCCAAAGGGGCCGGCCGACGGGGCCGAGGAGGCAAGGGGCACGGAGGCCGCCCCGCCCGCCCGGGATCTCGAGGCCCGTTACGCCGGGCGGCTCGCCGAGCTGCGGCAGGAGATAATCAAGGGATTGCCTATCGTGGGCATGCAAAAGGTCGCCGACTACGAGGCGGCCTGCGTCGCGGAGAAGGAACGAAGGGCGGAGCTCGAGGCCGCGAAGAAGGACCTCGGTCGCGTCGCCACCGCGAAGGCCCTCGTGGCGCATGCGAAGAACAAGTGGATCGGCGGCGCGGACAAGGGCATCGCGGAAGCCGAGGCCATGCTGAAGAGCGCGACCACCGACGCGGAGCGCAAGGCGGCGCGGGACAAGCTGGTCGAGTGGCGGGAGAACAGGCAGGCGGGCGTCGACGCGCTCGCCGAGCGCCAGTCGGTGTTGGACAAGGCGTTGGCCGAGGAGCCCGCCTTGATCGCGAACGTGAAGGCCGCCGAGGACAACCTGAAGAAGGCGCGCGCCGATACGCTGAGCAAGCTCGGGCGTATCGGGATAGACGGCTTCCTGGCCCCCGACAAGGTCGCCGCCTACGTGAGCGCCTATGAGGCCGAAGGGCAGCTGGAAATCGCGCTCAAAGACGCAAAGGCTGAGCTGGGCAAGATCAAGAAGGCGCGAGGACTGGTGGGCCACGCGAAGAACAAGTGGATCGGCGGCGCCGAAAAGGGCATCGCCAAGGCCCAGGCCATGCTGAAGGACGCGGCCACCGAAGACGAGCGGCAGGCGGCGCGGGAGGAGCTGGCCAGATGCCGGGAGAGCAGGGAGGCCGGTCTCAAGGCGTTGGCGGAACGACAGGCGGCGCTGGACGCCCTCCTGCACTCGGAACCCGCGTTGACCGAGGCCGTCGAGACGGGTACGCGGAACCTGGCCGCGGCAAGGGCCGCCGTGCGGGCAGCGCTCGAGCAGCTTTCCGCGAACACCGTCCTGGAGAGTGATGCCCTGGATGATAACTTAATGAAGTTCATAGTGCTTTACGAGGCGACGCCGAGCGGCCTGGCCGAGTTCGCCGGGCAGGACAAGGCGCATGAGAAGCTGGTGGACCGGCTTCTCGCGGATACAGATTTGATGAGGCAGATGCTTCAGGCGGACGGCGCCCGCGACGGCCGGTACGGCCAGGCGATGAAGATCTACACCGATATCCGCACCAAGAGCGGAAAGGCGAAGGAGGGTATCCTCCAGCGGTTGGCGCTCGCTGTCAGCCTGCAGCACGCGCAGCCGGTCAAGCAGCGAAACGCCACCGCGCTGGCCGATGCGCCGGAGTTCGTCGATCCGGTGAAGCGGTACCTGAGCTATGAGAAGGCCTACCTCGCCGGCGAACTCGACCGGGCATTCAAGGATCTGAATGCATGGGAGCTCCGCATGGTTATCTACGGCTCGGAGCCGGACGAGATCAGCGCGTGGGGACGGGAGATGCTGCGCAGCTACCGGCCCGATCATATCGCCAATCCCGACTATCGATGGCGGTACGTGGCCGCGGTCCGGACCGAGATTCGGTATCGCTTCGGATACGGGGAACTCGACAAGCCCGAATACCAATTCTACCAGAATATCCTCATGAACGGAGGCGTCTGCGGACGACGGGCGTTCTTCGGCCGCTTCATGCTGCGCGCCTTCGGTATCCCCACCACCGCGCGCCCGCAGCCCGGCCACGCCGCGCTGACGCACTGGACGCCCGACGGATGGGTGATCAACCTCGGCGGGGGCTGGGGGGCCGGCTGGACCAAGACGCGCTACGGGAAGGACCTCGATTATCTGGCCACGACGCAGGCCAGGGAAGACATGGACGCCTACATGATGGTCAAGCGGGCGCAGTGGATCGGCGATGTCTTCAATGAGGAACGTGTCTTCGGGCTGCATTCGGGAACGCCCGGCTTCTGGTATGGCGTGTCGCTCCATACGCAGCGGGACATCATCGAAGACCTTGAAGCCAAGGCGCTCGCCGCGGTCGGCGAGGAGTTGGGCGAGGCGAACGAATCCAAGGTGAAGTATGACGAGGTCGAGACGGCCGTGACGGATGCCGATCGGGAGATCGTCGTCGATCGCGGGACCGGGACAATCACCGTCCCCGCCGCCGCATGCAGCAAGCCGCGTGGAAGCACGCACAAGATACGGTTCATGCCCAGCAACCTGGGCGGGAAGCAGTTGCACTATAACAGGGTCGGCAAGCCGGAGGAGTTCGAGTACGTCGTCGATGCTCCCAAGGGCGGCGCATACCGGCTCACGGCGCGGGTGATAACCCCCACTCCGAAGCAGTTCCTGCGAGTCGCGGTGAACGGCGCGAAGGAGCCGGTCGATATCGAGTTGCCGCTCACGGCGGGCCTCTGGGGCGCCACCGAACCGGTGGAGATCGCCCTGTCCAAGGGACGGAATCTCCTGCGGTTCTCGCGGATCGGTGACGACATCCGCGGTTTGACCATCAGGGATTTCACGCTCACGCCCAAGGAATAGCCGACAAGAGGGGCGCGCTGGTTCTCCCTTGTCTCGACAGGGGCCCCGCCGCGGCGTCGGGCATTGAGTTCGCGGACGTCGGCCGGGACAGCCTGGCGTTCTCAGGCGTCCAGGGGCCGGCGAGCGTCCGCGGGCAACTGAGCGCGGATGAGCTCGACCGTGCGGCCGACGGCGCCCTTGCGCGAGTCGATGGCGCGGCGTCCTGCGTCGCCCAGGTGTTTGCGTCCCGGCTCGTCGGCGGCGAGCGAAGCAACGACCTTCGCGAGTTCCTCGCCGGACTCCACCTGCACGGCGCCCCCCTCGGCGAGTAGCGCCTCGACGGGCTCGCCAAAGTTGAACATGTGCGGCCCGAAGACCGTGGCCTTCCCGAGCCCCGCGGGGTCCATCGGGTTCTGGCCGCCGTGCGGGATGAGGCTGCCCCCCACGAAGACGATGTCGGCGGCACGGCAGATGCGGCCGAGTTCGCCGACGGTATCTATCACGACGACCGCGTCGGACTCGACCTTCAGCTCGGGGTCGTCCCTGAGGGCCGTCCTGCGAACGGTCTTGAGGCCCTCTCGCGCGAGTTCCGCCTCCACGCCCGGCACGCGCTCCGGGTGGCGGGGGCATACGACGAGCCGCCAGCGCTCCCCCGCGGGGATCCCGCGCCATGCGCGGGCGATGGCCAGCTCCTCGGTCCGGTGGGTCGAGGCGCCGAGGAGCACGCGCTCGCCCTCGCTGACGCGCAGGGCCTCTTTGGCACACGCGAGCGATTCCGGGTCGGGCCCCGTCTTCACGCCGTCGTACTTCAGGCTCCCCGTGACGGTCACGTCTTCCCGCGGCACGCCGAGCGCGCGGAAGCGCTCGGCGTAGCCTTCCGTCTGCGCCCCGACCGCCGCGATGCGGCGCATCGATTTCTTGATGAATCGCTTCAGCCGAAGGTACTTCGGGTAGGCCTTGTCGGAGATTCGGCCATTCACGATCACCACCGGCACGCCCGCCCGCGAGGCCGCGGCGATAAGGTTCGGCCAGACCTCCAGTTCCATGAGAATGATGATGTCCGGTTTCGTCCGCCGGAGGGCGCGGCGGACGGAGCCCGAGAAGTCGAGCGGGAGATAGAAGCACGCTTCCTCCCCGAATCGCTTCCGCGCGACGGCCTGACCCGTGGGCGTCACGGTGGATACGACGATATCGTAATCCGGGAGTGCCTCCCGCAGCCCGTTGGCCAGGACACCCGCGGCCACCGCCTCGCCGACGGAGACCGCGTGGACCCAGATGCGCGGACCCTCGGGCCGCTCCGGGACGAAGCCGAGCTTGTCCCGCCAGCCCTGGCGGTACTTGCCCCTGGCGACCTTGTAGAGGAGCGACGGCGTCAGCACGCCGAGCATGCCGACGTAGAGTGCGTCGTATGCGAGCGGCTCGAGGCGGCAGGGCCGCTCGTCGGGCGGGGAGGGCCGGTCTTCGTCCGAGGTCTTCGGGGGGCCGGCCATGTCGACTCCGCCTCTGCTCTGGGCCGGGCGCCTGTCCGCGTAGGCCATCGCACGCCCACAGTCACCAGCCCCGGATGTCTGTCCGGCCACACGCGCCGGCGCCAGGCCGGGGAAAAGGATGCTATCGCCCGGGGGGGGAGAGGGCAAGCGGCCCGCGCGACGTCAGGATCGGTCGAAGGCCCGTCGTTCAACCTGGCGCCGCTGAGTTCGGCAGGATCTGGGGTCCGCGGGGCCGCACGGCAGCAGCCGGAAGGTAGGGGACGGTTATCGGCTCAATTACGCCTCAAATGCGCGATCTACCGACTGGCCGGCCTTGCTCGGGCCCAAGTTCTTTGCAAACAGGCGGTTACACCACAGGTGGGGTTCGCGGGCAACCAGAACACAAATTGTTGTGTTTTTTGTCTTGACATCGGCCGATATATGCAATAGAAGGGCCCCCTTGGACGGGGGGCGGAACGGGAGGTCGGCTGATGCAGGGGCGTGAATTCTACGAGAAGGTGGCGTCGCACGAGGAGGTCGAATGGCTGGGCGTGATCGAGGGGCGTTCACCCAGCGAAGATGAAGTGCTTGTCCAACATACGGAGACCGGCATCAAACATGCCGTCTCGGTCGGCAGCATACTCGAGAATCCCTGGGAGGAGCTCGAGGCGGTCCTCACCGGGAAGCGCGAGCCTCACGTGATGATCCACCTCACGCGGATCGTCGGCTACTACAGCCGTGTCCAGAACTGGAACCGCTCGAAGCTGGCCGAACTCGCGGATCGCCATGCTGGAGAATACGGCATCGCTGACGCCTCCGTGCCGGCAGCGCGCGCACCCGTGGCCGACAGGGAACTCGTGGCCGTGGCGTAGCTGCCCGAGCCGCTTCTCCCCATGAGGGACCATCTCCACCCCGTGATACGATCACGGGGTGGCTTTGTTAGGTGGGAGGCGGTCGCGCAAAGCGTCTCATGTCGCTTGACTCCCGTCGGCAACAGGGGATGATTGACGCGTCCCGTGGGCTTGGCGAACGGAGGATCGCATGGCAGACGCGCACCCGACCGGATCGGATCCGTTCCCGGACGACTTCAAGCTGGACGGGATGGAACTCCGCTGTCCCTACGACATCAACGCGGTCTCGCCGAAGGTCCTCCGCGAATGGTGCCACAAGCTCCTCGAAGTCCCCGGCGAGAGGCTCACGGTAGACCTCTCGGGGACGAAGTACATCGCGAGCCATCATCTTGGGATACTCTCCGAGGCCTGGGCCGACGCGCTGGAGAAGAAACGCGAAATGGTCGTCAAGATTTCTCCGGGACTCCGGCGCGTCTTCGAGCTTTCCGGCTTCGACCAGGTTTTCAAGCTGATCGAGGCATAGGGCCCTTGACGGACGACATCGACCCCATCCTCGAGTCGTG
>Ga0272441_10013349_pt1 | contig 11828 bp, 8 predicted proteins | sample SSMProp6N_FD_193582 | JGI IMG/M metagenome (GOLD analysis project Ga0272441, IMG submission 193582) | Marine sediment archaeal communities from Little Sippewissett salt marsh, Falmouth, MA, United States - SSM-Prop-6N | ecosystem: Environmental > Aquatic > Marine > Wetlands > Sediment ...
TGGCGATAATGGCGCCCGCCGTCATGGAGACACTGCATATCTCCTCGATGGCGAGGACGAAGGCTTTGTAGCCGATGTTCGTGCCGCCGTACTCCTCCGGCACATGCAGGCCGAAGAACCCGAGGCGTCCCATCTCCTTGGCCAGGTCGGACGGGAACTCATTCTTCTCGTCTATCTCGCGGGCACGTGGCTTGACAACCGTCTGTGCGAACTCACGTGCAGTCTTGATGACGTCCTGCTCGGCGTCGTTGAATGAGAAATCCATCTGTTTGCTCCTTCCGTGTCTTCCGTGCGGTCAGCATGGCATCAGTATGATGCGAGCGCCGCACGGTACGCGGTCATCTCGTCTGAGGATATCTGACCGGCCTTCTGATAGTGGGCCCGTGCGTCCTCGAGAACGCGTTCCAGGTCGTCCTCCTGCTTGTCGGTCAGCGGCATCGGCTTGTGGCTGGCGAGGATGCTCTCCATGCGCTCGCGTGCGTAGTCGACGGCGCTTTTCTTGCCGCTCTGTAGCCACTCGGGGTAGGTGAGCGTGTCGGACGAGTGAGGGATGTACTGCTCCTGCTTCCACCACTTGCGCGTGTGTGCCAGTCCGAGGAAGTGACCCGGCACGGGGCCGACCTGCTCGATAAGGTCGAGTGCCATGGTTTCATCGTTGACGTCCATGCCTTCGAGATAGCGTCCTACCATGCCAGCGATGTCATCGTCGAGCACCGCCTGCAGAGGGCTGTGGCTCAGCTCGCCGTATACGCCACCGTGAAGCGGACGGGAGCTGCCGCCGGACAGGCCGGTAAAAATAGCCCTGAACGACTTCTCATAGGCTGACTGGTAGTCCGGCCTCTTCGAGCCGGGGTAGCCATCAGCGTTGTATGTCGGTATGCCGTAGTGCCGGCATATCTGGTTGAAGGCGGAGATGTGAATGCAGACGGCGACGTTGCCGAAGGCGGGCGCCCCTGTGCTCATGTTCATCGGCATGGCGAAGTCGAGCAGCATGGTGCGTGTGCCCGGTTTGATGGTCTGCACCAGAACCAGCGCGGAGATAACCTCCACGAGGTTGCTGACCAGACTGCCCGCCAGAGTCGCCGGAGCTGATGCGCCCATGACCGGCGCTCCAGTGATTCTCACAGCCATACCTGCCTCGGCGAGGGTGAACGCGGAGTCGATGGCGTCCTCAAAGTAGGTAAGGGGTGGCGCGGCCGTGACGGTCCCCATCACCTCGATGCCGAGTGCTTGTGCTATCTGGACTGCGAATCGCTCCGAGTTGTGCGAGTGCCCCACGACCACAGCCTTCGAGGCGTTGCGCAGCCGGGCCGCCAGGCTCTCCAGCATTCCCATGCAGGGAGGCACACCTGCATAGCCGAAGTAGGGTGTGTACGTGGTGAAGAAGTGCAGCGTGGAGATGTAGTCAAGGACTCGGACGGCATCGTAGTACTCCTTCCTTGTCGCCGGCCTGGGCTCGAACGTGTCGAGGTCGATGGTGTTCTGGCCCGGCGCAGGAGCGAAGTACAGATTGTTCCCGCCCATCATGAGCGAGTTGGCAGGGTCTTTCGCCAGCAGCGGGAAGCTGCTCGGAGCCCTCCTGATGCACTCTTCAACCAGGGCCGGCGGCATGCAGACCCTGTTCGTATCGCGGTTCACCTTGCAGCCGGCCGCCTCCAGTACATCGAGGGCGCGCTTGTGTTCCATGCGCACTCCAGTTGTGGAGAGGACGCGCAGCATACCGCGGTGGACGGACTCGATATCTTCTTCGCTCAGTATGTTGAGCGGCGGAAAATTGCGGACGAAACCCTTCATCGCCATTTGTCACTCCTTGTCCTGGCGTTGCCGCGGGAGCTGCGGCCCGCTCGCGTCTTATTCGTACGGATATCGTGAAGAGCGCATACCCTGCCGGTACACTGCCATCTCATCGCTCGTAATGAGGCCCTCTTTCTTGTAGTAGGCACGGGCCTCCTCAAGTATGCGTTCAATCTCCTCCTCTTGAGATGCGGTCAATGGAGGAGGAGCGTAGTTCGTCAGAATGTCTTCAAGTCTTTCCTTGGCGTAGTCCATGCAGCCCTTGCGACCGACCTTCTCCCACTCGGGGTAGGTCAGTTTGTCAGCGGCGTGTGGGTGGTTCTGTTCGTGCTTCCACCACTGGCGCGTGTGCTTCTTGTTCAGGAAGTGTCCAGGAACGGGCCCGACCTCCTCGATGAGATCCACTGCGAGGGAGTCCTCGGACACGTCGATTCCCTCGAGGAACCGTCCGAGCATGCCGCAGATGTCGTCGTCCAGAATAGCCTGCAACGGATGGTGAGTCAGTTCGGCTGCGACTCCGCCATGCATAAGGATGAAGTTGGCTCCCGACAGGGCGAAGATTGTGGCGTTGATGGCACGCTCGTATCCTGACTGGAAGTCAATCCTCTTCGAGGCGGGGACTGCGGCACCGTTCCCGATAGGGATGCCATAGCGTCGGAATATCTGGTTGAACGCCGCAGCGTGCAAGCCGATTGCGATATTGCCGAAGCCAGGGGCCCCGGTGGTCATGTTCTGGGGGAAGGTGAAATCGTGCAGGAAGATGCGAGTTCCCGGCTTGTGTACCTGCAGCAGTACTACGGGTGCTACCAGGTTGGCGCACGCAGACACGAGTGCTCCAGCGATCGAGGCTGGAGCAGTACCGCCGTAGACAGCGCCTTCCGAAATGCGGACAGGGAAGCCTGCATCCGCACCGTGCAGCGCCGCGCCGATGGCGTCGCCATAATACGTGAGTGGGGGGGAGAGAAGACAGGGAACACACAGTTCCGCGTCCACTGCCTGAGCCATACGGATACAGAACTCCTCGCTTCCCTTGGAGTAGCCCTCAGTCAGGAACTTGCCCGAGTTGCGAATCTTGCCCGCCATCGATTCGAGGAGGCACATGGATGGCGGCACACCCTCGAACCCGAAATATGGTGTGTAGCTCCAGAGGCCATGCACGGATGGCAGCGCATCCAGCACCTTCACTCCGTCGTAGAACTCCTTGCGAGTTGGCACACGCGGTTCATACGTATCGAGGTCGATGGTGTGGTGCCCTGGAAACGGCAGGACGTGCAGTCCGTTGCCGCCGAGCGTTACGCTCCTGGAGGGGTCGCGCGTCTTCACCTGGAAGGAGCTGGGACATCGTCGGATGCACTCTTCCACGAGACCTGGTGGGAAACGTACTCTCCAGTCGTCGTAGTCGACGACGCAGCCGTTGCGTTCGAGAGTCTCAAGGGCGCCTCTGTGTTCCATGTGGACACCGGTTGTCCACAGGACGCGCAGCATGCCCTGATGTATCTGCTCGAGCTGCTCCTCGTTGAGGATCTCGAGCGCCGGAAACCTTCTGGTGTAGGCGTTCAGTGCCATCGTTCCTCCCATGCGGGCCGCCTTCGACCGGACGGGCCTTCTCTACTCGTACGGGTAGTTGGGGGACTGCATGCTTGCGCGGTACTCGCGCATCTCATCTTCAGTGATGAGGCCGTTCTTCAGATAGTGCGCCCGCGCCTTCTCCAGCACACGCTCAATCTCCGCTTCCTGGGAATCGGTGACCGGAATAGGCTTGTGTGTCGAGATGAGGTCTTCCATGCGCTGGCGTGCGTAGTCGATACAGGTCTTCTTGCCCGAGGTCATCCATTCGGGGTAGGTCATTCTGTCCGACGTGTTGGGGACGTACTGTTCTTTCTTCCACCACTCCCGCGTGTGCTTCGCGCTCATGAAGTGCCCGGGGACAGGGCCGACTTTCTCAATAAGGTCGAGAGCCAGCGCGTCGGTCGAGACGTCGACTCCCTCCATGTACCTGCCCATCATGCCGGCCATGTCGTCGTCCAGTATCGCCTGGAGAGGATGATGCGTCAGCTCGCCGTGAACACTGCCGTGGAACAGCATCGTGTTGCCACCGGAGAGACCCGCCGACATTACCCTGAATGCCTTTTCCATTGCCGACTGGTAGTCCGGGCTCTTCGAGTTCGGATAGGCCGTTGTCTGATCGATGGGAATTCCGTAGTGCTGGAACATCTGGCTGCACGCGGTGTTGTGAACGGCAATCTCGATGCCGCCGAACGCTGGCGCGCCGGTGTTCATGTTCATGCCTGCGGTGAAGTCCTTTACGAGAACCCGCGTACCCGGCCTGATGAGCTGGGCCAGAACGAGACCTGAGATGACCTCGGCATTGCCAGTCACTATGGCTCCGGCGATGGACGCGGGCGAAGTGCCGCCCATGAGTTGTCCTCCGACCACGCGGAGACAGAAGCCGGCCTCAACTGTACGGAACGTGGATTCGACAGCATCCCGGTACAGGGCCAGAGGAGGCGCCCATGCACAGGTGCCGAGAATCTCGATGCCGACGGACTTGGCCATCTCAATCGAGAACATCTCAGAGTCGTTGGAGAAGCCCACGCACTGGAACTTGCCTGAGTTCCGGATTCTTGCAGCCAGGCTCTCCAGCATCGCCATGCACGATGGCACTCCCTGGAAACCGAAATAGGGCGTGTAGGGTGAGAAGAAATGGACGGTTGGCAGGGCATCAAGGATGCGCACTGCGTCGTAGTTCTCTTTGCGTGTGGCCTCTCGTGGCTCCCACGTGTGGTCATCTACCGTCTTGTGTCCGGGTGCCACAGCGAGGCATAGCGTGTTGCCGCCGAGCATCAGCGTCCTGGACGGGTCGCGGGCAGGCGCGGGAAAGCTGCTTGGCGCTTTCCTGAGACACTCCTCCACCAGGTCGGGAGGGATGCGTACTCGATAGTTGTCGTAGTCGACTTTGCAGCCGTTCTGTTCGAACAACTTGAGCGCGCGCTCATGCTCGATGAGCACGCCTGTGGTCCACAACACTCGCAATGTGCCTCTGTGGATGGCCTGCACCTGCTCGTCTGTGAGAACCTTCAACGGTGGGAAGCGACGCGTGAAGCCTCTCTTGAATTCCATGGGCTACTTCCCCACCAGTGTTCGCGCAAGTTTGGCTGCCCCCGGAGCGGTCGGATCATAGCCGTCTGCTCCGATGCTGTCGGCGAACTCCTGCGTGATGGCGCCGCCGCCGACCATAATCTTCACCGAGTCTCGCAGGCCCTGTTCCTTGAGCGTCTCGACGACCTTGCGCTGCTCAGGGGCGGTCATAGTCATGAGTGCGGACATAGCAAGAATGTCTGGCTTGTGCGTTCGAACGTCCTCAACGAACTGCTCAGCAGTGACGTTGATGCCGGAGTCGTGTACGGTGAAGCCCTCCGCCTGGAGAAGCGTGGCCACCATCGTCTTGCCGATAGTGTGGATGTCTCCAAATACTGTGCCAATTACCACGGTCCCCGTGGTCACAGCTGTGGCGCCTGTCCTTTGGATCTCCGCCTCCACGACGGGCACCGCAGCCGTCATCGCGTCGGCAGCGCCAACGAGGTCGGGCAGGAACAGCTCGCCGCTGCTAAAGCCCTCGCCAATCTCGCGGATCGCGTCGGTCATTGCTGCAAGTGTGTCGGTGGGCTTGATGCCGGCCTCGACGGACTTGCGTGCCCAGTCGGTGGCGGCATCCGGGTCGTAGTCAAGGATTGCCTGTTTGAGTTTGCCGAGGATGTCATCACTCATGCGTTCGTACCTCCCTCGCTCGGCGGACCGATGTACGTAGACAGGTTGAGAGTTACCTCAGCCTGTCTCGGGGAAGACCGAACCGCGAGCGTGCGTTATGCCTCGGATTGTATGCCGTGCGCGTAGTGTTCGCAACGCTCCGGCAGGAGTGCTTTCGCTCCAACCATGCGTTGACTTCTCGCTATTGCGGACTTGGTGTAGAATTACGCACCACATCTGATGCCTCTCTTGAGGCGCAAGGAGAGCGGAACATGGCGACAAATGACACGACCAACAAGCCTCGCGTGCTGACTGAAGTCGAGTCCAAGGATATGCTGGGCAAGGCGGGCGTTCCCGTTGTGCCGACCAAGCTCGCGAAAGATGAGAAAGAAACGCTCTCTCTGAGCAAAGAAGCTGGCTATCCCGTAGTCCTGAAAGTGATGTCGGAGGACGTCGTTCACAAGAGCGATGCGGGCGGTGTGAAGCTGGGTTTGGAGGATGAGGCGCAGGTATCAAAGGCCTACGCTGAGATGATGGCATCCGTGAAAGCAGCCTATCCCGAAGCGAAGATAGACGGTGTCTCGGTACAGGCGATGGCGAAGAAGGGTGTCGAGGTCATCATTGGCATGAGTAAGGATCCCCAGTTCGGTCCGGTTCTCATGTTCGGTCTCGGCGGCGTGCTCGTCGAACTTCTGAAGGACGTCTCTTTCCGCATCGTTCCTGTTGCGAAGATGGATGCAGCAGAGATGATTCGTGAGATCAAGGGTTTCCCAATGCTCGAGGGTTTCCGTGGCAGCGAACCCGCTGATCTCGATGCTCTTGAGAGCCTGATAGTGAAGGTGTCCAACTTCGTCGAGAAGAATCCGCAGGTCAAGGAACTCGATCTCAATCCGGTATTCGCGTACGGCGACGGTGCCGTGGCGGTTGACGCCCGCGTGGTAATCGAGAGCTAGCCGGCACGACTTGATTCGAACACAAAAGGGCCCATCGGCACTGCCGACGGGCCCTTTCTTTGTCTTAGAACTGCCTACGTCATCGGGCCGGAGGCGTACATGTCGAGGATCTCCCGGTAGCTTGAGTACTCCTGCGTCGTGGGCTTGCCGGACACGATGTCGATGAACGTATTGAGGAACTGCTCGGAGGCGGCTTCCTTTGACTCCTTGCCCTCGATGACCGCCCCCGCATAGTAGTCGAAGAAGTCCATTTCTGGCTTCAGCGTCGGGTCGCCGGTTATTTTCACCGTGGGCACGATGGGCAGGCGCAGGGCGCCGGGCTGACTCGGGAACAGGCCGCACACGCCGCCGCCGAGGGAGAAGATGAACACCTGGTTCCCGGCCGCGGCCATGCCGAGGAACATGTACACCGGCCACGCGGGGGAATCCATCATGTACAGGCCGGGACCGGCAGGCCGCTCGGCGTACTCGAGCACTCCGTTGAGCGGGCGCGTGCCGGTCTTCACCAGCGCACCGAGCGATTTCTCTTCAATGGTGGTGAGACCGTTCAGGATGTTGCCCGGCATAGGTTGCGCGCCGCGTATGTCGACGCCGTAGTCGATAATCATCTGCTCGAAGCGATCGACCGTGTCCAGCAGGTCCTGCTTCACCTGCTCGTTCGCCGCACGGCGCGCCAGCAGGTGCTCCGCACCGATGACCTCGGCCGTCTCGCTGAAGATGACTGTGCCGCCGTGGTCGATGACGGTGTCCACCACGTGGCCGGTGGCCGGATGGCCCGCGGCCGATGATATGGTGGCGGAGCCGCCGCACTTCACGCCCACGGAGAGCTTGTCCAGCGGCAGCGGCACGCGCTGTTGCAACGAGGCCGTTGCGAGCATCGAGCGGGTGATTGACGTGCCGGCTTCGATGGCTTTCGCGTAGCCTCCTGCGGCCTTGACCGACAGCAGCTCGACGGGTGTGCCTGCGGCCGCTATTTCCGATGCCATCGCCTCGGGCGAGAGCATCCCGCAGCCTATCTCGACTACGAGCGCCGCGGCCACATTTGGATTGCTGCCGAGACCGACCAGCGTGCGATGCGCCCGTTCGTTGTCAGGCTGCAAGCGCAGACAACCGTGGTTGTGCAGTATCGGTACCGCGCCTGCCGCACCATCGGCGATGGCGCAGGCGAGCTCGTTGGCGCAGCTTGTGGCGGGGATGACGGCTACGTAGTTGCGTATGCCCGCCGTCCCATTCGGCCGCTCATAGCCGAGGAACTCCATACTCGCTTCCTCCTGGATGGTCGCGTATCGTCAGATTCAAGCCACGCTGGCCCGCGCCCGCTCGGTCAGTTTCCGGGTGCGGTTGAGTACGGAGAGTACCTCGAACGGCTGCTCGATGAACGGGTAGGTCGGGACCCCCCGGGGCTCCAGGTACGCCTTGGCCTCGTCCATCCTCTCCTTGATTCCGGTGAAGCTGACATAAAGTGGCTTCTCGGGATACTTGTGCGCCATCTCCACGAGGAAGTCCATATTGGGGCGTCCCAGCTCGTCGACGACCACGAGGACAACCACGCACGCGTCGATGTTGGGGTCGTCCATGACCGCTTCGATCGCCTGCCTGTGGCTCTTCTCGATTCCAATCATCAGCGCCGGGCCCCAGATGTCGACCGGATTGCGCATGCGCAGCCAATCCGGCGCCATGTCCTGCAGCCGCTGGCGGTTCTTCTCCTCAAGGTCGGGGACGACCAGGTTGTATTTCTGTCGGCAGAGGTCAGTGAGGACAACGAGCATGGCGCCCGATGGGCACATGAAGCTCACGCGGTTCCCTTTCGGGAGGGGCATCATCGATACCGCCTTGGCTACCTGGAACAGCTGTGAGTACTCGTCCAGTTGTGTCACTCCAGCCTGCTTGAGCGCTGCTTCGACGATGCGACTGTCGGAAGCCAGTGCTGCGGTATGGGCTACTGCTGCCTTCGAGCCTTCGTCGCTTGTGCCGCCCTTGAGCATGAACACGGGCTTCTTCGCGGCGGCTCGCCGGGCGACGGTGAGGAATTCCTTCGGGCTCTTGAGGCTCTCGAGGTAGAGGAAGATGGCCTTCGTCGCGTCGTCCTGCGCGAGGTACTCCAGAACCTCGTTCTCCTGCATATCTATCTTGTTGCCAAGGCCCATGACGCGGGCAACGCCGTAGTACTCTCCCGACGTCATGTAGCGCTGGGTGTGCGTTGCGAAGTTGCCTGTCTGCGCGATGTATGAGATATTGCCTGGCCGGATCCAGCCCAGTGGGAAGAAGCTCGACGTGTACTTGTGAGGCGTCGAGATGTGTCCGGAAGTGTTCGGGCCTATTGCACGGACGCCGAGTTCCTTGATTGTCTTCTCGAGGTCTCTCTGCAACTCCTCGCCGTGCTCGTCCACCTCGGAGTAGCCACCGGCTGCGAGTACGAACGTCTTGATGCCCCGGGCCGCGCACTGCTTGACCGCGTCGGTGGTCGTAGCGGCAGGGACGACAATGATTGCGTGGTCGATGCCCGCAGGAAGGTCCTCGATGCTGGACGTTACCGGCATGCCCAGTATCTCACCCCCTTTGGGGTTGACCAGATGGACCCTGCCTTCATAGCCGTTGGCCAGGATGTTTGTGAGGACGGTGTTGCCCGGTTTGCCCGTTGTGGCGGAGGCGCCGATGACGGCGACGCTTTCCGGCTCAAACAGATTGCTCCATGTATCTCTCACGTTGCTGTCTCCTCTCTCAAGGGTTGCCTATTGTATCCTCGCTGGCACGGAATGTACCACCGCGTTTTGCGTGTTCGAGCCTAGCTCCGAAGCTCCGGCAGGTCCTTGTAGAACTCAAGTGATTCCGGATTTGCCAGCGCGTCGCGATTGGACACCGGCCTTCCGTGCACCACATTGGTGATCGCGCCTTCCACCTTCTTCATGTTGAGCGTGTAGGGGATATCCGGGACCGCGATTATCTTCGCGGGTACGTGGCGCGGGGACGCGTTGCGCAACAGGGCCTGTCGTATCTGATCTCTCAGGTCATCGGTCAGCGAGTAGCTGGGCGTCAGCTTTACGAAGAGAATGATGCGCTGCTCTCCCTGGAAGTCCTGGCCGATGGCAACGCTGTCGGCGATGCCCTCCAGGACCTCGACCTGGTTGTATATCTCGGCGGTGCCGATGCGCACGCCGGACGGGTTGAGCGTGGAGTCCGAGCGACCGTAGATGGTGATGTTTCCGGTGTCGCTGTGGACCTTGACGAAGTCGCCATGCCGCCACACGCCGGGATACATGTTGAAGTAAGCAGCCCGATACTTCTCTCCGTCCGGGTCATCCCAGAAGCAGAGTGGCATCGATGGGATGGCTGCCTCGCAGACAAGCTCGCCCTGCGTGTCGAGCACCGGCTTGCCATCGGGTCCGTAGGCGGCGCAGCGCTTGCCCAGAGTCCAGCCCTGCATCTGACCGGCATAGACAGGCGTCAGCAGGTTGCCCCCCGCGAACGCGCCATTGAAGTCCGTGCCGCCGGAGATGGAGCAGAAGTGCAGGTCGCCCTTGACTGCCTGGTAGACCCACTCCCAACCATCTGCTGACAGGGGAGAGCCTGTCTGGCTTATCTCGCGCAATGACGAGAGGTCGTGGGTCTGGCCGGGAGTGAGACCGTTGTTCTTGATGAAATTCAGGTACGTGGCGCTGGTGCCGAAGATGCTGATGCGCTCGTCGACAATGATGCGCCACATGGCGTCAGGGTCTGGATGCATCGGGTTGCCGTCGTAAAGCACGATGGTCGCCCCGGTCATCAGCGAGCTGAGCAGCCAATTCCACATCATCCAGCTGCACGTGGTGATGTAGGTGATGACACCGTCCGGCTTCAGATCCGAGTGCAGCACGACCTCGGCGAAGTGGTTCAGCAGCACTCCGGCTGCCGGCTGCACCATGCACTTGGGTTTGCCCGTGGTCCCGGACGAGAACATGATGTACACGGGGTGGTCCGGTGGCAGTTGCTCGAAGTCGATGCTCCCCGATGGGTCGGGAGAGGAGAAATCGTCCCAGAGTGATGCGTGAGGAATCGCGCTGACGTCGCTCTGTACACCTTGTTCGTAGCTGGCGACGACCACTTTCTCAAGCGTCGGTATGGCACTCGCCAGTTCGGCTGCCCTGGGCACCACGTCGAAGCGCTTTCCCTTGTAGTAGTAGGAGTCTGCGGTGAACAGCACTTTTGGCCGGACCTGTCCGAGCCTGTCCGCGGCCGCCTGCGGGCCGATATCCGTGGCGCATGACGACCACGTCGCGCCTATCGCGGTCGCCGCGAGCATGGCCGCAGCGGTCTCAATCATGTTCGGCATGTAGCCGACGACGCGGTCGCCCGGCTTCACACCGGCGTCGCGTAGCGCGCGCGAAAGGCCTGCAACCGTGGCGCGCAGTTCTGCGTAGGTGATGGTCTTTCTCACGCGGTTCTCGCCTCGGAAAACCATCGCTACGTGGTCATCGTTCCTGCGCAGCAGGTTCTCGGCGAAGTTCATCCGTGCGCCGCTGAACCACTTCGTGCCGGGCATGCGGTACGGGTCGTCGACCACCTCGTCGTACTTGCGGGAGGCGATGGTTCCGGCGTAGTCCCAGACCAGCTCCCAGAAGGCCGGAATGTTGTCTACCGACCAGCGGTACAGCTCGGGATACGTGCTGAATGCGGTCCCGTGCTTTTCGTTCACCGCCTGCATGAACGCTGTTATGTTGGCGTTACGTTTGCGTTCGTCTGATGCTTCCCAGAGCAATTTGGCCACTGTGGCCCTCCTTGTATGTGGTAGGTTGCGGCGGAGCTACGCGCCGCGCAGACCGAGTATCTGCCGTGCCTCTGCCGGAGTGGCTATTTCGATGCTGAGTTCCTTCGCGATGCGGACTATCTTCGCCACCTGTTCCGCGCTGCTCTTGGCGGGAACTCCCTTGTCCAGCCAGAGGCTGTCCTCCATCCCGACGCGGACGTTGCCGCCGAGCAGCAGGCCGGCGGTGCACATCGACATCTGGAATCGCCCCGCGGCGCACACGGACCAGACGAAGTCATTCCCGAACGCGCGCTGCGCGGACTGCAGCAGGAACAGCAGGTTCTCGACGGACGCCGGCATGCCACCCATGATGCCCAGTACGAACTGCACGTAGACGGGTGACTTCATGGCGCCCTTGCTCACCAGGTAGGCGAGGTTGTTGATCATCCCCGAGTCGTACACCTCGGCCTCAGGCTTCGTGCCGCATTTCTCGAATATCTGCGGGAACTCCTCCAGCGAGAGGAAGGTGTTTCTGAAGATGAAGTCCTTCGTCATCTGCAGGTAGGGCAGCTCCCAGTCGTGCTTCCACTCGGTGATATTCATCCTGTCCG
>Ga0272441_10013351_pt1 | contig 11827 bp, 4 predicted proteins | sample SSMProp6N_FD_193582 | JGI IMG/M metagenome (GOLD analysis project Ga0272441, IMG submission 193582) | Marine sediment archaeal communities from Little Sippewissett salt marsh, Falmouth, MA, United States - SSM-Prop-6N | ecosystem: Environmental > Aquatic > Marine > Wetlands > Sediment ...
CAGCCGTTTATCTCGTGGAGGCGGCAGCCGGATTCGAACCGGCGATCAAGGATTTGCAATCCTGTGCCTTACCGCTTGGCTATGCCGCCGCTGCAAGTGAGAAGGGTAGCACGAGGGGCGGGGGTAGTCAACTGGGAATGGCTAGGGGGAGAGGGCGTAGCGGGTGCTGACCGCGGGCGCGCATACGCATGGGGAGCCGCCCGGACAGGCCCGTTGTGTGGGCCGCTGCGGCCCTCAACGACTGCATATATGGTGTTGCCGGGGGGCTCATACAACCTGGTGTGCCTTGTGGGAGGCGCCCCCGTTGAACGGCCACACGTCACGACGTGTCGAGTAAGGGGGAACCTTCGCCTGCTGCCCGGCAGGTCGCGCGTTGGCGAGGCCCCTCCCGATCGGCACAAGGCAAGGCAAGGCAAGGCGAGGCAAGGCAAGGCGAGTCGAGTAAGGGGGCGCATTCACCTGGCGCCTGGCAGGCCGCACGTTGGCGAGGGCAAGCCCGACGGAACGTCACGACGAGTCGAGTAAGGGGGAACCTTCGCCTGGTGCCGGGGGGGCGGTGAGTCAGCGCCGGCGTCGCTGGGAACGGCTTCGGCAAGTGATGGCCGCCTGCCGTCGGCCGAGTGGCTGTTAGCGCGAGTCAAACCGGATCGGTCGGGCCTCCGGCGCAGGTACTAGCGCTGCCCCCGTATCCCCGCCGCTTGACAGCAGAGGGGTTGCGCGCGATAATCCCCGTCTCCACTTCTACTGCTGCTGAACGCAATTCGGCCCGACTTGAGAGGGCCTGATAGGGGAACCCCATGCAGGGCAAGGGCAACAGCAATCCGGGCAGCGTCCTGAAGGCGCGCCTTGGTCCCGACCAGTACGCCAAGCTGGCCAGGATAGAGAACACCCGCCTGCACGCGTTCTTGGCGGACGCCATCGAGCTCTGCCGTCCGGAGTCGGTATTCATCTGCACGGATGCCCCCGAGGACATCGCCTACGTCCGCGGGCAGGCCGTCGTGACGAGCGAGGAGCGCTCTTTGGCCATGGAGGGTCACACGGTCCACTTCGACGGCTACTTCGACCAAGCGCGCGACAAGGCGAACACGCGTTATCTGCTCCCGCCGGGGGTCGACCTGGGTTCCAGCCTCAACTCGATAGATCGCCAGGAGGGCCTGTCCGAGGTGCGGGGCTTCCTCGCGGGGTCGATGAAGGCCCGGGAGATGATCGTCCGTTTCTTCTGTCTGGGCCCGACGAAGTCGGCGTTCTCGATAAGCGGCGTCCAGGTGACGGACTCGTTCTACGTCGCGCACAGCGAGGATCTTCTCTTCCGGCCCGGGTTCGAGCAGTTCAAGTCGATAGGTGATTCGGCCGGTTTCTTCCGCGTGATCCACTCGTCCGGGCGCCTCAAGGGCATGGTCAGCGCCGACGTCAAGAAGCGCCGGGTCTACATCGACATAGCCGATGACTGCGTCTACAGCGTGAACACGCAGTATGCGGGCAACACGGTGGGGTTCAAGAAGCTGGCACTGCGTTTGGCCATCCGCAAGGCCGACCGCGAGGGCTGGCTTGCCGAGCACATGTTCGTAATGGGCGCGCACGGTCCGAAGGGCCGGGTGACGTATTTCTCCGGGGCGTTCCCCAGCGCCTGCGGCAAGACGTCCACGGCGATGCTTGAGGGCGAGACCATCATCGGCGACGATGTGGCCTACCTGCGGCCCATCGACGGCGTCGCGCGGGCGGTCAACGTCGAGCGCGGCATATTCGGCATCATCCGCGACGTCAATCCGAGCGACGACCCGCTCATCAACGAGGTCCTCAGCAGGCCCGGCGAGGTCATCTTCTCGAACGTGTTGGTGAAGGATGGCGTGCCGTACTGGCTCGGTATGGGCCGCGAGCTGCCGGCGAAAGGTATGAACTTCTCGGGCGAGTGGTTTGCGGGCAAGCTGGACGCCGACGGCAACGAGGTCCCGCCGGCGCACAAGAACGCGCGCTACACGGTGGCGCTGGCCGATCTGGCCAACCTCGACCCGCTGGCGGACGATCCGGCGGGCGTGCCGCTCGGGGGTATCATATACGGCGGGCGCGATTCGGACTGCTGGCCCCCCGTCCAGCAGTCGTTCGACTGGACCCACGGCGTCGTGACGATGGCGGCCAGCCTCGAGTCGGAGACCACCTCGGCGACTTTGGGCCAGGAGGGCGTCCGCAGCTTCCAGCCGATGTCCAACCTCGATTTCGTCTCGCTTCCGCTGGGCCGTTACATGCAGAACCACCTCGACTTCGCGGGTAAGATGAAGGCTCCGCCGCTGGTATTCGCCGTGAACTACTTCATCCGCGGTCGAGACGGGCAATATCTGACCGACATCCACGACAAGGCGGTATGGCTGAAGTGGATGGAGCTTCGCGTCCACGGTGAGGTGGCGGCGCTGCGCGGTCCGACGGGGCTCATCCCCGTCTACGACGACCTGGCCGAACTGTTCCGCCGGGTGCTGTCCAAGGAGTACACGCGGGAGCAGTACGAGGAGCAGTTCAAGGTGCGGGTGCGGGAGAGCGTGGCGAAGATGGAGAGGATATCGGGGCTCTACCGGGCGCAGGTCGCGGACACGCCGGAGGTCTTCTTCCGCGTGGTGGACGATCAGGTGGCGCGTCTGCGCGAGTGCGCGGGCCGGCACGGCGACTACGCCCCGCCGGGGCTTCTGCCCGCCGAGTGAGTCGCCCGGCCGGCTCCTGGGCCGGGCGGCCGGTCCATGCGAGTCCCGACGTACCGTCGCCCCCGCCGCTGCCGGATGTTCTTGACCGTCGTCTGGGCCTGCTGTACCTTACGAAGAGGTAAACCGAGCAAGCTCAGGACGGGAGAACGGTTCTCATGTCGACGGCGGTTCTCAGCTCGAGACAGCTGCTGGAAACCTTTCTGCAATCGTCGCCGGACATCGTCCTGATCCTCGCCTCCGATCACACCATCGTACTGGCTGGCGGCCGAGCTGCGGCCGCCGCTGGCGCCCCCGATCCCTCCGACCTGACCGGTCTTCGCTGCCACAGCGTCCTCTGCAACAGCGGGGAGCCGTGCGCGGGCTGCCCCGTGAGCGCGGTCCTGGAGGGCGGCGGACCGGGCACGGCGACTGTATCCCAGCCGGGCCGCACGCTTGAGGTCACGGCCGCGCCCGTCGAGGCGGACGGGGGCGGCGCGCCTTTTGTGGCCGTCCACGCCCGCGACGTCACCGGCAGGCTGCGCGCCGAGGAAGGTCTTGCTGCCACGCAGGATATGCTCTCCCGTGTCTCTGATGCCATAGACGACATAGTCGCGGTAGTGGACGTCGGGGGCAGGGTCAGGTGGCTGAACTCGGCGGTTCAGCGGGTCACCGGCTACACGCCCGAGGAGGTCCTCTCCGGGGTGACGGACGAGGCGCGAATCCACCCGGACGACCTGCCTGGGGCGGTGCGGGCTCTGCGGGCGACTATAGATCACGGCGCGAGGTCTTCCTTCGACCTACGTTTCTTGTGTAGGGACGGCCGGTGGCGGTGGCTGGCTCAGCGGTCGTATCCGATCCCGGGCGGGCGCGATGATGCGGCGGCCGTGGTCACGGCGCGTGACGTCACCGACAGGAGAGAAGCCGAAGCTGCGCTGGCCGTGAGCGAGGAGCGGTATCGCACGCTGGTCCAGGCGGCGCCCGTGGGCCTGTGGATGGTGGACGCGGACCGGGAGACCGTCTTCATCGAGCCCGGCAGCGTTCTGCCCAAGCTCGGCTACACGGTGGAGCAGGTATTGTCGCCGCCCGGGGGCCATCGTCCCTGGAACACGCCCGAGGTGGAGAGCGCCATGGACGAGGCGCTCGACCGGGTGTACCGGGGCGAGACGGTCCGCGACCTCGAGGTGCCCTTGATGGCGGCCGACGGCTCCACGGTCTGGCTCTCCCGTACCATCACGCCCATGTTCGATTCGAGCGGGAACGTCTCCGGTTGCGTTGGCGTGTCGCTGGACATCACCGAGCGCAAGCATGGCGAGGCGGCGTTGGCGGAGAGCGAGGGCCGCTTCCAGCTTCTGCTGGACTCGCTTTCGGTCGACTGCTGGATGTTGGGCGAGGGCCGCAAGCGCACGTTCTTCTGCATGGGGAGCGTCGCCGACCGCCTCGGCTACACCGAGGAAGAGATCTTGTCCCATCCGGCTGAGGAGCGCCCGTGGGAGACGCCCGAGGGCAAGCGGCTGATGGAAGAGGTGCTCGACCGGGCGTACCGCGGTGAGCCGACCTTTGGTATTGAGGTTCCCTTCCTCTCGCGCGACGGCCGGACGGTGTGGGCCCTGCAGTCGGTAGCCCCCATCTTCGATGACAGGGGCAAGGCCGTGGGCTGCGCGGGTTTCGGGATAGACATCACCGATCGCATGGAGGCAAAAGCGGCTTTGGCCGAGAGCGAGGCGCGCTTCCGCATAGCCTTCGAGGCGGCGGACGATCTGGCCTGCATAAAGGACGTGCAGGGCAGGTACCTCCTGGTGAATCCGGCCATGTGCGCCTATCTGGGGATATCGGCTTCCGATGTCGTCGGGCGCACGCCGGAGGAGTTGTTCCCCGAGAGCGTCGCCCGGGTGGTTCGGGATACGGATGCCGTCGTCCTCTCCGGCGAGACGGTTCAGAAAGAGATCAAGACGATCCACAACGGCCGGCTGCACTCCATCCACGTGCACAGCCTTCCCATGCGCAGCCCTGATGGGCGAATCGTCGGCGTCTACACGACGGGCCGGGACATAACGGAGAGGGTGGCGGCGGAGGAGGCCCTGCGCGAGAGCGAGGAGCGCTTCCGTGCGGTGTTCGAGACGGCGCAGGATTCCATTTACATAAAGGATGCGGACTGCAGGTATCTCAAGGTCAACCCGGCGTTCGAGAGGACGGCCGGGATGCCCGCGGAGGAGATCTTAGGCCGGACGGCGGTCGAGGTGTTCGGCGATCCGGCGTCGGGCATGCCCGCGGAGGACGAGCGGGTCCTTGCCGGGGAGGTCTTCGACAAGGAATACGAGCTCGACTACCGGGGACGGCACCGGTTCGTGCACGAGATCAAGATGCCCTTGCGGGATGCTTCGGGCTCGGTTGTGGGCATCTGCGGTTACGCCCGCGAGATCACCGAACGCAAGCTTGCCGAGGCTGCGATGCGCGAGAGCGCGGGCATGCTTCGGGCCGTCTTCGAGACGGCGCACGATTGGGTGTTCGCCAAGGACGAGCGCCGGCGCTACGTGAAGGCCAACCCGGCCTTTGCGCGCGCGGTCGGCAAGGCCGCGCACGAGATAATAGGGCGGACCTACGAGGAGCTGGTCCCATCCTCCGAGAACGGCGAGAGTGTGAGGAGCCTTGACGAGCGGGTGCTGTCCGGCGAGGTGGTTAAGGAGGAGTTCACGTCGCCGGTGGAGGAAAGGCTGCGGCGCTTCCACTCGGTGAAGGTGCCCATGCGCGACAGCTCCGGCCGCGTGGTGGGCATATGCGGAATCGCGCGCGACGTGACGGAGCTGAAGGAGGCGGAGAAGGCCGCCCGGCGCAGCGAATCGCAGTTCCGCTCCCTGGCCCAGAACGTCCCCGACGTCATCGCCCGATTCGACCGCGACCTGCGCTATACCTTCGTGAGCGCAAAGGTGGAGGCGATCACGGGCATCCCGCCCTCCGAGTTTATCGGCAGGACGTGCGATGAGCTGGGCATACCTTCGGACGTCACCGACCTGTTGCGCGACGCGTTGAGCACGGTCTTTGATACCGGCGAGGAAAACACGGTCGAGGTGACGTACGACACGCCGAGCGGGCCGCGCGAGTTAGAGGGGCGTCTGATACCCGAGCCGAATCCGGACGGCGTCGTCGAGACGGTGATGACGGTCGCGCGGGACGTCACGGACAGCAGGCGTGCGGACCGTCGGCTGAGGCGTCTGAACGCGTGCCTTTTGGGGCTCGGCCCGGACTCGAGCGAGAACATCCGTCGGCTGACCTGCCTTTGCGGCGAGCTGATTGGTTCCGACTGCGCGGTCTACAGCCGTCTGGAGGACCACGTGCTGGTAGCGCGCGCGACGTGGCGTGCGCCCGCCGGCTACGATCCGGCGGACAAGCCCGAGGGCCGCGTCTGCTACGATGTCATCAGGTCCGGCTCGGACGAGCCCCTGGTGGTCGTCGATCTGGCGTCATCGTCGTACGCCGACACCGACCCCAACGTCGAACGGTGCGGTCTGAGGACGTACGTTGGTTCGGCGGTGCGCTCGGGTGGCGAGCGCATGGGTGCAATCTGCGCGCTGTGGCGGCAGCACTACGAGCCGACGCAGAACGACCTATGGCTCATCGGCGTACTCGCGTCGGCGATTGGCGTCCAGGAGGAGCGCAGGCGTTCGGAGGCTGCTCTGCGTGGGAGCGAGCGCCGGTTCCGTGCCGTGTTCGAGACGGCCGAGGACTGTGTGTTCATAAAGGGGCGCGACGGCGTCTACCAGCAGGTCAACCCCGCGATGGAGCGGCTCTTCGCGGTGGGCGCGTCGGAGCTGGTGGGGGCCGACGACGACCAGCTGTTCGGTCCGGAGACCGCCGCGCACATTCGCGACGTCGACGCCCGCGTGTTGGCCGGAGAGGTCGTCGAGGAGGAGCGGACGAAGGTTATCGGCGGGCGCGCGTATGCCTTCCACGAGATCAAGGTGCCCCTGTGCGACGACTCCGGGTCGGTGATCGGCCTCTGCGGCATAGCCCGCGACGTCACGGAGCGGGTGGAGGCCCGGCGTGCCCTCGCCGCCTCCGAGAACCTCCTTTCCAGCATACTCGAGCAGAGCCCCTTCAGCACGTGGATAGCCGATGAGCGCGGCACCAACATCTGGGTAAACGACGCGTGCAAGCAGCTCTTCGGCATAGCCCGCGATGACGAGGTCGTAGGCAAGTACAACATGTACAGGGACGACGTGGTCCGCGAGGCGGGTCTTGTCGACAACCTGGACCGGGTCTTCAAGGACGGGCGGTCGACCCGCTTCGAGATCGACTATGACTTCTCGAAGGTGGAGCACGTGCTTGTGCCCGGCGCGACTCACCGCCGCCTCGACGTGACGATCTTCCCGGTGGTGGACGACTCGGGAGCGCTCATAAATGCGGTGGTGCAGCACCGGGACGTCACGGCCGAGCGCGAGTTGGAGGAGAGCCTCCGTCAGACGCAGAAGATGGAGGCGGTCGGGACGCTCGCCGGCGGCATTGCGCACGATTTCAACAACCTCTTGGGCGCGATGATGGGCTACACCTCTCTTCTGGCGATGCACCTGCCGCCGGAGGACGACCTGCATCAGTACGTGGAGCCGATAGAGCGCGCCGGCAGCCGCGCGGCCGAGCTGACGTCGCGCCTGCTCTCCTTCGCCCGTCGCAGCGAGCGCGCCGTCGGTCCAGTGAATTTCGGCGAGTGCGTCCGCGAAGTGTTGAAGCTTCTGGAGGGTTCGATCGGGTCCGAAGTCGAGGTCGTGACGGAGCTCCCGGACGACCTTCCGACGGTCAAGGCCGACGGCTCTCAGCTACACCAGGTGCTGATGAACATATGTCTCAACGCGGTGGAGGCGATGGAGGGCGGCGGCACGCTGCGCCTCAGCGCGCATCCAGCCGCCGTCGAGTCGGCTTCGGATGTCTCTTGGGACGCCGAGCCCGGCGACTATGTCGCGGCCGCGATCACCGACACGGGCTGCGGCATGGACGAGGTGGTCCGCAGCCGGGCGTTCGAGCCCTTCTTCACCACGAAGCCGCCGGGGGGCGGCACGGGCCTTGGCCTCGCGATGGTGTACGGGATAGTTAAAGACCACGGCGGTAACGCGGAGATAGCGAGCCGGCCCGGTGAAGGGACCACGCTCACGCTGTGGCTGCCCGTTTACGTCGGCGAGCCCGAGTCGACATCCATTGACGACCGCGGTCTGCGGCGCGGGTCCGAGACGATTCTCGTCGTGGACGACGAGAAGATGATGCGCGGGCTTTTGGGGCGCATGTTGGAGGAGATGGGCTACCGGGTGATCCTTGCCGGCGGTGGCAGGGAGGGCGCGCGGATCTACGAGGCGCAGGGCTCCGAGATAGACCTGGTCCTGCTGGATATGATGATGCCCGACCTCTCCGGCGAGCAGACCCTTGGGCTTATCAAGGCGAACGATCCGCAGGCGCTTGTCATCGCGTGTACGGGGCACGTGGAGGGGGGCGCCGGGGCCGCCAGGGTCGCCCAGGACGTCGTCGACGTTCTCCGCAAGCCGTTCACCATCGAGACTCTCTCGTCGGCTCTGCGCAGCGCCCTCGACACCTAGGGCCAGCGAGGGGGCCCAGGGGGGCGAGGGCGGCCAGGGGGCGCCAGGCGGGCTGCCAAAAGGGGGCCTGCCAAGTGGTGGTGGCAAGGGGGTGGCGCCAAGGGGCGTGCCAAGGGGGCTGCCAGGGGACTGCCGAGGGGGCCGACCGGGCTAGTCCTGGTGGGTCACGCGGGTTGAGGCATCCAGTGCGAGCCGGGCAACGCGCGCCGCGGCGTCGGGCCGCCCCATGCGCCTGGCGTTTTCGGCCATCTCCGCCAGCAGTTCGCGGTCGGCCGCCAGCCTCTCGATGATGCCGGTGATCTGGTGCGGGCTGTCGGCTGCCATCGCCGTTCCCTCTTCGATGAGCCTATCGCGGTTGAGCGTCTCCTGACCGGGAAGCGCCCAGCCCAAGAGCATGGGCGTGCCGGTGGCGAGGCACTCGGCGGCGGTGAGTCCCCCGGGCTTCCCCACGTATACGTCGCATGCACATAGCCACGTCTGCAGGGAGGGTAGGTAGCCCAGGACGGTCACGTTCTCGGCGGGTTCGGCTTCGAGTCTGCGTCTAACCTTATCGTTGCTGCCGGTGGCCGCGAGGCAGTGGAGGGTGGTGGGGCAGCGGGCGGAGAGCACCGCCTCGAGGGCGCTCGTCAGTGGGCCCACGCCCAGCGATCCGCTGGCGAGCAGAACGATGAAGGCGTCCTGCGGCAGCCCCAGCCGTCGCCTGGCGTCGTCTCTGGTTGGGTTGCCGGTGTAGGCCGGGTCGACGGGTATGCCGGTTACGGTGACGCGCTCGGCGGGCACCCCTCGCTCCTCCAGTTGCGCCTTTGCCTTCTCGTCCGCCACGCAGAAGAGGTCTATTCCCTCCTCGGCCCAGTACCTGTGCGGGGCGAAGTCCGTGCATACGCCTATGACGGGGCAGGTCAGCAGGCTTCTCCGCCGCAGCAGTGCGAGAACCCTTGCGGGGAAGGCCTGCGTGCAGACGCAGACCGCGGGTCGGACGCGCTGCAGCAGCGGCAGCAGATGAGCCGCCCTGCGCTCTTCGACGGCCCTACGCCTGCCGCCGGTCATCGCCATGAACAGCCTGCTGTCGTAGACGGCGGCCCAGACGAAGGGAAGCCTTCTTATAACGAAGAGATAGCTTCGCGCGACGCCGGGTCCGACGCGCGGCAGGCCCTCGGCGAGCGCGTCCAACTCGTGGAAGGTCAGGGAGTCGGGGCCGTTCTTCTCCATGGCTCGGCGCACGGCGCCGGCGGCGTGTTTGTGCCCCATGCTTATCACGATGTATCCCAGCAGGACGCTGCCGGGCCGGACGGGGACGGGCTCGGGCCGCCCCGCGGCCTTCACCAGCAGCGCCATTCTCGCGTACAGCAGCAGCGACAGCACCATGAGCGCGCAGGTTATCGGCATGAGAGTCCGCGCCAGGCCCTCCCATCCCGCGTATGCCGATACGCCCAGCACCCACAGCGATGTGAAGGTGAGCTTGCCGGCCGTGTTCGACCGCGGCGGCGCGCCGTAGCGGGGCGCCAGCGCCAGTGACGCCGATGCGATGATCAGGTCGCGGCAGAATGCGGCCGCGAACAGCCACACGGGTATCCGGCCCATGTACGCCAGCAGCCCGAACACGGATGCCGTGAGTATCTTGTCGGCGGCGGGGTCGAGGATCCGCCCGAGTTTCGATTCTTGTCCGAACGACCTGGCTATGGCGCCGTCGAGGACGTCGGATATCCCCATGGCCACGAGCGCGGTGATCCCCCAGGCGACCGCCGACGGCGACTCCCGCGCCAGCAGCCAGACGACGCCGGGGGCCGCGAGTATGCGCAAGCCGCTGATGATATTCGGGAGCGTGAGGACGCGGGATGGCGGCGTGTATGGGGTCATGGCGCACTCGCCCCGCTTGGCCGGACGTACACGGGCGCGGCGCCCGGCAGCACGTCTTGCCCCATCGCCGTCGATGCCGTGCCGTACATGTCGGTTATCGCGAGCCTATCGGCCGCGTTCCAGGGCGGCACCGTGTCGCGTCCGGCGTCCCAGCAGACGTAGGTCTCCAACTGTGGTCCTTGTATGCGGTAGATGCCCGGTGAGGTGTTCTCTATGGTGCGCGCCCCCTCGAGCGCTTCGGCGAGCGTGCGCAGCGCGGCGTATGCCGGCTTTGGGTTCGGTGCTTCCGCCGGGGCCGCCTCGGCCAGGAGGCCCACCCGCAGGTCCGCCCCGCCGCCGGGGACGCGCAGGTCCCACAGGGAGGCCCACGCCACCCTTTCCACGCCCAGGCTGAGCGCGCCGACGGCCGTCTTGACCGCTGCCGCGGCCTGTTCAGCCCCGCCTCCGGCGTCCTCTTGTATGCCGTACTCGACCAGCCATACGGGGCGCAGAGCCCCGCGGGCCGCCAGCAGCTCCCGGATGCTGCCAACGCACCGTCCCAGCGCGGCCATCTGTGCGTCGGCGGAGTCGAGCTGGTGAGGCAGCTTGAGCGCGACGGCGTCGAAGAAGGGCCACCCCGGTGTGTTGGGCCCGCCGAGGTTGGGGCTCTCAAGCAGCGCGTCGAGCCACTCGGCGGGCTCGGGCCAGGCGCGCGCGCCCAGCCGCCCGTCGCTTATGGAGAGCCCCGCCGCCACTACGCGCACCTCCCCGTCGGCGGCCTTGGCCTCCTGCCAGAAGGCCCTCAGCCAGAAGGCGTACGCGTCGGGATCGGGTGGGTCGTCCCAGAACTGATAGTGCTTGATCGGTGCGGTCAGGCCCGGCATGTCTCGGAGTCCGTCGCCGTCGTAGCGTTCGACGAAGTCGTAGAAGAAGCGTCGCGCCTGCTCTTGTTGTGAGCGGCGCGGGAGCGTCAGGCGCAGGCCGGCCCGCGCCCCGGGCGGGATGTCCTTTTCGTTCTCGTCGGTCACGGCCCAGATGGGGCTTCCCCAACAAAGCGCGACGACGCCGATGCCGGCGTGGGCTGCGCGGCTTACCATCTCGTCGCTGAGCGCGAAGTCGTACGCGCCGGACCTTGTGGGCTGTACGGCGGCCCAGTCGCAGTACAGGTCGCGGTGGAAGGTTGCGCCCGAGCCGGCGAGCAGCCCGAAGTACAGCTCCCTGTCGGCCCGGCTCGTCTTTGCCGAGTCCCAGAGCCCGTAGTAGTCGCCGTGCCCGAGGTGGCTTGTCACGCCGATCCGTCCCAGCGCGTGCGGCGTGGTTGCATCACGCGAGGTCCTTTCGGTAACGGAGGCGCAGCCGGCGATGGCGGCGCAGGCGATGGCAACGGCGGTTCTCGCTCTCATGTCCCCGTCGGCTTTCGCGCGTGCGCGACGACCATGACGAAGTGGTTGAAGGTCCACGGCAGCAGTATTCGCAGAACGCGGCCGAGCGTGCGGTCGCCCGGCGTGAACTGGTGCCCCGGCACGCGCCGTCGCACCGCCGGAATCGGCAGATGCCTCATGGCGAAATAGAACCCCAGCGCGTGTTCGAGTGGGAGCACCCTTTCGATTACGAAGCCGGTCTGTGCGAGTTGGGCGCGTAGCTGCCGTCCCGTGTAGTGGTATTCGTAGAACTCGTTCTCGGTGTAGCGCGCATGTACGCCCGGCAGTAGCGGCGTCGAGTAGACGCGCCGTGGTTTGCGGGGTC
>Ga0272441_10013352_pt1 | contig 11827 bp, 4 predicted proteins | sample SSMProp6N_FD_193582 | JGI IMG/M metagenome (GOLD analysis project Ga0272441, IMG submission 193582) | Marine sediment archaeal communities from Little Sippewissett salt marsh, Falmouth, MA, United States - SSM-Prop-6N | ecosystem: Environmental > Aquatic > Marine > Wetlands > Sediment ...
TCGATGTAGCAGAGGTCTCCAGCCGGCTCGACGGCCAGCATGATGGCGCCGCGTTGTTCAGCCCAGGCCCGCCCGAGGTTGACCAGTAGCGGCCCGGGGGCCTTGTAGTCGGCCGCCACGGCAATGCCCACGTGCTTGGGGCGATTGTCGGGCAGGTTCGCGAAGGGCGGGGTCGCCCAGAACAGATACTCGTAGACCGTGGCCTTGTCGGACTTGCCGCGGAGGGTGGAGTTCACCACGTAGTACTTCAACGGGACAGGCGTCCGGACCTTCTCGGCGATCGGCTTGGCGAGGCTGTTGGCGGCGGAGACGGCGGTGTTCTCGGTTCCGTCCTTCATCGCGGTGACGGCGTAGTACGCCTTGCCGTCGGCGGCGGGGGTGTGGACGTACAGGTCGTAGCCCGGCAGGACGCCCTTGTGGTCCTCGATACAGAACGTCCCGATGACGTTGTCGGCGCGTTCGTGCTTGTTGTAGTACTCGCCCTGGGAGTAGATCTTCAGCATCCGCCAGTCGTAGATCGCCATCGGGGCGGCCTCGCCGACGCACGCGGCCTGGGCGAAGTTGGCGGCGGTGATGGGCTTGTCGTGGCGGTAGATGCGGTAGCGGATTTCCGGCAGGGCGCGGATCCGCTCGAAGGGCGGCATCGCCTGTCCCCGCCCGGGGGTGGTGCGGACCTTCAGGCCCTGGAGGTCCACCCGCAGCGTCCCAAGGCGCAGGCCCGGGACGCGCGGGTTGCCCATCTTGCCCGTGCCGGGACCGGCGACGGCCTTGTCCGCGTCGGCGTAGTCGTCGATCCAGACGATCTTGGACGGATCCGGGCGGAACAGCGGCAACTCGCGCCACGTCAGGAAGGTCTGCCCGTGGTGGTGGATGACCTTCAGGCCGTCCACCTGCGGCGGGATCTTGGCCGACGGCTTGCCCTCGTACAGGACCTCGAGGACCGTCGAGCCGAAGTCGAACCCGCCGACGCGGACGGCCTGGAAGCCCAGGTTCGCGGCCGGGTCCTTGACCCACGCCCGGACGGCGGCGGTAGCGTCGAACGAGCGATACCACGGCGGCTCCAACTTCAGCGGCCCGCCGGCGGCGACGGGCTTTCCTTCAGCATCGAGCCGGGCCACGGCTCGGATGTCGATCGGCTGTCGCGGCTGGCCACCGCGACCGTCGCCATACAGGGACGCATGGTAAACCGTCGCGCCCTTAGGAATGGCCGACAGGTCGAACACGGCCCGGGGCGTCTGCCCGGACACGACGACCTTCAGCATGCCGGGATGCGTCAGCGCCTTGCTGCGCCCGCCCCAGCGCTCGCAGACCACCCCGCCACGCACCGGCGTCAAGTGCAAGCCTAGCACAACGATCGAAACCCACAAGCCGCGTCGGATCATTCCTGCCGCCTTTCGACGGGGCGCCACGACCGGACGGCGCCTTACTTGCCGACGATGGAAATCCTGTTCCTGCCCTTGGTCACGGCCGTCTGCTTCAACGTGACCAAGCCGAACTTGTCGGCCTGGACGTCGCCGCGGCCGAGGACCTCGCTGTCCTTGACGGACGTGTTGGTCCACGAGAAGGTCTGGCCCGGCTTGGCCTTGAAGGCGCGACACTGGCGTGGCGTGACATCCACGGTGCATGTATCCTCCGGGCTCGATGGCACCAGGTAAACTGTCATCTCCCAGCGGTCCTTGGCGTCCACGATGGACGCGTAGTCCCAGAAGAGGTAGCCGTTGATCTGTCCCCAGGGCTCGCCGTCGTCGGGATCGCCGTTGCCGGGGTTGTTGTCGAGGGAGCAGTGGGAAAAGGCCGGGACGGACTTGTCCCACCGCAGGCGTCCCAGGCCGGTTCGGACCTCGCCGGCCACCGAGGCCCCGCCCCACTGTCCGACATAGGGCTGCCGGAAGTCGCGCAGCGCGGCCAGGCCTTGGGGGTCGTCCTGCCAGCCGTATTCGGCCCCATGGTTACCGTCCTTGGGCTGGGTGAAGTAGCAGGCCATGAACGGGATGTCCCGCCCCGGGTCGATGCTCAGTTGGTAGCGGATGTCGACGATGTTCCACGCCTTGTGCCCGTCGACCGTCATGGCGCTGTCGGCCGGGCCGAAGATCCCGCCCAGCGAGCCGGACCCGGGATTCCACCGGCGGTTCATGTCCAACTCGAACGGGCCCAGGAACAGGACGCGGAAGAACTCCCCGTGCCGCAGGGCCATGTGGGGATTGGCCTGGCAGACGATCCGGGCGGGGTCGATCTTGTACCGTTTCATCGCCCAGGTGACGTTGGCCATGATGTAGCGGTCGGAGTAGTAATCGACCTTGCTTTCGGCGAACGACCGCAGCGTGCCGCGTCCCTGGCTGTAGCCGAGGTCCGCGCCGTAGCCGAGGTCCTGCTCGATCGTCAGGTGGACCGCCCCCGGCGCGACCCCGCCGCCGAAGAACATGCCGCTGGCGTTGGGCCGGACGACAAGCCCGAAGGGGGCCTTGTCGGTGGGGATCCGCCCGACGATCACCCGCTTGGGATCCTGGCCGGGCAGGTTCGCCACCGGCGGGGCCATCCAATAGGCGTGATGGTACTGAAGGCCCTTGCGGTTGCGGCGGTCGCGGGTGACGTACTGGAGCACCGGCGCGGGCGTCGCGGGCGTCTCGGCGACGGCCCCGGAGGTGTTGCTGCCGGAGAAGTCGCTGACGTTCTCGCGCCCGTCCTGCATGACCGTCACGGCGTAGTAGAACGACCCGCCGGCCTGCGGGGTGTGCACGTACAGCGCCTCGCCCGGCATGACGGGCTTGTTGGCGTCGTAGCACCACGTCAGCAGCACGCTGTCGGGGTTTTCCCACGGGTTGTAGTATTCCCCCTGGGTCATGATCGACAGCATCCGCTCGATGATCGCGCGGGTCGGGGCGACCTCGCCGAGCAACTCGGCGTCGGGGAGGGTCTTGGCCGTGATCTTCTTCTTGTGGCGATAGACGCGGTAGCGGATGTCGGGCCGTTTCTTGAGGACGCGGATGGGCTGCATCTCGCGCGGACCCTTCTTGCCGCGGACGGACAGGCCTTGCAGGTCGCGGAGGGTCTTGAGCGTCACGGCCGGGACGCGCTTCAGCCCGCCAAAGCCTTCACCGGGCTCCGGGTGCTTTTCGCTTTCCAGCCCGTCGTACCGGCTGACCCAGAAGATCTTGTCGGCGGCGGGGCGGAACAGCGGCAGTTCCTTCCAGATCAGGAAGGTCTGTCCGCCGTGGTGGACCGCCCGGAGGGCATCGACCTGAGCGGGGGCCTTGCCGACGGCGCGGGGGGCTTCGTAGAGGATCTCCAGGACGGTCCGACCGGCGTCGAACCCGTCGAACCGCGCCGCCGCCAGGCCCAGGTTCGTCTTGGGATCCTTGACCCAGCGGGCGACGGCGGCGGTGGCGTCGAAGGATCGCCAGTACGGCGGCAACAGCGCCAGCGGCTTGCCGGACCAGGACGCCTTGCCGTCGGCGCCCACCTTGTTGGCCTGGAAGATCTGGATAGGGTCTCTCGGCTGCCCGCGGCTGCGGGTGAAGGCGAGCAGCGTCGCCCGGTGGACCTTGGCGCCCTTGGGAACCGCCGACAGGTCGAACACCACCCGCGGGACTCCGGCGGAAAAGACCTTCAGCGTCCCGGGATAGGCCAAGCCCTTGCCTTGCCCGCCCCATCGCCGGCAATGGACTCCGGCCATGGTAGCCGAGGTGACGGCCGTCAGCGTCACCAGCGTCATCCATATCCGTCGCGTCATTTCGCGGCCCCTTTTTTCCTGAACGAGATTTCGCTCAGGGCGATCCGATGTGTGTGGAGAACCTTCCCGCCGACGTCGACGACCTGAAACGTCACCGTCGGATCGGCCGGGGTCGTGTCGAAGGTCAGCAGCCCGAAGAAGTTCCCCTTGCTGCGAGTGAACAGGGTCTTGTGCTTGTTGCCGCCGTGGGTGTGGATGTTGGTCAACTTGGAACTCTCGAACTCGTACAGCGGATACAGCCCCTCCCGTTGGATCTTCCAGACCTCCGTGCGGTGCCTGTCGGCCGACAGGAGGATCACCCCGCCGATCCGCCGCGTGCGAATCAGATCGAAGATCGCCTCGCGTTCGGCGCGCACGCTTTCCCAACTGTCGGCGCCCTTCTTGTCGGCATGTTCGGTCCACAGGGTCCCAGCCGCGAGGACCTTGAACGTCGCGGTGCTGGCCGCCAGGCTGTCCAGAAGCCATTTCTTCTGCGCCGGTCCGAGGATGCTCCCGGCCTTGACGTCCCAGTAATAGCGCTGGTCGAGCATCCACACGTCCACGTCGCCGATGGACACTTGGAACCAGCACCCGGGATGCGCGTCCCCGCCGCCGTAGGAGGGGTTGGCCCAGTTTTCGGCAAAGACTTTGAGGCTCTGGCGCTTCCATGCCGGCTTGTCGGGGTCGCGCCCGCCCTTGGTGTCGTTGCGTCCGAAGTCGTGATCGTCGTAGATGGCGTAGATCGCCGAGGACGCCGTCAGGCGCCGGAACTCGGGGCGCGACTGGCGCCGGTAGTAGTGCGCCCGCTGGACGTCGGGCTTGCCCGGCGCGTCGATATAGACGTTGTCTCCCAGGAACAGGAAGGCGAGCGGGTGAACGCCCGCGATCGTGGACCACATGGACTCCCGGGCCGGGACGTACCGCGCGCCCCCGCCAAAGCCGACCTGGAACTTGACCTTCTGCCCCCGCGCCGGGAACGTCCGGAACGCCGGGCGCGACGTGCTCAGCATGCTCCGGCCGGCGACCAACACATCATATTCGTACCGCGTCCAGGGCTTCAGGCCGGTCACCGTGACCACGGCGGTGAAGTCCCAGTCCTTGCGGGTCCTGACCGGTCTAGAGCGGATAGTCGTAGCCGATGCTCTGGCCCCGGCCGGCGAGACGCGAACTTCCACCGCTTGCTCGCCTCGGGTGCGAACCCACAGGCTGGCCGAACGCGTGGTCACCCGCCCCAACATGGGCCCGTGCAGCAAGGGCTTAGCCCGCGCCGCCAGCAGTTTCTTCACCTCCGGCGTTTCAACGAAGGTGCCCAGGTGCTCCGACGCGCTGGTCAGCACGCGCTCGACGGGCAGCCCGGCCTTGAAGGCCTTGACCAGCGCCGCGAGGGCTTGGTCGCTCCGTCCCTGGCGGACGAATCCTGCCGCCTGAAGGTACAAGCCCTCCCAATCGTCAGGCCGCTGGGCCAGGTACCGGGCCAGGACCTTCATGCCGTCGTCCGTCCTGTCCCGTGCCAGGATGTACTTCTGGGCCAGGAGATACCCATCCTGTGACGGGGACGGCTTCAGCGGGTCGCGCTTCCCCGCGGCCGCCGCCGCTAGCAGTGCTGCCGTGACGGCAACAAGGGGCTTCATCGTTCAGGCTCCCATAGTCATTCGGGCGTCACCACCAGCGTCGCCGGCGAGGTGGGAATCTTGGCGCCGCGGATGGTGATGAGTTTGTCGTCGCCGACGGTCACCTGGCCGCTGGTGCCGGCGAGGGTCCAGGCGTAGGTCTTGCCCGATTGGGCCTTGAAGTTCTGCAATCGCCGCAGGGTGATGTCGGTCGTCGCCGGCGCCCGCGAGTCCGTCCGCCAGATCGCGACGCTGACGCGATCGGCCTTGTCGACCGCGTCGGCGGTCCGGAAGCGGTAGGCGAGGTTCAGACGGGTGTACTTCATGTTGCCTTTCTCGCCGCCGCGGAACTGCGCCGCCTGCCCGCGCCCGAAGGTGGGCATCAGTCGGTTCTTGCGGACGTCCAGGCGGATCATCGCCCCCGGCCAAGTGCCCGACGCCGACACTGGAATCAGTTTCGGGCCGGACCACTGGTCGTAGAAAGCCATGACGGCTTGGCCCTTCTTGAGCATCTCGCAGATGAAGTCGCCCACGGGCGCCGGGACCCGCCGCCCGGTGAAGGTCACCAGCGGCAGTTCCCGCCCGGCCGGGTAGTCCGCGACGACCTTGACCAAGTTCAGTTCGTCCCAGACGTTCTTGCCGGTGTCGGTCTTCAGGCTCCAGGCGACCTTGCCCCACAGGCGTTGCATGCTGCCCCGGGCGCCCCGGGCGTAGTCGGGGTTAGCCCCGTGCCCGGGCAGGACCGCATTGAACACGTCCGGGTGGCGGATGCCCAGGTGCAGGGCGCCGCTGCATCCGCTGCCGTCGCCGCTGGGTCCGGCCCCGCCGGCGCTGTGCGACGTGGATGTGACCATGATGCGGTCGCGGTCCACCGGCCAGGTCTTGGCCACCCAGTCGATGAACCACAACACCCGCCGCTCGGTGTAGGGCTGAATCCGCCCGCTCTTGAACGACTTGAGCGTCCCGAGCGACTCGTGGTAGCCGTACCACCACGTCGGGATCGGAAAGTCGTGCGGCACGACGATGATGCTGTCGCGCTCCACGCGGTACGGCGTCCGCCAATACGACCGCGCCCACATGTGCGGGTGAAGTTCCAGCGAGTGCTTGCCGGCGGTCTTGACCGTCGGGACGCCGACGGACCAGTTGTAGTACTCGCTGGGCTTGTTAGCGTAAGGCGGGCCCACCCAGCGAACGTAGTGGTAGCGCTTCTCGCGGTAGTTCCAGAACGGCGCCGGCGGAAAGACCTTCTGGAGGACTGGCTTGGGCTCGGCGGGCGTCTCGGCGACGGAGCCGGTGGTGTTGGCGGCAGAGAAGTCCTTGGTGTTCTGCACGCCGTCGAGCATCGTCGCCACGGCGTAGTAGGCCTTGGCGCTGCCGGCGGGGGTGTGGACGTACAGCCCGGTCGTCCGCGCCAGGGGTTTGGCGCCGTCGGTGATGACCAGGCGATCCATCGGGCAGTCGCGCCCCCACTCGCCGTCCTGCGAGGCCTGGCAGAAGGGGTTCCAGTGCCCGTGCATGTGGGCGTACTTGTTGGCCAGGTTCCAGTCGATGCCGCGCTCGATGCTCCGCCCGTTGACGTTCCACGCCGAGCAGGGCTTGACCGTGGCGATCGGCTCGGCCTGGTGGATGTTCCGCGCGGTGATCCGCCGGTTGTGGCGGTACACCACGTACCGCAGCCGCCCCTTGCGGTCCAGGTTGTCCAGGACCGACTTCAACTGGATCCACGTCCGCGCGTCGTGACCGACCGGGTCGGTGATCTCGGTCCACGTGATGAAGGTCTGCCCGCTGCGGTGGGCCGCCTTGACGCCGGTGGCCTGGGCGGGGACCTTCGCCGGCTTGCCTTCATAGACGATGTCCAGGCACGTCGCCTTGGCGTCGAAGAACGGGCACGCCTTGACGAAGAAGCCCCCGTTGGTCTTGCCACCCGCCCACTGCTTCACGGCGTCGGTGGCGTCGAGGCAATCGAACCATGGCCCGCGGATCGCCAGAGGCTTGCCGGAGACCTTGGCCTTGCCGCCGGCCTTGAACGTCGAAAACAGCGGGTAGATTTCGATGTCCACCAGGGCTTCGTCGAAGCGCCCGTCCACCGGCGCGGTGCGGAAGACGCGCAGGTCGGCGCGGTGGACCTTCGCTCGCTTCGGCAGGTCCGACAGGTCGAACCGGACGACGCCGGCGCCCTCGGCCGACGGGAGGATCGTGACGCGCTCCTTTTCCACGACCTCCTTGGGCTTGGCCTTCGGCGGATCGGTCATCAGCAGGCGCCCGAACCGCTCCGGCAGGTGGCTGTTGCCCGAGTACGTCGGGCTCCAGGCCGCTTCCTGCGTTCGACCGGACACCTGGCGGTTCCGGCAGAAGTTGGCGATCCACTCGGTCGGGATCTTGGCGCCTCCGGCCATCTTGTCCAGCGGGATGGCGATCTCGAGCGTCCACAGGCTCCGCCCGCGCCCGGCGGCGGCCTTGAAGCCCGGCCCGGCGTCCCAGGAACTGTCCTTGCCCTTCCCGTCGTAGGTGCTGCCGGCGGCGTTGACGCCGAGGTGATAGTACGTCCCGCCGTGGCCCAGGAAGATCTCGATCGAGTCGTCCGCCCAGATGCCGCCGTCGTGGCTGCCTCGCGAGGCGCGGACCTTGCCGAGCAGCGGCTCGACGCACCGCACGGCCACGTAGAGCGTCTTGCCGTGCCGGACGCACCGGACCTCCGTCGGCTGGGCGGACCCGCCGGCGCCGTCCAGCGTTCGCGTCAGGCGCATGGCCGGGGCCTTGGCCCAGCAAGCGTCATCGATCTTCCCGTCGAGGGCCGGCGCCGCCTTGACGGCAACGGCGTAACCCGTCGGCGGCTTGGCGCGCCGCGCCGCCGCCGCCCCGGGCGCGCCCGACGGGGGCGTGCCCAGACGCAGCGTCGCCGTCTCGCCCGCCGCCGTCGCCGCCCACACGGCCGCAAGGGCCCAACTCAGACATCCGCGGATCGTCCGTTTCATGATGGCTGTCTCTCCTGTTCCGATCAGTCCCTGCCGGCAGGCAGCCGGGGATGTGCTCTGCTAGCTCTTCGAGATCACGACGCGCTGGCTGCCCTTGGCCAGCAGCATCTGCTTGATGGTGACGAGTCCGTACTCGTCGGCGGCGACCGTGCCGCGGCCGAGGACCTTGCCGGAAACCGGCTGGCCGCTTTTCTTGGCGGGCTTACCCAGCGCGGTGCAGGTCCAGGTGAACTTCTCGCCAGCCTTGGCCTTGAACGCCTGGCAGCGGCGCGGCGTCAGGTCCACCCGGGCCACGTCCAGCGGGGCCGACCCGTCCAGGATAACGGTCATCTCCCACCGCCCGGCGGCGTCGGCGATCGTCGCGGGGTCCCACGAAAGGTATCCGTTGATCTGGGCGTCGAAGTTGATCCCGTGGCGCAGGTCGCCGTTGCCGGGGACGTCGTCGAGGGTGCAGTTGCCGAAGGCCGGGACCGACTGGTCGCGGCGAAACGCGGGCGTGTTCCGGACGCGCCAGTGCACCACGAATGGGCGGCGGGATTCGATCATCGCCCGCCAGAACCGCGGCAGCGCCGGCCAGCCCATCTCCGTCAGGTGGGCCGAGCGGATCGCATAGACGTTGTAGAACGGCGTCTCTTTGGCCGGGTCGGCCAGCACATAGTGGTCGTACCGCGATCGCTTGAAGGGGTTCCACTTGTCCGGGCGCCCGGCGTACGTCTCCGGCGGGCCCCAGACGCCCCGGGCGCGGTTCCAGCACTGGAAGCCCTCGGTCATCCCCGGCTGCCCATAGCCGTGGATCATCGCGTACAGATCCGGGCGCTCGATCTCCATCATCCCCCAGGCGCCCATGCCCACGGTGACGCGCTGGGGATCGATGCCGAACTGCTCCCGCGCCCAGCCGATCAACACTTCCTGCCGCCGCATCGGCCAGGGACGCCATTGGGCCTGCCGGGGGCTCTTGAGGTTGTACTGCGCGTCGCACGGGCCCATGCGGAAGCCGATGGGCACGTCCATGGTGTGGGCCAGGGCGATGTCTTTGCGGGCCGCGGCGCGGGGCATGCGGATCGGGTAGTTCCACGCCTCGCGGGTGATCGACAGGGCGGCGGCCTTGTCGCGCGTCTGCGGGCAGTAGCCCACGCACACGTCGTATCGCCGCGGGTAGGCGCTGAGCGGCCCGACGCACCACCAGGAATACCACTGCTCGTGATACTCGGCCCCTTTCGGGCGGCGGAGTTTGGTGACGTTCTCGGCCACCAGCATCGGCGCCGGCTGGGCAACCTTCTCGTCCAGGGGTCCGGCGGTGTTGGCGTCGGAGAGGTCCGTCGTGTTCTCCACCCCGTTGACCGACGTGACGACCGCGTAATAGGCCTTGCCTGCCTGGGTCGCCGTGGTCCAGTGGAAGCCGGTCCCCGGAGGCAGGAACTTGTTCTTCTCCAGCATCACCCGCCGGAGGACCTGCCCGGCGATCAGGAACGTCGGGCCGTGCTCGCCCTTCTTGCCGCGGGCGATCCGGTCCTCGGTATATACCGAGCCCTGCGCGACGTCGTGGATGAACTCGGCCTGGGCAATGTTGGCGGCGGTAATCGGTGCGGTGTGGCGATAGACGCTGTAGCGGATCTCCCGGTCAGGCCACTTGGGGATGATGCCGACCATCGGGTTGCAGGCGCGGACCTTCTTGACCATGTCGCCCCAGGTAATGTCGGCCTTGCCTTCGGCGAGGTCCTCGATCTCGGTCCAGGTCAGGAAGGTCTGCCCGTGCCGGTGGAACGCCTTCAGGCCGGTGATCTGCTTGGGCTTGTTGGCGAGTTGGCCTTCGTAGGCGATTTCGAGGAACACGTCCTGCGGCTTGATGCGTCCGCCGCCGCGGATGGTCAGGGCGGCCTGGCCCTTGCCGGCGGCGACCGCGGCGCGGACCGCCTCGGTGGCGTCGAACCACAGGTTGTAGGGTTCGACCATGCGCAGGGCCTTGCCGGCGGCGGTCACCTCGAATCCCTGCCCGGCCAGGAACACCAGGCGGGCGCGATAGACGGCGGCCTTGCCGGGAATGGGCGCCAGGTCCGCCGTCATCGTCGTGCCCTGGGCGCCCGACGTGAAGGTCACGGCCTTATGCTGGGTGTGCTTGTACTTGCCCCAGCGCTGGACCACTAGATCGGCTCGGGTCGTCGGCGCCCAGGCCACAGCCGCCAGGACGATCAGGAGTGTCTTTCTCATCGCATTGATCCTTCCGAATGCGCGCCTACATGCTCTTCGTGATGGTCACGGTCATCTGCGGCGAGCGATCAGGGTATTTCAGTTGCGGGATCGTCATCGTCCCGTCCGTCGCGGCCTGGACCTGTCCGGACTGCGGGGCCGGCTTGGTCTTGCTGCGGCTGCGCGGGTCCGGCAGCGCCGCGGAGGTCCAGTGCAGCGTCTCGCCTGGCTTGGGTTTGAACTCCTTCAGCCGGCGCGGCGTCAGGTCGAACGTGCCGCCGCGGCTGATGATGGTCACGGCGAACTTGTCCGGCGTATCGACCAGGTCTGTCCACCGGAACCCGCCCGAGACGTTGCCGGTGGACTCCCGGTCGCTGTTCAGCGACGACTTTGAGAAAGCCAGGACCGGCATGGCCGACGTCATTACCCTGCCGCGCCAGACGCCGGTGTACTTGCCCACGTTGCCGCGGTTGCGGAGACCCGACCAGCCCCAGTTGGCGACCAGCGGCTGGCGGGCTTTGTCCATGGCCTGGTAAAAGCGGCCCCGCCCTCTGGCATAGCCCTTGATCGGACCCCAACTGTACCCCAGGCAAACGAACAGCGGCAGGTCCTTCTTGCTGGCCAGGACCAGTGCGTCCAAGTCGGCCCACGCCCAACTGCTGCCGCGTCCGTCAGCGTCAAGGATCTCGGTGCTCTTCGGGCCCCAGGCGGTCTCGTACCGCTTGGCGGCCTTGGGGTCCAGCACGCCGCCGCGGCGGTTGAACCCCATGATCCACACGTAGGCGAACGCGTCGGGGTAACTCAGCGCCAGGGCCGCCGCCCCGTCGGCGCCGGCGCAGACGATCTGGTCGGGGGCGATCGGCAGGGCCTTCTTGGCCCAGTCGATAAAGGCCATGATCCGCTTCTGCGTGTGGTTGACGACCTTGCCTGCCCGCAGCGGCTGGCCCTGCCCCCACGCCTCGTGGAACCCGTACCATCCGCTGGCCGGCCAGTCGTGCGGGGCGATCTGGATGCTGTGGACCATCATCTTCTTGCCCGGCTGGGCGTAGGAGTAGCCGTCGGGGTGGAAGTACAACTCGGCCGGCACCTTGTCGAAGACCTTCATGCCCGGCAGCACCGGCTTGCCGGAGGCGGTGTTGGGAGGAATCATCACCGACCAGTTGAAGTACATGTTGGGCTTCGGCGCCAGCGGCGGGGCGCACCACTGGACGTACACCCATCGCGTGCCGGGGAAGTCGAAGTACGGCCCCTGGAGCCCCTTGCCCTGGCGGACCGGCTCGCCGGTTCCGACCGTTTCGTCCACCGGGCCGGCGACGTTGGAGGCGAAGTCCTTGGTGTTCTTTTCG
>Ga0272441_10013353_pt1 | contig 11827 bp, 13 predicted proteins | sample SSMProp6N_FD_193582 | JGI IMG/M metagenome (GOLD analysis project Ga0272441, IMG submission 193582) | Marine sediment archaeal communities from Little Sippewissett salt marsh, Falmouth, MA, United States - SSM-Prop-6N | ecosystem: Environmental > Aquatic > Marine > Wetlands > Sediment ...
ATCCAAAAACCCTAAAGATTAAAAGGTTGTCTCAAAAATATCCTCGGATTATTAAAGAGTTAGAAGAAGTTTTTTCTCAACCTTCTAATGTTTATATAGATTGGGCAAATGTAATATTGGCCTTTCAACCAAAATTAAAATGGAAAATTGATATTAAGAAACTAAAACAATTTTTAGATTCGTTTGACACTATTGAAAATAGTAAAATTTATTATGGGACTCTAGAGAGCGATAATGAATCGGAAAAATTAATCAAAAGATTTGATAAATTGGGCTATCAAGTTACGACAAAACCAGTCAAAATAATGGTTTCGTCGATTGACGCAACAAGTATTCCCCCAGACTCTCCAGCTCTACTTAAAAATTTTATTCGACGCCCACTACTCACCAAGTTAGATATTAATACTATTGAGTATTTAAATAACCGATTGCGAGAACTAAATGAAAAAAATATTTTTTATCTTAAGGATAAAAAGTGTAATTTCGATGTAGAAATAGGAAGAGATATGTTAATAGACTACAAGAATAATCATATTGAAACATTTATTTTATGGAGCGGAGATAGCGATTTCGAAGAACCTATAAAACAGTTATTAAGTGACAATAAGAAAGTCTACATATTCGCCACTGTGAGAAGAGTATCTCGAGAATTATCCAGCACAGGAGCTATTATTTTTGATATTCAAAAAATAAAAGAATTTATATGTTGGAATAAATTTTGTAGCCAAAAGGACTCCACGGAGGAGCCCTTAAGCTTTAAAATTTAGGCCATTAAGACCTATCAAGATATTAACATAAAAATTTCTGTCAAGCAAGCATTCTGTTAAAAATTATTCTATCATGGACTAGGTGTAATCTGCCTATAGGCAGATTACACCTAGTCAATAATATTGTCAAGAATAATTCAAATATTAAAATACATAATAATAGATGTTCTATTTTAAAAATTACGATATCCAATACAATAAAAATCTAATCCTAGATTACTCTTTCGAATTAAACAAAAAGCTTTTCAAAACCAGAATTGTACTAAAAAACACAAAACCTTCTGAAGATATAGAAAACCTAGTTTTCCATCTAGGTTTAATAGAAATGTTAAACTATTGGAAATTAAAACCTAGTGATGAAATACATATTGAAGCAGGAAATCTAGATAAAGATCAAATCAAGTTTCTTAAAAAGGTGATTATTAATGGAATGGGGGAGTTTATATATAGGAACAAGCTTGATTTTCCTAAATTAAAGATTATTCCTAATAAAAACAAACCAATATTAAAACCAATTAATCCTAATTTAAGAAAAAGAACATTAGCTCCTATTGGCGGAGGAAAAGATGCTGTTGTAACAATAAATCTATTAAAAGATAAATTAGGAACATTTATTCTTAATCCTAAAAAACCTCAATTAGATATTGCTAAAATATCTAAGATAAAAGACATTATCTTAATTGAAAGAACTTTGGATAAAAAGATATATAATAAGAAGTATTTAAATGGACATGTTCCATTTAGTGCTTTTTTAGCTTTTTTAAGTTTAATTGTAGCTAAAACACATAATTACAATACAATAGCTTTTTCATGGGAAAAATCTTCTAATGAAGGAAATGTAAAATACAAAGGAAAGAACATTAATCATCAATGGTCTAAATCTCAAGAATTTGAAAATTTGTTTAAAAAATATTCTAAAAAATATTTAATTAAATCAATTAAGTTTAAGAATGTTTTAAGAAAATATACAGAGACAGAGATTATTAAAAAGTTTGCTAAATTAAAACAATATCATTCTTCTTTTGTTAGTTGTAATAAAGGATATACAATAAAATCTAAGAATGCTAAATGGTGTGGTAAATGTCCTAAATGTCTATTTGTATATGCTAGTCTTTTCCCTTATTTAAATGAAAAAGAATTAAATCAAATTTTTAAAAAAGATTTACTTAATGATAAAGATTTAATTCTAGTTGCTAAACAATTGATTAGTAAAAAACCTTTTGAATGCGTAGGAACCATAAAAGAAACTAAAGAAATATTTAAACATTGTATTAAAAAAGACAATTCTCTCGTTGTTTTAAATGAAATAAAAAGGTTTTTATAAAGGCGCTTTTTTATAAATATACGCTTTACAGCGGTTTTTTTGTGTGATAAAAATATCTAATGAGAAAGGAGGTTGCGCATGTGGATAATCCTCTATACATGTTTCCGGCTCATGAAAGCTTTTTACGCCAGCCGCATGTGGAGGACCCTCTGTGCATACGGCCGATTGATGAAGTCGTTCTATAACTACATCGGCTGGGAACACTTCTATCTCAAACGATCGTGGTTATACCTTCCAATGGTGTTGATTCCAATGTCCAAATCTGTGCTTCCAATGGACTGGGCAAGGGGATGGTACATAGTGTGGGTTCTACTCGGAAGTTCACTCTATGTCATCACTGTCGGAGCGCTCGTGAAAAGCAAAGTCCAGTGTGAGACTGAAGGAAGGCTCAAGCAATTGGGCGAATCCTTTTTCCTTTTCATTGGGTGGAACCTAAACAAGCGTAGAAGAATCCTGATGACTGCCCCTATGATGGCTGTCATGTTTGTGAGGCTGTTTTTCCAGCTAGACCATCTGCTTTGGTGGTTTGTTGGAATAAACGTGTTCCTGAACTTCGTCTACATTCCTGTAGTCGGAGCTATCGTAAGGAACGAGTCTCGCGGTCAGTACATCGACAGGGCGTGTCGCATGGTTACCTGTGCTTTTCGAGAATCACGTTGACACCAGTTCTGCTTGCAGTCCTGGTGTCGCTTCTTTTATATCAAGTTTTCTGCTAAAATAAACTCATGAATTTAGAAAAAAAGAAAGTATTAATATTAGGATTAGGAAGAGAAGGAAAATCTAGTCTCAAGTTTTTTAAAAAACACTTTAAAAAAAATGAAATAGGAATTGCTGATAAAAGTCTTTCTAGGAAATACCTTGAAACTATAAAAAATCATGATGTTATTGTAAAAACCCCTGGTATCCCTTTAAAAATAGTTAAACCATTTTTAAAGGGAAAAAATCTTACCAGTCAAACTGATATTTTTTTACAAAAGCATAAACAAAGAACAGTTGGAATTACTGGAACAAAAGGAAAAGGAACTACAGTTACATTAATTCATCATATTTTAAAAAAATCTAAAATTAAATCTCAAGTCTTAGGAAATATTGGTATCCCAAGTCTGGATTATTATGATTTAAATCCAGATGTTTTTCTATATGAAATGAGTTCTCATCAATTACAGCATTTAAAAAGATCTCCCCACATTGCTGTATTATTAAATGCTCATCAAGGACATTTAGACTACTATGATGATATAAAAGACTATCACAAAGCTAAGTTTAATATTGCTAAATACCAAGACAAGAATGACTATTTTATTTATAATTCAGATTTTAAAGAATTTAAGAAACTATCAAAAGCAAAAAAAATTACATTTGGGAAAAGAGGAGATTGTTATTTAAAAAATAATCATATTTATCTTAATAAAAAGAAATTTATTCATATTAAGAATATTCCTCTACAAGGTGAACATTTCTATTATGATGTTATGGCTGCTATTCTAGTATGTAAATTGCTAGGAATTTCTAATGAAATTATTAGAAATCAAATTAAAACATATAAATCTCAAGAATATTGCTTAAAAAGAATAGGTAAGTATAAAGGAATTACTTTTTATAATGATTCCTATGCAACAGAACCTATTGCTACTATTGCTGCTGTAAATGCTTTAGAGAATATACAAACCTTAATTGTCGGAGGATTTGAAAGAAATCTAGATTTTAAAAACTTAGCAGAAAACATTGTTGCTAATAATATTAAAAACATTATTTATTTTAAACCAGCTGGTTTAAATATTAAAAAGGAAATAAAAAAAATATCTAATGATGTTAAATTCTATGAAGCTCATGATATGGGGCAAGCTGTTAAACTTTGTTATCAAATAACTGAAAAAAATAATATTTGCTTATTAAGCCCTGCGTGTGCCAGCTTTGGATTGTTTAAAGATTATAGAGATAGGGGAGAGCAATTTAATAAATATGTTAAGAAAACCTAATTTTATTCTAGCTATTTGTTCTGGTCTATTAATAATATTGGGCTTTATTATTATCACAGGAGTTTCCATGACCTTTTCACATAAATTATTTGGGACTTCTTTTAAATATTTGTTTCATCAAATACTTTATGGTTTTATTCCTGGTTTAATATTAGGAGCCATAGCATATTTCATAGATCTTAAATTAGTAAAAAAGCTTTCTTTAATAATAATTATTGGGTCGTTAATATTAATGACTCTAGTTTTTATTCCTGGATTGGGGACTAAATTAGGAGGAGCAAGAAGATGGATAAATCTTGGTCCAATAGCTCTCCAACCATCTGAATTTCTTAAGTTAGGTTTTATAATCTATTTTGCTTCTTGGTTGTCTTCTAAGAAAAAAACAAAAGAATTATTAATTCCCATGTTAGCTATATTGGGAGTAATATCTGCTCTACTATTGTCTCAGCCAGATATGAGCACTTTGGTAGTCATAGGAGGAGTAGCAATAATTATGTATTTCTGTTCTCAAAGACCTTTGTGGGAAACAGGGGTTTTAGTATTAGGAGGAATTAGTGGATTACTTTTATTAATTAAAATGGCTCCATATAGATTAAATAGATTATTATTATTTTTAAAACCTAATGAACAACCATTGGGAATGGGGTATCAATTAAAACAAGCATTAATAGCCGTAGGCTCTGGAGGAATAATTGGAACAGGCCTAGGTTTAAGTATTCAAAAATATGGATTTTTACCAGAACCAATGACAGATAGCATATTTGCAGTTTATGCCGAAGAAACAGGTTTTATTGGTTGTATTATTCTTTTATTGCTTTATCTAATTTTTATATGGCAAGCATTTAGAATTGCTCAGAATATTAAAGATGGATTTTTAAAACTATTGGTTATTGGAATAACTTCTTGGATAATAATTCAAACTTTTGTTAATATTGGTGCAATAATAGGAATTCTCCCATTAACTGGTATTCCGTTGCCATTTATCAGTTATGGAAGTTCTCATTTAGTGATGGAATTGATTGCATTAGGATTACTATTAAATATTTCTAAGAAGGCGAAAGTATAATTATTTTAGAGGTTCGAATCCTAGTCCCGCAAAAGCTACCTTAATCCCCGTGTTGTCGGGGATTTTAGGTTCGAATCCAATAAAAATATTAACATATTGACACCATTGTATTGTGAAATATAATTTAATTAGGTAGGATACGCGAGGTTCGTCACTCGTCGGCCTTCCACTAAAATGGGGCTGAAAAGTCTCAATGAAATGGCCAAGAAAAAAGGAAGCGGTAAGAAGAAATAAAAAAAGGCGCCCTGGGCGCCTTTTAGGTTGTGTAATAAATATATTGACATAGTTATAAATTTGAATACAATTTATTCTATAATAATTAAATACAAAAAGATGATTAGAGAAATCAATCTCTTAGATGAGTGGGATAACGATGTTGAAGAGGAAGATGACGACGAAGAGGAAGAGGAAGATGATTCTGACGATTAGTGATTCAAAAACCGCCTTATTAATGGGGCGGTTTTTAGTTGAACGAGGTTTGAATAGTGTCCAACATCCGTAAAAGCTCACAAAGACCCTTGGTTTCCGAGGCTTTTTAAGCTACAATAAATTAATGAAAATAGTATTCACAACAGGAGGCACAGGAGGACATATCTATCCTGCTATTGCTATTATTAGAGAAGTCAAAAGGCTAAAACCAGATGCTAAAGTCTGGTTTATTGGAACTAAGCTCAAACATGGAAAAAAAGATCTACAAGATCAGCATGTGATTATTAAAACAATCACATCTGGTAAAATGAGAAGATATTTTTCTCCTAAAGCTTTAATTCAAAACTTTATAGATTTATTTAGAATTCCTATTGGAATTATCCAATCTTTCTTTCTATTAAAAAAGATAAAACCAGATTTAGTATTTGGAAAAGGTGGTTATGGATCTCTTCCTGTGATTATTGCTGCTAATAAATTAAAGATTCCTATATATATCCATGAATCAGATTCAATAATGGGAAAATCCACACAAATAGCAACAAAATATGCTCAAAAAATATTTTCCTCTTTTGATACAATAGATAATTCCATTGTTGTAGGAAATCCTATTAGAAAAGAATTATTAGAGAATAAAAATATAAAATATTTTGATTTACAAAATGATAAACCTGTTATTCTAATAGTAGGGGGTTCTCAAGGAGCAGAAAGAATCAATGATCTAGTATTGCAGGTGTTACCTCAATTGTTAGAAAAATACGAGATTATTCATCAATGTGGAAAAAAGAGTTTGAATGAAGTAAATTCTACAGCTCAAATAATGGTAAAAGATGATAATCTATTAAAATATTATCATGCTTATGGTTTTTTAAATGAAAAACAATTAAGTTCTGCCATGGATGCTTGTCATTTAATTGTTAGTAGGGCAGGGGCAGGTTTTATCTTTGAAATAGCTGCCATGGGAAAACCAAGCATATTAATTCCATTACCAGAATCAGCCCAAAATCATCAAGTAAAGAATGCTTATCAATATTCTAAAAATGGAGCTACTATTGTAATGGAGCCCAAAAATCCAACACCCAGACTTTTAATGCAAAATATTACTAAAATATTTTCTAATCCTACACTATTATCAAACATGAAAAAGGCTGCCCAAAAGTTTGCAATGCCTGATTCTGCAGAAAGGATTGCTATAGAAATACTAGACATAAAATAAAATCTATATTATAATAATTATAACAAGGAGGGGGCAAATTCACCCCTCAAACCGAACACCCAATGGTTTGTTTTTTAATGTTTAAATGTGGGGAAGATGGAGGTTTCTTACCAACTAACGACATGCAATGGGACAAGGAAAATCATTCCCTGTCCCGTTTCAACTTGAAAACCATACAATATTGATATATTCTTAATTAATGGAAGCAAAAACCATAAAACCTGTAAGAGTAAGAATAGCTCCATCTCCAACAGGAACTTTGCATATAGGCACAGCTCGTGCTGCGCTTTTTAATTATCTTTATGCTAAGGTTTATAATGGAAAATTTATACTAAGAATAGAAGATACTGATTTAGAAAGAAGTTCTCAAGAATATGAACAAGATATTATAGATAGTTTAAAATGGTTGAAAATACCTTGGGACGAAGGACCAAGTCCAGAGAATCCTAATGAATATATTGGCGAATATGGTCCATATAGACAATCACAAAGAGATTATACAAAATATATTGAACAATTATTAAAAGAAAAAAAAGCATATCATTGTTTTTGTACAAAAGAAGAATTAGAGGCTCAAAAACAATATCAAATGAGTGCTGGATTGCCACCGCATTATACTGGTAAGTGTTGTAATTTGTCAGACAAAGAAGTAGAAAAAAATTTAAAATCTGGAAAACCTTCAATTATCAGATTTAGAATTCCTCATAAAAAATTAAAATTTAATGATTTATTAAAAGGAAAAATAGAATTTGATACTAGCTTATTAGGAGACTTTAGTATTGCTAAAGATTTAAAAACCCCATTATATAATCTTGCTGTAGTGATAGATGATTTTGAAATGGAAATTTCTCATGTATTAAGAGGAGAAGATCATATTTCTAATACTCCTAAACAAATATTATTATTTGAGGCCCTGGGATTAGAAATTCCTGTATTTGGTCATTTTCCATTAATCTTAGGCTCTGATAGATCCAAGTTAAGCAAAAGACATGGAGCTGTTTCAGTAACAGAATATAAAGATAAAGGATATTTATCAGAAACCATGGTTAATTTTATGGTTTTATTAGGGTGGAATCCAGGAACTGAAAAAGAAATCTTTTCTTTATCAATGTTAGTTAATAATTTTACATTAGATAAAGTACAAAAATCTCCAGCCATGTTTAACCAAAAAAGACTTGATTGGTTAAATGGTTTCTATATTAGACAAATGTCTATTAAAAGATTAACCGAAAAATGCATTCCATTTTTAATAGAATCCAACCTAATCCAACCAGTCTTAGAAACAGAACAACACTTAGTGGGAATTGGTCCAGCAGAAATCAAAGAATCATACTTTATCAAACAAACTAACGAAAATATAAATATAGAAGACTTAGAAAAAATGATTCTTCTATACCAAGAAAGACTAAAATATTTAGGAGAACTACCTGAATTAATAGATTTTTTCTTTAAAAAAGAATTAGACTATACTAAAGATCTATTAATGTGGAAAGAAACACCAGAGACCACTATAAAAGATGTTCTACAAGCCCTAAAATTAGCCCTAGAAGAGCTTAAAACCGAGGAATGGTCTCTTGTTAATATTGATGCAAAAATCACTGATTTTATAGGGATTAGAGACTTGGTAGGGGATAGAGGACAGGTCTTATGGCCAATGAGAGTTGCCTTAACTGGAAAACAATCTTCAGCACCTCCATATGACATTGCAGCTGTCTTAGGAAAAGAAAAAACTATTAATAGAATTGATCAGGCAATTGAAAAACTATGAAAAGGGAAGTAGCCATAATTTTACTAATAATGATTCCATTGAATATCTTCGCTCAAATCACAGGAGAACAAGTTGAGGATTTTTCAGATGAATTATCAAAAACTACTAGGGGAGCATGGCAAAAATTAATAAATAAGATAAAAGAGATAGAGTTATTTAACAATATTACAAATTCTATTACTAATTGGTGGACTAATAATGCTAGACCATGGATAGAAATTAACTTTAAAGAAGCACTAGGCTTCTTTAATAAAGAAGTTATAATCAAATAATCCACTTGACAGCCCTATTTTAGGGTATTAGTATATATGTAGTATGTCGCATAATGCACCTTAACCGAAATTAGAGAACTAGGTATGCATAAATCCAATAGAAACATTATAAAACACGAGATAGACTTCCTGGACTGGATTGATATAGAAAAAGGTTTATCACATAAATCTCAGGAAAACTATTCAAGATTCTTGAAAAGATTTTTTGATTGGATTAAAAAAGAAAAACTCACTAATTTAAAACCACATGAGTTAACCCCAGATCATATTTTTAAATATAAGACATATTTATCTAGAAATTATACTACTAAAAATAAACAACCATTAAAAAGAAACACTCAAAACTATTATTTAATAGCCCTAAGATCATTATTAACCTATTTTGCTGACAAAGATATCATTTCCTTACCACCAGAAAAAATAAAATTAGCCAAACAATCTCAAGAACGTAAGGTTGATTTTTTAAATTTAGGACAAATAGAAAAACTCTTAAATGTAATTAATACAAAAAACACTACAGGATTACGCGATAGAGCTATTTTAGAAACTCTTTTTTCTACAGGTTTAAGGGTGGCTGAATTGTGTTCTTTAACTAGAGATCAAATAAGAATTGATAATAATACTAAAGTATTAGAAATATCTATTATTGGTAAGGGTGGACATCCAAGAACTGTATTTATATCTCCCAGGGCCATTGTGTGGCTTAAAAAATACCTAAATACACGCCATGATAAGGAAAAACCTCTATTTATTGGCTATAAGGGACAAAAAACTGGAGAATGCCTTACAACGCGTTCTATAGAGCGTTTAGTAAAAAAATACGTTATTATGGCAGGATTACCAATAACCACAACTCCACACACTCTTAGACATAGCTTTGCCACTGATCTATTAATCAAGGGGGTTGATTTAAGAGTTGTTCAGGAATTCCTTGGTCATAGGAATATTAGCACCACTCAAATATATACTCATGTTACTCGTCCTCATTTAAAAGAAATACATCAAAAGTATCACGGGAATAAATAATCTCCCACTCTAAGGTATAGGAGGTTTTTTAATGTCGCATAATATGAAACATGGGCGGGGGTTTTTCAACCCTCCGCCCGCTTGCGACGCTTCTTCTGTCTTCGCATCCTTTGATCAGCCAATTTGACCATAGATGCGCCATCAACAGCCTCTTTGTGCTCCATAATCCCGAAAGAAAACCTTAGGCCCTGATCTTCTCCAAGGCCTTGAATCCGTCTCATAGCTCTCCTCGCTCTATGGTAAGAGGTCTCGGGCATGAGAATCATGAACTCATCTCCAAATTCATAGGAACGAGAGATGAGATCCGTACTGCGAACTCCATTCTGGAGTCGTAGGGCAAGGCTCTTGATCAGCTGATCGCCAGCCCCGTGCCCATGAGCATCGTTTACTTCTTTCAGGTCATCAGCATCAACATAAACCACTGTGAACGTGGGATGATGCTTATACCTGATGGCTCTACGAATCTCGTCCTCAATAGCGAGCATCAATGTCTCGGGTCGAGGAAAACCCGTCATTAAATCGCGCGCTACTGCATGGTTACAGGCAAACTTGATATCCTCAGCCTTACCGGGGATTTCGAGCACCCTACTCACCCGTGCAAGCAAGGCTTTCTTTTCCTCGTCATTCACGATTCACCTCCATGAATCAAAAAGCGTCATAAATATTATAACATAAAGAATCCCCTGCTGTCAATCAAAAAGTATAAGCATCAATACATTCTTGTTCGTTTTCCGGCAAAGAACAATATTCATTACATTCTGCTATAGTAGTACATCCTCCGGGCCCAGATATTATTATTTCATCTGGTGTTATTGTTTTGTTAGGATTTTCTTCTACTGTTTCCTTTAGGTCTTTTTCTAATCTTTTTAGTTCGTCTTGAATATTAAAACTATCTTCATATTCAACATTTCTAGGAAACAATTTATATGAAGCTATCATTACGCCAATAATAACTATTGCTCCTAATATAATTTTAGTCTTCTCCTCCATTGATTTTTAATAATTCTACTTCAAAAATTAAATCTGCGTTTGGTTTAATAATATCCCCTGCTCCCCTCTCTCCATAGGCTAAATTGCTAGGAATATATAACTTACGTTTTTCTCCTTTTTTCATACCGATTAATCCTTGTTCCCATCCTTGAATAACCATTCCTTGTCCTAAGGTTAACTCAAAAGGAGTTCCTCTATCATAACTAGAATCAAATTGTTCTCCAGTAGTTAGTGTTCCTCTATAATGAACTGATAAGGTATCACCTATTTTTGAAGGCCCTCCTTCCCCTTCTATTAATGTTTCTATCGTTAACTCGTTTATCTCATTTTCCATAGGTTCTTTATTTAATAATTTGCTTGCAATAAAAAAGATTAAAATTAATGCGATTATTAATATAATTATTTGTAAATATTTCATATGTTTAATGTTAATATATTATACGCTAATATTGTAGCAAATCCTACCCAAATTGCATAAAGGTATAATAAAATTGATGCTAATTTAGAAGTTGGTCTAATCAAAATAATCAAACTTATAGTAGTTATTTCTAATATAATCATCTCTAGAATAGCAGCTCCAATCAAATGAGCTCCAAAGAATAAAAAGCTCCACAAAGCATTTAATATCCCATTAACAACAAATAATATTAAAACAAAATAAAATCTTTTATTTCTAAAGGCTCTATTATAGTAAATGCTTATTGATAAGAATAATAAAATAAAGATTATTGTCCATATTATTCCAATAATACTTCCATCCGGCGTATATGCAGGTAATTCAAGATTATTATACCAATCTAAGTTGCTAGTTGTAACTCCAGAACCTAAAAAAGAAATAATCATTATAAATATAGCTATAATTATGAAATAATATTTCATTAATATATTGTACCTCAAAAAAAAGAGAAAACAAAGGATTCTTAGAATAAGTCCTCTTTATTAGATGTTTTAGATGATATATTAAAGATCTTTATTCTTCTTTAGCTCTTTTAT
>Ga0272441_10013354_pt1 | contig 11826 bp, 4 predicted proteins | sample SSMProp6N_FD_193582 | JGI IMG/M metagenome (GOLD analysis project Ga0272441, IMG submission 193582) | Marine sediment archaeal communities from Little Sippewissett salt marsh, Falmouth, MA, United States - SSM-Prop-6N | ecosystem: Environmental > Aquatic > Marine > Wetlands > Sediment ...
GGGGGGCGGGCTCGGGCTCCTCGGGCGGCGGCGGCGCGGCGACGACAGGCTCGGGTTCCGCCTCCGGTTCTGGGGGTTCGGGCTCCGGCTCGGGCGCCGCGGGCTCTGGCTCGGGAGGCTCAGGTTCAGGCGTTGGGGGCTCCGGCTCGCGGGCCTCCGTCTCAGGGGGCTCGGCGACCTCGGGCAACGCGCTGGTCTCGGGCTGCGCCTGCGGAGGCTCCGGCTCGGGCTCCACCTGCGGCGGCGGGGCCGCCCCAGTCTCTGGCGCGCGGCTGGGCTCTGGGGCCTCCGGCTCTTCGCTGGGCGGCTCCGGCGCGGGTTCGGCCTTGGGCTCCGCGGAGGCAACCGCCGTGGCCGCCGCAGGTGCTTCCGCCGGGGTGGCGGGCCGCGCCTGGGCGGGGCCTCCGCGAGACTCATCGATCCGGCTCTCGGCCTTGGCGATGAACTCGTCGTCGAGGTTGTAGGGGATCTCGGTGGCCAGCGGCACAGCAGCCGTCGAGGCGCGAACGCAGAAGAACTGCTGGACGCCGGGCACGCCCACGACGATGTCGAGGTACGACTCGTCGATGGGCAGGATGAGGAGCATGGAGGCGGCGCGGTCGAGTTGTGCGAGCAGGAAACTGAGCCAGAGGGTGGCGGCGGCGCGCTCGTTGGGCGCGCAGGCGGGCACGCGCATCTCGGCGGCCCGCAGGATGGTCGTGCTGGAGGTGCTGATCTCTGGCCCTTCGGCGCGATAGGCCGACATTTCGCGCTCGATCTGGTAGAGGATCCTGTGGATGCCCTGGCGGTTGGGCTCCATCTCGGGCGAGTCGGCCAGGCGGCCAAGGGCGCGCGGCGATGGGGTGAGGATCTCGCGAGCGGGTTCGAGCGGCGAGGCCTCGAGGCGGAGCACCTGGCAGGTCTCGCTGATGACGGCGCGCACGTCCGCAGCATCGGTCGTCTGCGTGCAGCGCGTCTCGATATCGGCCAGGCGGGGGAGGACGTGCTGGAAGACCCAATGGAGCTCGAGCCCTGTGGCCTGGGCACACACGACCATCGGGTAGCGGGTGCGCCCCTTGCCGTCGCGCGACGACCACATTCTGCCCACCACCACGTCGCGCGAGGTGCGCCAGACGAACAGGTGGTGGAATCCCTCGCGGCGCTCGTGGTCCTGGAGCTTCTCCCAGGCGCCGGAATCGATGTTCCCCGCGATGCCCTGCGTGTAGAGCACTCGCTTGACATTGACGAGGCGTTCCGTCTCGATCCCGAGGTCTTCGATGTGGTCGTCCCATCCGGGATGCTTCCCGAACGCGGCCACATAGACCCCGACCGAGGAGGGCTCTCCCCTCTTGGCGAGGATCTTCCCCAGCGAGCGTTTGAAGAAGGACCCCAACGCTACCTCCGTGAGGCTATGTCAGCGCCCCTGGCTGGACGGCCAGTCCTCGACGCGCGGCAAGCCCTTCTCGAACTCGAGGCGGAGCCGCAGAAGGCGCGGCTTCCGCTGGTCGTCCTCGACCGTGAGCACGATGTTGCGCTTCTTCGGGTCGAGCAGCTCGTTCTTCTCGCCCACCGCCTCGGCCTGCCACCCGTGCTTGAACTGCTCGCGGACATAGAGCGGGTCGGTGACCTTGCCGGGGTGGAGCAGGCGGACAAGCGCCCAGGGGCTCTCGACGTCCACGGCCCGGTTGGGGGCCGGGTCTACGGGGTTCTTGTAGAGCCGGAGCTCGAGCTTCTCGCCGGGGTACCACACTTCACAGAGCTTGTAGTCCGTGCCGGGCTGTGTGTTTCCCTTGCCGACCTCGCGGCCGCCCTGCTTGACGCGGATGTGGACCCATCGCAGGCCCACGGCTCGGGCGGGCTGCTCGCGGGAGATCCAGATGCTGCACTTGAGCGCCTTGTCGTCGGCGGGCAGTCCGTCGAGCACGCCCCGGAGCTTGCTCACCCAGTCCCACTGCCCAGGGGTGAGACGCAGGCTGCGCAACTGCTCGAGCATCCTCTCGACGGTGGCGCGCTGGCTCTTGGCGCGTTCCGCATCCGGCTCCCGGGTGGGGGCTTTCTGCCAGCGGAGGACAAGCCGGTCGACCAGCTTCCGGGCGGCGTTGACATCGGCGGGCATGAGCGCCTTCCCGTCCTCGGACGGGCGGTCGAGCGGGAACTGGGCGTAGCGCTTGACCAGATCGGCGTAGAGCTCCTGCCCCAGCTTCCCTGCGCCCTCGATGATCAGGCGCAGCGCTTCGTAGGTCAGGTCGGTCCAGTACTTGTCGCAGAACTCCTCCGGCGTCTTGTAGGCGAAAGGCAGGTAGCCCTCGAAGATCTCGTCGAGCGGAAGCATGGCGAGGCGGCTGCGTGCCTCGAACGGGTCGTCGCCCAGCTTGCACCAGTTGCTCCGCACGAGACGGCACTTCTGCTGGTAGATGTTGTTCTGGAGCTTGCGGATCTGTGCCTGGACGGTCTCCCGCGACGCCGTGAAGGACTGTTTGGCATCGCCGGTGAGCGACTTCTCGATGTCGAGGCTCATGGCGGTCATCATGGCCTTCCCCACATCGCCCATGGCGATGAAGTTCTCGAAGATGTCGCTCCCCTCGACCTCCTGGCGGAAGGTCTTCCAGTCGGTGCCCTTGCTGGCCAGGTCGCTCGGCACCATCTGGGTCCAGTAGCGCAGGTACGGGCCTGCCACATAGGTGTTGCAGGCGGCGTTCCAGTGCTGCCACATCATCTTGAGCTTCTCGCGTTCGAGCACGGTGCGCTTCTCGTCGGCGAGGGCGCTTCCTGCCTCCGAGCACATGCGGAAGATCGAGACGATGGCCTGGGGGTGGTACTTGGCGTCGAAGTTCCCGCCCTTGAAGTTGGTGAGCGGGATCTTGGGCCGGACGGCGGCCTGGAGAGCCTTCGATGCCTCGCCAACGGCGGCGGCCACCTCGTCCTCGCTCTTGGGCGCCTTGTTGAGCGACTCGAGGAGCATCCTGTAGATGCGCTGCGGCATGGCCAGTTTCCTGGCGGTGAAGGCCGAGACGGTGGATGCTTCGGCGAAACGGAAGGCTTCGGGCTTGAGGGCCTTGAGCTCGTCGATGCCGGCGCAGGCAGCGGTCACACGGTCCTCGACGCCCTGGATACCCTTGGCGAAGGAGCCGATCTGGGCGGCGGCATCGTCTTTGGACCGCTCGGCATCGCCCAGCCGGTACATCATGAGGCGCAGCTCGTAGAGTCGCAGCGACCGTCCGTCGGTCGTCTTCACCAGGCCGTCGGTGGTCAGGCGCTCCCAGAGGGCTTTGGCAATCTCGACTTCGCTGAGGAACTCGACGTCGACGCGGCGCACCTCCTCACCCACGGTGGCGAATTCAGCTTGCGATTCGAGGCGCTTGAGGGCGCCGTCGAGCTGGCCGTTGACCTTCGTGGCCAGCGCATCCCAGCTCTTCTCCTCCAGCGTGGGCTTGCCGATACCCAGGATGTCCTTGACCGCGCCGGCAACCTTCTCCGCGCCCTCCTTGGCCTTCCCGACCTTCGGCGGCACGGCGGGCTGGCCTGTCTCGGGCTTGGCTGCGGGGGTCTCGGGGGGTTGCGCTTCGGGAGCCGACGCGATGCCGGCCTGCACGCGGAACTGGCGGAACGCCTCGGCCACTTCCTTGACGATGGCTCCGGAGGTCTTCTCGAAGACGGGGTAGATCGGGCCGTCGGGGAAGTTGGCCAGCTTGGCCTCGGTCGTGGTCTTCACGCGGTAGAGGTCCTCGAGGCGCGTCTGCCAGGCGGCGAGGGCATCCTTGATGACGTCGACTTTCCGCTCGGTCGGCCGCTCGAGCCGGGGGGTGAATTCGTCGTCCACCTCCAGGAGCTTCTGCTCGTTGTCCTTGAAATCCTTGAGGAGCAGTTCCTTGAGGTCGATGATTTCGTCGAGCTGCTTGGCGGCCCGCTGGCCTCGTCCCACCCAGTACTTGAGGTAGCGTTCAAGGCCTTTGTCGATCGCGTGGTAGGCGGAGTTCGAGCCTGTGCGGACGGCTTCCCTGGCGGTCTTGCGACCGTCGCCCTCGTACATGAGCTTGAGCACGCCGTCCATGGGCTCGCGGTCGTGGAGGTATTCCTCGTAGTTGGCTCGGTACATCTGGTACTGCTTGTCGGTCTTGAGCTCTTCTTCGGTGGCGTCCTTCTTCTCGGGCGATCGATGGAGTGCGCACTGGATGAGAGGCTCGAGGTCGGGCACGTCGCCGGCGGGGTCCTCGATGCGAACCAGCTCGGCCAGGGCGGGGGTGAGCTCGGTGGGCCAATCGGGCGTGTCCTCCATCATCTTCTGCCGCGAGGCGTCGATGAGTGGCCGGAGGACGCCGCGTTCGAAGATCAGGCGCTGCGCCTCGTCGCGGTTCTCGGTCAGGTTCGTGCTGCCAACCTGTGCGAGCCAGAAGACCCAGGGCACTCTGATCGGCTGTTGGCCCAGCTCCACGAGCTTCCCGTGGTATTCGGCCAGGCGCACCTCGTCGTTGCCCACTTCGAGGATGGTCTTGCCGCCATAGACGTAGTCGGTGCTGCCGATGTGGTCGAGGGCGACGATGGGCCGCCAGTATTCCTGCGAGGGGTCGGTCTCGGACGCCCGCCAGTTCCGCGCGTCGGCGGCCGTGACCCAGAAGTCGCGGTGGACGCCGATGCTCTTGCGCAGGCTCGTGACGCCGAACCAAGTGAAGACGGCGAGCACGAGCACGCTGATGAAGCCTGCGGCGAGCACGACGCCCTTGCGGCGGCGGCGCTGCCGCCCTGCGTTCGCCGCGCGCGTGACCAGCCCCTTTTCCTTGAAGGCTTTCTCGAGGAACATGTCCTTGAGGAAGTAGGAGCGCTCGCGCTCCCACTGGCGGCCTTCCTGGATGGACTGGACGGGCACGCCGAGGGCTTCGGCCAGCTCGTCGTCGAGCACCGAGCCTTCGCGCATGGACGAGGTGAAGTAGATGCCCCGCAGGAACAGGGGCTTGCCCGTCCATTCGCCGCCGGCAAACACGTGGTCGAGGTAGTGGCGCAGGCGGGGTGCGATGCGGGCGAGGCTCTGGGGGAGCGCGTAGAGCGCGTCGACCTGCTCGATGCGCTGCCCGTTCGGGTCGTCGGTGTGGATCGGGTCGATCATGAGGCCGAGGCGACGACGCCGGAGGCGGCCGCACACGGTCTCGAGATGCTGGCTCACGGTTTCGGGGTTGAACCGCTCGTCGAGCGGAGCCGGGTTGGACCAGCCGAGGATCTGCTGCTGGAGGTCGGGGTCGGTCACATCGTCGAAGAATTCGCGGAAGCCGTTGATGAGGTCGCACTTGGTGATCATGACGAACACGGGGAAGCGCACCTCGAGCACGCGCTGGATGCGGTGGAGTTGCTCGGCGATCTTGTTCGCTTTCCCCTTGATCTGGTCTGCCGTGTCGGTGATCAGGGTATCGGCGGGAATGACCAGGAAGAGGCCGTTGATAGGGCAGTTGTGGCGGTAGGTCTTCAGGAGCTTGAGGAACTCCTCCCACTCGCCGGTGCTGCCGGCCTCGACTTCCTCGAACATGAGGCGGCCTGCCGTATCGAGGATCACGGCGCGGTCGGTGAACCACCAGTTCATGTTGATCGTGCCGCCGGCTCCCTGGAGGGCGTCGTGCAGTCCTGGCGGGAAGCCGATGCAGGAGTGGCGGACAGCCTCGGTCTTCCCGGAGCCGGGCTCACCGACGATGGCGTACCAGGGCAGGCTGTAGAGGTTCTTGCCGGCAGCTCGGAACTTGCCGACGCCGGTCTCGAAGTTCCTGCGGAGGTCGTCGAGGGCGGCGCGTCGGCTGGCGGCGCTCACCCCTTGCGGGGCAGCGGCGCTTTGGCCCACGATATCGCGCTCCATCGGGGCCGATCGGCGTTTCCTGGCCCACTTGACCAGGAGCCGGAAGGCCATGACGATGAGGAACACGACGGCGATGCCGATCAGGATGACCCACATGGATCGGCCGATGAAGCTGCGGAGCATGAACATGATCATGAAGATCGAGCCGCCGCCGCCAACGACGAGCAGCCCCATCCTCAGCGGCATGGGCAGTCCCGCGCACCCCATCATCAGGGTTCGTAGCATTCTCATTTCTGGGCTCCCTCGGCGGCCTCGGCGGCCGTATCGGGCTTCGCGTCGTCGGAGGTCGCGGCGGTCTGCCTGTGGGCGACCACGTCGTTGAGTGCCTTGACCAACTCCTCCGATGTCCACTGGAACAGGAAGATATTCGAGATGAACAGCACAATGATGAGCCCGATCAGCGTGATGGCAATCCCCAGCAGCTTCATGCCGGGTGGCTCAACCAGATCGCTGGTGTCCACGTGCTCGTAGGCTTCCGGGCAGATGCGGGTCTCCACGTCGGTGTCGACCACGCCCTGAAGCCGGGCGGAGATCTGGAGCATCTTGTTCCGCAGGTACTCCTGCTGGCCTGCGTAGAAGCCCGTGAAGCCGAGGCCGATGCAGGTGTAGAAGACGCCTAGGCGCTCGGAGGCATCGGCCGAGCTGTCCTCGAGGGTCTCGTCGAGGAGCTCCCAGAAGCGGTCGTCGCCGGCCAGTTCGTCGAGCTCGAAGGCCTTGCGGTTCCTGTGCCATTCCCGGGCGAAGTTGAGCTTGCTCTCGGAGATCATCGAGTCGACGAAGAAGATGAGCACGCGCTCGGTCTTTTCGTACTGGCTGATGAGCCTGGGCTCGGAGGCGGCGCGGGACCGCATTTGGTCGAAAATGGCGTCGATCTCGGTGCGCACGCGGTTGTACTCGTGGCTGCCGCCCTTTCGTGCCGAGCGGTTGAGACGGCAGACGTAGAGGAACAGCGGTTCGCACAGGTCGAGGAGTGTCATTTCGTCTCAGCACCTCACTAGCTACACCGATTCGCTGGCTGCGGCGAGCGGCGTGGGGACAAAGAAAGGTCGGTCGGCTCGCGTTCCCCTGGCTCCGCAGCGCCGGGCTCCACAGGGTCACTCCTGCGCGCCTTCTCCTGCCATCGTCATGTAGAGGGTCACGGCGTAGTCGGCCGTCTCTACGCCGGTGAACCGGATCGCCATCGATTTCTCCTGCCCGATGCGGTCCCACATGCGGCGGCTCTCGGCGCGCAGGAGCCGGAAGTAGTGGAGGCCGCGCTCGGCGGGGAGGCCGAACGGCGGGAAGCGTTCCTCGTCGAGAAGAATGCCCCAGATGGCCCGGTCGGCGAGGGTTCGGGCCATGAGCTTGAACTCATCGCGGTTCTCGATGAGCTTGACGAGCTCGGCGGGGTCCTGCTTGGTCTTGATGCCAAGGAAGTACTCGTTTGGCTTCGTGAGGTGTTCTTCGGTGAGGTTGGCCACGAGGACGTTGCCCTCGAGCTTGAAGGGCACCTTGAGGACGGGGATCGGCCCCTTGCCGCGCAGGAGCCGGCGGATCTTAGCCATGAGTTCGAGGAAACACACACCGGGGTTGTCGTGGTCGTAGTCGGCCACGGCGTACTGGTCGTCCTCGGGGTAGAGGGCGGCGAGGTGGCTGAGCAGGGCGCGCAGCTCGAGGTACATCTCGAAGGGGGTGATGAGGGGGGCCTGGACGAGCTGGCGCAGGTTCCCCGCGAAGCGGTTGAGGATCGTGAGGCGGAGGACCTGCTCGAACTGGTCGCCGCGGATCGTGTCGAAGCTGAAGCCGCGCCGCATGATCTGGTTGACGAGCTCGCCGCGGGTGGCCTCGACCTGGTGCGCCAGGTCCCGCACCTGGTCGCGGAGGATGGGCGAACCGTTGAGCACGAAGCACGGCGGGATGAACGCGGGGTCCTGGCGCGGAAGGCCCACGTCCTGGTCGGTCGCGTGGCTGATCCGCACGAGCGGCAGGACCTCCATGTCCGTGCGGTCCTCATCCTCGAACATCAGCCGTGAGTTGATGCGGCGCACGAGGACGGGCTGCGGGTTCTCGCCCGAGTTTTCATCGAACCACTCGACGTCGTGCACGCGGAAGAGCCGCTTGACTCGGGCGTCGGCCGTGCTGCCTCGCTCGATGGTGTTGGCGCGCGAGGCATACCATAGCGGCACGCCGAGATGGATGGTGAAGGGGGCGCTCGTGGACTCGAATGCGTCCTTGATGTCGAGCGCCGGGAGCTCGGCGTTCTCGGGGACATCGACGATGAGCCCGCTGGGCATGAGAACCCGCAGGCGGTCGAACTGCACGAGCATGTTCTCGAGTGCGTCGGACGAGAGGCGGTAGTCCACAAGCCCGTAGGGATAGGGCATGGCGAGCCGCCGCTCGGTGGCGAACTTCTCGTTGACCTGGTGCTGCATCAACTGGAGGTGATGCGGCTGGAGGAAAAGGCCTTCGTGCCAGTGGGCTTGACCGAGTTTTGCCATGACGAGCTCTCGGGGGGCTTCAGTGTCGGCTCGAGCTGCGGCGCTTCATCAGCTCTTCCACAAAACGCTGGACCTTCTCGTGAATGGCCCCTTCGACTGCCACGTCGTTGAGCTTGCCGGCAAGCTCTCTGTACTTGCGCCAGCACTTGACCTCTTGGGCGACGAAGATGCTGCCCTTCTCGAACTTCACGAGGTCTTCGATTTTGGCGGGCGACAGTGGGGTCATGAAACTGGTAACGACGTCGGTCGCGGCGATCTTGCCTGCCTGCCCGAGTGCAACGACCATGGAGGCGATCATGTGCCGCAGCTTGAGCAGGTCGTCCTCGGCCTGTACATCGCCTACGCCCTGGTCGCCCGTGACGAAGCGGCTCAGGATGTGGCGGAGGGCCGAGATGCTCTGGAACTTCGACTTGGGGGCCAGCTTGCCCCACGTGCGCCAGACGAGGGGGTCGAGGCTGCACACGAAGTCGGCAAGCACAGCGAGGACGGTGAGCGTGCGGAGTGCGTCGAGCTCGGCGTCGGGCTTGAGGCCAAGGGCTTCGCGGAGCCGCTTGAGGGGTTCCTCGGGCATGGCCCCCTGGGCGCGCGGGGCGAGGCCGGCAGCCTGGAGCTGGCGGGTCAGGCCCGGCCTCACGTCGTCCGGAATGTCGGGTGCCATGTCCACGAGGCGACCGACGAGGAAGCTGGGGTCCTGGAGCTCGCGCTCGTCGGTCCGCGAGCGGGTGACGGCCTCCTCGGGGGGCCGGAGCTCGACGTTGGGGTCCCAGGTGGGGAAGCGCGCCATGAGTTCGCGGAGAAAGGCGTCGCGCTGCTCGGGGAGGACTTCGGCCAGGGCGGCCTCGACGGCTTCGGACAGGTAGCCCCGCCGCACGTCGGGACTCTCGTCGGCGAAGTCGATCTGGATGAGGCGCAGCCGGTTCGCGGCGGCAGCCACGAGCCTCGATCGGTCATCCGTGTGCTTCGCCAAAGCCCGTACCCCCTTGCTGATGCACAGCGAGACGTGCAGCCCGGCCCACCGCACGCCATATTATATAACCTCTATCTCCGGGTCGCAAGACGTGAATATCACACGAGCGACCGGGGGCCGCAGGCGCGGGCCATGGCGCGGTGCGCTACGTCACTGGAGTCCTGTGACGTAGCCGTGTCGCTTCAGGACCCGCGCGACACGCGAGACGGGGGCATCGCGCGGTGCGGTGAACGCGAGGCGGAATCCCACGTCGGAGTAGCCTTGTCTCGCGGCCGCCAGGTCGACCTTGAGGGCGCGGTCGAACGGCTTGTCGGCGCCGTTCCACTGCTCGGGTGGGGAGAGGGCTGAGCCGCCGATCACGGCCAGGTCCGCAGCCCCCTGGTCGAGGAAGCCGCGGATGGGGTCGGCGGCGACCTTGGCGGGGTCCTTGAACGCCTCGTCGAACGTTGCGGCGCTGTTGAAGACGATCTCGGCGACGTTGCCGACAAGATGCTGCATCCCTGTGCTCTCATCGGCCTTGGCGAACCACAGTTCCCCGTCCGTGGCCGTGCTTGCGGATGTGGCCGCCGCGCCCCTCTTGACGCCGGCCGCCTCGGGCGACACGAAGATGCCGGCATCGGGCCAATCCGCCCGCCGTCCGCCCTGGACGAGGGTTTGTGTGTAGGCGTGCTGCTTCTGCCACGTCTTGTCGCGCAGGTTGCGGTCACCCGGCCCCTTGGCCTTCTCGAAGGCGTCGAATGCGCCGGCCCATTCCGTTGCTGCCGGCAAGCGGCACCCGAGCAGGCGGGCGACGTAGAGAGCGGCGTCGGGGGAGACGTATTGCATGGGATGGCTTCGCGAGGGCGATTTCGGCTTCCCGTCTGGCGGGTAGGGCTTCACCCCAGGCAGCTTCACAAGCCAGTAGCGCGAGGGCTGGAGCGAGCTTCCGTCGCGCGTCGGCTGCCACACGCGCGGGCCTTTGCGGGGGTCGATGCCCGCCAAGCGTGCCACATTGAGCAGGGCGGCCACGTCCTGCCACTTCTGGGAGGCGCCCACCAGGTCGATGAAGAGGCCGACGGAGACCTCGGTGGTACCGATGTAGACGGCCTTGCCCCCGCCGCGTGGCTCGACGCGGACGAACGAGAGCTTGTAGGGGCGTTCCGACCACTCGTAGTTGGCCGACTTGCCGTCCTCGCTCACCGTAGGCTTCCAGGTGCCGACCTTGGATGCCGCGGGGCCGGTCTTCTGGAGGCCCTGGCCGGGCGCGTCGTCGCCGGCGGCTTCGAGCACGGCTTTGAGGTCGGCGAGCAGCTTCGCGACATCGCCCTGGCCCGCTACGCCGCCGCCGAGGCCACGGACGGATGCATCGAAGGCTCCCACGATGCCGAGCAGGTCGTCCTTCTTCGCGCTCTCGGGCAGGGCGGCGGCCTTGGCGCGGAAGTCGTGGAGCAGGCGCCAGAAGCGGGTGCGGGGCGAGAGCTTGTCGACGTCGGCGGCGAGCTTCGGTGCGAGGGCGAGCGCGGCGCCTACGAGGGCATCGCCCTGGGCATCGGGGGTGGCCTTTGCCATGACCTTCTGGAAACAGGTCTCCCACCGCCGCGGGCCTTCGGCGGCCAAGGCGCCGTCCACCCAGGCCACGGCGTCGGGGGTCTTGGCCTTCACCTTGGCAGCGGCGGCAGCCACCTTGCCGCGCAGATCGGCCTCGAACTGGAGTTCCGCCATGTCCTTCGGCCAGTCGGGTGTCTTGCCGAGCCTCTCCCAGACGATCATCGTCACCTGGGGCGGGTCGGAGGGCTGGATCGCCTTGGCGCGGGCGACGAGCTGGGCACGCTGGAGGGCTTCGAGGCCCAGGATGGCGCGCCCGCGCTGCACGGTGGCCGCAAAAGGCTGGAGAAGGCTCTGCGAGACCTTCTGCTTGTCCCACTGCTCGAACACCTGGCGGAGCGTCTTGTCCGCATCGCCGGGCTTATCGTCGGGCCGGTAGCCGCCGTCGACGAGCCGCTGGACGAGCTTCACGTCGCCCTGGACTCTGCCGACGACGCTGAGGAACTGGTTGTAGTCGGCGCACACGTTGCGCCAGCTTTCGCTCTGCTTGAACTGGCCGAGGGTCTGGGCGGGGAAGCCGTCCTTGGCCCAGGGCACTTCGCCGATGGCCTTGGCGAGGGCTTGCTCGCGGCTCTTGCCGCCCTCCTGGACGAAGGCGGGCGGCCAGTCGGCAGGTGGTGCGGGGAGGCTGCCCGGGTCGTCGAGTCCCTTGAAGAAGGCCGCCAGGTCCTGGAACTTGCGTCGGACGATGGAGTCGAGCCTGCGGTCGGCCTGGAGCACGGGGACGGGATAGATGAGCAGGAGCAGGTCGCGGCGCTTGACCCATCCTGCATTGATGGCTGGGGAAGTGGCCACGGTGGCCATGGTCTTGATCTGCTGGAGTGCCTCGGCAATGGTGATGCGGCGGTACTCGGGCGCCTGCTTGAGCCAGGCTTCGAAGGTCGCGCGGTCGGCCGTCTTGTTGCTCTGGAAGGTCTTGTGGACGGTGCTTTCCTTCCAGAAGCGCTCGCGGTCGATCTCGTCCCATTCGTCCTTGACGAAAG
>Ga0272441_10013355_pt1 | contig 11826 bp, 23 predicted proteins | sample SSMProp6N_FD_193582 | JGI IMG/M metagenome (GOLD analysis project Ga0272441, IMG submission 193582) | Marine sediment archaeal communities from Little Sippewissett salt marsh, Falmouth, MA, United States - SSM-Prop-6N | ecosystem: Environmental > Aquatic > Marine > Wetlands > Sediment ...
AAAAGTATTAGATACTAAGGAAATAGTATCTCAGAAAATATCTGGATCTAATCTGAGTTTAACAGGTGATTTAAAATGTGATAACTTAACAGCAGGAACTACTTTAATCCTAAGTCCCGCAGCTGGAGAGGTAGATAATTTTCTTATTGATAATGGATTTGGGGGAACAAGAGTTTTAGCAGTAGATACCTCAATGGGTTCGGAATCCGTAGTTTTTAATACTGGCGGTAAAAATACAACTCACGATATTTTTGGCATAACTACTCAAGGATGGGTAGCAGCAAGAGGAAGATTATCAGGAGCATATTTAGAAGCAGGATCAACAACCATCTCAGGAGCAACAATAACAGATACAACAGGAAGCATAAGTTTCGGAGATGAAAACCTAACAACAACAGGAAGCCTAAGCGTAGCTTCAAAAATAAACTTTACGGCAGTAGCTGATAGCTGGATTGATTTTAATACTATAACTGCCGATACTTATTCTTTCTATGATAATGATCACTTAGCAGAAATAGACTGCAGGGATATTTCCTGTAGAGCAGTAACAGCTACAGGAGATGTAGATATTTACTCAAGCAACCCTTTAATAGAAGACAGACAAATTAGTTTCACAGACCCAGCTGTGAGCTCTCAAATATTCTCAATAGGAAGCAAGATAGATGGAACTAATTACAGACATTTCTTTTCAGCACAGACAATAGCTTCAGATAATCAGGCAGACTTATATATAGGACATACTGCAAACACAGCTAATATTCAAGAAATACATATTAACGGCAGAGGAAATATTTACATAGGAGATAAGGATAACTCTGCTAATCTTATAATCAGGAAAAATGTTTATTTAGATAGAGATGATAAAAAGTTTTATTTTGGAGCAGGACAAGATAGCTGGATTGGGGATGATGGGGCTAATCTAATAATAGAGCCTGATACTTTCAGCGTCGGTGGAAGAAAATTAAGAGTTTATAGAGGAATGACATTATCAGGAGCAGTAACCTTTGATCAGGTAATAGATGACTCAGCTCCCAACTCTTCATTATTCGTATCAGGAGCTAAGCTAATCTTTAGGGATAATGGTGGAACAGATACAGAATTGAATTAGTAACCAATGGTAACCACCTAACCAAAACATTTATAAAGGTAAGTAACTTAGTAAGTATAAGATGGAAAAAATAAAATGCCAGATATGCGGTGGAGAGTTACCTAAAGATTTTCATAACTTTCTCTGTCCCAAATGTGAGGATAAATGGGATGAAGCTAAGGAAGTCGCAGCAGAACTAAAGAGGAAGTATCCTGAAGAATGAAAACCCTAAACGTAACATTTACAGAGAGAGAATATAAGAAACTTCTGAAATTTAAAGAGAAAGCTAAGAATATGTCTTGGCACGAATTCATAATAAGAGGCGGTTATGCTTTAATTAAATTAAGAAATCAGGAGGAAAGACAATGGTTGATGGGAAGAAAACGCACTTCGTAGAGGGATTTGCACTATCGGGAGACTATGTTAAGGAACTCAGAGATAAAAGCTTTACAATCTTAGAAGAGCCTGAATATGAAGAATCTCCAGATCTTGATAACCCTGAAAAGAAGAAGCGGAAAATGACTTGCCTAATAGAGCTTAGTGATAAGACTCAAATCAAGTGGTATCCAAACAAGACATCTCAAAAGGCTATAATAGCCAAGGTGGGATATAGGTTAGATAAGTGGATTGGATTCCAAGGGGAATTTGAAGTTAAGGCTCAAAAGGTAGGGAACGCTGACAAACAAGTATTATATGTCAAATAATAGTCTTTTTATCTAAAGAGACTCTTTTTAGAGGGGGATTGTTTTGGTTTTCCACTGATAATTTTTCCAATCCTCCTCTCTTAACCAGATGCTATATGAAGAGAAAGACATAAAGAAAGCAATTGAAGAGGCGAGATTAATATGCTTCAGCACAGATGCGAGAGAGAATGAGATGATAAACATCTATGTTGAGGAGCTAAAAAGAAACCTAATGATTAAATCAAAATGAAAAAACAAACAGATGAGATAAGTTCTGAGGTATGCCTTTCACACCTGACATTTTTGCAGGGAGTATTGTATGATAAAGGAGATGCATATTTAGTAGATTTGCTTCAACAGATAAAAAGATATATGGTAACAAATCAAACTCAAACTCAAGAAAATGAAAAAACAAACACTAAGCGATAAGATAGGTATGAAAGGACAGCAGTTAGCGATAGAAGCAGAAGATATCAAAGAATTCATAAAGAAAATGGATTATTGGATAGATAAGTTTTGTGGCATTAAACATATTTTACATGATAAATTAAGAGAAGAAGCAGGTGATAAACTAACATGAGAAAGAAATACTCAGAAGAGGTTAAGGAAATGATTAGAAAGGCAGAAGAGCCTAACCTAATCATATATGATGAGCTATGCGAGAAGTTAGCTAAGAAAAAGGGAAATAAATGTCTAAAGGAGTGGGAAGATGAACATATTTAAGATATTAGGTTGGTTGATATTGGGTTATGTTGCATTAGGGGTAATTCTGCTAACCTTATCTCAGCTTTTCCTCTTATTAGGAATATAAGATGCCTAACTTAAGAGAGCTAAAGAGAAAGGCTATAATAGATAAGATCGTTCTAACATTAAAAGAGCTTAATAAAGCTAACCTCAAGTATGATGAGGATAAGTTTCTAAGTGAGATTCAAAAGGAGTCTGGAGCTACAAAAAAAACAGCTTTGGATTATCTTAAAACAGCTAAGAAGTTGTGTCTTATGCTCTGAACGTCTATGACACTAAAACGTAGAAATATTGATTTATGTATAAAGGCTATCAGACTTATCAGTAGTCCATATTGGATAAGCCGCTGCGTCCGTTGCTTGCTTTTGGTTAGGTAGAGACATACTACCATAAGACACATCCTCAGATATGGTTATTATTTAGCCTTAAGGACGGCTTAGGACTATCATAAATATATGTGTTTTTATTGGTTTATAAAGTTTTGTTGTTTTAATTATACATTATCAATACTTTCTAAAACCGCAATCTCTATATATTTAGTTAGCCTGAGTTTCCTGGTGGGAAACTCAGGTATACTATGGTATACCAGAGCCTTGCTACCCTGTTTTAGAAAGTATATAGAAACCCTAATCAATCCATATTCTAAGCTATCCTTTATGCACTAAGGTTGCCCCTTTTCAACCTTAGTGCATAAACCCTTGCATACCTTTACTAACCACTACAACTCTGGGGGGGAGGGGGGGTAGTGGGTAAGCTGAGCTCCTTAAATTTAAACACTTCCGACGTTGAGAGCCTTGAATTCTGGGTGGGGGGGGTGGGGGGGCAACCGAATTTTCCTAAAAATATATAAACCCCTAAACCCTACCTTTACTATGGGGGAAGCAATAGAGATTCTGCAATTAGGAATAGGAGCTATGGTTATGATAACCCTGTTACCTTTGCTAACCATATCCCTACCATTCTGTTATCCTATATTAATAGACGAGGATAGAGAATGAATACAGGAGAATTAGTTCTGGATGAATGGCAAAAGGAAGTCCTGGAAGCCAAAGGCAATCTCCTACTATGCACAGGAAGACAAGTAGGCAAGACAACCATCTTCGCTATCAAAGCTGCAAGATATCTTATCAACAATCCTAAATCTCAAATCATAATCGTATCTTTAACTGAAGATCAAGCAAAGCTGATAATAGTGATGATATTAGATTATTTAGAAAAGCATCACAAAGCAGAAATAGCAAAAGGCAAACAGAAACCAACTCAAAACAAAATAACTCTGAAAAACAAAGCAGTAGTAATAGCACGTCCTGTAGGAATGACAGGAGATGCAGTAAGAGGATTTACAGGAAATGTATTAATCATAGATGAAGCGAGCAGAATGCCAGAGTTAGTATGGGCAGCAGCTAAACCAACTCTCTTAACTACATCTGGAGAGATATGGATGTGTTCTACTCCTCACGGAAAGCAAGGCTATTTCTGGAAATCTTACAATAATCCAGATAGATATAAAGTGTTCCATATAAACTCCGAGCAAGTAATCAGCTCACGTCCAATCACTAAGACTTGGACAATCAAGCAGAAGCAGGATGCTCAGAGATTACTTCAACAGGAAAGAGAAGATATGTCTGAATTGGAATACGGACAGGAATATTTAGCAGAGTTCCTTGATGATCTAAGGCAATACTTTCCAGATGAACTCATTACCAAAGCCTGCGTATTAAAAAGAGGAGAGTTTAATCCTAAAAAAGATAACTACTTGGGAGTAGATATAGCAAGGATGGGTGGAGATGCCATAACATATGAAGTTATACATAAGACTCCTGATAATCAGTGTTATCACGTCGAGAATATAGTCAAGAGAAAGCAATACACAACTCAAACAGAGAAAGACATTATCAATATTGCTAATATCTGGAACGTGGATAAGGTAGGAATAGATGCTGGATCAGGAGCTTTAGGCGTAGGGATATTTGATAGATTGATGGAATCTCCTATAAAGAGAAAGATAGAAGCTATGAATAACAGGACTATCAGCTTGGATAGAGACGGAAAGAAGAAACAGAGAATATTCAAGGAAGATATGTATGAGAATATGCTTTCTATGATGGAATCAGGAGAACTGCAGTTATTAGCTAATGAGGATGTTGTTCTCTCTCTTAAATCTGTTCAGTGGGAGATAAGAGGAAAACCAGAGAGTTCAGATACAAAAGTTAGGATATTTGGAAGAGATACGCATATAGCAGAGGGATTAGTAAGAGCCTGTTACTTGGCAAAAAAACGAAAGTTAAATAAACTATGGATTACTTGTAGATAAATGGTTAATTATGATGATATAGTAGAAAGAGAGTATTTTGATATAGTAACAGGCAAGAGAATTAAAGTTAATCTCCCATTACTTGATGCACTATATATCTATACTTTGGAAAAATTAGAAAGAGCTGTAAGGGGTTTAATGGATAAATGAGCTGGACATTAACAACTTCAGGAGCAGCAATAGTCAAGGCAGGAGCTAACAAGTCAGGAGTTATTACTCTTTCTGGAGCAGAGTTAGCTAAGTGGAGTGATAATGCTGAGGGATATATTGTCGCTACTACACGAAGAGATTGGGTAACTGATTATGCATCTCTATCTACTGAAATAAAGAACATATTGGATGATATAGCTTCTTCTCATATAGCTAAACAGATCATTAGTTATGATATGTCTGGATATACTTCAAGATTTGAAGCTACTACTATGCTGGATGTTCAGGATGATATCATTCAGAGAGGCATCAACATATTAAAAGATTTTAAATCTAATGATATAAGATCCACTTAAAATGGGAGTTCCTGTAAGATATAGAAAAGGGCAAGAATCACTTAATTTCACTTTTGATTGGTTTGATTTCGCAGCTGGAGCAGGATATAAGACTTTCCATATGGTAGGTGGAGAGAATGATACTGCTAAGATATACTTTGCAGCTTCATCAGCCCTTAAATCATCTGGATCTAATGTAGAGACAGAACAGGCAGGAAATGGAACAACAGAACTCAACTTTGATATAGAGTTTGAACGTCCTGTAACTATTGCCAATGCTAATAGCTATGTTGTCCTTTATGCATCTGAATCAGCTTCAACAGGCTCTGTTAATGTTCAGATATATCACGTTAAGAATGGAGCAGAGACATCATTAGGGCAGGAAGCTTGTGAGAATATCACTTCTGCATCAGGAACAACAGCGAGGACATTTGCCATATCAACATCAAAGAAAGGATTTGGAATAGGAGATATATTAAGATTTGAAGTAAAGATAACTCACTCAGGGGGAGCAGGAACTACTACATTACACCACGATCCAAATGGCAGTTACCCTTTTAAAGTCTATGTTCCTTTTGTTATAGACGCATAATAAGATGGCAGATACAGATATAAGATCAACAACGATATCCGATACAACGAATTACTCATTTAGCGAGGATGCTAATGGAGAATCATATTTCGGAGTGGATGCTAAATCTTTAGATTCTCCAGCAGATCAGGAAGAGACAACCTATATCAATTCTAAATGGACTCAATATCACGGATATTATAGAACTATTCCAGAATTAAAGCAGGCAGTAGATGCTTTAGCTTCTTGGACTTGCGGAAAGGGATGGAAAGCTGATAATCGAACTTCTGTAATCTTAAATAAGATTAAGGGATGGGGAGAGGACACATTCCAGAGCATAATGGAGAATATGATGGTTATTAAAAAGGTTAATGGAGATGCCTTTGCAGAGATAATAAGGAATGAGAACGGAACTCTCATTAATATAAAACCCCTGAGTCCAGCAAGTATAAAGATAGTTGCTAATAGGAAAGGGATAATAAAGAGATATGAGCAGATAGATAAGTTCTCTAAGAAAAAGCCTATTAAATTCGAGCCTACTGAAATATTCCATATCTCTAATAACAGGATAGGCGACGAAATCCACGGCGTTTCTGTTGTCGAATCCTGTGAAGAGATAATCTTGGCACGAAATGAGGCAATTCACGATTGGAGACAGGTCCTGCACCGAAACATTAACCCCCTTAAAGTGATTGAGGTGGATGAGGATGATCCAACCAAGATTAATAGTCTTATTACACAATATCAAAAGATGTATAAGGACTATGAGGCTCTTTTCGTGCCTAAGGGTAATCTTGAGGTTACTATCCCAGCTGTTCCACTCCAGAATCCTATTGAGTGGATTAGATACTTGGAGAATTTCTTTTATCAGGCAGTAGGAGTTCCAAGAGTTATTCTTGGCGGAACTAATGAGATGACAGAAGCCTCATCTAAAGTAGGTTATTTGGTTTTCGAGCAAGTATATATGAGAGAGCAGAGAGAGCTTGAGGGAGATCTGTTTAATCAGTTAGGTATCCAAGTCTCTTTTGAACGTCCTGTATCTATTAAGGATAATATGCAGAATGATGAAGCTGCTAATACAGGGCAAGTCGGATTCCAACCTAAAGAAACTAATATAAATATGGAGAGAGAATGATAAATTGTGAAGCAAAAGACATATTAGCTGGAATAATATTAATAGGTGGATTGATACTTATAGCTAAAGGAATCAATCATATTGTTAGTGGATTGATGATAATGATCACTACATATTACTTTAGAAAGAGGGTAGAATAATGGTAAAAAAGAAAGATCCTTTTAAAAAGAAAAAGACAGCTTGGGAGAATGCAACAAAAAAGCCAGATAAGAGAGTTAGCTCTGCTGATGTTCCAAAACCCAAAACTCCCGATACCTATTCTCCTAAAAACCCAAATTATGTAACCCCTTTAGAGATGAGGAAAAGAGTTCAGGCTATGAAAGATGCTGGAACGTGGGGAAGAGAGGGGGGCGGGGATGAAATATTCAGAGATAAGCAAACAGGAGAGATAACAGGATTTATAGGCGAGGGGAGTGATGCGGTTATTACAGGCAAGAAAGCTGAGGAAAGGGTTGATGAGGCTATACAGCAGAAACAACAGGAAACAGCAAGAAAAGAATTCTCTAAACAGCAGGAATCAGAAGCAGAATTAATACAAAGGCAGGAAGAATTGTTACCTATTGCTGAGGAAACAGGAGTCTTTGAGGAAAGGCGAGGTAAAGTGGAGTTAAATCCCCCTAACGCAGAAGTAGCAAAAGCAGGGCTATTAAATCAAAACAAGGGTTTTAGATATGGAGCACTCTATCCAAAGGTTAAGGAAGTTTTTGGAATTGAAAACGATGATGAATTTCAGGGTTTAATGCAAAATCCAGAAACAGCAAGACAAGTGATGATAAATGAAATTCAGAAAGAAATTATAAATGAGGAGAGAACAATATCTCAGAAATTGGGAGCAAGATTAGAGCCCTTTTTAGGAGAGTTAAAATTTTGGGATGTAGATATAGGCGGATATGTAGATAAGTTTTTTAGAATGCCTAAGAAAGAAGCAGAAAGCATAGTCGGGCAGATAGAGGAATTAACAAGCTCAATCTCAGGAATGACAGACGCAGCTTCACAAGGAGAGATAGGAAATCCAGCAGAAGTTTTAAGAGAATTAGATAAAAGAGATAAGGAATTAGCAGTATATGAAGCAAGAATTTATCGGTTAATTTTAGAGAGTCCAGAATTACAATTAAACCCAGAAACCGTTAATGAAATTGAGGAGAAGATAAGAGATGCAAGAGATAATATATTTGAAGCTAAACAAAGAGCAGCAGAGGGAGCTTTAATAACTCCAACAGATGGGCAATTATATTTAAAGTTACAAGAAGTTAAAGGAAAATGACATATGCAAAGAGAGAAGATTGGGAAAGACTTAAGGAAGCAACCTTAGATCATCTTAAAGGGGGAGAAATTAATAGCCTAATAGATGCTACTATTCTCAAGGTGATCGAAGAGAAACTTAAGGAATTTCCTGAAAAAGATGATAAAACTAAATAAATTAAGGAGTTTAAAATGGCTGAAGAAGAACAAACACAAGAAGAGAAATCCGATGGAGAGGCAGAGGAACAAAAGGAAGAAGAGGTTAAGGAAGAGGCTGAAGAAGCCTCTTCTGCAAGTCTTATTAAAAAGGCTGAGGAAGCAGCCGAAAGGCTTGAGAAAGCGAACAAGCAACAGGAGAAGCTAATTAAAGAACACGAAAATCTTATGGCTAAGGAGATGCTGGATGGAAGAAGCGAGGGCGGATTCATAAGAAAGAATAAAAAGATGACAGATGAGGAAATAGCCGATGCTGTTATGAGAGGGGATATAAATCCATTAACATATGAGGGCAAACTCTAAGTTAATACTATCCTGTATAATATTCTTTTTATTAGGATATATTGTAGGATATACTTTTGGGGGAATACAGATGCTTAATTGGGGCGTCAATACCGCAGTTAAGTTAATAGATATAGATATAGACATAGATCCAAGCGAGATGGTAACAGCGATAACTCTATACAAACACCAGATAAATAAATACATAGGAGAAGAAAATGCATCTATATATAATGACACGAGGGATTAAGCATAAGGTAGATGAACTTATTAATGATCTGCAGGCTCAGTTCTTTCCTTTCAAATGCAAGATGAAAGACGGAAAGCTTGATCCTAATGGAGAGGAGCAGATAGTTCCTTTGCAGTTATCAGTTCGCCCTATTCAGTTATGGGAATTAGTAATGCCTAAAGAATGCTTGCCAGAGGTTATGAAAACTATTTGGCATACTGAGCCTCTACCAGCACATACTACATTTATGCAAAAGGCTAAGCTTGAATCTATAAGAATGGCTTTGGGAGCTAAGAAAGCCCCTAAGTTCAAGGATTATAAAGATCTTAAATTCAGGGTTATAAGGAAGAATGATGTCGCCTGCTATCCCATAGGGATAAAAGAGGATGATGAGCGTTCGTTCGGAGAAGGCATATAAGTTCTGCCTTTGGAAAGCTTATTTTGATAAGGGCATAGGATTAACTAATTATGCCAAGTATCTTATAGCTTTCTTTGGCTTAGCGTCGGCAAATGTAAAGAATACTATGATTATTGCCATAGCTTATGCTCTCTTCTGCTTCTTTTTAGGCAGATGGTGGTTTAAATCCAAGATGGTAGAGCAGGAAATAGAGGTAGGTAACAGAGTCAATCCATTTGTTCGGCTAACCGAAAACTATATAAAGAATAATACATTATAGAAATAGTAAAAAAATGGCAAACGAAGCTGTAATAATTAGTTTATATGGATCTCCAGAGGGAGAGCCTGTAAGGTTTTCTGTTAATGATGCAGTAGGTATAGAGAAAGGAACTTTAATGATGATTTCTGGAAGTGCTACAGGAAGATATGCTATTGCTTCAAGTGATGCTGCAATAGGCAACCCGCCTGTTTCTTTTGCAGGAATAGCAGCAACAGAGAAAGTAGCTAATGATGGATCAACAACTTTAGGATTATGGACTAAAGGAGTATTTGATTTGAAGATGACATCAGGAGGTGATGGTATTTGTAATGCTGGAGAGATGTTAGAGTTAAGTGGAGCTAATCAAGTAAGAAGAGTATTGCCTGGATCAAGTCTTTCAGGCGGAGTAATAGTTGGAAAGGCTTTAGAAGCTGGTAGTGCTTCAGAAGTAATAAATGTTAAATTAGGAATATAAAATGGCAGATAGCGTAGGTATGGCTGATATAAGAGGATTGAATGTTACAAAGGTAGTGACAGGCTTTGCTCTAAGAGAATATGTATTCAAGCAGTTATGCATAGTTCAATCAAGCAGTTCTTGGCAGGAAAGATATTATCAGGAAACAGCAACAGACTTATCAGGCGGAGCTAATGAAGCAGTAGAGGGAGTTCCAAGATTATCAAGCTTTCCTCACGCAGAAGAAACTTGGACACAACAGAATTCTTATCATAAGAAACACGGATGCGAGAGCAGGATCTCTTGGGAAGATGCTAAAAGTAATGATGTAGATGTTGTTGCAAGAACATTATTAAGAATAGCAAGAGCAGTAACTAAATCAGTAGATGCTGATATATGGGATGTCTTAACTGAGGGCAGAAGCGTATCAAATATTAATTCAGTTACAATAGCAGCTGGAGATGAATGGGATAGTGCTACAATAGCAAACAGAGATCCTATTCAGGATATACTTAATGCTAAGAAAGAGATAGCTACTCAGGACTATAATCCAGATGTGAATGGTTATCTATGTTTGAATCCTAAAGACTATGCTAATCTATTAGGAAATGCAAACATAAGGAATGCTGGACAATTCTATACTGATGGCGTAACCAAGAATGGAAACGTAGGAATGTTATTAGGATTAAAAGTTGTTGTTTCAAATAACGTAACTGCTGATTATGCAGCAGTTATAATAGCTAAGGAGTGTGCAACATATAAAGTTCTGCAACCATTACAAGTAAGGACAATAGAGGATGCTGGTATTGGTTATACAATTAGAGCTTGGGAGATTGGTGTTACTCAATTAAAAAACCCAAAAGCAGTTTGTCTAATTAGCAATACTGCAGTATAAAAATGACAGAAGAAACACGTAGAAAATTCTTTAAAATATATATGGATAAAGGCGAGAAAGATAAAGCTTATGCCATATACAAAGGACATCCACCAGCTGATCTAATCGGCAAGAAAGAAGAAGTAAAAAAGGAGAAGAAATAAGATGACTTTGGCTTCAATAGTTTCTGGAGCATATGCCTTCACAGACACAACAGGAATGCAGGGATTTATTAATAAGGTTATTCAGACAGATAATTCTGGACTATTATCAGGAGCTTCTGTATTCTCAATACCCGCAGCAGATGGACAATCAATAAATATAGGAGTAGTAATCTGGTAAAATGGCAACACCAACTATGACAGCAGATGTGAATGTAATCGCTCCAAGAGAGTTTTATGTTCCTATTGAAACTCCAGCAGCAACAAGAGAGAATGCTATGTCAGGAGCTTTAATTATGAGTGGAGCTAAACTATACTTGAGTGTAGGTAATGGAATATGGCACGAGATAAGCTCAGCTGCTCCATAAACTATAAATAGTTATATTTCTTATATTATTAATGGCAGGACGTAGAAAGATATCCAATTGGTTTAAGCCGTCTGGCAGAAGCGTTCCTAAGACTTCTCAAGGCTCAGCAGGCTACGATAACCCACGTGAGAATATAGATCCTCATATAAAGACAAAAGTATTGGATACTAAGGAAATAGTATCTCAGAAAATATCTGGATCTAATCTGAGTTTAACAGGTGATTTAAAATGTGATAACTTAACAGCAGGAACTACTTTAATCCTAAGTCCCGCAGCTGGAGAGGTTGATAATTTTCTTATTGATAATGGATTTGGGGGAACAAGA
>Ga0272441_10013356_pt1 | contig 11826 bp, 12 predicted proteins | sample SSMProp6N_FD_193582 | JGI IMG/M metagenome (GOLD analysis project Ga0272441, IMG submission 193582) | Marine sediment archaeal communities from Little Sippewissett salt marsh, Falmouth, MA, United States - SSM-Prop-6N | ecosystem: Environmental > Aquatic > Marine > Wetlands > Sediment ...
GATAACGTTCCGCACTCCCATCTTTTTCAGCCGGATCGTCGTCAACTCGATGGATCTAAGATTATCCTCGCCTATGCTGACAACCGCTACATCGACCTTGTCCACGCCTTGAGCTTTGAGAGCTTCTTCATCTTCACTGTCCAGTATAACCGCGAGGGCAACCTTATCTTTCACAGATTCGACGGCATCTCTGTCCTTGTCAATAGCTATTACCTCCGCGCCTCTTTCAGCCAAACTTATGGCCAGACTTCGGCCGAAACGTCCGAGACCGATGACAGCAATTTTCATCTGGAAAGCCCTTCCTCATTATAGATCAGCCGGAGGAAAATCTCAGTCCCATCTATCATAGGACACGATCTCTTCCATGCTCTTTCTTGACTTTGGGCCAGGTGAAATATCAGGATAACCCAGAGGAAGCAAAACTACAACTTTGATTTCCTCCGGTATGCCAAGCAGCTTCTTGGCTCCATCCTGGTCAAATGCCCCTATCCAGCAGGTTCCCAGTCCCTGTTCAGCAGCGGCCAGGGTCATGTGATCAACAGAAATCGCTACATCTATAGGATATGATAGCTCTCCGCAAGGCATAACATGCCCCGCTCCCTCGGCACAGGCAACGATCACTACCGGGGCCTGCCCGACGAACTTTTGCCCTCTGGCCACATCCACCAGCTTATCCCTCAAGGCTTTATCCTTGACGACGATGTATCTCCATTCCTGTCGATTACTCGCTGACGGGGCCAGACGTCCCGCCTCCAGTACCGCCTCCAGTTTTTCATTCTCGATGGGCTTATCTTTGTAAGCACGAATACTCCGCCGGGTTTTGATAGCGGTCATTAAATCCATTCTCAACCCCTCCATTTTATTAACAGCTCTTTCGACTTAAGATGGCTTCATGAGCGGGACAGGAATGTCCCGCCTATCGGCTATTTGATTGATAGTCGGGACATTCCTGTCCCGATTGCTACTTAACTTGAAGAACCCATTTTGCTAGCAGTTCTTTCGCCTTTTTGAGGGCCATCGCCCTGTGACTGATCTGATTCTTCTTTTCCGATCCAAGTTCGGCGAATGTCTTTCCATAATCCGGGACTATGAATATGGGATCATAGCCGAATCCCGAATTCCCTCGCGGTTCCAGAGCGATCTCTCCCTCGCAGGTTCCCACGACAGTCTCTGAGTGAGCGTCCGGGCTGGCAATGCTTATTGCACACCTGAACCGTGCACCTCGTTCTGATTTTGGCACATTCCTTAACAGACCGAGGACTTTCCTATTTCGGTCTTCATCTGTAGCATTCTCACCGGCAAACCGGGCAGAACGAACCCCCGGTTCCCCTTTTAGATAGTCGATCTCCAGCCCTGAATCGTCCGCCAATGTGAGTTTTTGCGTTATCTGAGCTACAGTGACAGCCTTTTTCTTCGCGTTTTCCTCGAATGTCTCCCCGTCTTCCTGAATCTCCGGAATATCCGGGAAATCCGCAATGGACAGAACATTATAATCCAGATCGGCCAGAAGCTCTCTGATCTCAACCAGCTTTTTCTTATTTCGCGTCGCTACTACTAAATCAGTTGCCATTTCTTCTTGTCCGTCCACTCACCCATAATATGTGGTCTTATAGATCAATGGATTAATTGGTTTGATCGGCAAGTAGCCTGAGTTTTTCAGATGGGCAAGTTAGGGGCTATCAAGTTGGCGCGAGTTATGCTCTTTATTAAGTTTTCTGCGCCAAATGGCAGTATCTTAGTATGAGAAAACCTGGCCCCTACAGAAATATATTATTTGCCGATAGAACCACCAATAGACTAAACCTACAAACTCCCCTCGTCTTCCCCACCTATCAGCATTTTCCTCTGAAGGGTAATCAACTGCTGGATTCCACCGGCTGCCAGATCGATAAGCTCATTGGTTTCTTCGCGAGAGAAGGGCGATTCTTCCGCTGTACCCTGTATCTCGACGAAGCCGCCCTTGCCTGTCATAATTATGTTCATATCCACACCTGCTGATGAATCTTCAACATAACATAGATCCAGCATCTTCTGCCCTTTGACAATCCCAACACTGGTGGCAGCGACGAAGTCTATAATGGGCATTTCCTTGATCATCCTGCGATCCAGCAGATGCGAACACGCATCCCATAACGCTACAAAAGCACCTGTGATGGATGCAGTTCGTGTCCCACCATCAGCTTGAATTACGTCACAATCGAGCCAGACTGTACGCTCACCCAGAGATTTCGCGTCCACAACGGCCCGCATGGAGCGACCGATAAGTCTCTGAATCTCCTGAGTCCGGCCACCCAGTTTCCCGCGCGCCGCCTCTCGTATGCTTCTGGTTTTCGTGGCCCTGGGCAGCATGGAATATTCCGCTGTAACCCATCCTCCCGGTCGCTTCTGGCCAGGCTCATCCATGAATCTGGGCAGTCTCTCCTCTGTTGAGGCTGTGCAGATCACTTTAGTATCGCCCACTTCTATGAGGACTGATCCCTCTGCGTGCTTTATATATTTTCTTATTATCCTTACCGGTCTGAGTTCGTCAGCTTTCCTGCCATCGATTCTTGACATTTTCATCCCCTAAAAGTATGAACCAAAATATCCTTACGACTGTGTTTTTGGCACAGCACTCTCCGCGTCAGACACGTCCGACGACTTCCTGAGAGCTTTATCTCTCGCAGCCCTGATCTTCAGAGGCAGTCCCCAGAGTTCTATGAATCCCTTAGCAGCGCTGTGATCGAACATATCGCCAGCCTCATACGTAGCCATGGCATGATCGTATAGCGAGTAACGGGATTTTGAGCCAACGACGGAGCAGCTTCCTTTATACAGCTTAACGCGAACAGTACCGGTCACGTTTCTCTGGGATACATTGATGAAGGCATCCATCGCTTCACGAAGCGGACTGAACCAGAGGCCGTAATATACAAGTCTGGAGTATTCGTGAGAGATTTTCTCTTCCTTATAGCGTACCATTTCCCTGTCTAATGTCAACTCCTCAAGAGCTTTATGAGCAGTAAACAGGATCGCGGCAGCAGGAAATTCGTAAGTTTCCCTGGATTTGATGCCCACAAGACGATTCTCCACGTAACTCACTCGCCCCACGCCATTCGCTCCGCCTATTTCCGTAAGCGCGTCGATCAACTGCACCGGGGGTATCTCCGTCCCATTCAGTTTCACCGGCTCCCCTGATTGGAACTCAATCTCAACGTAGGTCGCTTTTTCCGGAGCGTCTTCGGGAGATACGGTCAGCTCGTATATTTCCTCCGGAGGCTCTGTCCAAGGATCTTCCAGGACTCCGCACTCTATGCTCCGTCCCCACAAATTAGCGTCTATGCTGTAAGGGCTGTCCTTCGTGACTGTAATGGGAATATTGTATTTCGCGGCGTACTCAATCTCTTCATCGCGTGATTTCATAGACCATTCCCGCACCGGAGCCACAACCTTCAGCTCTGGATTGAGCGCCATTGTTGTCACATCAAAACGCACCTGATCGTTACCCTTGCCTGTACATCCATGAGCTACAGCATCCGCTCCGTCCTGTTCAGCGATCTCCACCAATCGCTTGGCTATCAGGGGACGGGCCAGAGCTGTGGCCAGTATATACTTGGATTCATATATCGCGCCAGCTTTGAGGGCAGGAAATACGTAATCCCTGACAAACTCTTCTCTCAGATCCTCGATATATACCTTAATCGCTCCGGTACCCTTCGCTATTCCCTCAACCGGGTCTAATTCTTTGCCCTGCCCCAGATCAGCAGTATAGGTTATAACTTCTGCCTCATACTCCTGCTGTAGCCACTTCAGACATACGGATGTATCCAGGCCGCCTGAATATGCCAGAACTACCCTTTTTATCGCCATTTTGGTTGATCACTCCTCTAATAGAAAAATGTAGGTCGCACCCAAATAATCATTACCTATGTTCATGATAGCATATTACGATGCTATCCACAAGAAAAATTAGGATTGAGGAGGTATCTGTCTCAATCTATTGGGTGAAAGAAAAATGGTTCTTCAGAGTTAAGTATGGGAACGGCAGGAGATAGAACGCGGATGACGCGGATTTGGCAGATTCCCGCGGATAAAGGCCGGAAAATCAGTTGTCAGTAATCAGTGACCGATAATCAGATTTTGCTAACAACTGAAAGCTGATAGCTGATTATCCGTGAAAATCAGTGTTAATCTGTGGCTATTCTCTCTCCTTCCTCATCCACCAACCCAGTGATTTGGAGCAGTTATCTTAAAAAGTATTAAATACTTGACAGATTCATTTCATTCGGATATACTACATACAAAATATAAATGAGATTTCCTCAAACTTTTTTTAAACGAGATAACTAAAGGCATTGAAAGGGAGGAGTATTTTCAGTATCGCTGTAACAGAGAAAAAGACTCACCGGCTGAGAGGTCTTTGCAGAGGTTTTGCCATTTTGTGATAACACTATGGTAAAGCAAAGGATGCTGGGAAGAAGGTCGCCCTGGAGCTTCCGGGCTGAAAACGCATGCCAGTTGTGTAAAGAATATTTGGCGTTATTAGGTCAGGACGGTTAGTATCCGTTAGAATACTGTGAGCGTCTTCGAGAACTCGAAGGAAATAGAGTGGTACCGCGGGAAGATAAGGCCCTTTTCGTCTCTTTGTGAGAGGAAAGGGTTTTTTGTTGTTGTTTACAGCCGTTCCAGCAATGGAAAAACTGAATCTCAAACCTGGCTATTTGCCAAATACAGGGGGTGTTTCAAATTAGAAGCGATGTAGTGAAAAACGGATATGAAAGGGCTCCACACCGTGCTTTGCTCTATGCAACGGGGATCGCTAAGAGGCAGTTCAGCCAACCGTTTATCGGTCTGGTAACCAGCTTTACGGATCTGATCCCTGGTCATATTGGTATGCGAGAGCTTGAGCGATCTATAGAGAAAGGCATACATACGGGCGGAGGCGTTTCATTCATATTTGGGGTTCCCGGTATATGCGATGGGATTGCCATGGGACATCAAGGTATGCACTATTCCCTGGCATCGCGTGAACTGATAGCTGATATGATCGAGTCCATAACCCTGGCCCATGCTCTGGATGGTCTGGTACTCCTGACCAACTGCGACAAGATAACTCCCGGTATGCTCATGGCAGCCGCCAGATTGGATATGCCATCGGTAGTGGTCACAGCAGGTCCTATGATGTCCGGAATGTATAAAATGCAGCGAAGGTCGCTGGTCAGAGATACATTTGAGGCAGTGGGTGCATACAGCGCCGGCAAAATCGACGATGCGGAACTGGATGCTGTGGAAATATGTGCATGTCCTGGGCCTGGATCGTGTCAGGGAGTCTATACCGCGAATACTATGGCGTGCGTTACTGAAGCGATGGGAATGTCTCTACCGGGATGCGCAACCGGACTAGCTGGCATGGCCAAGAAACGCAGGATCGCCTATGAGAGCGGAATCCGGGTCGTGGAGCTAGTAAATGAAGACATCACATCCAGACAGATTATGACGAAACCTTCCATAGATAACGCTATTCGGGTGGATATGTCTCTGGGCGGGTCTACAAACACAGTGCTTCATATTCCAGCCATAGCTCATGATGCGGGTGTTGAGCTTCCGCTGGAACGCTTTGATGAGATCAGCAAAGACACTCCCCATGTTGCGAACATAAGGCCCGGAGGTGAGCATTTCATGGAGGATCTGGAATATGCTGGCGGCATCCCGGCGGTCATGAACGTTCTGGAATCCAAGCTGAACGATGTAATGACAGTGAGTGGGATGTCAATAAAGGAGATTGCAGAATCCGGCGTAGTGGAAGATCCTGATGTGATAAGGAGTATAGATAAGGCATACCACAAAGAGGGCGGCGTAGCAATTCTGCGCGGCTCACTAGCACCCGGCGGAGCTGTAGTCAAGCAAACAGCGGTAAAAGAGGACGTAATGACTTTTACCGGCCAGGCCAGAGTCTTCGACAGTGAGGAGTTGGCCATGAAAGCTATCCTCGGCGATGAAATCAAGGCCGGCGACGTGGTGATAGTACGATATGAAGGACCAAAAGGCGGCCCTGGGATGAGAGAGATGCTGTTACCGACTGCCGCTATAGCTGGCAGAGATTTGTCTGATAGCGTGGCACTCATTACCGATGGCAGATTCTCAGGTGGAACCCGGGGGCCCTGTATTGGACACGTATCACCAGAGGCTATGGAGGGCGGCCCCATCGCTATGGTTAAAGATGGAGATAAAATAACCATAGATATTCCCAACAGGAAGATGGATCTACACATTTCCGAATCAGAGATGAAAGAGAGAGTGAGTAAATGGTCGCCGCCAGAGCCTAAGATCAAGACGGGTTACCTGGCCAGATATGCGAAATTAGTGACATCAGCAGGCACGGGTGCAGTCCTGGATTCTGGATAAAGGTTATGGGTAAGCCTCTAAGAGATAGGGGAATCCCTGAATCCTTAGAGGCATGCCCTGATACATGATAAAGCATCGAGATAGGGGTTGATACAACAAATGAAAATGAAAGGAACGAAGATACTTCTCGAGGGTATGAAGCGGGAAGGAGTGGAGGTGATGTTTGGCATCTCCGGCGGAGCGGTTATCGACATATTCGACGCTTTGTATGACGAGCCGGAGATAAAATTCTACATAACTCGCCATGAACAGGCAGCCGCCCACGCAGCGGATGGTTACGCCCGCGCGACAGGGAAGGTTGGTGTCTGCATGGCCACCTCCGGGCCAGGCGCGACAAACCTGGTAACGGGGATAGCTACCGCTTACATGGATTCCATCCCCATTGTAGCTATTACCGGGCAGGTGTATTCGCATCTCATCGGCAACGATGCCTTCCAGGAGGCGGATGTGACGGGGATTACACGCCCCATTACCAAGCATAATTATCTTATCAAAAGCGTTACCGAGATGGCAGTGACTGTTAAGGAAGCTTTTCACGTGGCCCGGACTGGCAGACCAGGCCCTGTGGTGATCGACATAGCAAAAGATGCTCAGCAGAGGGAGACAGAGTTCGACTATCCTGAAGATGCTAATATCCGTGGTTATAAGCCCACCTATGAAGGTCATCCTAAGCAGATCGCCAGGGCAGCGAAGATGATCAATACCTCCAGGAAGCCGGTTATCTACGCCGGCGGCGGAGTGATATTATCTAATGCAAGTGAAGAATTGAAGGAACTGGCGATTAAGGGTCAGATACCAGTAACGACAACTCTGTTGGGACTGGGTGGGTTTCCCGAAACGCATGATCTGTCACTTGGTATGCTGGGTATGCATGGCACAGGATACGCAAACCACGCGGTCATGGAATCGGATCTCCTCATCGCTGTGGGAGCGCGCTTTGATGATAGAGTAACAGGCAAATTGGAAACATTTGCTCCTGACGCGAAGATCATCCATATAGATATTGATCCCTCTGCCATTAGTAAGAACGTCGTGGTAGATATACCAATAGTGGGAGACGCCAAACGGGTACTGGCAGAACTTAATGGTCTGGTTGAGAAGGCTGATACGGAATCGTGGCTGAAGAGGATCGACGAATGGAAAAGAAAATACCCACTCTCATACAACCAGAACGGCGATGTCATCAAACCGCAGTATGTGGTAGAGCAGATCTACGAAGCGACAAAGGGTGATGCTATAATCGTCACTGAAGTGGGACAGAACCAGATGTGGGCAGCTCAGTTCTACAAGTATACTAAGCCGCGAACCCTTCTATCTTCAGGTGGATTGGGCACGATGGGATATGGTTTTCCGGCGGCAATAGGCGCTCAGGTGGGATGCCCTGACAAGATCGTATTTGACATTGCGGGTGATGGCAGCATCCAGATGAATATCCAGGAGCTTACCACCGTTGTGTCAAATAAACTGCCGGTAAAAGTGGCCATTCTGAATAACCAGTATCTGGGAATGGTTAGACAATGGCAGGATCTCTTTTACAAGGGACGTCTCTCCGGGGTTAATCTGGAAACTAACCCCGACTTTGTGAAGGTAGCTGAGGCATTTGGCGCTACCGGGCTTAGAGCCACGCGACCGGAGGAAGTGAGGCCAACTATTGAGCAGGCCATCAATACTCCGGGACCTGTCTTCATGGACTTCACTGTTGACAGAAACGAGAACGTTTTCCCAATGGTTCCAAGCGGCAAGGCCATTAACGAGATGATCGGAATAATTGAGGGCATGGCATAGGAGGTGCGTGATGAGGCATACGATTTCGGTTTTGGTAGAGAATAAGTCCGGTGTGCTTGCGCGCGTATCTGGTCTGTTCAGCGGAAGAGGATACAATATCGACAGTCTCAACGTGGCTGAGACCGAGGATACTACGATATCGAGAATGACCATAGTCGCCAGAGGGGACGACCGGATTCTGGAGCAGATCACCAAGCAACTGAATAGACTTGTGGATGTGGTTAAGGTATCAGATATGACCTCGGAGGATCATGTGGAGAGGGAACTTGTGCTGATCAAAGTATCAGCACAAGCTAGAAGCAGAGCGGAGATAATACAAATAGCTGACATATTCCGCGCGAATATTGTGGATGTTAGCCATGAAGCTCTGGTCATCGCGGTTACAGGTAATGAAAACAAAGTTACCGCTATGATCAACATGCTGCGCCCTTATGGGGTTAAGGAGATAGCGCGTTCAGGTCAGGTTGCTATCTCAAGAGGAGGTAGGTCATAGGCTTGTGTATTATAGGCCTATTTTGACTGTGAAGGAGAAAAATATCATGAAAATAGATTTTGGTGGAACAGAGGAAGAGGTCATAACAATAGAGGAATTTCCTCTTGAAAAGGCCAGGGAAATACTTGCCTCAGAGCAGATCGCAGTCATCGGCTACGGCGTGCAGGGCCCGGCTCAGTCTCTCAATCTGAGGGATAATGGCTTTAACGTTATCGTGGGCCAGGCAAAGGAATTTGAGAGGGACTGGAGCCGAGCAAAAGAGGATGGCTGGGTACCTGGTGAGACGCTGTTTGACATAGAGGAAGCTGCTCAACGCGGAACCATCGTCAAGATGCTGGTTTCCGACGCGGCTCAGAAGGTGATCTGGCCCACAATAAAGAAAAATCTTAACCCAGGTGATGCTCTTTACTTCTCACATGGTTTTTCAATTGTGTATAAGGAGCAGACAGGCGTAATTCCTCAAGAGAATGTTGATGTCATCATGGTTGCGCCCAAAGGTTCCGGGACAAGCGTACGCAGATTGTTCCTCGAGGGACGAGGTATCAACAGCAGCTACGCAGTCTTTCAGGATTATACCGGGAGAGCTTTGGACCGAACGCTGGCCATTGGAATTGCCATCGGCTCCGGCTATATGTTCGAGACCACTTTTGAGCAAGAAGTGTTCAGCGATCTGACCGGTGAACGGGGTACGCTGATGGGGGCGATCTACGGTCTCTGGCTGGCCCAATACGAAGTGCTGAGAGAACAGGGTCATAGTCCATCAGAGGCGTTCAACGAGACAGTAGAAGAAGCAACTCAGAGCCTTTATCCTCTTATTTCCGAAAAGGGAATGGACTGGATGTATGCCAATTGCAGTACCACTGCTCAGCGCGGTGCTTTGGATTGGTATAAAAAGTTCAAAGACGCTGTCAAGCCAGTATTCGATGAGCTGTATGAAAAAGTCAAGACTGGCGTGGAGACAGAGCGTGTTCTTGATGCAAACAGCAGACCGGATTATAAGGAACAGCTTGAGAAAGAACTGGCTGAGATAAGGGAATCCGAGATGTGGAAGGCAGGAGCGTCTGTTCGATCACTTCGCCCGGAGAGGCGGTAACGCAAATATCTGGAACCACAGATTGTGTGGATTGTGGAATATACATGCAATCTGTGGTCAATCTCTTATTATGGATGTTGATGAGGTTGTCCAATACTGGGTGGAATTGGCTGTAGCCGACTGGCCAGTGGTGAATCACCTATTCGCCAGCGGTGACTACAATTATTCACTGTTTTTGGGGCATTTGTATCTGGAAAAGTTGCTGAAAGCATTGGTTGTTAAAGTGACGCGGCAACATGCCCCAAGAACACATAACCTACTCCTTCTAGCTGAACGCTCTGGTCTCACCATTTCTAAGGGTAAGCGTGATATACTACTGCGGGTTAATGGTTACAGTATCGAAACCCGATACCCAGAGCAGTATATAAGTGGACAAAAGCAATACACACGAGAGCATTGTGAAAGCGAGATCGATGTAATTCGGAAGGTTGCGCAATGGCTGAAGTCCGAGTTGAAACGCGAGAGGAAGTAATCGAAAAGGTAAGAAGACTACTGGAGTTGTTAAGCTCTGAAGGGCTGGATATCGCAGCGGCCTATCTCTATGGCTCTTATGCTTCCGGTACTGCACATGAAGATAGCGACATTGATGTGGCTATAGTTTCTGCTGGTCTTTCAGAAGATCGTCTGGAGAATTGGTGCCGTTTGAATAGAATCGCAACTCAGATAGACGTGCGTATGGAAGTGATAGGATTTTGCCCGGAGCGTTTCCGCGATGAGGATCCTCTGGCATGGGAGATCAAGACCAAGGGAATAAAACTACTCTGAAAAACAATACGATGGTACTGTGATAAAGGGGGAAAAGATGAAAGCTCACGTTAAGCTGACGGTTCCGGAATCAAAACGGCTGATCGCCAAGGGTGTGGCGGCCATGGGAATCGTGAAGAAGGCACTGGCAGAGGGTATTGTGTCGATAGCTAAAGGCACTACTAACGGCCGTGTAGTGGAAGAGGTTCTCGGAGAAAAGATTGATAGAAGCAGTTATGTTACAGGCAACATCCGACCGTCGAGAGGTACCAAAGACGATGTAGAACTCTCCGCGTCGCTTCCTGATGTTGTGCTAAAAAACGGCCAGAAGGTTGAGGGAATAACTTCAGTAGAATCGGTGGATCAGATGAAACAGGGAGATGTTTTCGTCAAAGGCTGTAACGCTGTGAATTATAAGCAGAAACTCGGCGGAATCCTCATCGGACACCATGCAGGCGGGACGATAGGCGGGACACTGGGAACTGTAGTTGCCAGGAAGATACACCTGGTGCTACCGGTGGGATTGGAGAAGAGCGTCTACGCTGATATGAACGACATCAGCAAAGAAGTCAGATCAGATGACGAATACGTCGGTGGTGCGCCCAGTCTGATGCCAGTATCGGGTCACATAGTCACCGAGATCGAGGCTCTGGAGATATTGGCTGGTGTGAAGGCTCTACAGGTAGCAGCAGGTGGGGTCGTGGGTGCTGAAGGTTCTGTTTGGCTGCTTATAGAAGGTGAGCAGGCACAGATAGATAACGCCCTGAAAATCATCGAGGAATGCCGCGATCTGGAGGAAGAGGCTGAATTCTAGACAGCATCATCTACGGAGGTGCCAGTATTGGAGACAACATTCCAGAAGATTATTTCTTTTGCCCTGAATAATGAGAAGGAAGCGGCTGAGTTTTACACAGACATGAGTACAAGAGCAAAGAAGCAGAACGCCAAAACTATGTTTAGTGAATTGGCTGCGGAGGAAATGAAGCACAGGGAGTTTTTCGAGGGACTAGCCGAGGACAGATTACCTGACCTTCCAGTAGAAAAGGTGGTTGATCTAAAGATCAGCGAATATCTGGTAGACGTGGAATTTAAGCAGGATATGGACTATCAGGATATTCTTATATTGGCCATGAAGAAGGAAGAAAGCGCCGTCAAGCTGTATAATGATATGGCAACGAAGGTTCAGGCTCCCAAACTAAGAAAACTGCTGGAAGCTATGGCTCAGGAGGAAGCGAAGCACAAGCTCCGTCTGGAAACTGAATACGATGAGAATGTCCTGGCAGAGGATTGATGTCGATTTCAGCTTGTGTCATCTCAGTTGCGTAAG
>Ga0272441_10013357_pt1 | contig 11824 bp, 7 predicted proteins | sample SSMProp6N_FD_193582 | JGI IMG/M metagenome (GOLD analysis project Ga0272441, IMG submission 193582) | Marine sediment archaeal communities from Little Sippewissett salt marsh, Falmouth, MA, United States - SSM-Prop-6N | ecosystem: Environmental > Aquatic > Marine > Wetlands > Sediment ...
CGGCAGACCCGCATCGAGTACGACATCGATGCCCAGCAGCAGACCACCGTGGTGACGAACAACTGGCTGACGGCCAGCATCGGTAGCCGCTCGCTGTACGGCCTGGCCAACGACCCCGTCTATACGACGGGCGTGAGCGCGGGCGTGCTCGCCGTCGAGTCGCTCGCGGGCCACGTGAGCAAGGTCGTCGCCACCGGCCCCGTCGGCTCCGTGGTCGCCCACGCAGGCGACGTGGGCCGCGTGGACGTGGTCGATGCCTCGCTCGGCCTCACCATCGCGGGCGAGGAGTTCTCCCTGGCCAACGGTGCGGGAGCCGCCAGCGTGTCGGCGGGCCGCAACGTCAAGTCCGTGCGCGTCCTGCGCTCGCTCGGCCTCACCACCGCTGCTGAGGCCATGGGGCAGCAGTATGGCGGCGGCGCCGATGCGTGGCTCCTCGCCTCCGTCCAGGCAGGCCGCGACGTGCAGAAGGTCAAGGTCGAGCACTTCGCGGCCAGCGTGGACGTGCTCGGCGGTCGCCACGTCAAGGACGTGCAGGTGATCGTGGGCACCGGCCAGCTCGATACCGGGCTCTACTGCAACTTCGACCGCGGCCGCATCGTGGCCCAGACGGGCAACGTCTCCAAGGTCTTCATCGGGGCCGCGCGGGGCAAGCAGGTCGTGACGTTCAGCGACTCGTTGATCGACATCGATGCCCCCGCCGGCCAAGTGCTCTCGGTGACCGTCACGGGCGACATCCTGAGCGACGTCGGCTCGGCGCAGACCACCCGCATCCGCAAGCTCGTGAGTCTGAGCGGCTCGATCGGCCGCCGCGACCTCACCGTGCCCGCCGACCCGGGCCAGACCCCGCTCATCCCGCAAATCACCGCCGACCGCATCGACGCCGTGTCGGCCCTCGGCAGCATCTTCGGCGTCTTCACGGCCGACCGCGTGGGCACCATCGTCGCCCAGACCGGCACGATCGGCGTGCTCGACCTGGCGGACACCACGGCCATCAACGTGGCCGACTCCGTGGCGCGCATCGAGTCGGCCAACGGCATCGGCACGGCCATCACGACAGGCGGCGAGGTCAAGAAGCTCGTCATCTCCAGCGGCGGTCTCACGGCCGACCTCAATGTGGGCGGCGAGCTCCGCAGCTTCGAGGCCCACGCCACGCCAGGCGGCGACGCCGTGGCCGCCGACGTGACCGTCGGCAACGGCGCCCGCACGATCAAGCTCTATGACGGCCCGCTGGCCGGCGACCTCACCGTCCTCGCCGGCGACCTCAAGACCCTCTTCGTCCGCAACCCCGGCGGCGTGGCCATCGCGGGCAACGTCACCGTGGCCAACGGCGGCATCAAGACCCTCGAGGCCCTCGGCGACCTCACGGGCACCGTCACCAGCAACGACGGCCTCGGTCGCCTCGAAGTCGGCAGCGAGCTCTCCGGCGACGTGGCCGTGAGCGGCGACGCCGGCACCTTCGAGATCCGAGGCACCCTCTCGGGCACCCTCACCACCACGCCGAACCTCGCCACCGGCGAGGCCGGCGACGTGAAGGCCGTGAAGCTGATCGACGGCCGCATCGATCGGCCCGGCGGCGTGCCCGTCAACATCGCCGGCGACCTCAATCTGCTGAGCGTCACCGGCTACCGCGGCCCCGAGCTCACCATCGTCGAGGGCGACCTCGTTGTCGGCGGCCACCTCAAGACCGCCCGGTTCAGCGGCGGCGACGTGGACGGCGCCCTCACCGCCGCCTCCATCGGCAAGGCGTATTTCAATGGCCCCGCCGGCCTCACCCAGCCCGTCACCACCACGGCGGGCGACCTCGACCTCCTCCAGGTCTCGGGCGGACCCGTTGCGACCGATGTCCTGGTCTTCGGCGACCTCGCGAAGATGGTCGCCCAGCAGGGCGTCGCGGCCACGGCGAACATCGACGTGGGCGGCGACTTCGGGCGGCTCGACGTGACGACCCACATGTCCGGCGTCCTCACCGTGGCCGGCTCGATGGGCAGGCTCCGGGTGACGCGCGGCGACATGGACGACGCCGATATCCTGGTCGCCGACCTGCTGAGCACGGTCGACGTCTCGGGCAACTTCACGAACACGATGCTTTTCAGCGGGCGGCTTGGCAAGATCGACGTCGACGGCCTCATCTCCGAGGACGCGAGCGACGGCGACACCGATGAGATCAACGCCCTCGTGGGCACCTACACCATTGCCGACGCCACGTGGCGCGGCACCATCGCCCTAGGCAGCGACCACTGGTTCGACGGCCTCCGCGCCTCGGTCGGATAGGCGCCGGCCTCCCTGGCCGCGCGTGACCGCCGACGCCGACGCCGTCGTGCGCCACACAGGAACGCAGGAGAACACCGCATGGCCGGACTTCCGAACATCGTCTACATCATGGCCGACGACATGGGCTACGGCGACTTGGGCTGCTACGGCGCCACGAAGATTCCGACGCCGCACATGGACCGTCTGGCGGCCGAGGGCATGCGCTTCATCGACGCCCACTCCTCGTCCGCCGTGTGCACGCCCAGCCGCTACAGCGCCCTCACCGGCCGCTACTGCTGGCGGAGCGCCCGCAAGCGCGGCGTCGGCGGCGGATTCTCCCTGCCCCTCATCGACCCCGCACGACTCACCGTCGCCTCCATGCTCAAGCAACGCGGCTACGCCACCGCCGCCGTGGGCAAGTGGCACGTCGGCCTCGAATGGCAGCCCAAGGAAGGCACCCGAGCCGACCCCGAAAACTGGGCCGACGAGGGCAACTGGGACTACAACAAGCCCATCATCGGCGGCCCCAACAAGCTTGGCTTCGACTACTTCTTCGGCATCGCCGGCTCCCTCGATATGCCCCCCTACTGCTTCATCGAAAACGACCGCACCGTGGGCATCCCCAACGTGCCCAAGGACCCCTACAACGCCCAGCAGAAAGAAGGCTTCATGGTGCCCGGCTGGCGTGATGAGGACGTGGACGCCACCTTCGCCGAGAAGGCCGTCGCCTTCCTCGAACGCCACGCCGCCGCCAGCCCCGACCAGCCCTTCTTCCTCTACCTCACCCCCTCCGCCCCCCACCGCCCCTGCATGCCACCCGACTCCGCGAAGGGCAGGAGCCAGGCCGGGCCGCGCGGCGACATGGTCTGCGTGGTCGACGACGTGGTCGGCCGCATCCTGGATGCCCTCGACCGCATCGGCGCCGCCGACAACACGCTCATCATCGTCACCGGCGACAACGGCGCCCAGCCCCACGACACCGACGGCAAGACCTACGGCCACAAGTCCTGCGGCGACCTCCGAGGCTTCAAGGCGGACATCTGGGACGGCGGCCACCGCGAGCCCTTCATCGCCCGCTGGCCGGCACGCGTGGCCCCCGGCTCCGTCGCCAACCACACCGTGTGCCTGGGCGATCTGATGGCCACCTGCGCCGAAATCGTGGGCTGCGACCTGCCCGAGAACGCCGCCGAGGACAGCTTCAGCTTCCTGCCCGTCCTCCTCGGCCAGACAGAGGGCGCCCGTCTGCGCGAGGCCATCGTCCACCACTCCGTCGACGGCATGTTCTCGCTTCGCCAGGGGCGCTGGAAGCTCATCCTCGGCCTTGGCTCCGGCGGCTTCTCCAAGCCGCGGCGCGAGGACCCTGAGCCCGGCGGACCCCGCGGCCAGCTCTACGACATGGCCGACGATACCGCCGAGACCACCAATCTGTGGGGCGAGCGGCCCGACATCGTCGAGCGCCTGGCCGCGCTCCTCGAAGCCACCATGGCCGAAGGCCGCAGCCGATAGCCCATCGCAGGAGCGCCCATCCTCTGCCAGGGACCGAACGCCCATGTCCCACATCATCGAGCGCGAGCGGAAGACCCCCGTGATTGCGGACGTGGACGTGCTCGTGGCCGGCGGCGGGCCGGCCGGCATCGGCGCCGCCCTGTCCGCCGCACGGGCTGGGGCCCGCACCCTCCTCGTCGAGCGCTACGGCTGCCTCGGCGGCATGTGGACCACGGGGCTGCTCAACCCCCTCTTCGACCACGCCAACAAGGGCGGCATCGTCCGCGAACTGGTCGCCGCACTCAAGGCCCGCGACGCCTGGCGCGACGACCCCATCCGACCAGGCTTCCTCACCACCTTCGACATCGAGGCGATGAAGGCCCTGCTCGACGACCTGGCCGAGCAGGCGGGCGTGGACCTGGTCTTCCACACCTGGGTGGCCGACGCCATCGTTGAGGACAACGCCGTGCGGGGCGTGCTCGTGGAAAACAAGTCGGGCCGCGGCGCCATCCGCGCGAAGGTGGTCGTCGACTGCACCGGCGACGGCGACGTGGCGGCCCGCGCCGGCGCTGCCTTCGAGAAGGGACGGCCCGAGGACGGCCTCATGCAGCCCCTCACCCTGATGTTCCGCCTCTCCGGAGCCCAGTTCCTCCAGCGTGATTCCAGCCACCTCCACCGCCTGATGCAGAAGGCGGCGAAGGACGCCGGCGTGGAGCTGCCGCCCTTCCGCCGCCCCTGGGTCATCCCCCTGCCACACAGCGGCGACGCCGTGGTGCAGGCGGTGCACGTCTACGAAGTGGACGCCACGGACGCCCGCCAGCTCTCCGCCGCCTGCATCGCCGCGCGCAAGGAGGCCCAGCTCCTCGCACGCATCTTCCGCCACATCCCCGAGCTTCGCGGTGCCCGCCTCGTGGCCACCGCCGAGCAAATCGGTATCCGCGAGACGCGCCGAGTCCTCGGTGGCCACGTCGTCTCCCTCGACGACATGGTCCAGGGCCGCCGCCACCCCGATGGCATCTGCCTCGCCACGTTCAACGTCGACATTCATCCGATCCGGCCCGCCGATGGCGACCACGCTCGCACGCCGCGAGTCCGCCCCTACCACATCCCCTACCGCAGCCTCGTGCCGCGCCGCATCGACGGGCTCTTGATGGCCGGCCGCTGCATCTCCGGCTCCCACGAAGCCCATGCCTCCTATCGAGTCACAGGCGACTGCACGGCGATGGGCGAAGCCGCCGGCCTCGCCGCCGCGTGGTGCGCACGCGACAGCCTGGCCCCGCGAGCCGTCGATGGCGCCGCTCTGCGCCGCGAGCTCAAGGCCCGCGGAACCATCCTCGACTGACCGCACGACGACCTGGAGCCCCTCGGCCGAACGAACAGGGAGACCCCCGTGCCCTTCGCAGACCAACGCATCCGCCCCATCGCCATCTGCGTGTTCCGCAACCGCGGCCGCATCCTGGCCATCGAAGGCTACGACCCGACGAAGGACGAGACGTTCTACCGCCCCGTAGGCGGAGCGCTGCGCTTCGGCGAGCGGAGCGTCGACGCCCTCCACCGCGAGGTCGCCGAGGAGCTCGAAGTCGAGTTGTGCGAGCCCGTGCTCCTCGGCGTCCTCGAGAACCTGTTCACCTTCGACGGCGCTCCCGGCCACGAAATCGTCTTCGTCTACGACGGCAAACTACCTGACCCCACGCTCTACGGCCAGCCCACCGTCACCGGCGTCGAGAGCGACGGCCAGCCCTTCACGGCCGTCTGGCGCGAGCCCGAGTGGTTCACCCCCGGCCGCCCGCCCCTCTACCCCGACGGCCTCGCCGAACTCCTCGGCCAGCAACCATAGTGTCACAACGCTCCATAGTGCCCGTCCAGTTGCCCTATGCTGCCTCACCGGGGTTCCGCCAGCCCGATCGGCTGAGCTCGCGGACGGTCGCGGGCGAGAGGTTCATGTCAGCGAGTAGGCGTGGCGTCGCCACCCTACCCTCCCTTCACCGGCACGAGGCAGGCGCGACCCGACGCAGCCAAGGCGGCGTACCGAAGCGCCTGAGCAACGTCCTCGTCCTCGAGCTCAGGGTATGCCTCGAGGACCTCGCTCTTGGACATGCCGTTCGCCACGAGCTTCACGATCAGCGGCACGGTGATCCGCATGCCGCGAATCGCCGGCTGCCCCTGACACACCGCGGGGTCCACGGTAATGCGATCCAACGCCTTCGACACCATTCTCCTCCTTCAAATGGAGGATGCCACGACTGCCCCAGGGTGCCAACGGTTCGGCCAGCCACGACGGGCGGGCTACCCCTCCGCTGCCGCCTCGGGCAGCGCGCGCTCGATCTCGCCCAGCCGGTAGCCGAAGCCCGGGCCGCGAACCGTGCCGAGGTCCACGCACCCGCCCCTGCGCCGGTAGAGGCCCGGATGCACCTGCTCCTCCGGCTTCGAGGCGTCGGGGTAGAACTGCATGGCGTTCGTCTCCACGCCCATGATCGTGCCCGCGTAGGCGGCCAGCAGGCAGTGGGGAACCTGCGCCAGCATCGGGTTTGTAAGGTCCTGCACCATGAGGGTCATGCCGTGGGCCTTCGCCCAGCACATCGTGAGCAGCGCGCCCGTCTGGGTCTTGCAGGTCTTCAGGGCCACGCCCGTCCAGCCCAGCGCGCGGCCGAGGCGCACCAGGTGCCAGTCGTGGGCGCTTTCGTCCATGAACAGCGGCTTGCGGGCGGAGACGGCGTGGACGTCGATCTGGTGCTCCTCGAGGTCGTAGGGGAAGGGCTGTTCGACGTAGAGGATCATGCCGTAGATGCGCGGGTGCTCGGCCGCCAGGCGGTCCAGGATGTCGCACACGTAGGCGGGGTCGGTCACCGTGCAGTTGAAATCGGCGGTGAGCCACAGGGCGCCGCCCTCGATGGCGAGCTGCCCCACGCGCACCAGCCGCGCGTAGTCCCACGCGGCGTCGTTGCCGCGGAGCTTCACCTTCAGGCAGGTCAGGCCGTCGCGCTCAATCCAGTCGGGCAGCACCACGGGGTAGCCGTCGTCGGGCTCCGAGCCGGTCAGCTCGTCGGCCCCGAGCAGGTCCTTACCGCCCACGAGGTGCCAGGCGGGCATCCGGGGGGGCGGCTCGGGCACGAAGAAATCGGCGGGGTACTTCCCCGCGAACGACACGGCGGCTCCCTCGGCTGGCTCGAGGTAGCTCGCCAGGTCGCGGCTCATGAACTCGGCCGTATACGTCTCGTAGACGGGCAGGCCGAGCAGGTTGCCATACGCGTCGTGGAGCGCCACGTCGAAGGCCGAGCAGCAGATGAGCGCGGCCAGCCAGGGCATCGGCTCGGCGCCGGGCCGGGCGGCGTTGGCCTCATCGAGCAGGGCGGGGAGCCGGCTCGCGAGGAAGGCGCTGCCCACCTCGATCGGGTGGCCCGCCTCGCCGAAGTCGGCCCACGCCCCTGTGAGCGCCACGCAGAAGGCCTTCATCGCCTCGTGCCGCTCCTCGTAGCTCAGCGAGCTGGGCCACGCCCACTGCACGCTCAGCGGCGTCTCGCCCCAGCCGTCCGCCGTCCTTCCCTGGGCATTGGCCACGCGCAGCCGCACGCGGGCGCACGTCACGTAGGTCAGCGTCTCCGGCCCGAACTTCAGCGGCACCCGCGTCTCGACGGGCAGAAAGAACAGCTCGCACCCAATCGGATGCACGTCCGTTGGCTTCGGCATGAGGACCTCCAGAGGATACGGACCATTCTTCGACGTGCCACACCCACCGGGCCTGGCCGTGCCCCTCGGTCTATGTCCGATCACGCGTCATCCGCCGTACGGCGGACGTCACGAACCACGCGTCACTTCCCGAGCACTTCCCCCAGCACCATGATGTAGCCGAAGCGCAGCACGGTGCCCTGGTAGCGCTTGGGGTCGAAGTTCGCCTGGTCGCGGACGCGCTTGAGCACCACCTCGCGGTCCGGCTCGTCGGGCGAGACTTCCACGACCACCGTGTGCTCCTTGGCCTCCAGGCCGCCGGCCACGGTGAGGCTGGCAAGGCGGTGGTAGGTGCAATACCAGTCGAACCGCTTGCTCCTGCGGACCTCCTTGCCGTCCACCGAGCAGATGGCGATGCCGCCGTCGGGGCCGAGCAGGTCGTAGAGCCGCGCCATCGTGCCCTTGAAGCGGAAGGTGAGCTTCTCGCCGGGCTTGCGGGCCTCCCAAATCTCGGGGAGGCGGCGGGCGAACCTCTTGCCGAGCCCCTTGTCCTTTGGCAGCTTCGCCCACCCGTCCGTGAGCATCGAGGCCGCGATGGGAACCATCCGGGCGTTCGCCCAGTTGTCCTTGCGGTAGGGCTCGGGGAGCTTGTGCGGGCCGACCGCCCCGTGCTTCTGGAACTCCTTGAGCGCCTGCACGATGACCTCGAGGAACACCTCGTGCCCCGCGTCCGTCGGGTGGCACGAGTCGTTCGAGAAGCCGATCTTGCCCTCGGGCGGCTTCTGGCCGCGCGGCACGCTGAAGACCAGCTTGTCCTCCTTGCGGAGCTGCGCCACGCGGAGCGCCATCGTGATCGAGGGGATGCCGTAGTGGTCGGCCAGCCGCTCCATCGCCGAGGCCGACCGCGAGCACAGCCCCCGCTCGTAGTCCTTCATCATGTTCTGGTGGATGGTGTAGACGAAGCAGATGTCGCACTCCGCGTCCGCCGTCCATATCTGGCGGACGATGCCCTCCATCGTGCGGTAGATGTGCTCGGGGGCCGCGCCCCCGTCATTCACCGCGAACTCAACGAACACCAGGTCGGGCTTGTGGACGATCACGTCCTGGCGGCAGCGGAAGGCCCCCAGGTCGGAGCCCGTGCCGCCGATGGCCGCGTTGATTTCGTCCACCTTCGCCCCAGGCCACGTCTCGCGGAACCACTTGAGCGTCTTCACGCGCCAGCCCGCCTGCGCCGTGATGCTGCCGCCGAAGTAGGCCACCTTCACCGCACCGTCGCCCTTGAGCTTCGCAAACACGTTCCCCAGCCCGCCGCGCCCCACGAAGAGCTTCGCGGGCACAAGCTCCGCCTCCCCCGCATCCACGCCCGACACGGCACACGCCGCACACACGGCGGCCACAATCAGACCCAGCTTCAGCATCCACAAGCCCCTTCTGTTCACCTGAGAACCCTCCCCGTCCATCGCCGGCGTGGCCGATTATAGCCCCCGCTCCGGAAGCGATCAAGGAGCCCAAGCCGGCCCCCGAGCAGTTTGACACCAGCCGTGCCAGGCGCTACCCTCCGCTCTGTGCGCAAGGCCACGGGCTCGTCTCTTCCTCGACCGCGGCGGCCTGCCGCAATGTGGAGAACCCAGCAGTGAACGAATGGCTTCTCGTCAGCGCGTTGTGCCTCGTCCTCCTGGCCACCGCGGGCTCCGGCGCGGGCGGAACGACGGTGCTCGGCGTCCCAGTGCCGCCAACGAAGACCCCCAACGCCCACTACGTGTCCAACAAGCCCCCCCTGGCCGTCAGCCCGTTCTGCAAGCTCCCCATCGGAGCCATCAAGCCCCACGGCTGGCTCCGCCACATGCTCGAACTCGAAGCCGACGGCATGACCGGCCGCCTCCCCGAAATCAGCCGCTGGTGCAAGGCCGAAGGCAACGCCTGGCTCAGCCCCGAGGGCAAAGGCCACAGCGGATGGGAGGAGCTGCCCTACTGGCTCAAGGGCTACGGCGACCTCGGCTATGTCCTCGGCGACAAACGCATCATCGCCGAAGCCCGCAAATGGCTCGACGGCTTCCTCGCCAGCCAGCGCGACGACGGCTACTTCGGCCCCCGCGCCAACCTCACCCACCTGCGCGGAAAGCCCGACGTGTGGCCGAACATGATCGCACTCAATTGCCTCCAGTCCCTCTATGAATTCACAGGCGACGAGCGCGTGCTCCCTTTCATGACCAAGTACTTCCGCTGGGAACTCTCCGTGCCCGAGGCCGACTTCCTTCTGCCCTTCTGGCAGCAGCAGCGCGCCGGCGACAACCTCGAGAGCGTCTACTGGCTCTACAACCGCACCGGCGAGAAGTCCCTCCTCGACCTCGCCACCAAAATCCACAACCACACCGCCAAGTGGACCGACGGCGTGGCCAACCACCACGGAGTCAACTTCACCCAGTGCTTCCGACAGCCAGCCATCTACTGGATGCAGGCCAAAGCCCCCAAGTTCCGACAAGCCGTCTACCGCAACTACGACACCCTGATGACCGAGTTCGGCCAGATGCCCGGCGGCATGTTCGGCGCCGACGAAAACTGCCGACGAGGCTACACCGACCCCCGCCAGGCCGCCGAAACCTGCTCCATGGTCGAGTATATGCACAGCTTCGAGATGCTCCTCAAAATCACCGGAGACCCCCTCTGGGCCGACCGCTGCGAGGACGTGGCCTTCAACTCATTCCCCGCATCCCAGCCCCCCGACCTCAAGGGCCTCCACTACCTCACCGCAGCCAACATGGTGCAGCTCGACCATCGCAACCACAGCCCAGGCGTCCAGAACGGCGGATGCATGCTCGCCTACGACCCCCACCGCTACCGCTGCTGCCAGCACAACGTCTCCCACGGCTGGCCCTACTACGCCCAGGAGCTCTGGCTCGCCTCCGCCGACAACGGCCTGTGCGCCGCTCTCTACGCCGCCTCCGAGGTCGAGGCCAAGGTCGGCGACGACGCCACCACCGTCCGCATCACCGAGACCACCGACTACCCGTTCTCCACCCGAGTCGCCTTCCGCGTAAGCCCCGCCAAGGCCACCCGCTTCCCCCTCTACCTCCGGGTCCCCGCCTGGTGCAAGGCCCCCAAGGTCACCGTCAACGGCAAGGCCGCCACGCCCGGCGTCAAGCCCCCCTGCTTCATCGTCGTCGACCGCTCCTGGCTCGATGGCGACGAAGTGCAGCTCGACCTCCCCGCACGGCTCGCCCTCCGAGTCTGGCAGCGCAACAAGAACGCCGTGTCCATCGACCGAGGCCCCCTCACCTTCGCCCTCAAAATCGGCGAGAAGTGGGTCCGACACGGCAAGCCCGACGACAAGTGGCCCGCATTCGACGTCCTGCCCACCACCCCCTGGAACTACGGACTCGAAATCGACCCCGCCAAGCCCGAGGCATCCATCGAGGTGGTCGAAAAGAAGGGACCCGTGGCCAAGCAGCCCTTCACCCTCGACGCCGCTCCCATCGAGCTGCGGGCCAAAGCCCGCAAAATCCCCCAGTGGATGCTCGACCGCCACGGCCTCTGTGCCACCCTCCAGATGAGCCCCACCTTCAGCAACGAGCCCATCGAAACCATCGCCCTCGTGCCCATGGGCTGCGCACGGCTGCGCATCGCCGCATTCCCCGTCGTCACCGACGCCCCCGACACCCCCAAGTGGGACGAGCCGCCCCAGCCCGCATTCGTCGCCACCGCATCACACGCCCACGCCAGCGACGCCATCGACGCCGTGTGCGACGGCCTCCTGCCCCGCAACTCCAACGACCACGGCATCCCACGCATGACCTGGTGGGACCACAAAGGCACCGACGAATGGATTGCCTGCACCCTCGCCAAGCCACGCACCATCGCGTCCTCCGACGTCTACTGGTTCGACGACACCGGCCGCGGCGCCTGCCGCGTCCCCGCCTCCTGGCGCCTCCTCTACAAGCAGGGAGCGGACTGGAAGGAGGTCACGCTCACCGCCGGCTCCAAGTACGGCGTCGCCAGGGACACCTTCAACAAGGTCGCCTTCGAGCCCGTCACCGCCCGCGAGCTGCGCATCGAGGTCAAGCTCCAGAAGGCCTTCTCCGGCGGCATCCTCGAATGGCGCGTCGGCCCGCCGCAGCCGAAGAAGGAGTGAATCCCCGCCCCTCTTCTGACGCGTGACGCGTGACGCGTGACGCGTGCCTCCCCGTCCCATCCGTCTCATCCGTCCCATGCCCCCGGCCCCGGCGCGGCGCCCACGCCCCTCTTCTGACGCGTGACGCATGACGCGTGACGCGTGCCTCTCCGTCCCATGCATCCCATGCCCCCGGCCCCGGCGCGGCGCGCCCGCCCCTCTTCTGACGCGTGACGCATGACGCGTGACGCGTGCCTCCCCCATCCCATGCGCCCGGGCCTGCCCCCGCGCTCCCTCCCCGCAGCCACCTGCGAA
>Ga0272441_10013358_pt1 | contig 11824 bp, 26 predicted proteins | sample SSMProp6N_FD_193582 | JGI IMG/M metagenome (GOLD analysis project Ga0272441, IMG submission 193582) | Marine sediment archaeal communities from Little Sippewissett salt marsh, Falmouth, MA, United States - SSM-Prop-6N | ecosystem: Environmental > Aquatic > Marine > Wetlands > Sediment ...
CGCCGGGTGCTGGCCGCGGAAGCCGAGCGCAAACCCCCGGAGGTGTTTTCGAAGGACGTCCTGGCCGAGGCCGTTATGCACTACCGCCGCCGCCGGGCCGAGCTTCAGCGGATACAGCGCAGAAAAGAAAGCGAGGCCGGGGAATGAAACCTGACGGAATACATGCTGGAGACTGGATTCGACGCAAGGACGGACTCATGTTCAACCAATGGGGTAAATCCGACGACATCAGGTGGAACTTTGTCAGGGTAGGCGCAGGGCCGGGAGAGGAACTGCCTAATAGACATAAGGTGCCGGATGACAGGGTGTGGGTCTACTACGGTTTCTTCCCGTGCGAGGAACCATTGGGCCTATGGGAAAAGGCTACGGAGGATGAGGTAAAAGCGTTGTTGAGAGAACTGGAAGAAAAGGGGCCTCCGTGTTACACGGCCCCAGAAAGCGAGGCCGTGGATGGCACAGTACGCGGCAAGGCCGGAGCATGCAGAAGTTGAAGCGATGGGTCGCATGATGGGCGTACCGGACAGCGGCGTCGAGACGGTGGCGTGTGTGGATTGCGGCAAGCGCCAAATGGCCGCGCATTGCTCATGGCGGATCAACCGCAAGACGTTGGATTGGACTGGCCCGCATTGCGGATGTACGCAGAACGTGAAAGCGATTGTTAATTGTATGGTGGATCGGATCATGGCGTCTTCTCCGTGTCCCCCGCTTGATGAATTAGGCCTGACGTGCCTGCTTGATGAACGGTTGCTTGCGGGGAAGCCCAAGGGATATGCGTGCCGTGACTGCTGGCGAGCGGCGATATGGGCGCTAGGTCGGTGTGCGTTGAAATCTAACGCAGAAAGCGAGGCCGAAGATGAGTGACCGGCATTCAGTATGCGGTGTTTGCAAGTATTATGGGCAGCTTGACAAGGTGAGCGGTTCGTGCAGACGGTATCCGCCTGTTATTATTCAGGGGTTGATGCACGCGAATTATCGCTCGTATGATGATATTTGGAACAAGACATGGTATCCGGTGGTTGGAAGGCGGGATATGGCGTGTGGTGAGTTTGAGCATGTGGCAGACAGGAGGTGGTGAGGACGATGAAGACAGTTGAACAGGTCTTATGGGTGTTCGTCATGTGGCTGACAGCGGCCTTGATAGGATTCTTCTGCTGGCAGGCGGGCCGCAAGCATGGCCAGAACGAGGTGCTGGAATCGCTGGCCAGGGCACACTGTTACACGGACGACTGCATAGCAAGCGAGGCCGGGGATGGACATTGAGACTTACAAAGATGTGTTGTGGTGGGACTTGCTCCGAAAGAACTGCAAGTATCGTAACGGATACGGGAAGTGCATCAACAGGCCAACTCGCACAGCGGGTGGATATGTGCGGTGCGAATCTCAAGGTTGCCCACTTCTTCGTAAACTCAACCGAAAGCGAGGCCGGGGATGAGTAATACAAGCGACGAGTTGGGAGCAGGATTGGAATTAAATGAAGCAAAAAAACTAATAAGTGAATTGGAAAATAAATTGAGACACAAAACTCTTGAATGTGAAAGTCTTGAACTTAAGTTGAGAGGCACGATTCCTCCTCGTTTCATACATTGTGATAAACAACATTGCATGACAGAAGCAAGAGAAATAATTGTCGAGAATGAAAAGACGTTACGGAAAATTCAGAGAATAATATCAGGAGATTTCGGAGAAAGGTTAACTAACAATCAAATGAGCGGAATGAATTGTACCGTCGAAGACATTGTTCGGCCGTGAAAGGTGAGGGTCAAGATGATTGTGCATAACCCGGTTTGCAGTTGGAATCAAGGCATGGCTTGTGATTGCGCCCCAATAGACACCGAGAGCGAATCATCTTGTACCTCTCCACCGCCTTGTTCGGCGCCCGCCACTGAGCACGACAAGGCGCACCAGGTCGATTTGAACCGCTTTGCGATGGATGCCTATATGCGGCAGGGCAAGGCACCGAACAGGAGATAGTCACACCGACGCATAGCGTTGTAGAAGAAAGCGAGGCCGGGGATGAGTGATTCAAAGAAATGCCCTTACTGTGGGAGTGATCTTCTCGATCTGATACAAAATGGTCCACTGGCATTCCGCGTGTGGTGTGAGGAGTGTGGTGCTTTGGGACCGGAAGGAACATCAGCGGCCTTTGCTTGGGAAGGGTGGAACCGCCGATCAGAAAGCGAGGCCGGGGATGAGTAAGCTATATGAGATCCGTAAGGCGTGGTGTGAGTACAATCAGATACAAGGTGAGTGGAACTTCCACCTCGAAGAAGGCGGCGACACAGACCTGACACGACGGGACGTACAGATAGCGTGGGAAAAACTGAACAACCTGATTATAGCCAACGCAGAAAGCGAGGCCGGGGATGAGTAATACAAGCGACGAGTTGGGAGCAGGAATCGTGATCATAGCATTGCTCGGTACGATTGCCCTTGCAGGATGGTGCCTGTACAGCAAGGGACATCGGGCCGGATTCGAGGAAGCCATGCGGCTATTCTATGACCGCAAGGCAAACGAGAATATTGTCTACGACCATGTTCCACCAGAAAAGGTCACTATCAAGACGAACCGGTTTGAGGGTGGGCATGATGACATTATTGAGTACCCGAACGCCGACGTCATTGTGGTCACGAACCCTTGTCCGATTAACGGGTGTGTTTTCAAAGACGGAGAGGGGATATGGTAGCCATATTTACAGCCGCAATCCTGTTCTTCATTATGTGTGAGTTGAGCCACATCAGATATGAGTTGAAGCGAATCGCAGACCACATGACGAAGGAAAGCGAGGCCGGGGGTGAGTGAGGATTGTACTTGCACGTTTATAGTGGATAGTAACGAGTATACTTGTGAATGGACATGGGATGTGGACGGGTTTTACCAGACCAGTTGCGGCCATGCGTGGACATTCGAGGATTATGATGGACTGGCGGGGTATCAGAAATCAGGGTTTTTGTACTGCCCGTATTGCGCAAACACAATCCGTGAACGCAAGGAAAGCGAGGCCGGGGATGAGTGATGAACGAGCGAGTACAGAATTGTCTGGCACCGAACGGAGTACGTCGCCAGAGCTGGAGTCCATTGTATCCGGCTTTCGGCTTCGCGTGTGTGAGGTCATTTGGTTGAATAAGGGCGATAGACAGTTTCGTTTAGACTTTGTTGCAGAGTCCGACGCCGGAACTCCGCTGGTGTGTGGTGCGTCGACCGTCGTGTTTCGGGAGGACGACTCTCCGCGTGAGTTTGCCAAGTCGCTGCGTTGCATGGCTGACAACCTGGATGCCTATTGGGCGCGAGCGTTTCCGAGTGCAGTGTCGTGCGGGTCATGTAAACTCAATGCCGAAAAGGAGAAATCGTCATGCTAGACCATTTGACGCCTGAAGAACTGAAGTGGCTTACGGATCGAACGGATGCCTCGCTTCGAAAGAGCCTCCAGGATGGGGCTGTGTGCATGATGCCTGGGTGCGGCAATGCTGCCGAAGGGCGGTTGCCTCTCTTCTCCGTCCCGAGTCGGTTTGAAACCGAGTTGCACCTATGCACACGTTGCTACGAGATGTTGACCACGGCACAGGTTGCCGTCGCACAAACAGAAGAGGCTACGCATGACCAATAACGATCTGACACCCGCCGCCGTGGACCAGCATCAACACAAGGAATTGCCTCCCGAAATCGTGATACTGCCGTATCGGAAGGGGCACATCTATGACCCGTACGACAAGATTCCTGCATTCGGGGTTGAAGCGCAAGACTCGCACGGTGTCACATGGACGGTACGAGAGAATCACGACGGGGTCTACAAGTGTCGGCCCAACAGTAGATAGTCACACTGACGCATAATATTGTAACAGGAAAGCGAGCCCAAGGATGAGTGACAGCCAAGTCAACGAGGACAGAGTAGTCGAACTGCTGGCCCAATCATTGCGACTGGATGAGGCGAGCGTATGGCTACAGGTCAGCAGTAAGCGGGTCTGGCGGGAACTGCGACTTGAACTCGCCGGGACATCCAAGGCATTTCGCCGTGATCTGTGGGAAAAACGCATCAAGAAACTCGTCGAGGCCAAGTACAAGGCGCTCCCGGACGCACTGGATATGTACTATCGGCCCGGAACGTATGCCAAAAGCGGTAAGGCCAGGCACGGGCAGGCCCGCTGGAGCCTGAACGTCACTCGAGTCAAAAGCCGGTTCGTGAATCTCTACCGACAGCATGACTACCAGCGTAAGCGCAGAGAGGCATCGCAAAAGCCCGAACATGGCACGGCCCCTGACTATCGCAAGGTGGAAATATCTATCAAGACGAGCATGGGCGGCTGGGATGAGGACGGGCTACTCGCTGGCCTTAGCAATTTACTGAGCCGGGTTCCGGCAGATGTACTGGACCCGATACTACAACGGGCCCGCGCACGGGTTAGAAAGGCGGTGGCGTGATGACCTATTTACGGGTTGGTGTTGGTTTCATGAATGGGCTTGGGTGGGTGCTGCTGGGTACAATCGTGTGCGGTGTTCTTGCCGCAATATGCGGAGCCATTCAAAGCAAGGAGTTTCGTGAGGATTTGTTGGCTGTCAACAGAACGGGCTTTGACCGGGCTTCAGAGATATTCCTTGAACTGGGTATATTGGGCTTTATCACACTCGGTGTTGGTGGGTTGATAATGGTTGCGGTTGCTATGATCAGATACAGTTAAGAAGGCGGTGGCGTGATGGAACGTGATACACTACTGGCGTGTCTGGCTGCTTTGATGGCGGTTATTGCTATTATCGCTCAGTTATGTACCCTTTGGAACAGGAAGAAGGCCGACGAAGCGTGGGAGAAAGTGGAGATCGCACTTGAAGCGGTGTCCAAGGTAAACCAAAAGTAAGGGGAAGCTATGACAGACGAAGAAGCTCGAAAACTTGATGTGACATGCCTGGCGAGGCCGCAGGCCGGGCCGGACGGGGCCAAGGGCGTTTTGCTCCTTGCTCTTACCGTAGTCCGGGCGACGAACTGGGTTTCGGAGGCCGAGCTGGCGGGGAATCCGACAGCGGGGACGATTCTGGTATCGAGGCTTACCGGGTTGGTTGACGCGGTGACTTCGTTCGTGTTCTCGTCCGTTCGATCCAAGCTGGACGCGATACTAGCGGCTAAGGATCTGGCCGAGGTCAAGGAACTGGCAGCGGCCGCGGTCGCCCTGACGTATCCGGAGAGCCAGCTTCACCTGGAGCAGAACAACGAGATTTTCAAGACCTACATCGGAGGCGAGTATGCCAAGGGCGATGAAGAAGATAGTTCTGGCGAAGGAGGAGCCGACTCCCCCGCCGCCGGAACCGATTAAGCCCCCGGACAAGTTTACAAGCCGGGACGAGTTTGAGGCTTTCGCGTTCGCGAGGATGGCACGGCTCAGCTCCACGCCGGCTGTGCTACACCTTGGAAGCCGCCGCCTTTCGGCGGACTCGTGCCCGGCTTCTCGTTTATTCCCCAACGCCCGGCGGATTGTCGGTATCGACCTTACGCCGGGTGACGGGGTGGACGTGCTGGGTGACATTCACCTCCTGCCTGAAGTGCTGGAGGAAGAGGATCCTTTTGACATTGTCTATTCTGACGCGGTGCTGGAGCATCTGGAGTATCCCCGGGTGGCGGCGGTGGCGATCAACGCCGTGCTGCTGGAGGGGGGCTACACGTTCCACATCACGCATCAGGGGTTCCCTCTTCACGAGTTCCCGAAGGATTACTGGCGTTTTTCTACCGACGCACTGGAGAGCTTGTTTTCTCCGGCGGCCGGGTTCCGAACCGAGGCGGCCAGTTTTTCGAATCCGCAGCGGCAGGTGACCTGGGACGGGAAGGTCTGCCCCTGGACGAACCTGCCGGTGTTTGTTCACAGCATGATCCTGGCTCGAAAGACAGGAGACCCCGAGCCGCAACTCCAGGCGTATTTTGAATACGTCGGGGATCGGGTTCGGGCGGGCGATTCTTCCGGGGAGTAGTCTCGGCCGGGCCCGGCCCGGGGACGCTTAACAGCGGCCCTCGCCCCGGTGTGTGGGACGGGTGGGGCTGCTCTCCTATCCTTCGTCACTGTCCCGGTGCAGGTCCGGGACGGTGACGTTCAGGATAACTCCCTGGTGGTCCACTTTCTGCCGATCGGCATACTTTTCGGGGTTGCCGGCCTTAAGCTGCGTGATCAGCAGGTTGTCGGAGTACTCCGTCACGTAACCGACCAGCTCTTTTTGCTGGTAGACGGGCTTCTGCACGCCTTCGATGGCGCGTCGGTCTGCTTCGTCTTCCCGGACTTGCTGTTTGAGAACTTCCCCCACAGCCATGGCGCCCCGGTACATCAGCCACAGGATGTTGCTTTTGCGGAGGATGAAATTCATGAAACTCCAGGTTATTTCGTGTTCTCTTAAGAATTTGCGGGTTCGTCCGCCCGAAGCCAGCCATTCGCAGTAGTCCAGGCCCAGCTTGGCCCGTTCCTCATCCACGTTCTCCCGCTCGATCACGTCTTTGAACAGTTCGTCGCGGCGATCGAAGCATTCTATCGGGTCGGGGTACCCGTCTTCCTCCATCAGGACCATGGTGCGCTTGTCGTAGTGGTAGACGAACTTGTTGTCCTGGGTCCAGCGCATTTCGTCCCGGCGCCCGTCCTGGGCCGCGGAGAAGCGGTCCATGGGCTTGTTCCCGAGCTTGGTGGTGCCGTCGTGCTTGGACTTTCCGAGGGTTCGTTGTCCCGGTTTGGGTTCCCTTTTCACGTTCGGGGTGACGATTTCAGGTGTTACGACGTCCGAGACGTCTCCTTCCGGTAATGTGACAGCACTTTCTTTCTTGTCCATGCGGAGTCCTCCTGATTTCTTTTTACTTTACAACAACCCATTGGATTTGGCAAGCTGTAAGAACGATGGACAGCAACACCCAGAGAACTTTGCGGTATTTGCGGGGTCGGGGGTTTGTGGCTGAGGTTGTAGAGCGGTGGAATCCTTACTCCAAGACCCGGAAAGACCTGTTTAACGTGATTGACATTGTGGCCATGGGCTCTGGACATTTGTACGGGGTTCAGAGTTGTTCGGACTCCTCCCGGGCCGCGCACCGCGCCAAGCTTCTTCGGGAGGAGCGAGTTCGGGTTTGGCTCAATAGTGGAGGGCTTTTTCTACTGATCACCTGGGGGAAGCACAGGGGTCGGGAGAAGGGCCAGCGGAGGCTTCGCTGGCGGGAACATGTTGAGGACATAACTCTGGACATGATTGATGCGTTCGAAAAAACCGACAGCGCGGGAACTGCTTGAAATAGCCAAGAGTAAGACTCCGCGGTCCTCGCCGCAGAAGCACATCATCTGGTTTCCCATTCCGGGTATGCACCCGGAGGAGCTGGCCGGCGGGGCCGCTCCGACGGAAGGCCAGTCCGAGCTTCAGAGACGGATTGCCCGGGTGTCGAGGTTGAGTGAGAAGAAACGGGTTTGGGAGTATCGGAAGAACAGAGGAAGGGGGAGATCCAAGTGACGACTTTTCTGCACAGCGGCGATATGGGCGATATCGTGTACGCGCTGCCTACGATCCGGGAGCTGGGCGGGGGAGAGCTGTTGCTCGATACCTCGGGCGGGAATAGTAACCCGCACGTCCGGCGGCAGACCGACGTGGGCGGCCGCGACCGTCTCAAGTTCGATGAGGAGGCTTATAACTTTCTCGCTCCGCTCATCGAGGTGCAGCCATACATCGAGAGCGTCAGGAAGTGGGACGGGGGCAAGGTTGACTACGACCTTAACGAGTTTCGCGACTACCTTACCGATCCGGAAGTTAATCTCTGTTACGCTCACGCCCGGGCCATGAAGGTGGATTTTGCCGCGCGCCGGCATTGGCTGGATCTTCCAGGAGAGCCGGCCAAGAAGATTTACGACCTGGTTTGCGCCAGGTGTCTCCGGTACACGACGGCGTACAACTGGTGGGAAATGTTGGCGGCTTTCACGAAGAACCATTCTGTTGTTTTCCTGGGCACGGATCTTGAGTGGGAGGTCTTTCAGCATTTGTTTCCCGGCTGGCGCGTTGAGCGGGTCGTGGTCGACACGGCGCTCGAGCTGGCCATGACGATCGAGGCCGGGCATTCTTTCCTGGCTAACCAGACGTTGGCGATGGCGATTGCGGTCGGGCTGGGGGCGAACTTCACCATGGAGGTTTTCCCGGCCGCGCCGAACTGTGTTTTTGAATGGGGGACGTACATATGAGTTACCGGTCCGAAACGAGTGCGGTCAGGGATTTGCTCGAGCCCTACTGCGTAGGGGACGGGATTGATGTTGGTTTCGGCGGGGATCCGATAAAGCTTTCGGCTATCTGCCTGGACCTCCCCACCCCATACGCCAGCACGGGGAACCATCCTCAGCAGCTGCACGGCCAGGCTTTCGACCTTCCGTTTCTCGACGACTCTCTTGGCTACGTTTATTCCAGCCATCTGATCGAGGATTTTGCTCTTTCTGACCAGCTTCGCCTGGTCGTGGAGTGGGGGCGGGTCGCCCGGCGGGTTGTCATCTGCGCCCCGGACGAGCAGAGGTATCGTGAGTTTTGCAGGGCTCACGGGGCGCCTCGCAACCAGGCGCATCATCTGGTGGATTTCTCATTGTCGTTTTTCAAAGACGAGGTTCTGTCGAATGTCGACTGGCTTATGCTTTCGGCGGAGTTTGAACGGATTGGTATCGGAGACTACAGCTGGGCGGTAGTCCTGGACAAGGAGGGTGCCTGATGTCCAAGCGAAATGAAATGTTGTCAAAACAGGAGAATGTGGTTTACAACCCCGAACCTACGGCGCGTCGGTTTCACGCATCCAAGGCTTTTGTCCGGGGGTTGCGGGGGCCGCTGGGGTCGGGCAAGACTTCGGCCTGTGTCATGGAGCTCTATACTCGGGCTTTGGAGCAGCAGCCCTTCAACGGGGTTCGGCGCTCCCGGTGGTGTTTGATCCGGGGGACGTACCCCGAGCTGCTCACCACGACTCTCAAGACTTTCGAGCACTGGGTCTCGCCGGTTGTTTGTCCGGTGACGATGTCGGTTCCCATCACCGGCCGGATGAACGTAGGACTTCCAGACGGGACTCGTGTCCAGAGCGAGTTCATATTCCTGGCCATGGATTCTGCGGACGCGGTGGACAAGCTGAAGAGTTTTGAACTCACGGGCGCGTTCATCAACGAGGCCAGCGAAATTGATGAAGAGATTTTGCAGATGCTTACCATGCGTATTGGTCGGTATCCGGATCCGGGATCCGGCGGTGCGACGTGGACCGGCGTGGTGATGGACACCAACCCTCCGAACGACCGGCACTGGTGGTATCGGCTGGCGGAGCTGGAGAAACCGAAGAACTATGAATTTTTTGCACAGCCTCCGGCTGTGATCAGGGCCAAGACCAAGCCGGGCGCCAAGGGTCTTGAGGCTGTTCCGGAGTATGTCGCCAACGACGGAACGCACGGGCTCCCGCCGGCGGAGAACATCGCTAACCTGAACGACGGATTTGATTACTACCTTCGCGCGGTTCCCGGTAAGGACGAGGAGTGGATCAAGGTCTTCATGATGGGGGAGTACGGTTCTGTGTTCCGCGGGAAGGCGGTGTACGGCGAGTACAACGACCAGCTTCACTGGGCCGGCAAGGAGCTTGAACCCTACCGCGGGATGCCGGTCGTCCTCGGGTTTGACTTCGGGCTGACTCCGTCCTGCGTGTTCGTCCAGGAATGGCCGGACGGCCGCCTGGTCGTTCTGGATGAGTTGATGGGGGAGGATATGGGGTTGGATCGTTTTGTTCGCGACCTGGTTCGACCCAAGCTGCTCAACAGGTTCGCTTCCATGCAGGCGCTGTGTGTCGGGGATCCTGCCGGCGGGGCCCGGTCGCAGACCGACGAAATGACCTGCTTTCAGATTCTGGCCAACCACGGGCTTCGCTGCGACCCGGCGCCGACCAACCAGTTCCCGCTTCGCCGGGATGCGGTGGCGTTTTACCTGTCTCGTTTGGCTGACGGTAAGGCTGGGTTTCAGCTTTCCAGTCATTGTCTCACCCTCCGTAAGGGTTTTCTGGGCGGCTACCAGTTCCGTAGGTTTTCCGTGTCGCTGGATCGGAAACAGTACGCAGAGAATCCGGACAAAAATGAGTACTCCCACCCCCACGACGCTCTCCAGTACGCCTGCTTGCTGGTGCGGTCCAGCGATTTGCGTTCGGGGTCCAGTGGAGGCCTCAACCGGCCCAAGTATGAGCGTAAGCGAGCTCCCTCCCCGGCGGCTTGGACTTGATTCTCATTTTTGCTTGTGTTTTCTCAAATCTTATGGTACGTTACGAATGCTGGGTAAAGGCTGGGTAGTTTTATTAACCGTAGGAGGTCCGATGAAGAAGTTCCTGAAGTGGGTAGGTGCCGGTGTTGTGATTCTGTCTCTTTCCTGTGTTGCTGCGTCAAAGGCTAAGCCGCCTCGTGCGCCGATTCCAGACGAGATCATCAAGGCGCGGCGAGAAGTTTTGACTATTGGAACCTTGAAGGTTGAAAACATCAAGGGTCTGGTGACGGACTCCACCGCAATCACCATAACCCCGGCGGTCACTGCTTCCGGCGGAGTTACGGCTCCCATTACCGGTAATGTGACCGGGTATACCATCGACACTGGGACCGCGCTGAACGTGACAAACGGCCAACCCGTGTCGCTGACGGGAGGCGTCATCCTGATCAACGGGATTGGCGGGGCCGATGACTCGACCAACACGATTACCGTATCAGGCACAGTCGGGACTGAAACGCGACTTATTGTTGCGGCTGCATCGACAAACCTGATCACCATTGCTGACAGTGGGACGGTGTATCTGAGTGGCGCATGGTTGGGCGACAACAATGACGTGATTGACCTGTATGTTCGCACGGCGACGACCAACGTGGTCGAAGTTGGCAGTGTGGACAACTAAGAATTTGTCTGATTGCGGAGGTGTCGTGGCCGAGCCTGACTATAAAGGCGGTATTCTTCGTGTAGCTTCTGCTTCGGAAGTTATGGCTGCCCAGGAGGCTTCTGATCGAGAAAAACTCGATCAGGAGTCTCCTGAGATTTTAGGGTTGGTGGCTTATCTGAAGCGGGTGTGGGAAACCAACAAGCAGCACAAGATCAGTTCCGGCATCCAGGATCAGCTCCTGGCCAACCAGCGCGCGCGGGATTCAGAGTATGATCCAGGAAAGCTGACGAAGATCCGTGAGCTTGGCGGCTCTGAGATCTACATGGGGCTTACGGCGGTCAAGTGTGGGCACGCGGAGAGCTGGTTGATAGACATCTTTTCCTCGTCAGAGCCGTCTTGGACGCTCCAGCCCACCCCCGTCCCTGATCCGTCCGGCCCGCTTCGTGACCGCGTGACGGTCGAAGTTCAAAAGCGCATCGCGGCCCAGATCTCCGCCGGCCAGGAAATGTCTCCTGACGATATTGCGAAGCTGTATGATCAGCTTCCTCCCATGGTGGAGGAAGTTCTCGAGGCCGAGGCGAAGCTTACGGCTCGGAAGATGAATCAGAAGATCACGGATCAGCTGGTTGAGGCCAGGTTTGAGGAGGTCTTCGGGGAGTTCGTGGCCGACTTCGCGTCGTCCAAGGCTGGAATTATCAAGGGCCCCTTGTTCCGAAAGTGTAAGCGGCGGGACTGGGTCATCAGTGAAAAGACCGGAGACTATGTTGAGAAGGTGACCTCGGTTCTCAAGCCTTTCTGTTACCGGGTCAGCCCTCTTGATTTCTTCCCTTCTCCGGAGAGTTCCGATCCGATGATGGGGGACATGGTTGAGCGGCTCAAGTTGTATCGTCGTGACCTGGTGGATCTCAAACAGGAAAAAGGGTATGACGCCATGGCGATCAATTCTGTCCTGGAAGAATTCGCCATGAAGT
>Ga0272441_10013359_pt1 | contig 11824 bp, 9 predicted proteins | sample SSMProp6N_FD_193582 | JGI IMG/M metagenome (GOLD analysis project Ga0272441, IMG submission 193582) | Marine sediment archaeal communities from Little Sippewissett salt marsh, Falmouth, MA, United States - SSM-Prop-6N | ecosystem: Environmental > Aquatic > Marine > Wetlands > Sediment ...
CAGGTCCGCGATGCCGTCGAAGTAACGAAGCAGGACCTGTTCGGCGCCCGTTCCCAGACGCGTCCCGACCGTCTTCCCGACCAAGTCGTACCAGGACTCGTACGTCGAGTCGGCGGGAACGATCGTGGAGTAGCGGTCGCCCCGTTGAATGGTTGCAAGGATCACGGCGTCATCGGGGATCGCCGCGAACAGGGCCACGCTCTTGCTGTCGGATCCCACGTTGATATCGATGCTTCCGGAGATCAGCGCAAGATTCCCTTCCGTCCCCGAAGAGAACAGGATGTGCTCGACATCGAGGCCGTAGGTGTCCCAGATCTGGGGAAGGCCGGCAAGAAGGAACTCGCCGGGATAGTACTGGCCGCCATAATCGATCGTGTCCAGATCTTGCGCGAATGCTCCGCCCAGGCTCATGCTCAGCGTGAGGAGGATGCCTAGAGGAAGCATCCATCGGGTACGTGTCTTCATGTGAAAGCCTCCTGCGAATTTCGGGTGCTGATTCGCATCATGCCGCAATGATATCTAATCGGCAAATAACGATCTCTTATCGATAAGAGGTCCCGAGCGTGGCGAGCGACGTGCGCGCCACGTCGATGAACGCTTGAGCCGTGCGGGACAACGGCCAGTCCCTGCTGTACGCGATGTGGAAGTCGTGCTTGAGATCGAGCCCCTCCACCGTCAGCTCGATCAAGCGTCCCTCCTGAAGGTCGCGAAGCGCACCGAGGTGTGAGATCAGTGTTGCGGCTGTCCCAGTTCGGACGACAGATTTGGTGGATTCCTGCAGTCCGATCTCGCCAACGACGGCCAGATCCTGCAAGCGGATGCCATGTGCATCGAGAGCGCGCTGCAGTGCGCCGGAAGCGCCGGAACCAGGCTGCTGAAGGACCAACGGCATGGAGAGGAAGTCGTCGAGCGTCAAGCGGCCGCGCCCTGCCAGCGCGTGATCGGGAGAAACGACGAGCACGAGGCGGTCCTCCCAGAAGTGTTCAAACTCCAAATGACGATCTCGTTGAATGCGGCCGACGAAGCCCAAATCCAGGTGCTCGCGCACCAATCGGGCGAGGATCTCCGCGGAGTCGCCGATATACATGTCGACGCGAACGTCAGGCAGACGTTCGCGAAACGAGACCAATGCATGCGGAAGGAAGTCCTCGCCGACGCCCGTGCTCGCTGCGATGCTCAATCGGTCTGCGTACGTCTGCCGGGTCTCTTGTGCGGCGGCCTTCGACTTGGAATGTTGTGCAACGATCTGACGAGCGTAGTCGTACACCGCGTGGCCCGCCTCGGTCAGGACGGCGTCGCCCCCTTTGCGATGGATCAGCTGCGTCCCGTAGTCGTCCTCGAGGCGGCGAATCTGCTGGCTCACGGCCGGCTGGGTGATGCCCAACTGCTGCGCCGCCCTCGAGAAACTGCCGTGTTCTACGACAGCACAGAAGCTGCGAAGCATCGTAAGTCTGACCACAAGTATCTCCTCGGTGATTTGCTGTATGAGGGTACCTTGTAGCTGCAGCTCGATGCGAATTCTCTGACTGTCTGAAGGTGCGAGACTATCCTGTGTTCCACGAAACCGGTATCATCCGTGTATCCTATGGTAGGCGAGATCGCCTCTAGATGGGGGAAAGACGACTTGAGCACGGCGCGGAAGTTTACAAGTGATGTAGTCGTTCGAGTTGGCTTCCAGATCCTCAATGGGTTGAAGGGATTGGCCTTTCTTCCCCTCATTTCCAGACAGTTTGGCGCAGAAGCCTATGCGATTTGGTCGCAGATCTATATCACCGTGACACTTCTGACGCCGATCGTCAATCTCCGACTCAATGATGCTCTCGTACGCTATCTTGGCTCGTCAGAGGACCGTGCGAGGATGCTTGCGGCCACTGCAACGGTGACGATGGGGGTCAGCGTTCTTGTCGTGGTCGTGGGCTGGCTTCTCCGGCACCTTCTCGCCACGGTCGTGTTTGCGGACAAGGCGCTCTCAGACTTTGCGGTCCTCCTCGTGGGCATGTTGCTTGTTCGCGCAAACATGCAGTGGGTTCTCGCATACTTTCGCTCTCTGAGTGCAATCCGCACTCACACGGCCATTCAAGTCATCCAGATCGTTGGGGAACTGCTTGTGCTCACCGTCGTTCCCGTCTTGCTGGGACAGCGGCTCGAATTGGCGATAGCCGTGATCATCGGCGTTGACCTCAGTATCCTCACTGGAGCGATTCTTGTCATCGGCCGGCGTGAAGGATTCTCGCTTTCGCCTGACTGGTCGGCACTCAAACGCCTTCTGCAATACAGCTTCCCGCTGATTGCCACTGCCGGGCTGTACTGGATTGTGAACTCGTTCGACCGCTTTGTAATCGTTCACTACCGGGGGCTGGAAGATGTAGCTGTCTACTCCGGTGCCTATCGCGTGTCCCAAGTCCTGAAGACCCTAGTTCAACCGCTATCCTTCGTCCTGTTGCCCCTTATCTCCCGCCTCTGGGAACGGAACAAGATCGATACTGCGTTGTTGTGGATGTCACGAAGCCTCGAGGTCTACCTTGTTGCGGCAACACCGGCAGCGATCGGACTGATCATCCTGGGGCCCGCACTCTCCCGCTTGCTCGGGGGCGAGGGGCTCGCGGCCCCGTTGCAGTTGTTTGCATGGCTGGTTTCTGGTGTCTTCATCGTGGGCATCTACCAGATCCATGTCTATCTCGTCTATCTCCACGGAAAGACTTCCCGTCTGATCACCGTTTTTGGCATCACCGGGTCGTTCAATGTTGCGATGAATCTGGTCCTTGTCCCCAGAATGGGAATCATGGGAGCGGCCATCACGACGTTCTTCTCGTATGCGCTGCAGTTTGTGGTGTTGCTGATGGTGAACCGCAGGCACCCTTCGATTCCGGTGAACCGATCCCGACTGATCCGCGTGGCGGCGAGTTCACTACTCATGGGAGGCGTTGTCTATCTTGTGATGAGGCTGACTTCGGCGGGGATCGTGAGCCTTGTCGCTCTGGGAGTGGCTGTCTACCTCGGTGCTCTGTTCCTATTTCGAGGCATCAGCCGAGGCGAGATCGAGGAGCTACTCTCGACATTGCGAAAAGGGAAGGACGCTTGACCGTGGAGAACCTACGCACGCCCTCCCGTGAACTGCCGGCATCTGCTCCCGTTCGATGGGGGTTCGGCGTGGCCGAGTTCTGGCTCGTCCTCTATGTCTGCGCAGGTACAGTCAAAGCCATACCTATGGTTGCAGACGCTATCCCGATTGACCTTACGGCTGCGTTTGGTGTCTTGTGCGTCACCGCTCTCGGAATGCGGGCACTCGCCGTCGGACGACTGCATCCCAAGAAGCTGGGGACCTTCGATGCGCTCCTTGTCATGTTCTGTGCTGTGCTCGCTCTTGGCATCCTGCTTTCTCCTGTGGGATCTGAGGTCGCCTTGAAGAAGGTCGCGACGTTCGTCGTGCCGGGGGTGATCGCTTGCTATGCGCTCCCTGGGATCATGGCAACTGTCTCACCACCTCGAACGGTTGTGCGTAACTCACTGACAGCGATTCTCGTTCTTGCAGCGGGCCTATCGGCAGGCATGTTCTTTCAAGGGCAATTCCTTGCCCGTTCCCCAGGTGGATCGTACGTGAGCTGGGGGCAGCTTCTCGGGGCAGCTATCATCGCTGGCAGCGCTCTTCTGCGAAGCGCATCCTCCAAGGCAGCAAGGGCGGCCCTGTCTTCGCTCCTTCTCCTGTTGCTCGCTGCGTTTGCCTACTCAGGCAGTCGTGGGCCACTCGTGGCGCTTGCGGGAACTCTCCTTGTCGGCATCTTGCTTTATCGGTGGATCCCCATCCGAAAGCGAGCCTTTCTAGCGGCAATTGCGATTGCCGGAGGGGCAATGCTTCTCCTCGTCCTTCCGGCCAATCTGCAGAATCGATATGAACGACTGGTTGAGACGAACAATGACACATCGATTCAGAGCAGGCTGAATGCATACGGTATTGCATGGGAAATGTTTGTTGCCCGCCCGCTTCTCGGACACGGGACAGCAAGCTATGGCGCCTATCACGAGCGGTTTGGCTACCCGCACAACATCCTGCTTGAAATTGCCGCGGAAAACGGGCTGCTCGGACTCGGGCTGTTTCTCGCATTTCTCGCGAACCTGTTGACTCAACTTGCAAGGGCGATGCTACGGGTACGCGACCAAGACCGCATATTGCTCGAAACCGTTGGACTCCTCTTCGTATTCACGTTTCTTAGCTCGCTTTTCAGTGGCGACATCACAGCGCGTCTACTCTGGTTCAGCGCAGGATTGGTTGCGGTTGCCAGTCGAGGTCAAGCAAGATATGCGCGGGAGGGGGAATGAGGGTCAAGTTGCGGTGGCACGTAGCGCATCTTCATCATGGATCGCAGGCGAAGTGCTCCCATTTGTCAGGGAGCAAGCCTGCGAGACCGGAGCTGCGATTGCCTGTCCCCTCGTTGCGAAGGGCACGCTTCGGCAGCGCGGACGTAGGATGGTGGTCGGAGGCTCCTCGCATGGGCAAGAGCAGGATTGCCAGGCTTGAGCTTGCAGCCTTCGCTCTTCTGACGTTGTCGGCGCTAATGATCTCAGGGTGTCAAGGTGAAGAGGTATCGCTTCCGATTGCTTCAGAAGAACCACGTGTAGTCTCGGCGCTTCCACAAGGTGATTCTGGGGTGGCTCCACCGGAGTCCTTTCCGTTCTACCGGATGAAGAGCGGAGATGCGTTCTGGTACCAGAACGAGAGCGGCGCTTTCGACTCAAGCGGCATCATCATGCGTGACTACGAAGATCAAGGCATCCACTATCATCCGGTCCTACTTGCGACCTACGCACTGCGTCTCTACGACTCCTACTACGTGTCACGTGCTGAGGATGCACGTGGCCGTTTTCTTCTGTATGCCGACTGGCTTGTGGACAATCTCAAGCCGTGGGGCGATGGCTGGGCGTGGGTCTATGATGTCCCCAACCCGTCATTTGGAGCGCGCGGACAGTGGATCTCGGGAATGGCGCAGGGGCTTGGGATTGCAGTGCTGGCACAAGCCTGGGCAATCACAGGAGAGCATCAATATCTGAACGCTGCAGATCAAGCCATGGATGTATTCGAACTAAACCTGTCTGCTGGCGGCGTGCTGACGCTCCTTCCAGACGGTGGATGGTGGTACGAGGAGGTTGCGAGCCCCGATACGGAATCCTCGCTCATTCTGAATGGATGCATCTTTGCAGTGATCGGATTGGGATACTACGCGGATATTGTGAACGATACGCGAGCTCGCCATCTGTATGAAGCAGGCGTGCAAGGTATTCGCGAATTGCTGCCGGACTTCGACGGGTACTACTCCTCGCTTTACTGCTTGCTGCCGGCGGGCGAGCTACGCCCCACTGGCGACTACTACAATATCGTTCATGTGCAACAGCTCTTGGAACTCTGGCGGCGGGAAGCCAGCATTGTGTTTGCTGAGTATGCCCTTCGGTTCTTGGAGTATCAGGCTGATGCCCAACTAGATCCCGAGATCACTGTGCGCGTGAGCAAGGGGGATGAAGTGCAACAAGGAGCGCCGGACGACATCACTGACATCCTCTCGGATGTCCAGGGCTACTGGGAGTACTCCGCAGCTCAAGATGCAACCCTCTCGTTTCGAGACATCTCTGGTCTGCCTGTTGTAGGCGTTGCACTGCGGGAATGGCAGGGCAATCATCTCGGAGATTTCGACGTTTCTCTGCGGGATGAAAACGGCGAGGAATACCTCGTTGGCTCTGTTCGTACTGATACGGGTTCAAGCACCCATGCCAGTGTTCTCAAGCTGAAGGTCAGAAACCGAGATGCCGAAGTCTGGTTCTTTGCGTTGAACGAACCGTGTGTTTCGGGGTCCGGAGAGCTGCGCCTTAGGAGCGCGAGCGCCGGACTGCGACAACTCCGCTTGGTGCACGACTATCCGTATGTCGTCGCTCCTACAGATTCAAGACTTGTCTTGCAGGAAGCAGTTCTCTACATGTTTGATGGCAACGACGATACGGGTTGGAATATCCCCGATGATTCAGTCGCACTCCTCCTCAGAAGCGGCACGAGTGCTGAGCACGTGATTCTCACATGGAGCACGGGATCTGGCGAGCTATACAAGGAATCACTAGACCTAACGACGGAAGATGTCTCCTGCCTCTCCGCTACAGATGGAGGTTCCGAGTGGTTCATCGAATTCGAGAGACTTGGCGGAGATATCTTCCGGGCGGAGGTTCGGGCTGGGTATTCCTCTGGAGTACGACTGCATGAGTTCTCGAGTGAAAGCGGTGATTCATGAGGATTGCGAGCGTGCTCGGCACACGCCCTCAGATCATCAAGGCGGCGATTGTTTCGCATGTCCTGGCATCTGTGGGAGTCGAGGAGAAAATCATCCACACAGGACAGCACTACGACCTAACACTGTCGGAGAACCTCGCCAACGAACTTGAACTCCCATCTCCTGATGTCAATCTTGGCGTTGGTTCCGGATCGCACGGCTATCAAACGGGCGAAATGCTGAAACGGATTGAGGACTATCTCCGTCAGGTGAAGCCTGACGTTGTGATGTTGTATGGTGACACGAACTCGACCCTTGCCGGCGCACTAGCGGCTGCCAAGCTCAATTTGCCGATTGCGCACGTCGAAGCGGGTGTCCGGCACTACGATCGAAGTGTTCCCGAGGAGGTCAATCGCGTCCTTACGGACCATGTCTCGTCGCTGCTATTCTGTCCAACCGTGCTGGCAGTGAGGAACCTCTCGGAAGAAGGAATCGTAAACGGAGTGCATTGGACTGGAGACGTGATGCTCGATTCGGTATTGGCCAATGCCAAGGAGGCCGAGAAGGAGTCGACGATCCTCTCGGACCTTGGCATACGCCCGGGGGAGTACTGCCTGGCGACAGTCCATAGAGCGAGCAACACAGACGATCCAGATCACCTGGGCAACATCTTCGAGGCGCTAGACGCGAGCGATCTACCCGTCGTCGTTCCGCTCCATCCGCGAACGCGTGGCGCCCTGAGCAGGCTCCGCAATGCGAAGACCCTGTCGTGTTCCGGCCACGTGATGATCCTTGAGCCTGTTGGGTATCGCGACTCTCTGTGGCTTCAGAAGAATGCTAAGCTTGTGCTAACCGATTCCGGGGGGATTCAGAAGGAGGCATACTTCCTCGGGACGCCATGTATCACTCTGCGCACGTACTCGCCATGGCCGGAGACTGTCGAAGATGGCTGGAACGTTCTTGTGCCTCCCGAGAAGGACAAGATTCTCGCGGCCATCCAAGAGTCAACCCTTCCGCGGGAGCGCAGAAAAGGCGCGTTCGGCGATGGAACTGCGGCCCTCAAGATTGCCAGATGCCTGCAACACTGGGAGGATGCGCGTGACTGAGCATCTCTGCGATACGGAGAAACGCATTGTCATGCTCGTGACCAATCCTGTACGACCAAGTCGTCCCGATCCACGCGTGTTCCGCGAAGCCAAAGCCCTTCGAGACGGTGGACATGCAGTCACGATCGTGGCGTGGGATCGCGCCAGCGAGGAAACCCCAAGAGAAACGCTGGAAGGTATCGACATTGTTCGTATCCAGTCTCACGCATCTTACGGCGGAGGTGTATCGACCCTGCTCAGTCTGCCAGACTACTGGCACCGCGCCGCCCAACTGCTGCGGCGGCTTGATTGGGATGTCATTCACTGCCATGACTTGGACACACTCCCCGTTGGCTACCGTGTTGCTAGCAAGCTCAATAGGCTCATCGTGTTCGATGCCCACGAAAGCTATCCGGACTTCATCTCTCCTCGCGTGCCAAAGGCACTCGTAACGGGAGTCCGCTGGTTGGAGCACTACCTCGTGAAGCGTGTACATGCAGTGATTGCCGTCGGCGAACAGATGGCTGAGAAATACCGGGCTCTCGGTTCCAGGGAAACCGTCGTCATTGGCAGCTGGCACAATCCGGACGACACCATGCTTGCCGACGAAGAACGGGCCCGGATTCGAACGGAGTTGGGGGTCACCGGGCTGATGGTTGTCTACGCGGGAAGCTTCGGACGAAACCGAGCGCTGCTTGAGCTCATCGATGCCGTACAGCAAACCGACGGTGTGTCCCTCGTGCTCGCAGGCGACGGAAGTCAACGCCAGGAGATCGAACGGAGGATCGCGAGAACCAGCTCGATCAAGGATCTGGGTACGGTGGGCTACGAACGGGCGTTGAAAGTCAAGGCCTCTGCGGACGTCGTCTACCGTGTCACGAGGGCGGACCAGGTTCCGAATGCGAGATTCAGCGCCCCGAACGCTCTGTTTGAAGCCTTAGCGTCAGGTGTGGCGGTCCTTGGCGGGGACAACGGAGATCTGGGAAAGATCGTACGCGAAGAAGCGTGTGGCATTGTGCTTTCGGACATCTCGGCGACCGGCGTGAGGGAAGCGCTGAACGAGTTGAAAGACCCCGTTCGTCTGCACAAGATGAAGGAGAATGCTCTGGAGGCTGCGCGAAGGAAGTACAATTGGGACGAGGCACGTCAAAGGTTGCTGGAGGTCTACAGTACGTTGTGTTAGGAGGCCGTCGATGAGGATTCTCGTGTTGGCGCCGCACACCGATGACGGCGAGATTGGATGCGGGGGCGCCATCTCCAAGTACGTGGAAGAAAGAGCAGACGTATACTACGCGGCCTTCTCTACGGCCAGAACCTCGGTTCGTCCCGAGTTTCCGGAGAACATCCTGGAGACGGAAGTTCGCGAAGCCACGGCCATCCTCGGAATCGGGGAGGATCATCTGCGAATCTATGATTTCCCGGTCCGTGAGTTCCCTCGGCATCGTCAAGAGATCCTCCAGCAGATGATCGATCTGCGCGATGAGATCGATCCCGACATCATTTTCGTCCCGTCTCTCAACGATATTCACCAGGATCATCAGGTGATTGCGCAGGAAGGGTTGCGAGCATTCAAACGCCACACATTGCTTGGGTACGAAGAGCCGTGGAACAACATTATATTCGAAACGCGATGCTTCATTCCTCTGAAGGAAGCGCACATCCAGCGCAAGATCGAGGCACTGCAGTGCTACCACTCTCAAGGGCATCGAACGTATCTGGATGCGGAGTTCATTCGCAGTCTCGCAAGAACCAGGGGAACCCAGATTGAGGGCGGGTACGCGGAAGCCTTCGAAGTCTTGCGGTGGATCCACAAGGACGTGGACCGTGCCTAGCCCCTTGCGAGTCCTTCTGACGGCCGCAGGATGCCCTGGGGCATCTACACTCATTCGGATGCTGAAGTCCATTCCCGGCCGCGAGATCTCGATCCTCGGTGCGGACATGGATGACCAAGCCATCGGGCGCTTCCTGTGTCGTGAATTCCATGTCGTTCCGGCCGCAGACGATCCCGGATACGTGGACGCAATGCTCGACTTGGTTCGTCGCCTGCAACCGGATGCTCTTTTCAGCCAATCGAGCGTCGAGGTGCCTGTGCTGTCTCCGCACATCTCGGAATTCGAAGCCCTCGGCGCTGTGGTTCCCATTTCGCGGCCTGAGCCGATTCGCGTTGCGGCAGACAAGCACAAGATGTACCAGACGCTGCAGGAGAAGACGGATCTCGCGCTTCCTGCGTACCGTCTCGTGCACTCACTGGCAGACTTCCGAACTGCAGTGCGTGACTTGGGCTATCCGGAACGTCCGGTCTGTTTCAAGCCGCCGGTTTCCAAGGGGAGTCGGGGGTTTCGGATCCTTGATGCCAGCGTTGACCGAAGAACCTTGCTGATGGAGACGAAGCCCAACAGCCGATACATGGCGCTGGACGAATTCGTGCACATCTTCGAAGATACTCCCGATTTCCCATCCTTCCTCGTCATGGAGTATCTCGAAGGGATGGAATATACGACGGACCCAATCTCCCTGGATGGCGACATGCTGTTGTGCACGACCAAGACTGTCGAAACGGCGCGCTGGGGCGTCGTAGTCAAGAGCGAACTGGTCGACCGCCCGGATCTTGTGGCGCAGACGCGCGAGATCCTGAAAGCCATCCCACTGAGCTACAACACCAACATCCAGTTCATTGGCGACAAGCTGATCGAGATCAATCCGCGCGTCTCCACGTTCATCTACCAGGAGGATCTGGTTGCGCCCTACCTCGCGATTCAGTTGGCACTGGGCGAGCTGTCGCCCGATGACGTCCGGGCAATGCAGAAGCGCGCCCGCGTCGGTCGGCGCATGGTGCGTTACATGGATCAGGTCTTCTGGAACGCTCCCGCATGAGAGTCCTCTACGTCTCGCAAAACTTCATGACGCCGGACGATCCCGGAGGGATCCGGCACTTCGCGCATGTGGGTTTCCTCGCATCGAAGGGCCATGACGTAACCGTTCTGACGGCTGATCGGTTCCACCGGGCGGGGATTCTGCAGTCCCCCGCGGAGAACTGCGAGGACAGTGCACACGGATATCGCATCATCCGGGTACAGATGCCGGATCTGCGCCCGGGAATCGTCGGTCGAGTTCGCAACTATCTTGCATTTATGTCGAGAGCCGTTGCTCAGGGACGTCGCCAACGAGGAAGATTCGACGTGGTCCTCGCCAGCTCCCCGCCGCTTTTCGCTGGCGTCACCGGGGTCTTGCTCGCCTCCCTCAAGCGAGCGCGGCTTGTCCTAGAGATCCGTGATCTGTGGCCTCAGTCGGCGATTGTGCTGGGGTTCCTGCGGAACCGTATCCTCATTCTGCTCAGTCGCCGCTTGGAGCAGTGGCTGTACGCACGTGCAGCAGAGATTGTCTGCCTGACGGAGGGCATCGCGGAGCAGGTCGGTGAGCGGTTCTCGCACAAGGTGCATGTCGTGCGAAACGGTGTCGATCGTGAGTTCATTGAGCAAGCCTTCGACGCCCCCTGCGACGATCGCCGGGGACCGCGGACAGCTGATCTTGTCGCCACATATGCAGGAAGTCACGGCGTGAACAACGCTCTGGACGATCTTGTTGAAGCGGCGAAGGAGTTGAGAGACGAACCGGTACGGTTCATTCTCATCGGCGAAGGGTCCCAGACGGCGCGGCTCCAAGACCGCTGTCGTCAGCTGAACCTCGCCAATGTGTCATTTGTCGGTGCCGTTGCTCGCCGGAGCGTGCCGTCATGGCTTCATTGTGCAGATGTTCTCTTGTGGCCCGTGTACATGAAGCCTGGCGATCCGGAACTGATGAAACTCAAACGCGGCGCTGTTCCCAACAAGCTGTTTGACTACCTTGCGGTGGGTAAACCCGTGGTGACATCCGTTCCCGAAGATGGTGAGGCCGCCGAGTTGCTGCGCACTTACGGCACACCGCACTTCGTTCACGCAGATGGGCACGGTTTCGCCGAGTGCTTGCGAACGCTTGCGAAGAAGCGCTCCCTTGGCGTCAATGCGGAAGGCGCGAAAGAATTCCGCACAACGTACGATCGTACAGTACAAGCTCAGGCTCTTGCTGATGTTCTGGAAGGCGCCCAGGAACCGCTTTCCGAGCGACTGTCGCTGATGTAGCAAGAGGAGTACTGAGACGCACTGGGGTGATTAGGCGCGGTGCCGTACAATCCGGCATGCACTCGTGGATGGGGAGATGTGCGAAGCGTACAGTGGATGTGGTCCTCGGCGGCGCGATGATTCTCCTTTCTTCAGTTCCGTTGGCGCTTGCCGCCTTGGCCATCAAGCTCGAAGACGGGGGGGAAGTGATCTTCCGTCAGCAGCGCGTCGGGAGAGACGGCAAGCTTTTCCGGATCTTCAAGCTCCGGACGATGACAGTCATGCGCGAAGCTCCTTCCGGGCCCGACCGCCTTCACCGCGATGACGCGAGAATCACGCGGGTCGGAAACGTGCTTCGCAAGGTCGGACTTGACGAGCTTCCCCAGCTGTTCAA
>Ga0272441_10013360_pt1 | contig 11822 bp, 8 predicted proteins | sample SSMProp6N_FD_193582 | JGI IMG/M metagenome (GOLD analysis project Ga0272441, IMG submission 193582) | Marine sediment archaeal communities from Little Sippewissett salt marsh, Falmouth, MA, United States - SSM-Prop-6N | ecosystem: Environmental > Aquatic > Marine > Wetlands > Sediment ...
TGGACTTGCAACCTCTTTCAGGCTATTCTCCCTCATGAGCGTATCCTCCTTCTTTATTTTGGTTCTTTGCAAACCAAAGGATACGCTCTTTCTTCATCCTCTATCCACAACTTTTGGTTATATCTCTTCTGAAAGAAAAGTTATACCATTATTCAAGATGGCAAAATTATTATTCCTTTGATCAACTATCGATTTTTTGATATCTGCATTTACGCTTTGTTTCTTGAATGATAAAAAGTTTCTTGGGTTATACTTTAAAATGGCGTTTTTGTACTGTGACAAAACCCTTCCAATTTCTCTTGTGGGTACGAATATCGCTGTAACATTGAATTGACCAAAGTCGGTTTCAACTGTTTGATCTAGTTGGGGGCTTTCTTTCTTACCCAATTCAAGCTTAATAGTAATTTCATCTGGATCGTAGTATGTTCCGGATGCAAGTGGAAAAATAAGATTTTCATATGCGGATTTTGCATCATATATTTCGTAGTTGCTATTATCAATAAATCTTCTTATCTGCTCATCGCTTAGATTATAGACATTGCCAAGGAATAAAACGATGAACTTATATTTAGCAATATCTCTAATATCCCTAAGTTTGGTTTGAAATTCTTTTACTTTACTATTGAACGCTACCCCTTTACTATCATCCTCATATCCTTGGGTAATGCGAGCGACCTCAATCCTTATTAGTTCATTAGTACCTATAGACTTATTGATAAAATTTTTAGCATTATTTCGAAACTTTGATTGGATTAGATATACACGGTTTATTTCATCATCTATAAAATATGCATCGAGACCACCATCCTGCGTGCCATCCGTAATGTGCTGGTGCCGTTCCAAAAAATTTGTAATGCCAAATTTAACCTTTAGTAACAAATGAATGAAGGCTAATGAACGAGCTTTAACAAGGCCATCAGTATCATCTTTCTCGGGTAGATAAGACTTGTAAGAATCAGGCGATTCATTTCGCAAACGGTCTAAAATCTTTACTAGTGTATCATATTGATGTTCCATGCTTTTGGTACCCCCTTAATCGAATAAATCCCTATTTCACTTAAAGTTGGTCAAGGAAGAAAAAACGGGTCAAGTATCCGTTTGACTTATGTTAATTATATTTTTACCCTTCATGCACAATAAGGATTGCTCTATTTTATGATCAACATTTAATTTACAGTAAATCGAGGGGTCAAGTCTCCGTTTGACTTATGTTGGTTCCATTTTACGAGCAATATTTCATTTACAAGAAACGCCCCCGCCAAAAGCAATAAAACAAAACCATTTTGAAACCCGTTTGTCAAGTTACTTTCTATGGTTACAGGTTAGAATTGGTAATGGGCACATTAACGAAGATTCGATTTTGTAGACTTGGTAGGTAACGGCCGACAATCGCTACCTGAGATATTTTGCATGATCTTGTCTGAACATTACGGGGGGAAAGCTGCTACACAAGCGCATCAGGCTCTTTCATACAATACAGGGAGAAGTTGTAATTTAGTAATGGACTTTACACACACTTTCAAGGCAACTCCGTCCTGCGACAACTCAGGCACCCCGGTACTTGCTGTTACTCTGTGCCTATGTGCCTCAGGACCTTTGTGCCTGTTTTTTCTTAATCCTTACTCCATCAATCCTGTCTCAGCTCTCAGCGGCCAGCAAAACCTTAAAAACGGATTGCCGCGCCCGCCTGCGACGGGCTCGCAATGACGGACAATACAGCTTCGAGTTTAAAGTTTCAGGTTGCTTCCCCTGCGGGAATCTTTTACTCAGACGTCCTGGCCTACACTTAACTTGACAGAAAATGTCCCGTGGGATGCTGTCGAGATTATCGTTTACATACAAAATGGTGCATACTCAACCCCTGAGGAGTTTCACTAAATACGGGGTGTATTCAAGCAATGCCGCAAAAGTATAAGAATCCAATTCGTATATTTTGTTACGTGTGTTATTAGAATGGAAGCATATCGTCTGATATCCACACAGTATAAAGTTAAGGGGGTATTTATGCCTGATGAGGCTGTTGTTTACGGCAAGGAGCACAATGAATCCAAATGGATGATCCTGAGCGCGGTAATGATGGGCGTGATCATGGGGCCTATCGACGGCAGTATTGTCAATGTGGTTCTACCATCGATTGCCATGCACTTTCAACGCGATTATTCCCTGGCCCAATGGGTGCCTACGATTTATCTGTTGGCCATCTGTTCCTTTCTCCTGATTTACGGCCGCCTGGGGGATATGCTGGGTTATAAAAAGATATTTCTCACGGGCCTTGCCTGTTTTGCCGGCGCTTCTCTGTTGTGCGGTCTTTCACAGAACATGTGGATGCTGATTTTCTTCAGAGGCATACAGGGGCTCATGGTGGCAATGCAGATGGCCTTGGGCATGGCCATTGTCACCGAAGCCTTTCACCCGCAAGAACGGGGCAAAGCCATCGGTATCTATGCAACTGCCATTGCTCTTGGTTTGATGCTGGGTCCTGTGCTGGGCGGAATAATTGCCCAATATCTGAACTGGCGGTTTGTCTTCTTCATCAACGTTCCCATAGCCGTCATTGCCCTGCTGTGGGGTTACAGGGTCATTCCCCCGGGGCAAAGAAAGCCGGGACAACACCTCGATCTGTCAGGCGCTGTATTGGCATTTGTTTTTCTTTTCAGCCTCGTGCTTTATGCCAACCGGGGCAAGAGCGTGGGGTGGTTTTCACCCTGGGGCATCGCTTTACTGCTGTGTGCAGTTGTATTCGGATGGCTGTTTTTCCATACAGAACAAAAGTCAGAACAACCGATGTTAAACCTTTCGATTTTTTCGAACCGCCGCTTCGGCTTTGCCTGCCTGAGCTCATTGCTGAACTTCACGGCCCTTTACATCGTCGTATTCCTGACGCCCTGGTATCTTGCCAATGCCTTGCACCGCAATGTGTTAACTGTGGGCATGGTCATGATGGCCTTTCCTCTCTTGACCTTTTTCGTCGGGCCATTGAGCGGGAGCCTTTCAGACCGCATCGGGTCGCGCGGACTTGCTTTTTCAGGGATGGTCATTCATGCGGTGGGATTAATTCTTCTCAGCCGTTTAGGCACTGCGGCCGGCAATCTGGACGTGGCTTGGCGCCTGGCCGTCTGCGGTCTGGGGGCTGGCATATTCCAGAGCCCGATCAACAGCGCCGCCATGGGCAGCGCACCTGTGCAGTTCCGGGGTATGGCTGCCAGCATTTTAGCTGTAACGCGCAACACCGGTATGGCATTCGGCATCGCTGTCGCCGGCGCAATTGTTTACAGCCTGGCTCCCTTTACTACCAGCGGACATAGCGGTCACTTTACCCACTACCAGATGGATGAATTCCTCAGCGGTTTGCATTGGGCCTATCTGGCCGGCGTCTTATTGTCATTACTTGCGGCCTTCACCGCCTTATTCGCCAAAACGGAAGTGCCACAATGATATCGGTGGTACGACACTGGCGATATTCGATAATAGAATGGTTTTTTAAGGGCTTGTATTGCTGATTAGCTTCCTGAAACAAATAAAACTTGAATGGGTCTGATTTTTGTAGATTACGATTGGCAATAAACATCAAGAGTTAGTGGCAACGTTGTCTCCATGATTTACTTGCCAATAATTTAGTATTGTGTCCCCCGAATTTCCCCAATAATTTAGTATTGTGTCCCCCGAATTTTCCCAACAAGGGTCAGACGTAAGAGCGACAACTTTAGTTTCTATTAATGCCAAGCACATAAGTCAAACAGCGACTTGACCCCTTTTTCTCTTATTATTATGTGCGTTCATAATGTGTCCCTATAAGACACGTAACCGACGCCTTCCGGTACTAAACGAATTTGAGCCCCTTTTCCATCGCTCGAAGTAATCAGTACAACTTAACTCAGCATTTTCATTTTTTCCTTATAACACATTACATTCATGACTATTTCTTATTGACATAACTGAATATTTATACATATATTGTCGACATCAAAAGGTACAAATGAGAACAGAGCCTTTCATTAACAACTCAGTCTGTACCAGTAATCAAGAGAAATATTAGTTTTTATCTTTAAGAAAGCAGGTATGTTTGTTTCGATTTTGCTTTACCGTCTGAAACTTACAGTTGATAGATGTTAATGGGGGGTTATGTGAGACGAAAAAATATCATTTTCATCATCCGAAATCAAAAAATACCTAAAATATTACAGACAGAACTGAATCGAAAACACGAAAATATTTACGGTGTTATCTCCTGCGATGAGGAAGACGAGGCGCTAAAAGCCAAGAGAAAGATTGACACAGAAGGTAATGAGCTTATCGCAGTAATCATAGAGGAAGGAAGGAAGGAAGGAAGGAAGGAAGGAAGGAATAACATTCCTTGATCATCTCAATAAAACTCATCCGTATACTAAAGCTATCCTTTTAACAGACTCTACCGCATCGAATTTAGGTTCTCATTCAATAAATACCTTTCAAATAGACTGTATTGTTCCAGCCTCAGATCAAAACGTTACTGAACTTTATCATGCCGTTGAATATTCTATCCGCAAATATGAAAGATCGCGGGGGATAGAGCTTAGGATCGGCAAAAAAAGGAATGCCTTATCAAATGACATCAAAAACAAATCAAAACATTATAATATGTGTTGGAGATGATGCCGACCACTTTAGTTCAGTAGTCAATCACCTACATGAAGAGCACAATAATAAATTTAAGATTATGCCTTTTATAAATGGAACTAGTAGCATAAATTATTTAAATTCCATAGTCTTAGAGAAAAAAAACAACATAATTATTATAACTTATGAAAAATTGCAAGATATGACAAGTCTTCAATTTTTTAAAAATGTAAATGGTGATGCTGGAAAAATTATGGTGTTGGACAATGGGATTACTGATCTGTCTAATTCTTATATAGATCAAAATATTATTGATTTTTATGTCAATCGTAACTGTACAGATGGACTATCTCTTTTTATTAATCGTCTGGACTATGCAAAAAAAAGCGGCTTTTTTGTAACGGCTACAAGAACTTTAAAAGAGAAGGAGACTGCTTTAAGGTTACAGAATCAAGTTTTTTCTGAACAGCATTTAGCATTGCCATATCATCAAGGAATTAAGAAGATTGGTGTTAATCCATACGATGAGCACACCACTGTTTATATTGCAGTATCTCTACCCGATAGAAAGATGATGGGAGCAACTTCTTTAAGTAAGGCAAATAAACTTATAGCAAAAAAGTTTAAAACAGATTTGGGATTGCCACTTGAAGAGTTTTATCATTTGGATAACATTAAATATTTGGATGAGAATTTGGCTCAGGTTAGGAATGCTACTGTGTTACCTGAATTTCAAAGAAGGCTTGTGGGTCCAAGAATTTGGGGAGAGATTTATCGAGAAAATAAGAGAAGTAATAATCGATCTAAATATGCATTGATACATGCCGCTTCTGACATATCTGATGCCATCCTTGCGAAATCTTTATTTAAAAATATACTTAATCAAGGATTGTATGATTCGCAGTTAAATATTAATGTCAGAGATCCAATAAATTCTATTGATAATGTTAAATCTACTACCTCAAAATCTGTAGATGTCTCAAGTCAAGATGTAATTAATATGTATTTTACAATTGGTTTTAAATTGATTGGAAAACCAGTGTATAATAAGAGATTTAAAACGTATGATTTCCCGATGATTCTCGATCTGGATAATGTGCAAGAACCATACGGAACACTTTTTGAGTCGGGTAAGATCTGATTAATGAATCTGTAAGGTGCAACAATGGTAAATGCATTATTTGTCAGTTATTCAGGAGTCCCAGCAAATCCAACTTCATTTTTGCCAGACAATGGTTTAGCAAGTCTTGCGGCAATTTTAATTAATAATAGTCACAATGCTCATATCCTTGATTATGGAACAACCAGTATGTTGAAGAGATCAATGCCTGAAGATATAAGAAGTGAACTTAAAGATATGTTCCATAAAAAAAATTCCAATCAAGTAACAGATGAAGATAACGCTAGAATTAAAGAAATTGACTGTCTTCTTACAGCGCATATAGATAGGGTGCTTGAAGAAATTGGTCAAGAAATTATAAAAACAATATCAGATAAAGGTATTGACTTTGTTGGATTTAAAGCTTGGGGTGGAGACGGTTACAATGGTTTGTTGAAATTATCAAAAATTATTAAGAAAAGTTATAAAAACATACCTATCTTGGCGGGTGGTCCACAAATTTATTCATTTAAAGACATTCTATTGGATGAAGCCAAACATGTAGATTTTTTATGCTATGCTGAAGGAGAACCAACGATTATTCAATTTGCAGATTATATAATCGGTAAGCAAAAATTGCAGAATGTCCCTAACTTGTTAGGTGTTAAGAATGGTTCATCATTTAAAACCGAGCATCAATTTATAAGAAATTTGGATGATTTGCCAATACCAATATATGATGCAGAAGTATATCCTGCTGCGGATTTTTCGAGAAATGAAAAATTTAGTATGATTGTTATAGACGAAAGCAGGAGATGTTACCATAGGTGTCCTTTTTGCATTGAATCATCTAAAGAAAAAGAACCTTGGCGAGGAAAATCAGCAAGTAGAATTGTCGACGAAATAAAAAATGTAAAAAATAAGTATGGGGTTTCTTTGATACGCTTTGGTGGTCAGATGACCCCAGGATATTTAATGGAAGATTTTTCAAGGCAATTATTGGAAGAAAAAATCGATGTTCATTTTAGTTCTTTCAGTCATATTTCCAGTATGAAAAATGCTGATTTTGAAACTATGAAGAAGGCTGGATTGTATTCGCTTTTTTTCGGTGTTGAATCAGGAAATCAAGATATGCTGAAACATCCATTGGGTAAAAACACAAAAGTTAAAGATATTGAAACCGTTTTAAAAAGATCACATGATGCAGGCATATATACTGTAGCAAGTATTATATATCCAGCTCCAGGTGATAATTTGGACACAATGCAACAGACGCTAGATTTACTCCAAATAAGTGGTGTAGATTCAGCACCTGTTCAGTTTGCTGGCGTTTATCCTAGTACTACTTGGGCAAATGAATTTAAAAAATATGGTTTTGATCTGAATCCTGAAGAATATGCTCATCAAGTAAAGGATTACAAAATCAAGAATATTTTTCCGCCACAGTTTTGGGAACCAATTAGTGTTAAAATTGATGGAAAATCATTTTCTGAATATCTTGATGATACAATAACCATGGTTTTAGAACTCGAATCAAGAGGTATATTAAGTGATGTGACAGATGAGCAGGCACTACTGGCAAAACATGCAGGATTAACCCCACAACAATTTAGGGATGATTGCACAAAAGCACTATATACAGCAGATTCTAATTCTATAAAAAATCTAATTGCAGTAGTAAATGGTGTACAAAATGATTCAGCTTCAGTCCATTAAAGATATTTATAAAAAAAAGATTCCTTATAAATATGATTTAATGCAGAAACATATGGCAGGATTAAAGGAAAAAGCAGTTAATGGATCAGTCATAAAAGAGCGAGATACTGTTTTAGTTTTTTGTTGTGGAACGGGTATGGAGTTTTCCCCACTCGAGGAAAGGCTTGGTGAAGGAGGTAAGATAATTGGAGTAGATTTTTCTGAAAAAATGTTGGAAATGGCTGAAAAAAAAATCGATCAAAACAATTGGCAAAACATTGATTTAATATATGCAGATGTAACCCAATTTGACTATTCATTACACATGAAAACAAAAGCTGATGCAGGAATTTGTAATCTCGGTTTTTCAATAATTCCAAAATACAAAGATGCATTTTATAATTTAACATCCAGTGTTCGTGATGGTGGTGAAGTTATTATTGGTGATATGCAATTGGCACAAGGGCCAATGGCTATGTTCAATCCAATATCTATTTTCTTGTCAAGAAGTTTCGGTGGCACTTTTGAAGGACATAAAAATACTACAAATCTTTATAATTTAATGAAACAAGAATTAGAGAATACCCGAAAAGAAGAGTATATGTTTAAATCCTATTTTATAGCTTATGGCAAAAAAGCTAGTTTGTTTTTAAACCAAACTCATTTTGATAAACTGTAAAAGTTGATGGCCTCGCAAAAAATCACGCCGCCGATATGCGACAGGGCGGACAACATATTTCAATTATTACACTATAGCGGCTTGCTTGAAGCCGATATTTGCAAAATAGCTCTTTTACACCGCACAACAGCTGGAAAATGGTTCCGGCAAGGCTTCCGAATGTGAGAAAAACGGGTCAAGTCACCGTTTGGCTTATGTTGATTCCATCTTTTACCGGTCAGGTACTATACGGCTCCATTTTATAATCAATATTGAATTCACAAGAAACGCCCCCGCCAAAAGCAATAAAACAAAACCATTTTGAAACCCGTTTGTCAAGTTACTTTCTATGGTTACAGGTTTGAATTGGTACTGGGCACATTAACGAAGATTAGATTTTGTAGACTTGTAGGTAAAAGTGCGAATTACGTATGAACGAGATGTGCCAGAAATAAGAATAACAGTATAAAGCAGATTGCCACGCCCGCCGAGGGCGGACTCGCAATGACGGCCTGTACATTAATGCCGTCTATTCCTCGAAACTCGAAACGCAAGACTCGAAACTGTTTTTCCTCTGTGCCTCAGGATCTTTGTACCTGTTTTTTCTTAATCCGTTAATCCTTACTCCATCAATCCTGTTTCACTTTGGAACTTTCTTTTCCTCAAAAACTCCCCGTAGCCGATCAGGTGCGCCAGGGCCTTGAAGCCGATCGAGGGGTGTTCGACGAAATAGCACTCCCTGCTCAGGTAGTACTCCCTTCCATAGTCAGTCAATTCCCGGAAGGTAAAGGGAACGATCGGCTTTTTCGCCGTCTTCAGGAGCGGCATGAAGGAGTCGTTGACGGCGGAGGCGAAGGAGTCGTCATCTCCGTGGGGAGGAATGGAGAGTGTCACGATCAGGTCGAAGTGGTCGTCGTCCACCATGACCTGGAGGATCCTGTTCAGTCCCCGGAGAAACCCCGATCCCGTCACATCGAGAGGATTGTCGGGCTGGGCGAATTGCGGAAGCAGTGCCGCAAGGGTCTTCCGAGTCTTCTCCTGGAGCGGCGGCACGTCGATGCCGCAGGTATCGCAGAGATCGGCATAGAGCCCGCTGATTCCGCCGGAAGCGGTACAGATGCCTACACCCTTTCCCTCCGGAATATTGCACCGCGAAAAGATGGCCGCCGTTTCCACCAGTTCCTCGATGGTTTCAACCTGAATAATACCGAACTGCCTGAAGAGCCCGTCCGCAATTCGGGTATTTCCGGCCAAGGCACCGGTGTGAGACGAGGCGGCCTTTTTACCTTTTTCGGACCGGCCGATCTTGAGGATGATGATGGGAATCTTTTTCCCGGCCGCCTCCCGTGCCACCGTTTTCAGTTTTTCTATATCCCGGAATTCTTCGATAAACCCGGTGATGACCCGGGTATGCCCGTCATGAACAAGATACTCCATGCAGTCTTCCGCCCCGACGAGGGCCTCGTTTCCCGTAGTAACATAGAGTGAAATTCCCAGGGATTTCCGCAGAATCTTGGTGGCAATCACCTCGGAGGTGGCACCGCTCTGGGCGATGATGCCCACCGATCCGGGGAAAGGTTTCGCCTCGAAGGCACTGCCGCCGAAGATGCTCCCCTTTTCAGTGGGGTGCACGAAACCGAGGCAATTGGGCCCCATGAGCACGATGCCCTGCTCCAGGCAGTAGCGCTTGAGCTCTACCTGCGCCGCAACCCCTTCATCACCCATCTCGGCAAATCCCGACGTGACCAGCAGGACATTTGTGACACCCTTTTTTCTCAGTTTCTCGATGGTTTCCAGGACAAGGGAACTCTTTACGATAATCACGGCGAGATCGATCACCCCTTCGGGAAGCTCTTCAACACCGCGACAGGCCCTGATTCCACAGACCTCACCGCCCCGGGGATTGACGGGATACAAGGCACCCTCGAATCCCGCCTCGGCGGCGTTCTTGATAATGTTTCTGAACCACTGATTGTTTTCGGATGCCCCCACGACGGCAACGTTGCGTGGGGAAAAAAACCCCTTCATCTGCTCTTTTGAATATCTTCCCATGAATCCTCTCACACACAACAGGCTTGTGGCTCTCGGCATTCCGCCGTTGAGAAAAAGCTTGTTCTCTATCACAGATCAACAGTCATAAAAACAAAAAATGGCCGAGTTTTATCGGTATGAGAGTCTTTGTGCCGTGCAACCCATCAATCCTGACCCCCTTTGCATCACTGCGGATTCAAAAATTCGGGTTGCCGGTACGTGGCATTGGGGTATTCGTAGAAACCCTTTCCCGATTTCGCACCGAGGTCGCCCTTCTCAACATAGGGCTTCAGATAATCGGCATTCTTTTGAGACTGAGGATCGTTATTTTCCTTCGACCAGTATTCACATACCATCCAGACCGTGCTCAGGCCGATCTGGTCCATAATGCCGAAGGGGCCCAGCGGCGCATTCATGATGCCCATCCAGGACCGGTCGATATCCTCGACGGAAGCAACACCATTCGAGGCCAGAGTCAGGGCGGCACCGAAGAGACTCGACAGCATGGTGTTGAAAATATAGCCGTGCTGCTCCCTGTGGAGGATGAGGGGCACCTGCCCGATACGCCGCGCAAAGGCCTCGATCAGTGTCACCGTTTCGGGGACCGTGGTCTGGTGGGGCATGATATCGACGATATTGTTCGTCCTGATATCGTGGAAATGCAGTGCCGCGAATTGCTCCGGTCGTCCCGTCGCCTGGGCGAACATTGAGGGGACGAGCGTTGACGTATTGGTGGTAAAGATGGTGCGGGGGGGACAGAGTTCGTTAAATCGTGCGAAGACCTTCCCCTTCAAAGAAGGATCTTCCGGCACCGACTCGCTCACCATATCGGCATCGCGTGCCGCTTCTTCGGCGTCGGCGGTCATGGTAATCCGGCTTATGGCCGCATCGGCGTCCTCCCGGCTTATCTTCTCTCTCCTGATGAGCGTGGCGGCTATCCTGGCCAGCCTGCCCCGTGCCTTTTCAAAGACGCCCTCATCTATATCATAGAGGAACACATCATATCCGTGCAGGGCACATTGAAATCCGATCTGCTGCCCCATCGTACCTGAACCGAGAATCAACACCTTCTTCACATCATCGATATTCATCGTACACCCTCCCGTATTTTGAGCTGTCAGCCATCAGCAGTCAGCGGTCAGCAAAAGCAAAAATCCAAAAACTGATCACCCCGCAGGCATTCCTCGAAACCCGAAACTCGAGACTCGAAACGCATCCCTAATCCTTCAATCCTTACTCCCTAATCCTGCCTTTCACTCCCTCGCCCTGTTCACGATACTCGCCACATCCATGACCTGCAATCTGTCCTGGAGTCCCTCGGCTTTCAGGGCATCGTCGAGCATCTTGCAGCAGATGGGGCAGGCGACGGCCAGGATTTCGGCTCCCGTTTCCGCGGCCTCCCGTACACGCACTTGACTCGAGCTGTCTGGCCCTGTCCCCAGGATATCGGTAAAGAAATTCCCCCCACCGCCGCCGCAGCAGAGGGCATTCTGCATGTTCCTCTCCATTTCCACCAGCCTGATTCCGGGAATCGAGCCGAGGAGGAAACGGGGAGCCCAGTATTCCTTATTCCACCGTCCCAGGTAGCAGGGATCATGAAAGGTGACCGTCGCGTCCAGCCTTCCCTTCGGCATTTTTTCATTCATCATCAATCCGAGAATCTGCGTAAAGTGGTAGACCTCAACCCGCCCATTCGGATAGAAGTAATCGTTCTTGAAGACGTTAAAGGCATGGGGTGACAGC
>Ga0272441_10013361_pt1 | contig 11821 bp, 12 predicted proteins | sample SSMProp6N_FD_193582 | JGI IMG/M metagenome (GOLD analysis project Ga0272441, IMG submission 193582) | Marine sediment archaeal communities from Little Sippewissett salt marsh, Falmouth, MA, United States - SSM-Prop-6N | ecosystem: Environmental > Aquatic > Marine > Wetlands > Sediment ...
TTTTTTTCCCGAAAAAAAATACGCTTAAAGGTATTCCTTGTCCGAGGGCTGTGCGAACAGGGCCCGCTTAGAGTGGGTCAGGCCGAGGTCCACGAGGGCCTCAGTGTACTTGAAAGCCGTCGAAGTGGGATCTATCACCACCACTCCGAGCTCTTTCGCCGCCTTCTCAGCGTAGCCGACCATTCCGGCGCAGCCGAGAACGATCACTTCGGCATTGTCCTCTTCCACCGCCTGTTTAGCCACTTCGAGGATCCGCTTCTGTGCCAGATCGGGATTCGCATCCGTCTCTGTCACCGTCAGGCCTAGGGGCCGTACGGAAGCAAGATTGTACGGGAGCTTGTTCCGCCAGACATCGTTGTACTTGCTGGGGATCCGCTTCGCGCCGGGAGTAAGTATGGTGAACTTGTATCCGAGGGTCGACGCGACGTGCATCGAAGCCTCCTGAATGCCTACCACCAGGATATCGGAAATCTCCTTGGCCGGGACCAGCCCCGGATCGGAAAAACAGGCCACGATGACAGCATCGTACCCATCCTGATTGGCCTTGCGGACGATGTCCATCATGTAGTATGCCGCCAATGTCTCGTCGTAGGCGGATGAGATCTCTATCGGTCCTTTGTCGGGACACGTTACGGTCAGCTCGGTATCCGGCCGCTTGATTTTTTCAAGAGCAGTGCGGATACTGTGGGTCATCTCTTTCGAGCTGTTCGGGTTGATTACCATTATTTTCATTCGGTTCGCCTCCTGTACCACCATTCTATACTGTATCCGCCGGCCAGGTCAAATATATTTGGAATACCATTTCACATTATGATATTTATTTCGAACTCTTGTCGGGACCCATGAACTCGATGTCGGTTACTCCCATGCCTTCGACGAAGTTGGTCATCAGGCCGTGGATGAGCTTCTGCTCCCCGAAACGCAGCTCGAAGCCCCGCTCCTGCGCCGCTTCGGAAGCATTGTCGATGTCGTCCACTTCGAGAGCTACATGTTCGAGGCCTTCCCCGTGCTCTTCCAGGAATTTTTCCCATCTGCTGCCGGGTTTGGTGGATTCGTTGAGAACGAAATTCACTCCGCCGATCTCCAGCGCCCCGTAGCGGACGTTCAGCTCCGGCTTCTCACAGATCTCCGCCTTGACGCCGAAGAGCGCCTCCCACTTCTCGAGGGTCTTGTCTAGATCGTGCACCACGAATCCGAGATGATGAATTTTTTTTGCTGTGTAATCTGCCATTTTGTCTCTCCTTCACTCTTGTATTGAAAAAAATCAGTTCCCCTTCTGTTCAGCCGGCCGGGCAGAGAGCCCGGCCCCGGAACGGCGGACTTCCGGCTCCTTCGGCCCTGCTGCCATACTGCAGGCTGCTCCCGTCGCATCGGGGAGCGGTACCCGCAGCGTACACACAGGATCGGTGAAGCATTCCCCGTCTCATTACAGGATTCTTCGGGGATCTTCGGGCCGCTATCCGGATGTCTTTTCTACATCAGAGTTCACCCGCCTGGACGTATCCGGATTGAGTACAGGTGTTTTCATATGTGAACATCTTGATTTGAAAAATGACATCTCATGGTAATTCAACTCGGTTGAGCTGTCAACGACTTGTTTCAGATTTTAAAACATTATTCCATATTATAAAATGATATAAATAGTCAGGATTTGGCAGGGGGCTTACGGCTATCCAGATTGTTCCGGCTGCCATGGCTTTCAGGACCGCCTTGGCTTTCCCGGCTGCTACGGCCGACACTGCTTTTCTAACTGTCACGGCCGCCTTGGATGCCGCTTCTATTCCCGCTGCTCCGGCCGATTTGGCTTTCCCCGCTGCTCCGGGAAAAAACGTTCAACCGGCTGTTTACAGTCTTCCTGAGGGATGCGAGGTAGTCTCCCGCTATCCGGGGGCCGTCGACATAGGAGAGAAAGGGCGCATCATCGTACTTTTTCAGACTGTATGCAAAAAGCGCTGTCAGGGTGTGATCTGAAAGCTGCATGAAAAAAATAATAGAACGTCTGCATATCGATGCTCAAGGATTTACATTATTGTTTATATTGAATATTCTTAGGCCATGATTGACATTCAAGCGGCGGCTGATGAAATCGGTATCAGTGCAGAGGCCTACCGGAGGCTGTGCCAACTCTTCCTCGAAACAATGGAGACAGACACAGCCCGGCTCCGGGAAGCCCTCGAGACGGAGCAGCGGGAGGAGATCCGCAGCCGGGCCCATCACATCAAGGGCGCGGCGGCAAACCTGGAGTTCACGGTCCTCTCGCTCAAAGCCGAGGAGATACAGCACGCCGCTTATGATAAGGAATTAGAACAGCTGCGATCAATGGCCGACAGCCTCTTCGGGGAGTACAATCTAATCAAGGCGGAGTTCGAGGAGACATTATGACCAATATTCTGATAGTGGACAACAATCCGATGGTACTGGAGTTCGCGAAGGAGGTCCTGTCGGGGGACACCCGTAAGGTGGAGACCGTTGAAAGCGGCCTCGAAGCCCTCGATTCGATCCGCCGGACTGTACCGGACATCATCTTCGTGGACCTCGTCATGCCCCAGATCGACGGCAAGCAGCTGTGCCGGCTTTTTCGTACCAACGAACGGACCAGAGAGAGCTTCATCGTGATCATCTCCGCCATTGCCGCCGAAGAGCGGAACTTCGACTACTCCGATCTGGCCGATGCCTATCTCGCCAAGATCCCTTTTAAAATAATGAAGGACTACCTTCTCGCCCTGGTGGAGGACGTTGAACAGGGCAATACCGCCCACTACCGGGACGGGATCGTCGGGCTGGACCACATCTACAACCGTGATATCACCAAGGAACTGCTGTTCACTAAACATCATTTGGAGGTGCTTCTGTCGAGTATCACCGACGGTTTCGTCGAGCTGAGCAACTCCTGCAGGGTCATCTTCGCCAACGATGCGGCGCTGCAGCTCTTCGACACTCATAGAGACGAACTGATTACCTCGTACCTGCCCCAGCTTTTTCCCAAAGAGACGGCTGACCGGATTGAAGCGGTCCTCGACACGATGAACGGCGAGGAGATCGTCCTCGGCGACCAGGAGGATGTGACGTTCCGGGGCCGGTACCTCAGACTGAAGTTCAACACTGTCTGCTACGGCGAATACCGTTCGGTAATCCTCATCATTCAGGACATTACCGAGCAGAAGGAAGCCGAGCGGATCATCCGCGATGATCTGCAGAAAAAAGAGACCCTCCTAAAGGAGGTGCACCACCGGGTCAAGAACAACCTGAACGTGATCGCCAGCCTTCTCAGTCTGCAGACCTCCTTCATAGACGACGCCACGGTCAGAAAACACCTCACTGACAGCAAGAGCAGGGTGGAGAGCATGGCCCTGATCCACGAAAAGCTCTACAACACCGAGGACCTTTCCGGCATATATCTCGACACCTACCTGGAGGACCTCGCCGCCCATCTGATCGACACCTACAACCGTTCACAGCTCCCCGTCCGCAGTTATCTCAGCATTCCGTCCTTCCACATCAGTCTCGCGGCGGCGGTGCCCCTCGGCCTGATCATCAACGAACTGATCACCAACAGCCTCGAACACGGACTGGAGACGGACAGCGAAGGCAGGATCGAGCTCTCTTTTCAGGAGACCGATTCCCAGTACTGCCTGATAGTTCGTGACAACGGGAAGGGACTACCTGAAGATTTCGATCCCGCCTCTTCGGAATCTCTGGGACTGCTGCTGGTGCAGAACCTGTGCAGTCAGATCGATGCGGTTTTTACCATGGAGAACGACAACGGGGCGGTAGCAACCCTCTGTTTTGAAAAAACCGGCAACGTGCTGATGAAGTAGGCTGGGACCGGTCCGTGCCGGCGCCACGCGCCTCTATAAAGCCGCCATTTTTTTCTCGATCTCTTCCAGACGGCCCTTGAGGGTGTCGATGGTCTTCAGGATCCGCTGCTTCTCCCGCGTCAGGGTCTCCATCGGATCCTCGGGACGGGAATCCTTATTTTTCACAAGAACCTGCTCCCGCAGCATGTCCTGGGTGTAACCGGACTGCAGCTTCTCGAGCGCTTCCTGACGCATCCCGTCGTCCCTGATCCGGGCCAGGGTCTTCATATTGGTGTAACCGATGTCATTGGGCAGGTCCGAGCGGGAAACCCGCATGATGTGCTGTGCCTCCAGCCGGTCGACACTGAGGACCCGGCTGATGTAATCCTCGAACCGTACTCCGATCTCCTCGCAGAGCTCCTCGGCCTCGAGGAGGGCCCGGCCGAACTCCTTCATCAGGCTGCCGTGGGGCTCGATGAAGGTGGAACGGATCCGTTCGGTCAGCTCGGCGAAGCGCGGGTCCAGCTCGAAGACTCCCCGGTAGATTCCCTGCTCTTCGGCCTGATTGAGCATCGTGTGAAAAATATTTCGGAACTTCCGGGTGTGGGCCCGGCTGCTGTGGGGCGGGCTGTCCGAGCAGAAGTGGATGTGATGGGCGTACTCGTGGATGGCTGTGTAGATCAGGAGGTTGTCATTGGTGAAATTGCGGTTGTGCAGGATGATCTCCCGGCTCTCCGGCTTGTAGAGGCCATTGACCCGTTTGCTCTTCTTGCCGGACTGGACCACGGTGAAATCGACGTCACAGGGGAGGACCTTCAGTAAGAGTTCCTTGATCTGTTCGTTGGTCATCACGATGCCTCATGATACCGGTTAATCCTGTTCAGTTCCCTTCCCTTCTCTTCCATCAGGACTTCCAGATCGTACCGGCTCTGCATATTCATCCAGAAGCCGGGAGTTGTCCCGAAAAACCTGGAAAATCTGATTGCCGTATCGGCGGTAATCCTCCTCCTGCCTTTGATAATCTCGGCTATTCTTGGAGGATCGACGAAGATAGCCTTTGACAGAGCGTAAGGGGTTATGCCCATAGGATCGAGAAACTCTTCTTTCAGGACTTCGCCCGGTGTGGAAAGCTCAATAAGATTCTGGTCCATATTCGTCTCCTCTCTTTTCTTTAAAAAACTAATGGTAATCGGTGATCTCGACATCAAATGCATTTCCATCTGACCATCGGAAGCAAACACGCCATTGATCGTTCATCCGTATGCTGTACTGACCTTCACGATTACCTTTCAGAGCTTCCAGGTGGTTCCCGGGAGGTATTCGCAAATCTCTCAATTCGACGGCATCCTCTAGAAATCCCAATTTACGTCTTGCTGTCTTGAATAACTCATTCGGGAAACCTTTGATCCGTTGTCTCTGCCAGATGCTCTCCGCGAGCCCATCCCTGAAGCTCTTTATCATACTAGATAATAGCGCATTACACTAATAGCGTCAATCACTAATACTTTTAATAATACCACAAAGCTTATGGTTAGGGAAAAAGTACCCCGCTGAGAGCCTGGTTTTTTGCTGTTTTTGCATGGCAGTTATTGCCTATCACTCGCCCGGAGGGGATAATACACAAGCTTCGCGGCAGTAGGAGCTTGAAAGGAGGTCCGATGAGCCTGTTTGCCCACATTCTGATCTACAACCTTGTGCTGTCGGTGTACCTGTACGCCACCCTCGCCCTCGATCCGCGGATGTGGCTGCACCGTATGCCGCCGGCTGTAGTCGCCAAGGTGCCGCCGAAGACAGCCTCCGAACGGCGGCGGCTTATCCCGCTGGGGATTCCCTTTCTGGCGGTGATGGCCGGCTATCCCGTGTGGTATACGGCTACATACGCTGCGTCTTTGGCGGGAGCTGGTGCAAGTGCCGGGGCAGGCGCAGCTGGTACAATCGCCGGATCAGCCGCGGCGGCAGGCACAGCCGGGGCAGGCGCAAACATCGTAACCGGCGCGGCCCTCGGCGCCGGGGCACCTTTTGCTGCCGGAGTCTCCTACTGGGAAATCTCCGGGCTGCTGTTCCTCTTTTTCCTGTCCTTCGATATCTGCGATACCTTCATCCTTGATTTGCTGATCTTCTGCGGGATCACCCCCCGCTTCATTGTCATCGAGGGGACCGAGCGGAGGGATTACAAAGATGTCAGGTACCACCTGATGAGCGGGGCCAAGGGGCTGATCATTCTTGCTATCGCTTCGCTGGTGCTTGGGGCTGTGGTCTTTTTCGCAGTCGGAAAGTAAGATCCCGGGGATAAGCCCGGTCAGGAAGCTCCGGCCGCCGCTTCGTAACGTCCCACCCTGCGAACCTTAAGGAAGCGGATGTTTCACCCGGGGCCAGACCGCCTGCGGGGGAATGGTCATGCCGAGGCGGGCCCGCATTTCGTCCATCTCTCTGCGGTCCGGCGCGGCGTTCGGATCGAAAGCGGCGGCCGCTTCCAGTACCAGCGGCATGAGGTTGACATCTCCGGCGCTGGTGAGGAATACGTCATCGAAAGACATGACCCAGTGCACCGCCCGGGCGATGTCGGCGGGCTCTTCCAGGGGGCGGTACCACACATGACGTGTCCGCGGAAGATCGCCCCAGGGGCCCCGCTGAATCGACTTCATGGTCTGGACCGCGATTCCCTTGAGATGGCAGGCGTGCCGCAGGGCCTCGAAGTCGGCCCGGTAGCTGTTGTGAATGCTGAGGGCGAAGTTGAAAGGCAGGAGGACCGAATCGAAGTCGAACTCGTCGATACAGCGGCGCAGCAGCCTCGGCGCTTCGAAGCCGTGCGACGTCACTCCAACGTAGCGGGCCAGTCCCTGTTCCCGGGCCTCCCGGAGTACCCGCAGAGCCCCGCCTGCGTTCAGGAAGGTGTTGGTGTCCTCTTCAGCCACCAGTTCGTGCATCTGCAGAAGATCCACCGAATCCACCTGCAGGTCCTTCAGGGAGGTGTCGAGTTCCCTGCGCGCCTCGCTATAGGTCCTTGCGTCGATCTTTGTCGCCAGGAAAAAATCCTTCCGGTTATCGGCCATCCAGCGGCCGATCAGTTGCTCCGACCTGCCGTAGGTTACCGCCGTGTCGATGTGATTTACTCCATAGTTCAGCAGCTGTTCCAGCGCCCGGTCGGCTTCCTGCTCAGTCGCATCCGACAGTGCGGCTCCGCCGAAGATGATCCGGCTGTTTTCGCTGCCTGTCCGGCCGAATCGGCCTTTTGGTATTGTCTTTTTCATACTAGTATTGTGATGGGTAAAAGTACGCCTGTCAAATGTATAATTTACACCACTAAATGTATTTTTTGAGCACTAAAAAAACCTGGTGAATATCAAAAATATTATAATTACTTATAAATAATGAATTTATAAATATTCTTCCTGCTTGTTTTCGCTTGACGTATGTTCCGGATGGGTGTATCATTAATCACTAACCTTTAGACTTGTAATTTTAAATAACTCAAGGAGGCACATATGAAGAGAACAATCTATCTCATTATGGCGCTGCTGTTACTATGTATAGGTACAGCATTCGGAAATGGAGCCGCCGAAGAGACCGAAGTCAAGAAAGTCATCATGGCCGACAACTCATGGGACAGTATTCTGGTACACAACCGGATCGTCGCGTTCATCATGGAAAACGGATACGGCGGATACGAATTCGACTTCGTTCCCGGCGACACAGCTCCGCTCTTCAACGGGCTGCGCAATGGAGATATCGACGTCTACATGGAGTCATGGCACGAGAACTTCCTCGAAGTCTACAACGAAGCCATCGACTCGGGGGATGTCATCAATATCGGGCCCAACATGCCCCCGGCCCCACAGGGATGGTACATTCCCCGCTACGTTGTTGAAGGCGACCCGGAGCGCGGAATCGAAGCGACGGCTCCCGATCTGAAGACCGTCGAAGATCTGCCCAAATACTGGGAACTCGTGAAGGACCCCGAGAATCCGACCAAGGGACGTATTCTGGTCGGTCCTCCAGGCTGGCTGGTGACGGAGATGAGCCAGCAGATGATCATCGATCTCGGTCTGGCGGATTACTTCGAACCATTTCTGCCCGGTTCGGGCACGGCACTGGCGGCATCTATGGTGGGCGCCTACGAACAGGGCGAGCCCTGGATCGGCTACTACTGGGAACCTACCGCGGTTCTCGGCCGGCTCGACATGATCATGATTCCCGGTACCGAATTCCCGCCGACTTCGGTGGACATTCTGGTGAACACCGAGTTCAGCAAGACCCATCCGGTATTGATGGAGATGCTGAAGAAGTACAACACGACCATCGACCAGAACAACAAGGTCCTTGCAGCTATGCAGGATAATGACCTGGATTCCGCAGGCGCCGCCGAGTGGTTCCTCAGAAACTTCGAGGATACCTGGACGGAATGGGTACCGGCCGATGTAGCAGAGAACGTCAGAGCCGCGCTGAAGTAAGGTCTCACAGATGTGAGGTCTCCCAAGCGGGATGCACCGCCGCCGGTACGGCCCCTGTCCGGCGGGCCGGCGGTGTATTCTCATTTCAAATCATAATTTACACCACTAAGTTAAATATTTGTCTGTTTTATTAAAAATTTTCTGGATAGAAAATTATTATCTCGTTACAATACATATAATTATTAGATGGTAATTCGCTTGACGAACGCTTGTACAGGGTGTATTATTAGTAATTAACCTTTAGACTTGTAATTTTTGAAAAAAATCATGGAGGCACGTATGAAGAGAATAGTATTTCTCGTTCTTGTATTATCGTTACTATTTACAGGAACAGTATTTGGAAACGGCGAAGCTGAAGAGGGCGGTGTGAAGAAGGTCATAATGGCCGACGCGTCATGGGACAGCATTCTCGTTCACAATCGCATCGTCGCGTTCGTCATGGAGAACGGATACGGCGGTTACGAGTTCGAGTTCGTCCCCGGCGACACCATTCCCCTGTTCAATGGACTCACAAGCGGCGATATAGATGTCAATATGGAATCGTGGCATGAGAACTTCATCGATATATACGAAGAAGCGATCACGGAAGGCTCCGTGGTCAACCTCGGACCCAATATGCCCAAGGCACCTCAGGGCTGGTATGTTCCCCGCTATATGATCGAGGGAGACTCTTCCCGGGGAATCAAAGCGACGGCGCCGGATCTGAAGTCCATCGATGATCTTCCGAAGTACTGGGAACTGGTGAAGGACCCGGAGAATCCCGGTAAAGGCCGTATACTGGTCGGACCTCCAGGCTGGAGCGCTACGAAAACAAGCGAGCAGATGATGGACGACCACGGATTGAAAGAAAACTTCACCGCTTTCCTGCCCGGTTCCGGTACCGCCCTCGCGGCTTCCATGGTCGGCGCCTTCGAACAGGGCGAGCCCTGGATAGGCTACTACTGGGAACCCACCGCGGTCATCGGCCGTCTCGACATGGTCATGATTCCCGGCAGCGAGTTCCCGCCCACATCGGTGGACATCTTGATGAACAGCGAGAGCATGGAAAAACTGCCTGTTCTGACCGAGTTTCTCAAGAAATACAACACCTCGCTGGACCAGAACAACAAGACTCTGGCGGCTATGCAGGATAACGACCTGGATTCCGAAGGCGCAGCGGAATGGTTCCTCCGTAACTATGAGGACACATGGACTGCATGGGTACCGTCCGAGGTGGCGGATAAAGTGAAAGCTGCGTTGAAGTAAGTTTTTTCATATTCGAGATACACTACCGCCGTCGGTACGGCCCCTGTCCGGCCGGCCGGTAGTGTATTCTCATTTTCCAAGGAGAGCCCACGTGTCAGAAGAGCATTTTGTAGAAGTAAAAGGCCTCTGGAAAGCCTTCGGCCGCGAGCCGAAGCGCGCACTGCAATCCAAGAACAGGCATCTCAGTAAAGACGACATGCAGGCAAAGACCGGTCTTATACTGGCTTTGAGGGATATCAGTTTCAATGTAAAAAAAGGGGAGCTGTTCGTTCTGATGGGTCTGTCTGGCAGCGGTAAATCCACTCTGATCAGGACCTTCCTCCGGCTCATCGATCCGACCGCCGGCCACATCATCGTCGACGGGAAGGACGTAACTGCTATGAAGAAAGAGGAGCTGCAGGATTTCCGCCGGCACAAGGTCAGCATGGTTTTCCAGCACTACGGACTCTTTCCCCACTACACGGTTCTGCGGAACGCAGCATATGGCCTGAAAGCCCGGGGGGACAAAAAGGAGGAGCGCCAAGAGATGGCGCGCAAAGCCCTCGAGACAGTCGGACTGGCCGGGTGGGAAGATTACTACCCCCACTCCCTCTCCGGCGGTATGCAGCAGCGGGTCGGACTGGCCCGCGCACTGGCCACCGAGCCTGATCTGCTGCTGATGGACGAACCCTTCAGCGGACTGGATCCCCTGATCCGGCGTCAGATGCAGGACGAACTGGTGGAATTGCAGGACAAACTGCACAAAACCATAATCTTCGTGACACACGACCTTCACGAAGCCCTCAAGCTGGGGGACCGGATCGCCATCATGCGCAACGGCCAGATCATCCAGACCGGCAGTCCGGAGGAAGTCGTGACCAGTCCCGCGGACGACTACGTACGGGAGTTCGTCCAGGACGCTTCCCCGGCCAAGGTTCTGACGGCGGAAAACATCATGGAGGACCCGGAGGTCCTGCTCTACGCATGGCAGGGACCGAAAACAGCCCGTAAGATCCTCAAGGACAACCGGCGTGAATGGGCTTTCATGGTGAACAAGTTCCACAATTTTCTCGGCGTCATCTCAATCGACGATCTTGATAAAAATCCCAAGGCTACCATGGAAGAATTCAGGGCTTACAGCGACATCCACATCCCGACCTGCACACCGGAGATGGCCCTGGAGGAGCTCTTCCCCTTTGCCGCGAAGAGCCAGTATCCCATCCCGGTGCTCGATGAGAAGGGCAAACTCCTGGGGGTTGTCCGTTACCGCTCGATCTTCGACAGTATGACGAGTGATTACGGGAACGGGAATGAAGACGAGGAATCCGGAGATAGCGAAGGCGGGACCGCTCCGGCAGATGAATCAGGCGGGCCCAATCCCGCCGGAGATGCAGGCGCTGCGGATGAAAAAAAGGAGGCGGCAGATGTTTGAATTCCCCGAATCAGTCAGAATCCCGGTGGGAGACTGGGTCGACAGTATCATGGATTGGATCATCTCCAACCTCAAGCCGCTCTTCGATTTCATCGGCGACGTGGGCCTGCAGATCCTGCTGGCGGTGGAGGATGTTCTGGTGTTCATCCCCTGGTTCGTCTTCGTGCCGCTGGTCGGAGTGGCGGCCTGGAAGACCCTGGGAAGTGTCCGGAAGGGCATCTTCATGGCCTTCCTCCTCTTTCTGGTGGGTACCTTCGGCTATTGGGAACACGCCATGACCACTCTCTCGGTCGTAATCGTGTCGGTTGCGGTCTCGATCATGCTGGGAATTCCATTGGGGATCATGATGAGCCGGAGCAATCGGCTCGAGGCTTTCCTCAAGCCGGTTCTCGACGCCATGCAGACCATGCCCAGTTTCGTCTATCTGATTCCGGCGCTGATGCTCTTCGGTCTCGGCCGCGTCCCGGCCACCTTCGCCACTATCATTTACGCCATTCCCCCGGTGATCAGGCTGACCAACGTGGGTATCCGCGAGGTCCCCTCGGATGTGATCGAAGCGGCACGGTCCTTCGGTTCGAGCGAACGGGAGATCCTCATCGACGCACAGCTGCCCCTGGCCCGTCCCTCCATCATGGTCGGCATCAACCAGACCACTATGATGGCCCTGGCGATGGTAGTCATCGGATCGATGATCGGCAACCGCGGCCTCGGTATGGAAGTACTCCTGGCCATCAACCGGGTGGAGATCGGACAGGGCTTCGAAGCCGGTATCAGCATCGTCTTCCTGGCCATCATCATCGACCGGATCACCCACAGCTTCGCCTACGACAGCTACCAGAAGTCCAAGGAAGAGAGCGCTTGATTCGTTAAGAAGCTTATGGAAAAAACGGGGCCCGGGGGGGCGCCGCGTCAGCGCG
>Ga0272441_10013362_pt1 | contig 11821 bp, 13 predicted proteins | sample SSMProp6N_FD_193582 | JGI IMG/M metagenome (GOLD analysis project Ga0272441, IMG submission 193582) | Marine sediment archaeal communities from Little Sippewissett salt marsh, Falmouth, MA, United States - SSM-Prop-6N | ecosystem: Environmental > Aquatic > Marine > Wetlands > Sediment ...
CCCGACCGCCCGTGCCCCTTCGCACTCCTCATCTGTGGCTCCAGACATCGTTCCCATGTCACACGAACGACAATACGCGTCGAACCCCGTCTCCACGGTCGTGTCGACCCACAGGGCGACAACCAGGACGACGAAGAGAGCAACGAGGAGGAAAAGAACGCTAAGCTTGACTCTTAGACTGAGTATCTTCATCTGGCTGCAACTTGTAGCCTACGCCTCGAACTGTGATGAGGGGAGAAGACCGGTCCGGAGCGGCCTCCTGCATCTTCTGCCTGATGTTCTTAATGTGGGCATCGATGGTGCGGTCATAGCCTTCAAAGTCGATGCCAAACACGTGGTCCAGGAGTTGACTGCGTGAATACACACGCGCAGGGTTTCTCGCAAGGTACTCGATGATCGCGAACTCTCGGGAGGTGAGTTGGAGGGACTGACCGTAGTAGTGCGCCTGGTGACGGGGCGAGTCGACAGTAAGGGCGCCAACTTCGAGAGGTCGGGTGTCGCTTGCGGACACGTCTCGACGTCTTAGCACCGCCTTCACGCGGGCCACGACTTCCCTGGGGCTGAAGGGCTTGGTGACGTAGTCATCCGCCCCCAATTCCAGCCCAACGATTCGATCGGCTTCCTCGTCGCGTGCCGTCAACATGATTATCGGCACGTCCGAGATCCTTCGGAGCGTCTTGCAGACCTCTAGCCCGTCCATGCCGGGCAGGTTCAAGTCAAGCAGGACGAGATCCGGATTTCTGCGGGCGACCTGTTCGAGGGCCTCTGTTCCCTGCTGAACACACACGACACCGTATCCACTGCGCTCAAGATACACTCGCAGCAGGTCACACACTTTGGGTTCATCGTCCACGAGGAGAATCGTGCCCGTGCTCATACGCGTGTCGTCGCTGTCTTCTTGAGAAACCATGGTAGCACACGCGTTGGAGCCATCATGGGTGGGCGCGAGCGCCAATGCAAAAACCGGCTCCGTTCCTGGGCGGAGCCGGCTCTGGAAAGGAGGTGATGGCTGTGTCCCCATTTCGCAGCCATTGCAGCGGTCAACCACTGGATCACGGGTCACCCTCGTGACACGATTTGACCGTAACATGTCACCAGCAAAGGTGGCATGGTTGCTGCCAGTCTTGTGACGTTTCCAAAAGAGTAAGCTGCCGATGAAGCGCCGCGCGGCCATGTCGTGCCTGTGTGGGCTGTAGGGTCAAGTCTTTGCGACAGAAGTTAGTTTCGGGGCTCAAGTGCATGGAACGGTCATTGATGGGGCGGAGCTAGTCCCTGTTCGCATAGTCCGGGTACTCGTTCAGAAGTATGACGTCGCAGGATATACAGGGCGCCTCCTCCGTAGCAATGGCGAGCCCGCCACCGGCTGCCAAGGTGAGCACGAGGACCCCAAGTGCCGCGAAAACGCCTTTCACTGTCGGCATAGCTCTTCCCCCTTCACAACTGCGATTCCAATGGTCCAATTGTGACATCGACAGGTGAAGTCCTCGTGAAGGAGAATAGGTGATTCGGTGAATGACGGATGCCATCGATTCCTCTCGCCCGTCGCCTGGAGCAGTTCGGGTGGTGGATGGACCGTCAGCCGTTTCTCTACAAGAGTCTTTTCGGCGTCGAACGGACCCAAAGACGCCGTGTGCTAGAATGCGGCAGGTACTTTTCTGGACGTGTGGTGAGGTCAGCTATCAGTTGATTTGGAGGCGCCGTGCTCATGCGCCGGCCCGGGTTTTGTGCCAACACGAGAGACATCGTCAAGGGAGCGTTTCGATGGGATTGAAGGACATCTTTGGCGGGTTCCGAGGCAAGGCTGCTCCAGGAGCGAAGTCTGCCAAGCCGCCGCAGAAGCGGACACTGGCCCCGGAAGATATTGCTCGCCAGCAGAAGTTTCGTGACGCAGCATCCGAATACCAGGGAGTGCTCAATCAGGAATTTGCCCAGGCTCTTGAAACGGCGGATGAAGGGTTGAAGTTCCCGGAGAACGCAGACGACGTGCTCATGTATCTGGGCAACCTGGACCCTCTCGGTCTCTCGGAAGAGGAACAGATGGTTGTCCGGAATTGGACCGGGGAACTGGTCGAAGAACGAGGCGCGCGAGCTGTATGGAATTCGCGGCTCAGGTTGAAGCTTGAGTTGCGGTACCTTATCTCGGAAACGGGCTTGCAGAAGGGATCAAGCCGGTCATAGGTGGAAGGGGGGAGTCGATGGCTGACTACAGCACTATCAAGACTCAGTTTGTGGGCGACCGGTTGAAGGAAACCAGGTGGGAGGACCGCGAGTACGTCCAGCAGTTGATGGCGCTGGAACGCATTGTCTATCAGGGTGGCCCGAAGAACGGGGCCTCCAGGGTGCTGTTCGAGCGGCTGGTACGGCGCTATCCCATAGAATACGGCGCAATCGCAACGGAGCTTCGCCGTGGCGAGACAACGAGCCCTGAAGAGTTTCGCATGCTCAAGGATGCGCAGACTGTCGTCTGGCGCAAACAAGAGCAGATGGAACAGCAACGCGTTGAACAGGCCGAGCGGCGCAAACGTGACCGACTCAGCAAGGAACTCGGACAGTGGCTACGGTTCGGCGGACTGGAATAGCTATTGGACGGACCGCAACGCCAGTGGCCTGACACGCAACCGGGTGCGACCTCCTCGGACTACGACACTATCCTTCGCATTGCATCTTCCAGGCGTAGCGTGCGCCGCTTTTTGCGACAGCCCGTACCATGGGAGTTGGTGAAGGCAGTCCTCGATGTTGCCAGACAAGCTCCGTCGGCAGCGAATAGCCAGCCCTGGGAGTTTGTAGTAGTCGAAGATGAGCTGACAAGAGTCAAGGTTGCTCGGGCTGCGGCTTCCCTCTTCGCCGAAGGTCGCAAGAGAGACCCCTCGTTTCAGTGGAGCGTCTCAGTGCAGCCATTTCTTGCGCAGGCGCCAATACTGATTGTGGTACTCGGGGACAAGCGTATGCTTCCTGCGTATCCGAGCATACTGAGAGGCAACACGCTGCTTCGACAGAGCCTGTCGAACTGCGTCTATGGACTGCAGTTGGCTGCGGCTAGTTTGGGACTCTCAACGGCCTGGGGCACACTCCAGGGAGGCAGTCCTGAGAGCGAAATTCGTGACATACTGTGCATTCCAGAATGGTTTACAATTGACCACATAGTGCCTCTCGGCTACGCTGACAATGAGACGGCCAGGAGAGCAACCGCACTGGAGCCTGTACGTCGACGAGCGTCTCAACGGCGTTCCCTCGACGAGATTGTGCATAGGGGGCGATACGATATGTCCAGGGCTCGTTCAGATAGCGACGCCGACCGTTTCGTATGGAATAGTACGGTCACGCGTGTCCGGCGCGAGACCTAGTCGTAGGCGAAAAGGTTGGGTCGGCAATCGTACTCGACCTCCCAGACTTCGAGCACCTCGTTCAATCCGATCCATTGTATTCGACCTTCCATCGTCTCTTCTGTGAATGAGAGGAGTTCGGACCTGAAATCCTCGACGAAGGCTGGTTTCACCAGATCTCCCTGTCTGGCGAAGATAGTCTGAGTGTAGAGCAGCGTTGGGTCGAGGTCTCCGTTTCTCTGGTGCTCCAGCAGGTCTCTCAGGCCATCCCAACCGCGCATGTATCCGCCTATGTGGGGAAGAGGCGCATCCTCCGAGTGTTCGGCAAAGTGTTCATTGTCCCTGGGTTTCCAGATGCCGGATATCCAGAGGTCCTCCTCATTCACATGCCCTGAGGTTCCGCCACCCCAGATGGCCCTGGCTTGCCACTCGCATTCGAACTGCTTTCCCTCTACTGGTTCCCAGAGGTACTCCAGCTTGGAGTCGAATGCGGGGAGGGCGATGAACCCACCAGCCAGATAGGAAACGGGAACCCCCGCTTCCTCGTGAAGGTGCGCCACGTCCGCGTAGCTGTATCGAGTCTCGTGTGCATGGGGGTCAACCTCGAACGAGAGGTTCTCGTACAGGTAGCGCAAAACGTTCTTGTCCCCCGTAGAGTGAGTGCCCTCATCGAAAGTGAGGACTGCCGTCACAAAGTCCCAATCCGATTGGAAGTTGTACTCGACTCCTTCCGTATAGAGCATGCGGGCGAAATCGACGGTGGCGTCACGGTTGCGCATGAAGTACTTCGCGTCGGTGCAGTAGGCAGGTCCCGAAGGGCTCTTCGGTTGCTCGTTGTGTGTGACGATTGACACGTAGATCGGAGGATATTCAGGGCCAACGATGTTGACAGGTTGGACCGGCGCACAGCCAACCAGCAGAAGAGCAAGGAGCGGGAGTGCTGCGCCTCTCATGACGTTCCTCTGCTTGAGTGTAGCAGAGCCGCAAGGGTTCTATCGGACGAGCCAGCAGCCGTCGACCGGATACAACGCGCCATGCACGTAGTCCGAGGCAGCGTAGGCAAGGAACACGACCGCACCTTTGAGGTTATCGGGTACGCCCCATCTGCCTGCCGGGATGCGAACGAGTTCTGCCTCGTAGCGCCCAGCGTCTGCCTGCAGCGCCGAGGTCATCTCGGTTGCGGTCTAGGCCGGTATGATTGCGTTGACGTTCACTCCCTTGCCACCCCACTCGTTGCAGAGCGCCTTGGTAGGTTGTGCGATTCCGCCCTTCGCTGAAGCGTAGCAGGGAACGGTGATTCCGCCTTTGACCGAGAGCCCGGATGTCGTGAGTACAATCTTGCCGTAGCCACGTTCGATCGTGTCCGCTGCGAACTCTCCCGACATGATGAAATGGGATGTGAGATCTACTGCAAGGACGAGGTCCCCATCGTCAGCGCTGTGTTGCAACGCGGGATCTCGGCGAATCGTTCCGGCGTTGTTGACGAGGATGTCGATCGGGGGCTCGGCTTTCACGCCACGTATGAACTCGTATAGAGCGTCCCGCCTGGAGAAATCACGGGCATAGGCCTTGAACTTGCTGCCCAGTGCCTGCACTTCGCGCTCGAACTCGCTCCCGCCGGGTTCCAGGATTGCACTCACGCCGACAATGTCGGCACCCGCTTCAGCAAGAGCAACCGCCATGGCTTTGCCGATGCCTCTCTTGCATGCGCTGACAAGAGCCAGCTTGCCGTCAAGCGCAAAAAGACAGTACACCCATCAGGTACCGTTTTCGCTCATGGGGTTGAAGGGGAAGCCGTGGTGGGACTAGCCCACCACGGTTCGAACCATCTTACTGCGAGCCTCTGTCCCGCCGCTCTCGCGCTTGGTGGCGATGGCGGCCTGAGAGGCTGCGAAACGTGCCACAGGCACGCGGTACGGAGAGCAACTGACATAGTCGACACCTATCTGGTGGAAGAACTTGACTGACTCGGGGTCGCCACCGTGCTCGCCGCAGACGCCTATTTTGAGGTCCGGATTGACTCGTCTGCCGCGTTCCACGCATGTTCGCATCAGTTCTCCGACCGCGAACCGGTCGACTGTTGCGAAGGGGTCTCTCTTGATGATGCCCTTTTCAACGTACGCAGGCAGGAACGTGCCGATGTCGTCTCGGCTGTAGCCGAAGGTGGTCTGCGTGAGGTCGTTCGTGCCGAACGAGAAGAAGTCGCAGTATGGCGCAAGTCTGTCACCGATGAGAGCAGCCCGGGGCAGCTCGATCATGATGCCGAACTTGAAGCTCGACTCGGGGAAGTTCATTTCCATGCGGACCTTTTCGGCGGTATCGAAGACAAGCTCTCGCATGATGGCGAGCTCCTCCTCTGAACTGATGAACGGGAGCATTATCTCTGGTAGAACGCTCACTCCCTCGCGAATGAGTTCGTACGCCGCCTCGAGGATAGCCTGTACCTGCATCGCGTAGATCTCAGGGAAGGTGATACCAAGACGGACTCCGCGATGTCCAAGCATCGGGTTGAACTGCTCGAGGGCATGTACTCGTTCGCGGACCCTGCGGTAGGGCAGGTTGAGACGTTTCGACAGGTCGACCAGTCCTTCCTCGTCATGGGGGAGGGGCAGGAACTCATGCAGAGGCGGGTCGAGAAGACGAACGGTTACAGGCAGACCCTCCATGACACGGAAGATGTCCAGGAAGTCGGTCTTCTGGAACGGCTTCAGCCCTCGGAGAGCCTCGTCACGTTCGTCAGTTTCCTGCGCAAGAATGGCCTTGCGGAACTGATCGATACGATCCTGCTGGAAGAACATGTGCTCGGTACGGCAGAGGCCGATTCCTTCAGCTCCGAATTGACGGGCAACCTTTGAGTCCGCAGCGGTATCCGCGTTGGTCATGACGCCCATTTCCTTCACGAGGTCGGACCAGAGCATGAGTTCCTGGAACTCGTTGCTGAGCTGCGGACGTATGGTCGGAAGCTGTCCGATGATAATCTCGCCCGTCGTTCCGTCTATGGTGATCCAGTCGCCCTTGGTGACGATTCGCTTGCCAACAACGAACTCGTCCTTGTCTTCATGGATGTCGATTGAAGAAGCGCCTACGACGCAGCACTTGCCCATGCCGCGTGCCACGACTGCTGCGTGCGACGTGATGCCGCCGCGGCTGGTCAGAATGCCTACCGCTGCATTGATGCCGCGGATATCGTCGGCCGAAGTCTCCTGCCGGACGAGGATGTACTCACCGCCGTCCTTTCCCTGCATCTCCACGAGCTCATCCGGATTGAATGCAACCCTGCCCGATGCCGCTCCGGGTGACGCGGGTAGGCCGTGCGCCACAACCTCGCGCTTGGCGCGGGGGTCGATGATGGGATGAAGGACCTGTTCGAGCTGCTGAGGGGTAATGCGAAGGAACGCATCCGTCGCACCCATGACGCGCTCGCGTGTGAGGTCTGTCGCTACCTTGATGGAGGCCTGGGCGGCGCGCTTGCCGGCACGTGTCTGCAGAATCCAGAGCTTACCGTTCTGGATCGTAAACTCGATGTCCTGGACGTCCTTGAAGTGCTTCTCCAGCCTGCGGGCCATTGTCTCGAGTTCTTCGTAGATACCCGGCAGCACGGTCTTCATCTCTTCAACCGGACGCGGCGTGGCCGTACCGGCCACGATGTCCTCGCCCTGGGCGTTTGGAAGGAACTCACCGGTCAGCATCTTGGTGCCGGTGGATGGATCCCGGGAGAAGGCAACTCCGGTACCGCTATCGTTGCCCATGTTGCCGAAGACCATTGTCTGGATGGTGACAGCGGTGCCAAGGTCGTGGCCAATCTCGTTCATCTCGCGGTATGCGATCGCCCGAGGGTTGTTCCAGGACTTGAATACGGCCTCGATGGCTGTCCACAGCTGCTCTTTGGGCTCGAGAGGGAACTCATTGCCGGTGAACTTCTTCACCTCTGCGCGCATCTTGTTGGTGAGGCCCGGAAGGTCCTCGGAGGGGAGATCGCTGTCCAGATTGACTTCGCGCTCGCGTTTGAGCTGGTTCTCAACTGTGTTGAGAACCGCGTCCGGTACTCCAAGTACCACACTGCTGTACATCTTGATAAGGCGGCGGAAGCTATCCCATGCGAATCGCGGGTTATTGGTCTTCTTGGCGAGCCCACGTACCGAGTCCTCGTTGAGTCCCAGGTCAAGGATGGTGTCCATCATGCCTGGCATGGAGATCCTGGCACCCGACCGGACGGAAACCAGTAGGGGTTCTTCCTTGTCGCCGAACTTGAAACCGGTCGTCTCTTCGAGCTTGGCCAGCGCCTCTTCGACCTGTTCCTTCAGTCCTTCAGGCCAACTGTTCTCGTTCTGCAGATAGTGGTTGCACGCGTCCGAGATGATGGTGAATCCTGGTGGAACGGGGACGCCAAAACGTGCCATCTCGGCGAGGTTTGCTCCCTTGCCACCGAGAAGGTCTTTCAGGTCGGCACGACCCTCGGCTGTTCCGTTTCCGAAAGAATAGACATACTTTGTGCTCATCAGCCCTCCTGGCGGGGCAATCCTGCCCCGATAATGAACTAGCGTTCTGCTACGTGGGGTTCAGAGAAATGCGAATCGGGTCCTCGTTCCGATCGCAATCACTGTGGCAAACAAAAGGCCCTGTCCCAAACAGGAACAGGGCCCTGAAGCCCAAACTAAAACGAACTACCGTTGCCCGAACTCATGACGGTGTTAGGACATACTACCCTTACTCGTGTACGAGTGTCAAGTCAGGTTCGTGACTCAGTCACCGCAACTCGACCCTCCCGAGCACCCGGACCTTGGCGTTGTCGGCGTTGTGCAGCCGCCCGTAGAGCACGCTCCTGATGAAGGAGTTGTCACACGCGTACTTGCCTTGGGCCCTATTGGCTGGAGCGGGTTTGCGTCCGGATCATCATCAGGGGGCTCGACAGGTGTCTCAGCTTCAACGACCTGAGGTGTTTCCGAATCGGTCGATATCGCAGCCTCTACGACCGTCGCGTCCGCGCTCGGCGACAGCGAGTCAACGTACAGGAGAACGGCACCAATGCCGATAATGGGCAGTACGATGGCCAGCGTTAATGCAACTGTTGCTGCTCTCGAATACATCTCCACACCTCTTGACGCAGACGCCACGACAGGAATGTCCTGCCGTGGCGAGCGAAGCCTTCTTCTAGTGTTAGTGTCAGAACTGGATTTGGCCGGTTCGCTGTTTAGCGACCACAGCCTTCGTAGGTACAACTCGGAGCAGACTGGGACGTGTCCGCTCGGTCACACACCGCTCCTCCTGTGCAGCCCCCGCCTGAGCAAGACTCACTGCTGCTGCGATCTACACCACCCGAGCAATCTCCTACGCCGTCGCAGTTACCACCGCCCGAGCATGTCACTGCACCATCGCAATCGCCGCCCCCCGAGCACGTCCCTGCGCCATCACAACCGCCACCGGCGTTCTTGCCTCGCCCACTACCATCGCAGAGGCCGCTACCCGAACAGTTTCCTCCACCGCTGCATTCCCCGCCGCAGTCCTCTCCAATCGTGGAACTACAGTCGCCACAGTCGCCGGAGCATGCTTTGGTCGCGGCTATCGGCGCAGCCGCAACCGCGCCTTCGGCGGATTCCTCGCCTGTCGAGGCCGAAGCATTCAGGTAATCAGGGTTCAGGTAGAGCAGGGCTCCACCTGACAGGAGCATTGCCGCCACAACCGCCACGGCCGGAACGAGCCAGGATGTTCGCCTGAGCATGGATTCCCTCCTTGTCCTCTTGTCTTGGCCCAAGGTAGGGGACTTGTGTGAAGGCAGTGTGAAGAGCACGGGCAGCCGGTGTGAATCGGCTCAGCGTTCCAGGGACTTGGGAGCTTGGGGCAAGCTACGGTTCACCCACAGGATTCGCAGGAGCCTCCGCCGACCGGGCAGACGGTGCCTCCCGGAATCACTCGCGTGCTGGCCTTGGGGCCAACAGGCTTCAGTGGATTGTCGTCCTCTTCAAGACCGTCGTTCTCCTGGAGTTCGACGTTCTGCCCGATTTCATCAGCGGTGGCTTCTGCCTCAGACGCGGGTGGCTCGGGAGTGTCGTCAGATGAGAAATGCCAGAGGAGTCCTGCGATTCCCAGTATGGGCAGGACTATGGCAAGGATGATGATGATTCTGAGAGTACGTGAGTAGAAGAAAGCCGTATCGTCCATAATTCTCCGTTGTTGCAGGGTGACTACTTGAAGAAACGCTGTGCAGCACGCGGGGTTTACGGTCTTCCCGCTAATTTGCTCCGAATATCGTAAGAAAACTATTGACAGATACTGCGAATCTCGTTATTGTATGGCCGTGTCTGACGAGAGGTTCGAAAGACAGATAGAGATTGTGAATGCGGCGCTACACCGCATCTTCTTCATGGCACGCCAGCCGGAAGGACTGTCGGAGAGTCTGCAACAAGTCAGTTTCCAGGACATGCACGTGATGACGTATGCCCACGAGCACCCTGACGCGATACTCAAGGACATCAAAGAGCAGATGCAGCTCCCACAGTCGACGTTGACGAGCATCGTGAACAAGCTTGAGAAGCTGGGGCTCCTTCGCAGGGTCATCAACCGGCGAGATCTCAGGTCCTACTCTCTGGAGTTGACCGAAGCCGGGCATAGTCTTCGTGAGGAACACCGACGTTCCGACCGGGCGCAGGTCGCCCACATGCTTGAAAGGCTGGACCCTGACGAAAGACAGCAGTTCACTGACCTGCTCTGGAGAGTGACAAGCCGCCGTGAGGGGCACTAGCCGGGGCGGGCCCCTTTTTTGGCCTTATACTACGAAACCCGCAAAATACTGAAAGCGAAATAAACCAGCGCCGTTCCAGGGCGCTTGGATACGAAGGAGGACACAGCAATGAGTAGAGCGCAAGTCGAGGCGCGTAGCGACCTCAGGATGGGAAGTGAGCCCATCAGGAAGCTCCTGGCGAGGATGGCGGCACCGATGATAGTTGCTATGGTTGTCAACGGGCTGTATTACCTCGTGGATGCGGCTTTTGTTGGCTGGGGTGTTGGCGCCGACGGCCTGGCTGGCCTGGCAATCGTTTTTCCCCCTCAGATGCTGCTCGTTTCACTTGGCACCTGGATAGCAACCGGTGCCTCTGCGGTTGTATCGCTTCAACTCGGTGGTGGCGACCGCGAAGGTGCTTCTAGTACGGTGCGCACCGCAGTGGTCCTCTGCCTCGTGCTGGGAGCGGTCGTTCCTGCCGTGATGCTTTCCATCCAGCATCCTCTGTTGAACGCACTCGGCGCGACCGAGGCAACCTACGGTCATGCCGCTGGCTACTACGCCTGGATCATGTCGGGTATGGTGTTCGTTCTGCTCAGCTTCGTTGGCATCAACACTTCTCGTGGAGAGGGCAATGCGAAATTGGCTGCGAACGCGATGATAATGGGTTCCGTCCTGAACGTGGTTCTGGACCCGCTATTCATCTTCGGCCTGGACATGGGCACCGCCGGTGCTGCCGTCGCGACGGTTGTAGCCAGGGCAATCACTTGTGCATATCTGCTGCGATTCTACGTTCGCGGCGACTCGGTTCTGGCCTTGCGTGGGGCGAGCTGGAAGCCGGTGCGGGCACTGCTCGTACGCAGTCTCTCTCTTGGAGCGGGACCCTTCCTGAACCAGATATGCATGGCTCTTCTCGCCGTTGTGATGGTCGTTTCGCTCTCACGCTACGGCAGTGTCTTGGACATCGCCGTGTATGGCGTTATCGGTCGTATCTACATCTTCGTTGCGCAGCCGCTTATGGGACTGGCGATGGGCCTCCAGCCGGTGGTGGGGTACAACTTCGCCGCTGGCAAGCCGGGCAGAGTGGTATCTGCAGTCAAAGTCTCAGTTGGATATGCCGTGGTACTGGGGCTGGCGATGTTTGTTCTTCTCGTGGGCTTCCCCGGTCTCGTCCTGAGTGGATTCACTGCCGACTTCTCAGTGATAGCCGCCGGCGTCTCTCCGCTTCGGGTGATGGCGCTGACGACACCGATTGTTGGAGTACAGCTTGTAGCATACTTCTACTTTCTGTCAGTGGGTCGCGGCATGCTCTCCTTGGTGATATCCATTTCGCGCTCTTTCCTCTTCCTCGTGCCGCTTGTAGTTCTGCTCCCGCTCTGGCTCGGGACAGCCGGTATCTGGCTGGCGTATCCCGTTGCGGACCTCCTGTCGGTGGGACTCTCGGGACTGGCGCTGCACAAAGCTGTGGGCGCCCTTGCTGAGGGGGGTGCGGCACGGCCTGAACAGGCCCTGTTCGCGGAATCATAGGTTCCAACCTTGAGTATCTACAGGTTGGAGTCACGGTCGTCGCACTGCGCCGGACATTCGGCGCAGTCCGGCGTACATGGTTCGACGTGGATTGTGACGGCGGCCTGGGGAAAGAGTGCTCTGATGTCGTCCTCCGTCTCCTCCGCGATTCGATGGCCCTCCTCGACGGTCTTGTCACGAGGCACCACGATATGAAACTGGACATACCTTTGTCTGCCGGCTTTCCGTGTGCGCAACGCATGGTAGTTGTTGA
>Ga0272441_10013363_pt1 | contig 11820 bp, 7 predicted proteins | sample SSMProp6N_FD_193582 | JGI IMG/M metagenome (GOLD analysis project Ga0272441, IMG submission 193582) | Marine sediment archaeal communities from Little Sippewissett salt marsh, Falmouth, MA, United States - SSM-Prop-6N | ecosystem: Environmental > Aquatic > Marine > Wetlands > Sediment ...
GGTGGAGTCGGACGTCGGCGCCTGGCTCGTCAACGGCATCCGCGAGACGACCATCTCGGTCTTCTACTGGAGCAGCAGGAACCGGGAGGTGGATTTCGTCCTGGCCAAGGGTCGGAAGGTCGTTCCCATCGAAGTCAAGAGTACGGGCAGGCCTGTCGGGCTTCCGGGCATCGAGGCCTTCTCCAGTGAGTTCGACGTCCACAAGAAACTCCTGGTCGGCGGCCAAGGGATTCCCGTCGGCGAGTTCCTGGACACGCCGCCGTCCGAGTGGTTCTAGCAGGTCGTTCGGCCGTCTCCCCCATCCCTGTTCCCCGGCAGCAGCGCCGCTGCCCCCGCCGGCCGAGGCTCCCCGGCCACCGTTTCCTTAACCTTTCGGAAGGAGATGCAACATGAACGCATTCTGCGACAATGCGCTGTGCGAGAACCCCGGTTTCAAGGAAGTACCCGTTTCCATCAGCCATGCAGGAGACCAGACGCGGACGCTCTGTGCTGCTTGCGAGGAGGCCTACACCTGGGGGGTACAGCACGGCACGTTCGTGGCCGGAGCAGATGACCGATTGCTGGACCTCGACGGCCGCGAACTGGCAACAGTGCTGGCGGCCCTGCGATACTACCAGAGCGAGAACCTCCAGGATGACGGCGCGGTGGCGGATCAGGCCGCGGGGGACATTGCCTCTGACGGTGACCGGCTTAAGCCGCTTACCCGTGAGGAAGTCGACGCCCTCTGCGAACGTCTGAACTCTCAGCCTGCGAGGCGCGCAACGCCACGGGGGCTGCAGGTTGTCGTCGCCGTGAGGAGCGGCGTCGCGGAGGTGCTCCAGAAGCCGAGAGGCGTAGCCGTGACGCTGTACGATTACGACGCCGAAGATAATGACAAAGGGCTTTCCCGCGACCCCACCGGCGAGGTTTGCCGGCTCTTTGAGTGGCGAGCAGACGAAGAGGTCGGCGGCCTGTAACTACTGCTCGTTGCCTCAGCAATCCCTTGCCCACGTCCCTGGACGCGCCCTCCTGCGGTACCCAATGAAACCCTTCTGACGGTCTCACCAATTCCTATCTGATCAAGTCGGTCTACCGTCGTCCCCCACGAACCTCATAAGGAAGGAGGGCACCATGCGCCTCACCGGTCACCGTGCGCGCGCCCCGCCTCTGTAAACGGGGCGGAAGGCAAACAGCGCCGTTTACTGAAGAACCCGTGAAATCCCGAACCCAAACCGAAAGGAACCACGTATGCAGATCCTCTTCATCGACAATGACGGCGGCGGCTTCGCCGACTACGTGCAGGTCGCCGAGGGCACGACCGTCGAGCAGTTCTTCGCCGGCCAGATGGCCGGCCGCAAGCCCGAGGACTACCTCATCCGCGTCAACCGCCAGCCGGTCTCCCGGGACCAGGTCCTCCAGGAAGGGGACCGCGTCACGGTAACGCCAACGAAGATCGAGGGTGCGGCGTAGGCCACGGCCGGCGACAGTGAGCGCAAGGGGCGCCTGCCATCTGTACAAGGCGGGCGTCCCTTCGCCATTTCAGGAAGGAGCGTCCCCGTGAAACGACCTTTGACAGGAAAGCAACTCGTGCGCGTGGCCGGCCGGCTTCACGAGCAACTGCAGTCCGGCACGGCCACGCGACTGCTGAATCTCGAAGCCCAACTGCACCAGGTGGCCAGCGGGGCCGACCAACTTCGAGAGACTCGCCGCAAACTCCACCTGTGCCAGCAACGCGGCTGGATGGGCCCTGTGCCCCGGCTACTGAGCGTGGTCGAACGGTCCAGCCGCGAACTCTCCTACGCACTTTCCGACTTAGAGCGGGCGGGCCAGTCCATTCGCCGGCAAGGGCCCTCGCTCCGGGAGGTCCACGCCGAGCTCCAGCAGGCCCAGAACGAGTTCGGCACCCTTCACTACGACCGGCGCCTTGGTGAACTCAGCGTCGTCACCGAGCCGGTCGAACTGGAAGGCGTCTACCTCGGCCCTTTCGAAATCCACCTGGAGATTGAGGGATTGACCGATCCCCGTCACACGCATTACCGCGTGGTTGCCCTGGACGCCCACCCGGCCGCCTGCAACGCCGCGGTCACCCACCCGCACGTCAGCGAGGAGAGGCTGTGTCCGGGCGATGCCGGCGCCGCCATTCGCAAGGCCCTGGATACCGGTCGCGTGTGTGACGTGTTCACCCTCGTCCGGTCGGTTCTCCTGACCTACAACCCCGAGTCGCCGTACGTCTCGCTGGACGACTGGTCCGGCACGACCTGTTACGAGTGCGGGTGCATGATGCCGCCCGACGAGGTCCGCTGGTGCGAGATCTGCGGGCACGACTACTGCGGCGAGTGTGCAGGATACTGCCATCGCTGCGACGAAACCACGTGCCTCGGCTGCCTTGGGACCTGCCCGGTCTGCGAGGAGCCGACTTGCACGTCCTGTATGACCGTCTGTCCGGACTGTGGCCGCGACCTGTGCAGCCTGTGTCTGGAAGAGACCCTATGTCCCTGCCACGAAGAGGAGGAAGAAGCCGATGACGACGACCGAGCCACAGACGAAGGAACCGAACACGCAGCAAGCGCAACCGAAGAACCGGCCGTCCAGCCTGCCGGAGAAGCCCAAGGCTGAGACCGGCAAAGACAAGACCAGAGTGAAACCCAAAACCCATGGGCTTCAGGAAGCACGCGACGAGGATCACGCCGGGCCGGCCCAGACCATCCTGCGGTTTTCGCCCACGGCCTGGGCCAAACTCCTGTTCTTCCGTGACCGCGGCCATACGGAGATCGGCGGCTTCGGCATCTCCGCCGAAGGCGACCCGCTCCACATCGAGGAGTTCGTTACCGTTCGCCAGGAGGCCACCTCCGCCAGCATCTCGTTCGACGACGAGGCCGTGGCCGACTTCTTCGACCGCCAAGTGGACCTTGGCCGGCGGCCCGAGCAGTTCGCCCGCGTGTGGGTCCATACGCACCCCGGCGGCAGCCCGACCCCGAGCAGCGTGGACGAGGAGACCTTTCACCGCGTCTTCGGCCGTTGCGACTGGGCCGTGATGTTCGTCTTGGCCCGGGGTGGCAAGACCTACGCCCGGCTCCGGTTCAACGTCGGCCCGGGGGGCCAAGTCATGGTTCCGGTCGAGGTCGACTACGCCGAGGCGTTCGACGGTGCCGACCACGAGGCCTGGGAGACCGAGTACAAGGCCACCATCCGAGTGGGTCGGTGGTCGTGGGATCTCGATCCGCCCCTGCCGAACCGGCACGGGGACGAGGTCTTCGGGGCCGAGCCCCAAGGGGCCGACGTGGCGCTTTGGGAGGCCGACGATTGGATGGCCGCCTTCGAGGAGTTGCCGCTGGAGGAGCGTCGTGCGGTGCTCGAGGAACTGGCCTCGCGCCCCGACCTCTGGCACGAGGCCGAGGAGGTGATGCCATGGTGACTCAGCCGACCCAGTCGAACGAACGATACAGCCGGCAGCAGGACGTGGTGCCGCCGGGCCGCCTGGCTGCGTGCCGGGCCACGATCGTGGGCGTCGGGGCGATCGGTCGGCAGGTGGCCCTGCAACTGGCGGCCATGGGCATCCCGTGGCTCCAACTGGTCGACTTCGACATCGTAGAAGAGAGCAACCTGGCCAGCCAAGGCTACCTGGACGACGAACTCGACCGGCCGAAGGTCGAGGCCACGGCCGACCTCTGTCAGCAGATCAACCACCGCCTGGAGGTCCACGAGGTGCAGGACCGCTTCCGCCGCAGCATGGAGGTCGGCAACGTCCTGTTCTGCTGCGTCGACCGGATCGATACCCGCCGCCTGGTCTGGGACGGGGTCGAGGACCGCGTCGACTTCTTCGCCGACGGCCGGATGACCGCCGAGGTCCTCCGCGTCCTGACGGCGTGCGACCCGTCGAGCCGGGACCATTATCCTACGACCCTGTTCTCACAGGACGAGGCCTACCAGGGCACATGCACGGCCAAGACCACCATCTACTGCGCCAACATCGCCGCCGGCCTCATGCTGACCCAGTTCGCCAAGTGGCTCCGCCGGCTGCCGGTCGACCCGGACGTGTGCCTAAACCTCCTGACGACCGAGCTCACGGCCGGATAGCCAGCCAAGCAACAGGGATGGGGGCCGGATTCTCCCTCATCCTCTAGGATGTCAACTTACAGGGACCAAGGGAGGAAGGCATGGAGAGTTCGCCGCAAAAACCTACAGACATGAGGCCCCGCAGGAGGGCCGAGGACCTGACGGCCCTCATGCGATCTGAAATCTGCCCAAGATTGACAGCCCCGCCAGGTCGTGATCCTCGCCGCTTTCCTGTTGGCTGCGCCGCGCCGCAATCCGTATGCTCTCGGCAGCACGTTCCAGGGAGGACACAGTACCCTTATACCGCGCCCCCCGACATTAGAGCGTTTACTCTGCTTGCGCCGCAGGGCAGGCAGGCCCACGGAAAGGAGGCCGACGTGTTCCAACTCCAACTCGACTTCTGCCTGCACTACATCCCACCGATGGATGAATCCGGTCCTGGCATCCTCCTGACTCGAACACTGGAACTCCCTTTCCCGCCATCCCCTGGCATAGCGCTCTGGGGAAAGGAACTCGATCAATGCGACGAACCTCTCGGCTTCGTGCTGAAGGACTTGATCTGGGACGTGGACCGTGAGACCTTCCTCGCGACGACATACCTCGTGAGCCACGACCTTCCCATTGCCACCATCCCCGACGACATTCGGGCCTGGATGGACCGCGGGTGGCGTCTCGGCAGCTACATGGACGCCTACGGAACGCCGGCGGAGGAAGAGGAAGAGCAGCACTCCGACCAGGAGGAGGATGACGAGTGGGAAGAGATGGAGCAGTGGCCTAGGAAGAGGCCACGGGCTCGCCCCCGGCACTTCAATAGGACGCTGATGGCACTCGTCCGTGCCATGGCCGAGTGTTACAACAACTTGCCCGAAGCCTACGCGATCCACAAGACCAAGCGTTTCTTCGCCGAAGACGAGATCGCGAACAGTAACTCCACCGCCGCCAAGCGCTACCGCGACGCACGCCAGGAATACCTCACTATGTCTCTGGACGAGCAGCTCAACTGGCGGGAGCAGGTCACCAGGCGGTGTCCCCGGCTGGATCGTATCATCGCGGCGATGTAGAGAGACTGGCAACTCGGAGCATATCGACTCCTCGCCCGGCTCTCCCACGCAAGAGGTTTTCTTTGCGTGACGCACGGTGGCGCGCATAATCAGTGTATACACGTGTCCCGATGCTCCTTTGTCGGAGGCGCACTTACACAAGCAGGCAGAATGCCAGGAGGAAGCCGATGGCGCGCGCTCAGCTCTCGGAGACCCACCTCAAACGCGAGCTCGAGGACTTCAGGGATCGCTTCCCTCGATTGACCGACGATGAGCTCTTCATGCTTTGGTTCCTTCGGGCGTTTGTGACAGAGAGCGAGAAGGAGGCCGCAGATGCCTTGACCGGTTGCTCGGGGGACAAGGGCTGTGATGCAGTCTTAATTGACGACAATGCGCAGACCGTCTTTATCGCCCAGGGCAAGTACCACGCGAAGATCTCGGAAGCGACGGAGAACCGGGCTGACGTAATAAGCTTCGCCGACCTTGCCGTGAGCCTCGCTTCGGGCAACGGCGGATTTGCCAGCCTGAAGGCGGGGCTGCCCGCTGACGTCTACGACAGGTTGAAGCGGGCGCGCAGTCGCATACGCCGTCGCAGCTATAGACTGCACCTTTACTACGTCACAACGGGGCGGTGTAGTGCGAAACTGAGCGAGGAAGCCGGGAGGACCGTCCGCCGCGCAGAGTGCGAGGCTGGGATCGATGTTCTGGGGGGACGGCAGGTGCTTCTGTTGCTCCACGATTACTTGGACGGTGTCGCTCCGCCGGTCCCGTCTCTTGACCTCGAGATCGAGTCCGGCCAAGGTATCGCGCTCGAAACGGTCCTCCACCGCTACGACCGCCGCAACGACATCGACTCTTGGGTATTTCCAATGACGGCTCAGGCGGTCGCTGACCTGTACGAACGGGCCGGACCCCGCCTTTTCGCGAGGAATGTCCGCGGCTTCCTCGGAAGCACGCAGATCAATCGGGGCATGGAAGTCACCCTCACCGAGGAGCCTGACCACTTCTGGTACTACAACAATGGCATCACCATTATCTGCGACAACGTCGAACGGACCACCTCCAAGGGGAGGTCCGTCATGCGTGTTGCCAACCCCCAGGTCATCAACGGCCAACAGACGACCCGCGCACTCCACAGGTACTCTGCTAAGGCGGATAAGGCAAGTGTCATCGTACGGGTGATCTGCGTCCCCCGCACACCCGACTCGGATTCGGATCGCTTCGAGACGCTCGTGTCGCAGATTGTGGCCGCCACGAACTGGCAAAACGCCATCCGCCCCTCCGACCTGATGTCCAACGATCGGCGCCAGATCGAGATCGAGCGTCAGCTCCGCAAGCGCGGTTACTGCTACGTTCGGAAGCGTCAGACGAAAGGAGAGGCCCGACGGAACGCCGGGGCGCGCTACTACTACTTCGTCAAGAAAGACGAACTCGCACAAGCGGTTGCCGGATGTGACCTGGACCCGTCCGTTGTCCGGCGAGGCAAGGAGCGGCTCTTTGAGGAGCAGTACTACGATACCATTTTCCCGAAGAGCGATCCCAACTACTACTTGCCGCGCTACTGGCTTTCAAGGACGGTAAGCTCCGTCGCGTGGGGCTATCCCCAGCGGGCCTACGCGAAGTGGCTCGTCCTGAACTTCATGTGGCAGCGCCTCTCGAAGCACGTGAGGTCGCGGGCTGGCGCGGAAGCCTTCCGGGAGGTTTGCGAGGAAGGAAGCCACCCGATGAAGCCGTTGCGTGGGGCAATCAACTCAGCGTTCAACGCTGTGCTCGCTTTCTACCGTGCCAACCGTGGCTCAGGTGCCACGGCGATCGACGTCTCAACATTCTTCCAGAGGACGAAGCTGGATCGCTCATTCCATAGCTTCTGGCGGGGAAGCCGGAACCGGTTCCGCAATAGCTTCGGCAGGAAGTGGCAACGCTTTGAGAAAGCCCTGAAGCAGGAAATCAACGCGTGACTTTGGGGGAGCTGGCTTGACCTCCTGAAGCAGTGTAGCGGGATTGTAGCAATTCTCGCCGCGAGCGCGAGCATGGGGCCATACGGTGTAAGACTCTGCTGCTGCAGGGTTTACCTTCGGTGTGCGTTCACGGCCGTTCGTTCCGGTCTCATGCGGTTGGCTTGGCGGCGGCTTTCCACCGGTTCAACCTGCGGGTGTAAGCCATTGCGGCTACTTGTCTTGTGAGGAGATGCACGGCGGTGGTCATGGAAGCAGGTCGTCGGGCCCCGAACCCGACGGCGTGGATCAAACCCAACACGCCTTTGCAGAGGCACCATCTCCTGTGGCCGCACCCTATGCTGGCCCCAATGAAGCCGTAGCCAAGCCGAGCACAGCGGTCGAGAAACCTGTTTGCACTTCCCCAATCCTGGGGTATGATTCCCCATGTATTGACCTGCTGGCAGGCCGTAAGGCCGAGCATGGTTTCCGGGCTTTCCAAGCAGTACGGCGAGAGACACAAGAACAAGGGGGGAAGTCGATGTTAGCCAGCCCCGATTCCGCCGGTCGACCACTTTTCCAGTCTCTTGAGCCCCGTCTACTCTTAAACGGTAGTCCCAGCATCACCGGGATAATCCCAGACCATCCGGACTTCCGCTATCTTGCGGGCGAGGGTCTTCCTGAAGTTCAGGAACGGTTTGTGGCCCAGGTCAGTGGGGATGCCACGTCAGTCGAGTTCAGCGTGGGCGGCATGTCTTTCCTGGACACCGACAACTCAGACGGCTGGGCCGCCACCTTCGACATGACCAGCGCCACCACGACCGATGCGCTGTCGGTCACGGCCATAGGGCCGGGAGGCTCAGATAGCGACATCCTGCCCGTCGACATCCTCCCCATGCCGGACTGGTTCTACTCCGACGAGCAGGGCATGGACGCGGCGTTCGGGGTGACGCACGACTGGTCCACCGGTTACGACTTCGATGTAACCCTCACCCACCTCGAAGTAGGCTTCAATACGCCTGCCGACTGGGTGTTCGGGATTCCCGGCACGGACATCGTCCTGTTCGACATGGCGAACAAGCATACGGGCTTTGCCGTCGAATCGAAGTTCGATCTCGCCTCCGATCCTTCGGGCTCCGTTTCGGCCAGTGGTTTCAAGATCGGCATAGAAGCCGAGGTCTTCGACGAAACGGTGGCCATGGACGACCCGTTCTTCGACTACTTCTTACACTATACTGAGCCGGTCACTTACGATCTTCCGTTTAACGTCGGACCCGTCTCAGGCAGCATCAGTTTTGGCGCCTCCATCTCGCCTGTCTTCAGCGATGACCTTACCCTTGCCAGCGTCAGCGGCACGGCCTGGTTCGACCCGAATTTGGAATTGACCATACCGCTGGTTCCCCCGGGTCTCGGCCGTATTCCGCTTCTCGCCATACCGGGGGCGGCCGATGTTGTCTTCGGCGCCGACCTCAAATTCGCATTCCAAACACTCGATCACCCCGACTATCCGAGCATCGAGCACATGCTGACATTCACTCCGACCGTCACCCCCGACGGCGCCTGGAGTCTTGACAGCATGGTCGTAGCACCGGCTCTAACCGGAGGCGTCGAAGGGTACGGGGAGATCGAAGTCCTCCTTGGCCTTGCTGAAGGCGGCCTGACCATCGGGGGCGAACTTCAACAGGGTCTGGTTTCCGAATACGATGGCGGTACGGGCACTTGGACCAACCATGCCCCCGGCAGCCTGACCATATCAAGCACAGCTTACTTCGACACGCTCTGGGGCCTCGGGGTCAGCGGCGAGATTGACGTGTTCGAGTGGACGGTTGCAACATGGGATTTCCTGAACGACTCGGGGCCGAGCCCCGTGGAGCAGGACCAGACCCACAACTACGAATCCGGCGTCCTGACCAATCCGTGGATTAGCCCCAGCCCAGGCCCGCACGACTCGTTAACGTTCATGGTGGACTACACCAACCCGGGGCTCTCTCCCCAACTGGCCAAGGTGACCGTCGACGATGCGACAGACTATGACATGACGTTGATCGACGGCTCAGGAACGTCTGACGACGGCGTCTACGCGGTCACGATCCTCGGCGTTTCTCACGAGCACCACGATTATGGCTTTGTCTTTGTTGACCCAAATGGGAACTACCACGTTCAGAGTTTCCAACATTTCCCGGACCGCCTTCGTGTCACTCAGATCCATCCTGTGGATGGGGGCCCCATAATAGCCCGCGATGCGGATGTCACGATTCGCTTTGATCGCGAGGTAGATCACACCACCTTTGACGCATCGACGGTTACCGTGATCGGGTCGGCGAGCGGTTTACACGACGGAACCTACACCTACAGCGGCGAAACATTGGTCATCGACCCGGACGCAGATTTCTCGCCTGGCGAGAACGTTACGGTGACTGTGACGCGTGATGTTCGCGCCGCCGATGGCACCCGGCTTGGGTCACCCTACGAATGCACCTTCACGGCCTTGGCTACAGCGCCGACACCAATCACTGTAGGCGGAACGCTGACGAGTTCCACGACATGGTCATCCGGCAACGTGTACCACGTCACCTCTGATCTGACGATTCCCATTGGAGTGACGCTGACGATAGAGCCAGGGACGGTGGTGAAGTTCGACCCGTCCACCTACCTAGACGTGAACGGGGTGCTGTTGGCGCAGGGGACGGCGTCGGAGCGGATCGTGTTCACGGCGGCGTGGGACGACGAGTACGGGGGGGACACCGGCAACGGCAGCACGCAGTGGCAGTCGATCAATCTGGACGGGGACGGCAGCGTACTGGATCACGTCCTGATCCGCTACGGTGGGCGTTCTTCTTCCGATGGCGGGGCGATGGACTACGCCCGGGTGATGCTGGACATCAACTCGAACTCGACGGTTCGGAACAGCATCATCGAGAACAACTACGGGAGTTACTACGGGGCGGTGCAGATCGGTTCGGTCGGCCAGTTCTACGATAACGTGGTGCGGAACGGCTACTACGGGGTGGAGGTGGTTGGGTCCAACCCGAACCTGGTCAACAACACGATCTCCGGCAATACGTATCCGGTGCTGCAAGGCGGTTGGGACGGCTATTGGGGTGGCAACACCGTTCTGGGCAACACCTGGCAGGCTATTGCTGTTGGCGGAACACTCAACCAGGACACAGTATGGGAAGACAACGGCTTGCCGTACATCGTCACCAGCGATGTCGTGTTGCCCAGCGGCAGGACGCTGACGATTGACAACAGCGTTATTGTCAAGTTCCAGAGCGGTCGGAGGCTGACCGTTCAAGGATCTCTTTTCACAAACAACACTAACCCACCTGTCGTCTTCACCTCGTACCGAGATGACTTATACGGCGGCGACACGAACGGCGACGGCAGTTCCTCCGGCTCACCGGGTGACTGGGCGGGCATCTACTTCCAAACGACGAGCAACATCTTGGACCATGCTCTCGTTCGCTACGCCGGGCTGAACATCTCCGGGCCGGCGATCACCATCCGCCAGGTGACGTTTGACTACACGCCGGACCCGGCCATTCGGATGACCAGCGGCGGGGCCGGAACGAATGTCAGCAACACGAACTTCTTGCACGCCAGCGGGTACGGCATCCGCAACGACACCACCAGTACTATCGATGCCCGCAACAACTACTGGGGCCATCCGACCGGCCCAGGAGGCGTTGGCCCCGGCAGCGGTGCAGGGGTGACGGATTACATCACCTATTCTCCCTGGTTGGCCTCTCAGGCCAGCATGGACGCAACGGGGCCCCTCATCACGAGTTCGCCAAACACGGCTGCTGTGATTCTGAACCCCTACCACTACGACGCCGATGGCCGGGCGACCGCAAGCGGTACGGGGACGCTCGTTTGGTTCAGGATTCTCGGACCGGATGACTTCATCATCGACGCAAACACGGGGGAGGTAACGTGGTCGCCCACGGCGCCTGGTGACTACATTGTGGGTATCGCCGTGACGGACGACGTCGGTTCCACGGACCAGATCTGGCAGGTTCGTGTGGAAATGAGCGGAGACACGTCTCCGCCTCAGATCGTCAACTTCGACCACGTCATTACGAACCAAGGCGGTGGACTCTGCCGTGCCGAACTTGTGGCCACGTTTAACGAGGGCGTTCAGATACGGCCAATCGACGTGGCCTTGCTTGATGCTGGGGGGCAAACCGTTCCTCTTGCCAACCTCAACTACGACGTGGGCACTTACCAACTGACCGTTGTCGCCGAGAACCTCCTGGCCGATGCGACTTACACCTTCCGCCTGATGGACACCATCACCGACGATGCCTTGAATCCCCTCGACGGCGAGTTCGACGGGTACACCTTCCCGACCGGCAACGGTTCCCCCGGCGGTCAGTTCGCGGCTTCCTTTATTGCAGAAGTCGACGCGATTCCGCCAAGCGTGGTTTCGGCCGAGATGAACGGTGGGCTAAACCAGCGGTCCATGATGCAGTCTATTGCATTTGAGTTCAGCGAGACGGTGACCGTTTCCGCTGGTGCCTTGGTTCTCCACAACGACACGACCGGCGAAGACTTTGATCTCGGCGGGGTTCCGTTTGATGAGGCAACGTGCACCTGGGACACGTCAAGCCTTGGGCTCACGGACGGCCACTATACGGGGATGGTGGCGGCCGCAGGCGTTGAAGATCTGGCCGGCAACCCCATGGCGGAGGACTACCAGTTCACCTTCCACGTCCTCCAAGGCGACCTTGACGGCACACGTGCTGTCGACCGAGACGACCTTGCCATGTTCCTCGGCGCCTTTGACACGCCAGAACCAGGCGCAGCAGACC
>Ga0272441_10013364_pt1 | contig 11819 bp, 7 predicted proteins | sample SSMProp6N_FD_193582 | JGI IMG/M metagenome (GOLD analysis project Ga0272441, IMG submission 193582) | Marine sediment archaeal communities from Little Sippewissett salt marsh, Falmouth, MA, United States - SSM-Prop-6N | ecosystem: Environmental > Aquatic > Marine > Wetlands > Sediment ...
GTGTTCCTCTGGCGCTGGCCGGTGGGTACCTCGCCGCAGTGGTGCGCGTTCCCCAGCGGCGCCGGCGTCACAGTCGCACACTACTCGCGCGGATATCCGTTGCGCGAGACCGACGCGGGGGCCGCATATCTGTTCGGCGCGGGCGTCTGCCAGAAGGCGCCGCCGGGCAAGGTGGCCTGGAACGCGCCCTGGTTGGTTACCTTCAGCCTGGGCGGGGCGGGCGTGCCGGTGCTGTGGGTCTTTCACGGCAGCCGGCCGCGCCGCATCGAGGTGACCAGCTACGAGTACCTGGACGTCCGCTTCTCCAGGCCCTTCCGCCGGATCAGTGCGATGCCGCTGTACGGGGCGGCCGAAGTGGATCGGGCCGCGCTGCGCGGGCTCTGCGGGGGCAGGGGGCTCAAGGCGCTGCGCACCTGGGGCGACCACTGGGCCCGCGTTCTGCCGAAGCTTCCAGACGATGTTGACGAGACCTTCCGCATCGACGAAGCGGCGGGGACGGTCGAGGTCCGCAGCACCGGCCGGCGGCTGGACGGCCGGCGGCCCTCCGTCTCTCCCGTGCCGCCGTTCCTGGCGGCGGCGGCCACCACGCGCTATCCCGTCGCCATCCGAAACGCCCGTGTTGCGCCGCGTGGAATGCCGGAGCTTTACAGCCATTACGGCCCGTACCGTGTCGTCAAGGGCGGGGTGCTCCGGTATACGATGCCGCTCTGCCCGTACCTCGACACCATTCTGTCGCCGGTCCGCGTGTTGAACGACCGCGGCGCTGCGGCGCTCACCCGCAAGTTGCGAAGTTACTTCGACGATCCGCGCCACACCTACGGCGGCGACGGCACGTATGATCCGGACACGCTGCTGGACATCCTGCACAACCTGCGGGTGCTGGCCTGGGCGGCGTGGTCCCTGCCCGACGACCAACGGCCCGCGGCGCAGGCCGCCATCGTCCGTGACTTCGACGCGCTGTTCAGACCGGGCTCTTATCGGCGGTACCGGGAGCCGACCACCGGCCGGACCGTCGCCCGCGATCCCAAGATCTTCGACTGGTGCGGCGACGTGACGTACGACATAGACTGGTACAGCGGGATGAACCTGGCGGGGTTGTGGGCCGGCGTGTACTTCGGCGCGATCTCGGCGGAGACGGTGCGGCGGCGGTGGAAGCTGGTGTGCGACATTGCGGCGTATTTCGAGGTGTTCCAGGACTGGGCCACCCTGGCACCCTGGACGGACATGCGGGGCGAACTGCTGAACATCGACTGCGCCCGGCACGGGGCGCAGGGGATGATCGGATTCGCCCGGCTGGCGGACCGGTTCGGCGACCGGAAGAAGCGCGACCTGGCCCGCTGCATCGCCTCTCGGTACATGGTCTTTTGGGCCGCCGAACACGCCCTGCCGCAGCTATACGGGAAGGGCGGTGTGCGCACGCGCGGGTGGGGCGGTGCGGGCGGCCAGCTCGAGCTGGGATTCGGCGGGCTGCGTGAACGCAACGACGCACCAAGCGTCGTCCGCTCGGGCGCCCGGAACCCCTACACGCTCAGCCCGCTGAACCCCGAGCACCTGCTCTTCCTGCGCGACTACGGCCCGGTCGAACGCCTCGAACGTTACGAGGCGGACGTCCTGGACGGCGAGGTGCCGGGCTGGGACGCGCGTCCCGCCGAGGTGTACTTCAAGACGCGGGGGCCGGACAGCATCGAGCGGAACACGGGAGCCTATCACTTTTACATGGTGGATCCGCACCTGTTCCTTCGCATGCTGGCGCTCGACTGGCCGAGCCGCAGGGCGCTCGGAAAGGTCAAGGAACTATCGGGCCAGGTGATGGCCGCGGTGCTGGTCGCCGACGCGCCGAAGGTGTTGTGCCCCGAGGCGTTGACGTTCGCCGGGACCACCTGGGACGCCCGGCAGCGCGTGCTGAGCATCCACGCCCGCGCCGCTTCCGCCGTTCGCGCCACTTGGCAGGTGCTATGGCCGGACAAGCCCGGAAAGGTGGTGGGGCCGCGCGGCGCGACGCACCGGTTCCGCGCCGGCCGGCTCACGCTTGTCGCCCCCTGCGAGGGGGATGTCGAATGGCGGATTCAGTACTGAGGGAGTTGCCAGGGACGCAAGAGAACCCGTGGCGCTGTCGCAGAGCGACGGGGGAACGCCGCGCGTCGCGTCACGGCGGTGTGGATCGAGCAAGCGCGCCCACGAACAGAGGAGCCGCCGTAATCGCCAGGAGCGTGCCGAGCGCCGGCAGCCCGGCCAGGCCGAAGCGGTCACGGCGCGTCCTGCTCCGTCTGGACCATCTTCAGGGCCTCAGCCGCGGCGCGGCGGACCTCTCCCTCCTTGTCGTTTTGCGCCAGCTTCTTCAACGCCGGCACGGTCGCCTTCGCCGCGGGGCCCATCTTGCCCAGTGACGCGGCGGCTGCGCCCCGCACCGGCCACTGCTCGTCTTCGAGCCTGCGGGCAAGGGCGGGCACGGCCTCCCTCGCCGCCGAGCCAATCGCCGCCAGCGCGTGGGCCGCGGCGGCCCGCACCGGCCACTCCTCGTCCTCGAGGGCACGAGTAAGGGCAGACACGGCATCTTTCGCCGCCGGGCCGATCTCACCCAGCGCGATGGTGGCGGTTTCACGGACTCCCCAGTCCGCGTCGCTTAGTGCATGAACAAGCGCGGGCACGGCGTCCGTCGTCGTCGGCCTGATCTGGCTCAACCTCAGAGCGGCGCGGCGGCGAACGCTCGGCTGCTCGTCCTTCAGCGCTTCAATCAGCCCCGGCACGGCCCGCCGGCCCAACTTCCACAGTGTGAACTGGGCCACGGTCTGCAGGTTGGGATCCTCGTCTTCCACGGCGCGGAGAAGCGGGGACACGGCGGGGCTGTCCAGCCCGACGAGGAGGTCCCGGGCCTCGTCGACGTTAAGCTGGCCGATCAAGTCCCGACCCCGCAGCCAGCGTTCCAGGGCCGTGATGTTTCCTGGCTGACGCACGCGCCGCAGCGTCCACCAAGTCTGGAACCATGCCGAGCGGACCAACAGGAACCCCGCCAGCAGCAGCGCGGCCATCACCGCTCCGCTTACGATCCCCCATTTTCCGCGGCGGTTAGCTCTTTCTTCTGCTTCGGCCGGCGTTGTTCGATCATCGGCGCTCATTTACGGGTAGCCTCCGCTCCTACTGATTATACGCGGGCGGGCCGGTTCTTTTCATTGATTTCCGGTAAGGGTAGGTGCCGGACGGGAGAGGGTGTTTGACGGGGCGGGGGCGGAAAAAGAATCCGTGCATCTCGGCCGGAATCGGCTAGCATAGTGACAGAGCCCGGTCGAAGGACGATATCTCACGCTTCGCTGATGAAAGGGTACCATGATGAGAGGCAGCGCTGAAGGTCTGCATCGAACGCGCCGTGGCCCGGCCGGTTTGTTTGCGTGGCTTCTGCCGGCGCTGGTGCTGGCCGGCACGGCCGTTGCCGCGCCGCCGAGCGAGGTCAAGGCGTTCTTCCGTGAGGGGCAGACGTTTCTGACCTGGAAGGAGGACGGCTCGGTCGCGGGCGAGACGTATCGCGTCTATCGCGCCGACCAACCGATCACCGCGGCGACGCTGGCCGGGGCGAAGATGATCGCGGAGGTCAAGGAGGGCTCGTCGCGGTTCGAGGAGATGTGGACGCGCGGCCGCAAAGGGCTGCTGGTCGGCCGCAACAAGAAGAGCCCGCCCTGGGTCGTCCCGCGCCTGTGCATCGAGCCGGTCGGCGAGGACAACCAGCCGAAGATGCTGGGCGAGGACGCCGGGCTGCTGGTGTGGACCGTGAAGGAGAAGGATCAGAAATCGTACTACGCGGTGACCACCGTCAAGAACGGTGCGGAGGACAAGACTGTCGGCAAGGGCAACAGTTGTGGGCCGGTCGCGGAGACGAAGGGGCCCATCGGCGCGGTTCGGTATTACGTGGAGATCGGCGTCTCCCGCCGCGCCCGCGACGCGCAGAAACGCATCGACAAGGCGAAGGCCGATGGCAAGCAGCCCAATCCCAATGACGTCAAGCGCGCCGGGGAACGACAGTACCGTGACTGGTACGTGATGTGGATGGACTATGAGCTGTGGAACGTGGACTACATCGGCTATGCGTTCCCCATCGCGCTGACGCGGGGCCGGTTCAAGGAGGGCGGCCCGATGCCGTCGATGCACCTGGACGGTATCGGCTCGATGAATGCCTTCGCCGCGTGGTACTCGAACTACGGGCAGGAGGACTTCTCGCGGAACGCGCTCCCGACCTGGTACTTTGGCTACGGGGTCCAGGTGAAGAACCGCGCCAGCGTGATGGATGTCAAGCAGGCCATCGGCAACTACGTGCAGTACCGCATCATCCAGACGGCCCTCTGGGCGCGGCGGATGTACAAGATCACCGACCCGCGGTTCTACGTGATGGGCAACTCGATGGGTGCCAGCGGGAACATCGGCCTGGCACTCGCGTTCCCGAAGTTCGTTACCGCCATCTACTCGAACGAGGGCATGACCGACTACGCCAACACGTTCCAGGTGCGCCACGGTCGGAACCTCCGCCTGTGGGCGTCGTCGATCTGCGGCAACTACGGCAAGGTCGAGTTGAAGAACCCGGTCAAGCTCCTGCCGTTCGGCGATCCGCAGCTCGACTGGTATCTCAAGCACGACGGGATGAACGTCTACGACTTCCGCAACGCGGCGAAGTTCCTGGCGCTGAACGTCGACACCGACTTCCCGTTTCTGGTGATCGGTCATTGCCACCAGGACGGGAGCATCCCGGCGGCGAACCAGGCCTATCCGTTCGAGAAGTATATCAAGGACTCTCGGCACACGTTCAGTTACTCGGTGCACAATGGCGGGCACGGCTGGGGCAACATCCTGACCGGCACGCCGATGACGGCGCACGTGCGGTGGGACGAGAGCCGGCCGGGCTTCTCGGGCGTCCCGCCGGTGAAGGGCTGGCGCTATGGCAAGCTTCGGCCGAACTCTCGGACCTACTGTCTGAAGGCGGCCTGGGGGGGGAAGACGCGGCCTGTCCTGAAGAAGTACGTTGCCGCCGAGACCGAGACGTCGTGGTCGATGCCGCTCAGGCACGCGGCCAAGGAGGGCGAGGAGCAGGATTACTTCGTGGACATCACGCCGCGCAACCTTCAGACGCTGAAGGTGGCGGAGGGCGACGTGTTCACGTTCGCGATTGCCAGGCTGGACGGAAAGCCGAAGGCGATCGCCGACTTCGCCAGGTACGCGAACGGCGATGCGGCGAAGGGGGCGTTCAAGGCGTCGGGCGAGATCACCGCCGACAAGCACAACCTGCTGCTGATTCCCAACGTGCCGATCGACAGGGCGGGCTGCATCGTCGAGGTGAAGCTCAAGCAGCGCGGCGCAAAGTTCGGGGAACTGTACGGGGGGAGGTAGGAGCACAGACATGAGAGCGAGAGCGGTAACGATCCTCGCGGCGCTGGTGGTCAATGCGGCGCTGGCCGGCGCCGAAGTGACGACGTTCCAGAACGGCCTGTCGCCGACGAAGGAGTACACAGGCTGCGTGGACACGTGCCTCGAGGGCTACCGCAAGACGCAGCCAAGAAACCACGACCTCATCTTCTGGACGCCGGGCAGGCGCTACGGCCTGCTCAAGTTCGACCTGGCCGGGATCGGTAAGGGCCGCGTGGTGCACCGCGCGATCCTGCGGCTGTTCCTCGCCGAGATTCCCCGCGCCGGGACGCCCGTCCCCGTCTACACCATGGCCCGTGAGTGGGACGAGACCGCCACGTGGATGGCGTGGAAGCACATCCCCAACGTGAAGACGGACAAGAACCGGTGGGCCAAGGCCGGTGGGGACATCGAGCGCACCACGGACTGGGGGTTGAAGGACAAGGGCGGCAAACCGCAGCCCGGGCTTGTCGCGCGGTCGGTCGTCAAGAGCGGGCCGATGGGACACTACATCGAGTTCGATGTCAGCAAGCTGGTGGCCGAGTGGGTCGCGGGGACGCGGCCGAACTGCGGGTTCTTTATCAGCAAGGAGCGCTACTCGGGAGCGAAGTTCTGCACGTCGGAGTGGCCGATGGCCGCGTTCCGTCCGACGCTGGTGGTCGAGCACGGCGCGGCCGGCGAAAAACCTGACCCGAAGGCGCGGCTGACCCTGCCCGACGCGCCCGGCCCCAAGGCGAAGCTCTCGCCTCTGGCGAAGCAGCGGTCGGTCCAGCACAGTGCGTCAAGGACTGTCCGCTTCGGCAAGAACTCGAACTGCGGCTACCGCAAAGGCCACATGGCCGGCTATGCGAAGGAGGACCCGCGCTTCCCGGGCAACTGGGGATGGACCCCCTGGATGCGGATCGGCGGGACCGCGGGCGACTTCAATCACGGGCTCTTCCGCTTCGATCTGTCGGCGATCCCGAAAAACGCTCTGGTTGCCAAGGCCACGTTTAAGGTCTTCGCCGAGGTCGGCAACCAGCGCCTGCCCGATCAGAAGACCGCGTTCGGACAGGTCCCCCAGGAGACGGACAAGGAGCGGCAGCAGCGGCTCCGCAGCTCGATGAGCGCGGCTCGCGAACTCGCCAAGTACAGCTTCGGTCTCTATCCGGTTGCGGACACCCCCGAGCCCGGCCGCGTTGGGTGGAAGTGGAAGGCGTCGGCCCCGGTGGCCATCGCCCACCTCGGCAAGCAGTGGGCGGGCGAGCTGAAGAAGAAGGACGCGTTCCCCGAGACCTGGATCACGTGGGACGTGACCGGCATCGTCCAGAAGTGGGTCAGCGGGAAGCTCCCCAACCACGGCCTGGTCCTCGACCACCGCCTGATGGGCGGGCACATGGTCGTCTACTCCGACGACTGGATCGACGCCGACCGCCGGCCCTACCTGGAGGTCGAACTTGTCAGCGGCAAGCTCCCCAAGCCCGACGGCCCGTTCACGCCCGAGCCGCTCGCGCTCTCCGGCGACTATTGGGTCGAGCCGATGAAGAACGTCCACGCCCGCTGGAAAGGGACCAAGGGGACGTTCACCCAGTACGGCGACAGCATCACGGTCACCATGGCATTTTGGACGCCGCTTCTGTATGGCGCGTACACCGGCGGCCCGGCAGAGATGCAGACAGCCCTCGCCACGGCGAAGAAGTACGTCCACAAGCCCTGCTGGCGGAACTGGAAGAGCGGCAAGTACGGCTGCGCCGGCAGCACTACCATCACCTGGGCGTTCGCCAACATCGACGACTGGCAGAAGCGGATGAAGCCCGAGGCGGCGGTCGTGCTGTGGGGCACCAACGACGCCGCCTTCGGTCCGCACGGAATCCACCATCTCGAGAAGTACGCGGCCGTCATCAACCGCATGCTTCAGGACGGCACGGTGCCGATCATCACCACGCTGCCGCCGTTCAGCCGCCAGCGCGGCAGTATCCGGATGTTCCTGACGGTGCACAACCTGCGGCTCTGCCATCTGGCCGTGGCCCGCGCCCACAAGCTCCCGCTGATCGACCTCTACAAGGAGATGGTGACGCGGCGGCCCGAGGACTGGGACGGCAAGCTCAAGAAGTACGACGAGGGCGGGTGGAAGGGCTACAACGTGCCGACGATGATCGCCCGCGACGGCATCCACCCGTCGTTCCCGAAGAAGTGGCAGCGCGACTGGAGCGACGAAGGGCTGCGGTCGTGCGGGCTCGGCCTGCGGAATTATCTGACGCTGAAGATGTGGTATGACATCTACAAGAAGGTGCTAAACGCCGCGCGATGAAATCGCCCATCACGAACGCCTGGGAATCCGGGGCAGATCGGCCGAAACTCGACGTAGAGCGGGCCTTCCTCTACCTGCCTGAGGTCCAGTGGACCTATGCACATCACCCGTTTCTTGCGTTCTTCGATGGTCGTTACCACGCGATGTGGTCCAATGGCCGCGAGGATGAAGACGCCCCCGGCCAGCGGATCCTGACTTCGAGCTCGGCCGATTTCCGCTCGTGGACCGAGCCGGGGCCGCTGGTCGACGTGGTCTCCGGCGAGCACGGCGAACTGGTTTTGACCGCAGGCGGCTTCCATCAGCACGCCGGTATGCTGACCGGCTACGTGGGTCGATACGAGTACCTGCCAGAGGTCCTTGAGGACGGCCGCCGGCCGGTGCGAGCGGTGGGGCACACCGGCACCGGCTTGTGGGCGCTGACTACCCAGGACGGCGCGACCTGGGCCGAGCCGGTCGACCTGGGCCTGCCGGTCGTCCCCAACTACGGGCCGGAGCCCACGGCCTCGGGGCGGCTCATCATCAGCGGCAACATCGCGTATCCCCACACCGACGACCCCGACGGGCTCTCGGGTTGGACGATGGCCGGCATCTATCCCGCCGACATGGCGGGCGAGCTGTTCGACGACCCGCAGGGCTTCCACGTCGTCCGCGACCGGCTGGGCCTGCCCGTCGGCCTGTGCGAGGGGTCGTTCTACCAGACCGACGACGGCGTCCTCCACATGCTGCTGCGAAGCGGGACCGAGCGCCTGTGGGTCACCGAGAGCAGTGACAACGGTGCCACCTGGTCCGCCCCGGCGGAGACGGAGTTCAGCAACAACGTGAGCAAGTTCCATTGCGGCCGTCTTCCGGACGGTCGTTTCTACTGTGTGGGCAACCCCGACCCCGAGCCTCGCGGCGTCCGGAACCCGCTGGTTATTTCGCTCTCCGAGGACGGCGTCCGCTTCGACCGGCATTACGTTCTGGCGGACGAGCACTACGACCGGAAGCGGCCTGGGATGCACAAGGGCGGCGACTACGGCTACCCGCACACACTGATCCACGACGGTCGGCTGGCCGTGATCGTGTCGCGCCAGAAAGAGGCGGTCGAAGTGTTGCGCGTCGGGCTCGACGCCTTGAAATGAGGGTCACGAACCGATGAGCGAGAGGAGACGGGACGAAGCGATGCGGTGTCTACTGGTCGGCCTCGGGGGCATGGGGCAGGGGTTGATCCGCTTTCTCCAGCAGAAGCCGTGGTTCGAGCCGGTCGGGGTGGTGGACGTGCGCCAAGAGGCACTGGACGCGGCCCAGACCGCGCTGCACCTGCCGGACGACGCGCTGTTCCAAGACCTGCCGCGGGCTCTGAGCGCCACGGCGCCCGATGCCGCGATCATCAACACCCCCTCGGGGCTGCATTGCGAGCAGTCGCGTGCGGCGCTGGAGGCGGGCGCCCAGGTGCTGGTGGCGAAGCCCGTCACGCGCGAGTTCGGCCGGGCCGTCGAACTGGTGCGGCTGGCAGAGGCCCGTGGGCTGACCCTGAGCGTGGGGCAGCAAATCCGGTACAACCGGCATTATATCGCGGCCGCCCGTTTCGTCCGGTCCGGAGCGCTGGGTGAGCCTGGCGCCGCGTGGCTGCTGAACAGCAAGCCGCGGCCCGACGTTCGCAACCTGGTGGGCGAGACTCAGCCGGCCCTGCTGGAGACCACCATTCATCACCTGGATTCGCTGCTTGCCGTGTTCCCGGGCCGCGTGCCCGAGTGGGTGATGTGCGACGGCTTCCGGCCGGAATGGTCGCCGTACGAGGGGCCGTGCATGGTGAACCTGCTGGTCCGGTTCAGCGGCGGCCTGCACGTGGTCGTGCACAGTGGGTTCTCGGCGCAGGCTCCGATGTACGAGTTCCGGATCGAGGGAACGAAGGGCACCCTGCGCTGTCGCGGCCTGCACATGTCGAACGACCTGATGAGCTATGAATTCGCCGCGGCGCTGGGCCAATTCGAAGCGGTCGCCGTTAACAAGGACGTGCCGCTTGTCAATCCTTGGGTGCGGTTCCTCGACGCCTGGCACGACTACGCAGGTGGCGGGGAACGGCCGGTGGGGGGCGAGGCTGTCGAAGAGCCGCCGTTCAGCGGCCGCAACAACCTGCCGGTGATGGCCATGGTGTGCGCCGCGATCGAGTCCATTGAGACAGGCGGCCCGATCGAGCTGGTGGACAACCCGCGCTACCGTGCAGCGTTCGGCGCTGGGTTTGCAGAATGACCGAGCCACGCCGGCCGGGGCAGGGACTGGGGCGGGAATGGGTGCTTATCGTACTTCATGAATCCATTAAATACGCTAAGTCGCGGGCGAGGGGGGCGGCCGAGAACAGAACGGAGGAGGGGCGATGAGCGACGGGCGGTATGACGTGAAGGTGAACGAGCGGACCCACATGGTCGTCGACCGTTCCACCGGCCGGTACCTCGGCGCCGCCGGGGCCAATTTCTACGATGCCTGGGTCTTCCCGCTCTACACGCCGTCCGTGCGGACCGTCGTCCGCGAGTTCCCGTTCGACCACCCGTTCCACAACGGCTTCTTCGTGGGGCAGCACCCGGTCCAGGTGGGCGAGCGGGTCGGGAACTTCTGGGCGCATCCGCCGACGCGCGGATGGGACGACCACATCTTTGTCAACGTCGGCCGGGTCGACGCTCCGAAGGAGCCGGAGGTCGATGTCGGCGACGACGGCGTGCGTTTCACGTTCCGTAACGTGTGGCGTGACGAGCACGATGGGCCGCTTATCGACGAGGTGCGTACGGTGACGTTCCGTTCGGCGGAGGGCGCGACGGTCTGTGATATGACGAGCGAGAAGGTCGCGGCTTACGGTGCAGTGGAGTATCCGCAGACGAAATTCGGCAGCATCGGGGTGCGGGTCGAGCCGCGTTTGCTGCCACCGCTGGGGGGGACGGTGATCGCGGACGCCGGGCGCCGCGGCAACGCCGAGATCACGCATGAGGGGGAGTCGGACTTCGTCGCGTACGAGACCGCGGGACCTGTGGTCCCGACGCAGTTTGCCAAGGAGGGCAAACCGCAACCCGTTCCGAAGGAACGGGCCTTCGGCGTCCTGCTGCACATTCTGGACGAGGGCGTTCGTGGACCGTGGTTCATCCGCGACTACGGGATGGCGATGTACAATCCGACGTGGACGGGGTCCATCTCCACAGCGGCGGGCGGGTCGTGGACGGTCGGGCTTCGGGTGGTGGCGTATGACGGGGAGCTGACCGAGGAGCGGGCGCGAGAATGGCTGACGTGAACGAGCGGGAACGGATCGGCCTGATCGGGGTGGGGCTGGTGGGGACGGCGCTGGCGGAGAACCTGCTGGCGGCCGGGTTCCAGGTGGTGGGGTACGACATTGTGCCGGAGCAGTGCCGGCGCCTCGAGGAACTGGGTGGCGAGGCGGCGTCGGGTCCGGCCGACGTGGCGCGGCGGTGTCGCCGGGTGGTCCTTTCACTGATGACCACCGAGATCGTGTGCGAGGTCGTCGAAGGTTCCGGCGGGCTGCTGGACGCGGGCTCGCCGCCCACGCACGTCATCGACACCACCACCGGTGACCCGGACGCGACGATGGCGCTTGCGGAGCGGCTGGCCGCACGCAACGTCGCATATCTCGATGCGACCCTCTCCGGTTCGAGCCGGATGATCCGCGAGCGGCGGGGCGTGTTCATGGTCGGCGGCGAGCCAGCCGCGTTCGATGCGTGCCGGGATCTGCTGGACGCCACAGCGGAGAAGGTCTTTTACCTCGGCCCGGCTGGCAGCGGCGCGAAGGGCAAGCTGGCGAGCAACCTGATCCTGGGGCTGAACCGCGCCGCGCTGGCGGAGGGCCTGGTCTTCGCCGAGGCGCTGGGCCTCGACCTGCCCGCCTTCCTCGAACTGCTCAAGCAGTCGCCGGCCCGCTCCGCACAGATGGACGCCAAGGGCGACAAGATGCTCAGCGACGAGTTCACGCCGCAGTCGCGGATCGCCCAGCACCACAAGGACGTGTCGCTCATGCTCGAGCAGGCGGTGAAGCGCGGGCAGGAGTTGCCGCTCTCACAGACGCACCTGGAACTGCTGGCGTGCGCCATCGCCGCGGGGGACGGGGAGCTGGACACTGCGGCGGTCATCCGGGAGATCAGGCGAAGGGGAGGGCGCCCGTGAG
>Ga0272441_10013365_pt1 | contig 11819 bp, 12 predicted proteins | sample SSMProp6N_FD_193582 | JGI IMG/M metagenome (GOLD analysis project Ga0272441, IMG submission 193582) | Marine sediment archaeal communities from Little Sippewissett salt marsh, Falmouth, MA, United States - SSM-Prop-6N | ecosystem: Environmental > Aquatic > Marine > Wetlands > Sediment ...
TGAACTCTCCTTGAAAAGCATCAACTCTAGCTGCAATAGTTAATCTTCCAGCTATTGCACGAGAAATATTTCCTCTCTGCCACCATGGACAGCTATGGAGCTCTGGCATTTGATAGATGATACCATGTTTAGGTGGTTTTGCACCAGTTTTTAAAGCACGGAAAAGTGCTTTTTCTGCACCAAGTAATTGGATAGTACTTGCAGGTTTCATAGCTATTTCTCTCAAACCTCCTGCTAAAGCAATTAATCTAGCTGCTATAGCTGATCCCACAACAGCTTTCATATTTGGAGCTATTCTTCCCATCTCCCTTTCAATCCAAGCATCTAAGCGATCTCGTTCTTCATAGAGGTCGAGAGTTCTTTGAGCCATTTGCTGTAGTGGAAGAAGGTCATTTTCATCAAAATGAGCACCCATCGATTTATTTGCAATATCGACAATTTTCTTGCTCTTTTCATTAGAAAATCCATATCTCTTCAAAAGATCTTCAGTGAACTTGTCTCTTACACCAATTTCTGTAATAATTTTACACAAAGTAACATGATTCGGGATTTCTTTATCTGTTTCTGGAAAGTGGATTCCATACCATTCTCGAATTCTTGAAGAAAACAGATTTGTTGTTTTATCAATATCGTCCATTGACAGAATCGCATGAACAACATTCTTGTCAATCCTCTGAGAACTGTGAGCTATACTCTTCTTGGAGAGTGCAATACTTACATCTCGAGTAATTTGTGAGAGTTCTTCTTCAGTGTTAATGAACCCTTTTTCGATAAGAATCTTGGGGATTTGCGCAACCAATTCTTGATAATACTCTGCTTTTACAAGTAATTCACTTCTTTTACCAAATACTTTAACATAGTTCAGAACATCGGAAGTGTTAGTTTCAATAAGTTCATCTTCTATTTTAGACAGAATCTCTTTAAGCTCCTCCGATAAAGTATATCTTGATAAATTGTGAATTTTATCTGCTATTTCTTCTGCATTCTTAGCGTAAATCTGATGATCTACTAATTTATTAGTTTCATCAAACACGAAGAAACCGCTTATATTTGCAATAATTCTAGTTGTCATAGCACTTACAAGAAAATTAAGAAAAATTGGAGATAAAAAAGATTTTGATGATTAATTAAACGTGAATTAACCTCTTATGCAGAAGCAGGTGTTCTCGATTTAGATTTTTCTATCAAATCTTTTAGTCCCAAATCCATCTCTGGGTTAATGCCTATCAATGATGATCTCATATCTTCGAAATTAGCTCTATTTACTAATACGGTTCTATCTAATAATTGTCTAACAGTGTATCTTACAGCTCGTGGTTTGGTCTCCTTCAAACTGTCAATAATCTCTTTCTGAGTTAATGCTCCCTTCTCATCTAATAAATCAAGGACTTCAAGTGATCCTTTTGGTAATTTTTCCCTTTTCATTTGATATCACATCTTGATATGTGCGTTTATTTCACACATGTGTATTATTTTCACACACATATTTAAAGTTATTGTAATTAGACATGTGCGTTTTTTTGCACACTACTATAGTTTATAAAAGAAAACTTATTCAGGTGGAGTTTTACTAAATCTCGACCTGAAAACTGGTATTAAAATTATTGAAAATATGATTAATGCAGTAATCCAAATAGCTATTGACTCGATTGTTGGAAGAGCATTCCATAGTGGAACATTGTTAAAAATTCTTATTCTTCCATCAGTTGGAGTGTGATCAGCTAATTGAAGTGGAACAAAAAGAAAATGTTCTCCATAACGATCAAAAATGTAAGAAAATTCATATTTGGTTGTACTTGAATTATATGTTAATTCGATAGGTCTCACAATATTTCCTGGTTCCAACAGAGAAGCACTTAGCGTGGTACCCCCAGAAGTATATATGGTGTCGTTCTTAAGCTTGATTTGAATTTCCATATCAATTGGTTGTCTAATATTGATTTCTTCAGGAAAACTATTGAAGAATAACTTAGGTCTATGAGTACTGATTAGCCACTCGAATGTTTCATTAACTAATAATGAGTTTTTATCGTCCAAATTGAATGTGGTTTTATAGCTTGAATCTAATCCGACTCTGCCTGGATTAGTTTCGAGAGAATCAGGTAACAGTCCATGATCACTAAAAGGATATCCTGACCCAAAAGCCATTATTCTTCCTTCCCCAATTTCCTTAGCTGCTGCAACATTCCAATTGTAAATAGTATCACCAATCTTCATGGAAGGTAATTTAGCAAGTTGAATATAATCATAGTCATCGTTTGCTTCATAAATCATCTTTCCCCACCACATAAACGAATCTACTGTTAACATAGTAGCTTCATCAGTTGTATAAGCTGTATAAGGAACATTGATTGGAACCGTGTTGATTACAGTTAAGTTAAAACGTTCTAGAAATTCATCGCATGCATAATAATTACTAGAAATGATTGGAGACGATTCAATATTCTCAGCATCTATAAACCTTATACTATCAACTAAAAATAGAATTGAACCACCATCTCTAACAAAATTATAAGCATCTTCAATCTCTTGTGACGTAAAATTCAATTCAGGATCAGAAATCACTAAGATATGAACATCAGTAAAGTTATAATCTCCACCTGTATGAGTTCTTATTTTGAATCCTCTGTCCTTCAATAATCTTGTCAAGTGCATGTGTGTTCCATATGGTGTAGAAGAATCAAACCATCGGTTAGCCGTATCATTTTCGTGTGAAATATCAAAGAGTACTGTTCCACCATAATATCTTGTAGAAATGCTGAAAGAGAGCACATTAGCTATACCTGATCCAGGCCATTTAGTTGTATCGGCGTGAAGATCAAAAGCTATTGCTGAAGAAAGAGGAGGTTGCATCTTAAGATAAGAAGGAATCGTTAAATTGAAACTTATGTGATTCCATCCTTCATAAACATATATAGAATCAGCTATCTCTGCTATTTCAGGCTCAAAAGGAGGTGGGAGAGCACTAACAAAATCAGCTGAAAGAATTCCTGTATAAGAAGTTACTAATTTGATGTGAAAGGTTGAATTTTCGCCTATTACACATTCATAGTAATATTCATTCATACTAGACATTAACCTTGGAACAATAGCACTCATGTCATATGAATGATATGCTGTAAGGTTTGTGTATGCTGCGTAAGGGTTAATCATTCCATTTCCTTGATACTCAACTGCTACTGGTAACATTTCAGCGGTACCGAGTAAAGCTGCTTCATACTTGTGGATGTTGATTCCAGGATAAGCACCAACTAGAAGAGCAAGAACACCACTTACTATTGGTGCAGAAACAGAAGTGCCGGAAACCCATCTAGACCCGCCATCTTCTGCATCACTACCTTGGATTGCTACTCCTGGGGCTAAGATATCAACTGCTTGAGAATAATTCTGGTTTAATCCCTTTGAAGTAAAAATCGCTAAATCACTCAATCCATCTGAAGCTCCCACTGAAATAACATGATCCCAGATCGCAGGTGCTCCCACTGAACTTCCTGAAGGCCCATAATTTCCAGCTGAGGAAACAATTAAAATATCATTTCTTGCAGCTTCATATACAAGTTCCTCAATTGGATCACCTGTCTTAGCAAAAGTAACAGAAGTAAGACTTGCAGAAATTATATCTGGCGCTTGATTTATAGCTTCATCAAAACCTATAATCAACCACTCATCCTTACCATAACCCGTTTGATCAAGGACCTTGATGTTAATTAACTGAGCATCTGGTGCAATACCATAGTTGTCTGTTTGAATGATGTCTCCTCTAGAATCTCTATATTTCCCATTTCCTGCTAAAATAGTAGCAATGTGACTACCATGGCCACTAAAATCTGCTTGATCCTCTAAACCTGGAACTGGGGTAATATCAAGGATTACTTTATCTTCCTCATAATTTAGCAAACCATCTAAAGCAGGTACTTTGGACGTATTTAACCCGCTATCTAATAAAGCAATTTTAACTCCATATCCAGTGTAGTTAGCTTGGTGAATGGCGTCTATCTCTAAAGCCTCCCTAATTTCAGACAAACTTACTAAACTAGGTAACTCCATATCGATGTTCATTGGAACCATATAATTATTAGTCCCAACTGGATAAGTATACTTTACATCATATTCCCTGAAATCTATTTGTGTTAGAAGATTATCTTCATAACTCATTATTAAAGCAGGAATTGATTTAAGTGCTCTTTCAATGTGAATGTTCTGCTCCTCCGCATCAGCTATAAACATATCTCTCTCTTTCTCAGTGAAAAACGAGATCATTGCTTTGTTATCATATTCTAATAAATTAGCTAATACAGTATCTGGTTTTAGTGGCTTCAACCATCTTCCGTCATGTAGAACATTTTCTGCTTGAACTACAGTAAAGTGCTCTCCAATCTTTTTCTGTGAGTAGGTGTTCTGAAATTTGATAATAGAATCATTGTTTGCTACAAGAAAATTTACTGCAGGTATTGGAATAACAATTAATAGAAGAAGCACTAAAACAGTAGGTTTGCTTTTCATAAGTATAAAATGAGTTCGTGGCTTTTAGATTTTTCCCTAGTATTGATGGAATGTGAATTATTTTTGTCGGAATAAATCTCTTACCATAAGCTGACTTCGTTAAATACTATGAAATGGAAATGCTTATATTGAAACAAATAGGATGGCTTCCAAGGTGAAATACTATGCCTTATCAATGGTTAAAACGATCCCGTAGAAAATTATCTGGTGGTCTTATCAGACGCTCCTCTTCCAAAAAGAAAAGAGATCTAGGAAGATATCCAGCTGAAACACAATTAGGTCCAAGAAAACTGAAACATATTAGGACAAGAGGTGGTAACATCAAACATCGTGTCCTTCAAGCTGAAGAAGCAATAGTTTTAGATCAATCTACAGGTATCAGTCAGAAAGTCAAAATACTAAACGTCTTAGAAAACAGAGCAAACAGAGAATATGCTCGAAGAAGAATTGTAACCAAAGGATGTGTTATCGACACACCTCTAGGTAAGGCACGTGTAACCAGCAGACCTGGACAACATGGAGTCATTAATGGTATTTTGATTGAGAAGAAAGAGGAAGACTAATCCTTCCAAATCTTTAATAATTAACTTGTTAAGTGTCTATTATGTTACGCAAAAAGCGTTACTTCGTTCTTTATCCAGAGTATTTTGATAAAAAACTCACAAAGAAACAAGGTAGGAAAGTTCCGAAAAATAAAGCTGTTGAAGATTGTAATTTGTCTAAGATTGCTTTTGCATGTAAACATCTTGAATTAGATTACCAAATTGAGAAAGAAAAAAAATACTCTAAGAATTGGTGGGGAAGTGAAGGGAGAATTATAGTTAATCCTGAAGGTATTACAAACAAAACTGAATTAATTAGAAGAGTAGCAAATATTTCAAGAAAACTGAAAAAAGTAGAGAAATCTTCAGACAGCAAAAAAGGAAAATCTTCTTCTAAACACAAGAAGTAATTTTGATGTTGGGATATCTATGGATCGGGATAAAATCAAAAAGCTAGGCAATATCAGCTTCTTCTCAGATTTAGGTTTAGCAATAGTTAAAGATCCTCCTAAATTACCTAAAATTCGATCTCATGTTGTAAATGAGAAGATGGAACATGTAGGAGAAGTCAATGATATTTTTGGTCCTGTTAAAGCACCTTATATAAGCGTAAAAATCAAAGAACAGTACAAAGATCAGTTATCTACAGATTCAATCCTTTATGTTTTAGAAAAACAACGCAGAGATGTAAGGCAACGAAAAAAAAGTTATTCGCAAAAGAAAAATAATCCCAGTAAAAAATGAAGCATTGATATCTATAAGCGATACACTTTTTGTCGATAAGTATTGAGCTCAAATACTCACAGTTACTCATTAAATTGTGATGCTAAAAATTGAGCAGTATCAACACTTAAATATGGTATTACAGATAGTATATTTTAGACGATTAGGTTGTTGTTTAGGATATTGCACATATAGCGAAGAGATTCTAAAACAATCTGCTGGTGAGTGATGAGATGATCCCGATACAAAGAATAAAAACTGAGAAGAATTATAGCACTGCTCTAGGTGATGAAATAATAGAGCTTATTGATAGATCAGCTAATAAGCAGCTGTTATATAGAGAAGTCTTAGACATCTTAGGAAATCATGATTCAATCATTTTGAAAATCGATGAATTACTCTATACAAACAAGATCCTTAAAATTCCCATTGAGATGGGTAATGTCAAGGATTATGTTTTAATTATTCCAAAGAAAGCAGAAACAGGATGGATGACAATGGTCTGTCCATGTTTTACTTGTGATAGAATGGATGAATGTGCGGTTAACAATCCTGTTAATCCAGTTTCGTGTCGACTGTTCAATGAATGGCTAATTGAAGAAGATGGCACAGAAAGTATCCAAGCTTTCAGATTTATAGAGTTCGATATCTTAGATGATGACGAGACCCTTCAGATCCCCCTAAAGTAAATTTATTTTTATATCGGGGGTCAATATTTTTATCTAATAGTTGTTTTAACCTATTTTCAAATAACTCTATGTGAATATCTTGAGCGACGATTTCTATTATAAAAAAGCAAAATATACTGGCTTCCGTTCACGTGCTTCTTTTAAGCTACTCGAACTTAATGATAAGTTCAGATTTTTCAAGAAAGGTCATGTAGTTGTTGATCTTGGTGCAGCACCTGGAGGGTGGTCTCAGATAGCTGCAAAGAAAGTAGGAAAAGAAGGATTGGTTTTAGCAATAGATAAAGCATATATGGAACCATTCAAAGAAACAAATATTATTATTTTAAACCAAGATATTATGAATAAAAAATTAGGTTCGATAATAAAAGAATCTCATGGCTTAGTAGATGTTCTAATCTCTGATTGTGCACCCAATATTTCAGGCCAGTATGGGAGAGATCATTCAATTCAAACAATGCTAGCTGAAAGAGCAGTTGAATTATGTCAAGAAATCTTAAAAAACGGAGGAAGTTTCGTATGTAAGTTATTTCAAGGCAGCGAAACACAAGATTTAATCAAGGAAACCAAAACAATGTTTAAGACGATTAAACTTTTTAAACCTAAAGCCTCCAGAAAGAAGAGCTCCGAAATTTATTTATTTGGAAATAATTTCATAGGTGAGGAATGAATGACAAATAAAGACCCATTGAAGCAGATTGAAGAGGGTAAAACCTCCTTAACGATAATGGATGATGCAGATAGAATCTACGATTCATCTGTATTCTATAATCCTCGAATGGTCATTAATCGAGATTTTACACTTCTAATGCTTGAAACTATTGCAAAGCTGGACAAGAAACCCCTCATCTATGTTGATCCTTTAGCTGGAACCGGAGTTCGTAGTTTTAGAATTCTCAATGAATTGTCTTCAGATGTTGTTGAACACTTATTCATCAGCGATAAAAATCCCAAAGCTGTAGGAATTATTGAAGAAAATTCCACACACCATGAAAACAAAGAAAAAATAACAATCCAAAGAGCAGAAGCCTTTGTTTTGATTTCTCAATTAATGACAGAAAAAATTTTTCCTGATGTTATTGATTTAGACCCTTTTGGTTCTCCGGTTGAGTTCTTTGAGGTGTCAGTTAAAGCTTTGCGTAGAAAACAAGGCTTTCTTTTTGCGACAGCTACAGATACACAAGTGTTGTGTGGTAGGTATTCTGAAGCATGCTTTAGAATCTACAATGCTCATCCTACACGATACCATCTATGTCATGAAGTAGCTTTGAGAATTCTGCTTTACAATATTTTGATAAGTGCTGGAAGATTAGGACTGGCTATTCATCCAATTATTAGCATAAATCATGAACATTTCTTACGTGTAAAGGTGAAGATTTTAGAAAGCAAAGACAAAGCTAATCTTCAACATAAAGAACAAGGATATGTTCACTTCTGCCCTAAGTGTTCTTATTTTGATGTTAAGAGAATTAAACAACCGTTTGGACTAGCTAATTGTCCAATTTGTAATTCAGAAATTGAGACTGCAGGTCCTCTATGGTTAGGTTCACTTTATGACAAAAAATACTTAAAAACCATGATAACCCAACTCGAAAGTACTGATTTACCAACCAAAATGCAAATAGAGAAAATTCTAAAGATAATGAGCGAAGAGGAAGAGTTACCCTTCTTCTATTTTCTACCATATGTTTTGAGGCAATTGCGTAAAGAGGGTATATCAAGACAACAAGTGATTGATGGACTTAGATCAGAAGGTTTCAAAGCTTCTAGAACTATATTTGACCCAGAAGGCTTAAAGACAGATGCTTCCTATTCAGAACTAGCAACTATTCTTGAGAAATACTAATTAGGTGAAACTAGTGTCAAACTCTAATACTCTCATTGCAGGAATCGATGAAGCGGGAAGAGGTCCAGTTATGGGTCCAATGGTTCTTTGTGCGCTAGCAATTGACAAAAGTATGTCAAGAAAACTTAGTCAATTAGGAGTTAAGGATTCCAAACTATTATCTCCCAAGAAGCGTTCTTCTTTATATCCTGAAATCCAGAAATTGAGTACTCAAATAACTGTTAAACATCTTTCTGCAGCGGAAATTGATGAACTTAGAAAGAGATTTACGTTGAATGAGATAGAGCAAAAGATGATGATTAAATTAATCAAAGAAATGAAAGTTACTCCAAGTGAGATTTATATCGATGCTGCGGATGTAAATGCAAAGAGATATGGTCTCGCTTTTGAGAAAGAATTTCCAAAATCGAAGATAGTATCTAGACATCAAGCTGACAAGTACTATCCCGTGGTCTCAGCTGCATCTATAATTGCTAAAGTTCAAAGAGATCAAGTTATTGAAAGAATATCAAAAGAGATGAAAGTAGATATAGGATCTGGTTATCCAGCTGATCCTAAGACAAAAAAATTCTTGAGATACTATTATGCGAAAAATAAGAATTTTCCTCCATTCGTAAGAGAATCCTGGGATACGATTAAGAAACTAAAGAAAGAGTTTGTTCAATCTAAGAAGATGTCTGATTTCTTTGGTTAGGCTGAAATTTCATATGCTTCCCCAACATCTTTTCTCTTCTTAAAAATGACTGGAAAAAGAAAGCCTGTTAACAATCCTATAGCATGAGCCATTACATTCACTTTTGCTCCAGCTGTTAACCCTAAAAAGATGACACCAATCCCCAAATAAACCCACAATTTTTTATCTTTCTCTGTTTGGTAAATAATAATTATATCTGCCCCTAATAAACCGAAAACCCCCCCACTAGCACCTGCGGAAAGAGCACCACTACCAAATGAAAGAGAAATCAATCCTCCCATGAAACCTGATATAATAAACAATGCATAATATTGCCAATCAAGAAGATGGTCCTCAGCTTTCAAACCAAAGATGAGTAAAAATAAGCAATTTGAAAGAATATGAAGCCAGTTAAAATGAACGAAAATAGATGTGATAAGTTGGTAAACATGACCATTGAAAACAGCATCGTTAGATTGGCCTACAATGGCTATCAAATAATCTGGGATCTCGTAGAAAGTATCAAAATTAATAGCTAAACCTTGAACGATAGTTATTATGATAGTTGTAATCCATAGTGCAACATGTACAGTGAGAAGAACAATTAATATATTTCTGGTTGGCAAATTTGTCTTCCAGAATGAGTTTGGTGAATAGGATTTAGGTGTCTCTTCAGTCACAAGAAATTCTTAGAGTACATTAATTAAAACTTTATTGATTTTTGGAACTTGCTTTAACAATCTTTTTATGGTGAGTAAAGAGGTTCAGAGTGGAGATAACCTTGGTTGTGAGTAATATTCCTATTGCTAAAATAGATGAATATGGAAATATTACTGTTCTTAGGCATATCTATTTTAAATGCACTCGATGTACAGATTGCTGTAAACTCAATAATATTCCAGCAACAGAAGAAGACTTGGATAGGTTAATGGATGCAGGAATACCGATCGATCAAGCTGTAGAAGAAATGAGTCCAGTTTTAATCGCAAGTAAGGATTTGAATAAAGGTCTAATTAAAGCCTATATTCTGAGAAAAAAACCCTTTGTAAATGAATGTGCTTTTCTATTAGCAGACGGTTTATGTAAGATTCACTCAATCAAACCTATTGCTTGTCAGCTTTACCCCTTCTCAGTTAGAAAACAAGGTGAAAAACTAGTTGCTTTTATTCATCCTCAAAATGTTTGCAGATTCATAGAACTTGATGTCGATGAAAACAAATCCAATACTCTTCAGATAGTAGAAGATTTGTTAGCCAAACTTTTCGAATAGAATGATACATCAAAATGCGAAAACTTATGAGATATAATTAATATTTACCCTTAATGAGCTTGTTTAAAACAAATTTCATGAAACTAGTTGAAGCATATCTCCAAGATAAAGGATTCAGAGTTGAGATGTGTAACATCTATACTAGAAATGTAGACTTTTATGAAAGCTACAAAAGGGTAATCATGTGCGCTTATAAAGACGATTTATTACTATGTATAAGAGCCAGAAGTGGTGAAGCATCAGATCCATTCAGAGGGAGTGAAGATCAAATTGAGTTAAAACTACAGGAACCAGCTTTGAAATTACTTAGTTGTGTCTTAGCACTAAACTCTGGTATAGATTCTATTTACTGTGATAAATTCAAAGATATGAAAGCAATTCCTGTAATAATAATGGAAAAATCATCTAGGAATAGTCCCTTATACTATTACTTCGATGGTGAAACAAGAGAATCAAAAGCATGGTATAAGAAGAAAAATGTTGTTTACCTACCGTGGAATTGGATTAAAGAATTCTGGAATGATGATTTTGAAAAATCTCTATTAGATCAAGGTTATTCTGTGAAAGAACCACTACCCTATGACCCAGAACCTCAAATTAAACAAGCTATTGGAGAAATCGAAGAGGTCTTATCCTCTAGAAGAATAGGGATACTAAAATCAGTTCATCTTGACAAACCTACTCTGCCTCCGTTGGCATTAACCTTAACCCAAACTGATCAAATGCTTATTTTCATAGTAGATGAAGATGATGATGATGTACATCCAAAACTTATGGATTTTGCTGTATATCATTTTGGAACAAAGACTAAGAAATTTCCTTCAACAGTTAGACCTGTGTTTTTTAATTTGATAAGCAAAGACTCAGATAAAAGTTATCTCCATCCATATGTACCTAAAGATAATGAGTTTGTTACAAAACATTTTGACAATCCTACAGTTATTAAGACGACCACTAAAGCCATTGAGCTTTTATTGGATGTTTCTACTTTAGAAGAACTTTCTTACTTAACTAAGTTAAGCCCAATTTCTAGTATGGAGATGGCAACTCTTCTTACAGAATCATCTGGATATTGGTTCTCCAAAGTCTTTAATGAAGCAAGAAAAAGATTGAAGAATTTCTTTGTATCTAAATGTCCATTCTGTGGTAATGCTAATGTTCTCCACGAACTGCCTGATTATGTTAATTCAAATTTAAATATCGATCTCAAATTAGATAAAGAAAACTCCTATGTTGCTTATTGCGATGCAAAACGAGGTGGATGTGGTTTAGGATTTATTGTTGTAAAAGATGTCTTTCAAGGTGGAGTACATGGTTTCTTTGTTGGAGGAGAACAACAGTATTCCCATGAATTAGGAAATGCGAAAGCAAAAATCCAAGAGCTAGGAATGGATACACATTCCTTCTCTCACATCAAGGACTAATCTAATGGTACAAACTTAAATCCATATTTTATTAATCCCTCATTGCCATCTTTTGCCAAAATTCTTAATGTCATCCTTACTTCCATGTTAACTCTTACTTGGGGATAGTCAATATCAACAACTTGCCCTGTTACTGTTATTCCATCATCTAA
>Ga0272441_10013366_pt1 | contig 11818 bp, 12 predicted proteins | sample SSMProp6N_FD_193582 | JGI IMG/M metagenome (GOLD analysis project Ga0272441, IMG submission 193582) | Marine sediment archaeal communities from Little Sippewissett salt marsh, Falmouth, MA, United States - SSM-Prop-6N | ecosystem: Environmental > Aquatic > Marine > Wetlands > Sediment ...
CTTGCGGGACGGTCGTCCGGCTCCGCGCGCCGGCCGCCCGATGCCTCAGGCGAACGGCCGCTGTCAACGACGTCCCGGCTCGACTGGTCATCGCGGCGCTGGGGCGTCTGGCGGCGCGGCGCGACGGCGTCGATGGTCTCGGCGAACTGCTGCTGAAAACTCACGTCGTCGGTCCGGTCGCCCTTGGCCAATGCGGCCATCAGCGACGCGGCGGCGCTCTGTTGCAGGTGGGTTCGCTGAATCTGCATCGCGTATCTCCTATCCGCCGCTCGGCGTGGCCGCCGCGGCCAGGTCACCCTCGCTGATCATGAGGAGGTAACGTCGTTTCTGCTCCACCTCGGCCGGCGTGGTGAACTCGGCCAGGACCTTGGCCGCAAGACGCGAGCCCAACTGCTGGAGCACCTCGACGACCGTGGGCTCGTCCATCTGGACGAGGATGTCCTTCAGGGCCTTGGGCTTCATGGCCTTCATGATGCCGACCATTTTCTGGAAGCTCTCCTGGCCGCCGGTCTGCTCGATCGCCGCCGTTTTCTGATCGATGCGTTTCTCGATGTCGCGCAGGTTCTGCTCGACGCGACGGAATTCCTCAAACCGCAGGTCGAGCAGGTTCTCCCGGTCCTGGAGGCGTTTCAGTTGGCTTTCGAGTCCCAGCCGTGCGGCTTCGGCCTCGACGGCCGTGGCGGTCAGCTTCGCCGTGGCGTCCGCGCCGGACGCCTGCTGGTCTTTGCGAATCTCTTCGTCGGCCTGGTGTTTCCGCCAGGCTTCGGCGTCGGCCTGCGTCGTGTCGGTGATCTCCTTCTGCCAGACCTTCCAGGCGAGGCGCGCCTGGTTGGCGGTGACCTTGCCCGTGAAGATGAAGTAGCCGGCCATGCCTGCCACGACGATGATCTCCAGGAGCATCAACGTGGCCAGGAGGTTGGTCACGATGTCGCCTCGCCTGCCTGCCATGTCGTGCCTCCTCAGGCCCGGGCCTGCCGGGTGAACATGCGGCCGCCCACGTCATCCAGTTCGGCGGTTTCCGCGCGGTCCTGTACGGCGCGCTCGGCTGCCAGAGCTCTGTCGCGGAGCACGTCGAGGGCCTTGCGATCGACCATGGCGTCAGCCAGTTTGCGGCGCCGGCCGGTGGTCTCGTGTTCCGCCTGAGCGACGGACCGCAACTGCTCGCTGATCTCGCGGTCCAAGAGGCCGATGTAGACCTTCTGGTCGACCAGGGCCCGGACGTCGAGGACGCCGGCGCGCTGCTGCTCGCGGAATCGCCGCGCTTCGGCCTGCCGTATCCCGGCGTAGCGCATCGCGGTGTCCTTCAGGCCGTTCTCCACGGCCAGGGCGGCGGCCAAGTCGCATTTGCGTCGCTCCTCGTGGTGCCGCCGCAGCCTGAGGACCGGTTCGAGCCGAAACGTCGCCATGAGGACTCCTGCCTGCTATGCCCGCGCGGGCGCAGCCGCCGTCGCCGCGCGCTGCACGCTCTGGGCCTCGATCGTCTTGCGCGCCTGTTCAAGCCGGGCCGACAGCTCGGCCAGGTCGTTCCGCGCCTGGTCGAACAGCACCGGCTCGTCAATCGCCTGGCGGAGAAAGGCCAGGAGGCTATCGTGCATCGAGACGGCCAGGTCCACGTCGGGGTTGGCGCCCCGGGCGTAGGCCCCGATGGTGACCAGGTCTTCCACTTCGTCGTAGGCCGCCAGCAGCCGGACGATCTCGCGCGCCTGCGCCAGGTGGCCCTCGTCGACCAGGTCGGGCATGAGCCGGCTGACGCTCTGCGTCACGTCGATGGCGGGGTAGTGTCCCCGGTTGGCCAGCCGGCGGCGGAGCACGAAGTGCCCGTCGAGGATGCTCCGGACAGCGTCGGAGACGGGCTCGTTCATGTCGTCGCCTTCGACGAGAATCGTGTAGAAGCCGGTGATGCTTCCCGTGGGGCCCCTGCCGGCGCGCTCGAGGATGCGCGGCAGCATGGAGAAGACGCTGGGCGGATAGCCCTTGGTGGTGGGCGGCTCGCCGGCGCTGAGGCCGACCTGCCGCTGGGCCACCGCCATGCGCGTGATGCTGTCGAGCATCAGGAGGACGTCGCGGCCCTGGTCGCGGAAATGCTCGGCGACCGCGTGAGCCGCCAGGGCCGCCTTGATCTTCACCAGTGGCGGCTCGTCATTCGTGGCGACCACGACGACCGATTTCCGCAGCCCCTCGCGGCCGAGGTCGCGCTCGAGAAAGTCGCGGACTTCCCGGCCGCGCTCACCCACCAGACAGATCACGTTCACGTGGGCGCTGGTGTATCGGGCCATCATGCCCAGCAGGATGCTCTTGCCGACGCCGGCCCCGGAGAAGATGCCGACCCGCTGACCGCGCCCGCAGGTCAGGCAACTGTCGATGGACCGGATACCGGTCCCGACCGGCTCGGTGATCCGCCGGCGCTCGAGCGCCCGAATGGCCCGGGCTTCCAGCGGGCGGCGCTCGCCGCAGCGCAGCGGCCCCTTGTCGTCGATGGGCAGGCCAAGACCGTTGACGACACGGCCGAGCAGTTCGTCGCCGACGCCGACGGTCTGGCGCCGAGCCACCAGGCGGGCGACGTCGCCGCGGCTCACGCCGTCCATCTCGCCCAGGGCCATCAGCAGCGTCTCGTCGCCGTGGAAGCCGACCACCTCGCAGGGAACGGTCGCGCCCATGGCCCGGGCGCGGATGGTGCACAGGCTGCCGACAGGCACGGGCAGGTGCTCCACGGCCATCGACAGGCCGACGACCTTGCGGACGCGGCCCTCGATGCCGAGGGGGCAGATGCCGGCCACCTGGCCGGCGAGGGTGTCGAACGGCAGTCTCACACGGTCTCCCCGGACTTGTTTCCGTTTGCGGCATCGACGCCCATCAGTTCGGCGACGATCCGCTCCAGTTGCGTCTCGACCCGCGCGTCCACGATGCCGGCGGCGCGCTCCGCGACGCACCCGCCGGGCTCGATCGTCTCGTCGGCCACCAGACGGATTCCGGCGTCGCCGCCGGTCACCGGCGCGTGAACGTCGCCAAGAAACGTCTCGATGGCCTTGGCGTCGGCGGGGCTGGCCCGCAGGACAAGGCCGCCCTGGCGACCGGCCGTCTCGATGACTTCGTCGACCAGCGGGCGCAGGTGCTCGTCGCTCCGGGCGATCTGCGCCCGGCAGATCCGTTCGGCGATGGCGACCGACAGGCTCAGCAGGCCCTGCCTGGCGTCGGCGAGAAGCTCGTGCCGATGGGTCTCGATCTCGGAGACCATCTCCACGAGCGCCTCGCGCACGGTGGCGGTGGTTTCCTGGATGCGGCGGGTTTCGGCCTCGAGCCCCTCGGTGCGGCCGGCCTGGGCGCCTTCGGCGCGGCCGGCTTCGAAGCCGGCCTTCTCACCTCGCGCGGCCGCCACGCGTTCCATCTCGCGGGCGCGGGCCACGGCGTCGCTCAGGATGCGCTTGGCCTCGGCCCTGGCGCGCTCGACGGCCTCGTGCGCCTGCCGCTCGATGTCGCGCAGGTTCAGGGCGACCGGGGACCGGGCGTCGCTGCTGAATTCGTCGCGCGAGATGACCCTAGGCAACCAACTCCTCCTCTCCGCCGCGGCCGGAGATGATGATTTCGCCGGCATCCTCCAGGCGGCGGACCACGTCGACGATCTTCTGCTGCGCGGCCTCGACATCGCTGACGCGGACGGGGCCCATGTACTCCATGTCTTCGGTGATGAGCGTGACGGCGCGCTCGGACATGTTCTTGAAGATCTTCTCCTTGAGTTCCTCGCTGGCGGTCTTCAGCGCCAGGGCGAGCGTCTCGTTCTCGACTTCCTTGAGGACCGCCTGGATGCCCTTGTCGTTGACGAGCATGATGTCCTCGAAGACGAACATCAGCCGCCGGATCTGCTCGACGAGGTCGGGATCCTCTTCCTCGAGCGTTTCGAGGATGCCCTTTTCGGTGGCGCGGTCGGTGAGGTTGAGCATCTCGGCGACGGCCTCGACGCCGCCGGCCTTCTCGAACTTCTGGCTGACGATGCTGCTCAGGCGGCTTTCGAGGGCTCTCTCCACCTCGGAGATGACCTCCGGGCTGGTCTGTTCCATGTTGGCCACGCGGCGGACCACTTCGAGCTGCTTCTTCGACGGCAGGCCCGCCAGGACGTCGGCGCCCTGCGACGACGGCATGTGAGCCAGGATCAGCGCGATGGTCTGGGGGTGCTCGCCCTGGATGAACGTCAGCAGGTTGGCCGTCTCGGCCCGCTGGAGGAACGAGAACGGCGAGGCCTCCATCGACTTCTCGACCTGCTGAAGCATGCTCTCGGCCTCGGACTCGGTGAAGGTCTTCTGGAGCAGGCTTCGGGCGGTGCCCATCCCGCCGGAGTCGGACAGGTTCTTGGCCAGGGCCACCTGGTAGAACTCCTCGATGACGCGGTCGCGCTCCTCCTGCCGGATGTTCTTGAGCTGGGCGATCTCGCGCGTGACGACCTCGACGGTCTCCTTGTCGAGCTTCGACAGGATCAGGGCCGCCAGGTCCTCCTCGATGCTGATGAGGAGGATCGCCGCCTTTCGGGCGTTGCGGAACGTCCCTTCGACCATGGCCGTCACTCCTTGGCGACCCAGCGTTTGACCAGGCTTGCCACCGCGTCGGCGTCTTCCTTGATCATGTTGCCGATCTGCTCCTGCATCTTGCTGGTGCGGATCACGTCGGCCTCCAGCTCCACGCCTTCAAGAATGCTGTCGAGCGTCAGCCCGGCCTCGCCGACCGACTCGGCCGTGGCGGCGCCCTCGGCCGGGAGCGACGCCGGCTGGAACTTGCGGACCACGCTGTAGACCATCATCAGGGCCAGAACCGCCAGCAGACCCAGCCCCACCGTCGGGCCGTAGTCGGTCACGTAGGTCATCACGCCGGGCCCCGAGGCGGCGGCGAGCAACGCCGAGGCCGGCGCCAGGTCATAGTGCCAGTCGACATGGACCGCCGTGTCGTCCTTGGCGCCGAGGACCTTCGCGGCCTGCTGGGCGATCTTCAGCTTCTCGACGTCGAACACCTTGTCGATGGCCGCCTGGTCGACCTTGGTCTCGTCGCCGTCCATGGCGAGCCCGGCCACGTCCACCAGGTAGCTCCGCGGGATGCTGATGGCGGCGCTGATCTCCTTGACGGCGCCGGGGGTCTTCTCGGTGAGCTTGACGGTCGTCGGGTAGTCCACGGCCCGGCCGACCGTTTCCTCGGTCTGGGTGTCGGCCAGGGCGGTGGCGGCGCCGGCGGTGCCGCTGCCGACGTTCGGGCTGACGCCGACCTCGCCCGCGGCGGCGCCACCGGTCGAGGTGGCGCTGCGCTCGGAGGTCGCCCCGCCGATGACCTTCGTCGGATCGACGGTGCGGCTCTGCTCGGTCTCCTTGTCGAGGTCGGGCACGACGTGGACGCCGACCTTGAGGCCACGGATGTCCGCGAACTGCTCCAGGAGCCGCGCTTCATAGTAGCTCTCGTACACCTGCACGGTCCGCACGTAGTCGCTGTTGTAGACGCCCGCGGCTGCCGACAGGTCGAACGTCCGGCCGGTCGTGACGTCGACGACCTTGACGGCCTCGATGGTCAGGCCGTGCACGGCCCCGGCCACGAGGCTGGCCATCGCCCGGGCCAGTTGCTTGTCGAGCGGCCTGGAGGGCCGGGTCTCGACGCTGATGGCGGCCGAGACGCCTTGCGGCACCGGGCGGATGGTCTGCTTGGTGCCGAAGTTGACGTTGACGCTCGCGCCGCGGACGCCGGGCATGCTGCGGATGTACTTCTCGAGTTCGCGCTTCAGGGCATAGCGCCAGCGCCGCTCCTTCTCGGTCTCGCTCTCGAGCATGTCGGAGCCTTCGAGGAGCTTCTCGAACGTGAGGGTTCCGTCGCTGGGCAGGGCGTCGGAGTAGGCCAGCATGCCGAGCGCCGCGGCGTGCTTGTCGGACGGCACCAGGATCTGGCCGCCGCGTATCTCGGCCTTGACACCCTGGGCCTGGAGCGTGCTGACGGCCCGGGCGATTTCGTCGGCCGGATACTGCGTCGGCAGCGGCACCAGGTCGGCCGAGCCGGCGTAGTGCGACACGATGATGAGCACGGCCACGACGAGCATGACCGTCAGCGTCAGGGCCAGCCGCCCGCTGGCGCTGAGCTGGTCCCAGGAGGTCTTCACCTGGCTGAACTTCAGTCGCAGGAATTCCATGGCCCACTCCCTCGTCTGCGGTCCCCGCAGGCAACGACGGCCCGGATCAGATCCGCATCTGCCGGATGTCGTCGTAGGCGTCGATCAGCTTGTTGCGGATCTGCATCAACGTCTTGAATGCCAGGTCGGCTTTCTGAACGGCGCTGAGCATCTCGGTGACGTTCTGCGTCTGGCCGGTGGCCCATCGTTCGACGGCCACGTTGGCGTCGCTCTGAAGCCGGTTGACCTCGTCGAGACTCTTGACCAGCATGTCCTTGAACGACTGCCCCCCGGGAGCGGTCTTGCCGGGGCCCGTCACCGGCTGCTTCGGCCCGCCGATCTGCCCGGGCCCGATCGGAAGATGCTGGCTGATGTCGTTGGGCATCGCTGCTGTCCTTGTCCAGGCCGGCCAGCCCTGCTCCCGGGCCCGGCCGGCACGCGGTCACGGTTACGCCAAGATCCTCAAGGCGCTTCCGATGATCGACTTGGTCATTTCGAACGCGGCCACGTTGGCCTCGAAGGCCCGCGCGGCTTCGATGGCGTCGACGTTCTCGGTCACCATGTCCACGTTCGGGTAATTCACGTACCCGTCGGGGCCGGCGTCGGGATGATGCGGATCGTGGACGCGCCGCAGCGGGCCAGGGTCCATGACGATGTCGGTCACGCGGACGCCGGGCGATCCGGGCCCGTCGGCGCCCTGGCCCATGAGGGTCACCAGCCGGCGATACGCCTCGGGCTCGCCCGCATCGTTGTGCGTCGTGTTCACGTTGGCCAGGTTCTGGGCGATGGTGGTCATGCGGATCCGCTGTGCCCTCATGCCGCTGACGGAGACGTCAAAGGTTCCGAACACGGTTCAGCTCCTAGAACTTTTCGCGGATGGCCGCTTCGAGCGTTTCCTGCTGCTTGCGGAGCACCTCGGTCGCGACACGGTGCACCAGCGCGTTGGTGACCATCTCGCCCATTTCCTGCTCGATGCTGCGGTTGCCGCGATCGTGAAAGAGCAGGTTGGCATCGTCGCGCTCGACGGGCTTGAACGTGAGACGGCCGTCGGGTCCCACCGTGATGTTCCGCGTGGAGTCCATCCGGAGCGGCGCGCCGCCGACGCGCGTCCGCTCGATGGCCCGGGCCAGGGCCTGGTGGAACTCGGCCACCGGCAGGTCGCGGACCTTGTAGCCCGGGGTGTCGATGTTGGCGATGTTGTCGGCGAGGACGGCCTGTCGGGCCTCGGCGAAGGCGGCCACCTTGGCCGCCGTGGCCAGCGGACCCCGCTCGAAGATGCAACTCAGCCAATCCGACATCGCACTCGACTCCCAGGGCGCAGACTCTCAACCCGATGGTTTGCAAAGGCCATACCAAAGGGAAAGCCGGCGGCGGCCACAGCCGCCCGGCTCAGCGTAACCCGTTTCGCGAAAGTGTCTTACCTTCTCGTTCAACCCGAGGCCCTCACCCGGCCGCCCGGCATCCGCGCCGGGCCGGCCGGAGCTTATTGCGCCTGGACCGGCAAGTTCTGCCGGTTCGCGGTGTGGAGTTCGCGGCCGACGTCGGCCAGCGAATAGGCCTTGATCTTCGTCCCGAGCGTGCGGACCGAGATGCCCAGCGATTCGGCGGTCCGCGCCCGGTGGCCGCCCAGCTTCTCGAGCGTGGCCCGGATCATCTCGCGCTCGACCTTCTCGAGCGGGGTCCCGGGCTCGAACCGCGGGCCTGTCGTCCGCACGGGGCCCTGGAGCCACGGCCGCAGGTCGGTCGCCCGAATCTCCGGTCCGAGTCCCATGACACAGGCCCGCTCGACCAGGTGCTCAAGCTCGCGGACGTTGCCGGGCCAGTCGTAGCGGGCCAGCGCGTCGAGGCAGTCGTCGGCCAGGGTCACCGGCTCTCCGCTCTCGGCGTGGCGATACCGCGCCGCGAAGTGCCGCGCCAGAACCGCCACGTCCTCGCGCCGGCTCCGCAGCGGCGGGATGTGGATCGGGACCACGTTCAGTCGGTAGAACAGGTCCTCGCGGAACTGGCCTTCGGCGACGGCCTCGGCCAGGTCGCGATTGGTGGTCGCCAGAACGCGGGCATCCACGCTGAGCGTGTCGCTGCTGCCGACGCGTTCGAACCGCTGCTCCTCCAGGACGCGGAGAAGCTTGGCCTGGAGGCGCGGCTCGATTTCACTGACCTCGTCCAGGAGGAGCGTGCCGCCGTCGGCCAGCTCGAAGCGTCCCTTGCGCAGGCGGTCGGCCCCGGTGAATGCCCCGCGCTCATGGCCGAAGAGTTCGCTCTCCAGGAGCCCCGCGCTCAGGGCGGCGCAGTTCAGGCACAGCATGGGCCGATCGGCCCGCGTGCTGCGCGCGTGAATCTGCCGGGCGACGACCTCCTTGCCGACGCCGCTCTCGCCGTGAATAAACACCGTGGCCGCACTGGGCGCCACCTGGGCGATCTGCCGGCGAATCTGCTGGGTGGCGGCACTCGTGCCGACGAGTTCCGTGGGCCCCTGCCCCCGGACCTGCGTCCGCAGCGCTTCGTTTTCGCTGACGAGGCGGCGGCGCTCGATGGCGCGGTCGACCACGGCCGTCAGGTGCTCGGCCTTGAACGGTTTCTGAAGGAAGTCGAACGCCCCGGCCTTCATGGCTCGGACGGCCACGTCGATGGTGCCGAACGCCGTGATGAGGACGACCTCGGTGTCGGGCCACCGGGTCTTGACCTGCTGGAGCAGGGCGACGCCGTCCATGCGGGCCATCTTCAGATCGGTGACGACCACCTCGGCCCGCTCGTGTGCCAAGGCGTCGAGCGCCGCGCGGCCGTCGGCGGCGGCGGCCACGTCGTGCCCGTGTCGGCGGAGCGTCAGCGCCATGCTTTCCCGCATGAGCTGCTTGTCGTCGACAACCAATACCCGTGCCATTCGTCTACTCCTCGTCGTCGGTGCGTGCTGCGCCGACCGGCACCTTGGCCGGCGGGCCGTCCTGGGCCGCGGCGACCGTCTGCGGCAGCGTGAAGGTGAACGTCGCTCCGCCGACGGTGTTGTTCGCGGCGGCGATCCATCCGCCGTGGGCCTCGACGGTGCGGTGCACAATGGCCAGTCCCAGGCCGGTCCCCTGGTCGCGCCGTGTGAAGAAGGGGTTGAAGATCCGGGACAGGTCGTCGCGGTCGATGCCGCCGCAAGTGTCCTCGAGGACAACCTGCGTGAACCCGTTCTGGGGCGCGGGGCCGGCGGTGATGCACAGGGCGGCACCACTGCGACCTTCGGCCGCCTGGGCCGCGTTCAGGATCATGTTCAGCAGCGCCCGCGTGACGAGCGACCCGTCGACGTTGAGCTCGACGTCGAGCCGCGCGTGGTCGGCCGCCACGTGGAGGCCGCTGCGCGCGACGTCGTGTCGGGCCAGCTCCAGCGACCCGCGAACCAGACGGCCGAGGTCGTGGGCCCGGGCGTCCACCTGGAGGTCGCGCGCAAAGAGCAGCATGTCCTCGACGATGCGGTTGAGCACGCGGATGCCGCCCTGGACCTGGCGGACGATGTCGCGTTGCTCGGCGGCCTCGCCGAGGTCCTCCAGGAGCATGTCGGCATAGAGGGAGATGCCGCCCAGGGGGTTGCGGATTTCGTGGGCAACGCCTGCGGCCATCTCACCGAGCATGGCCAGCCGCTCGCGCCGCTCCAGCTCGTGGTTCTTCTGCTCCAGTTCGGCCGTCAGCCGCGCCACCTCGCTCCGGAGGCTCTCATGGCTGGCCCTCAACCGGTCGGTGGCCTCGTTGTACCTGACCAGCAGGTCGAGCAGGTCGTCGCGCGTGAGGCTGCCGGCGTCGGCGGCGTGCTGCGGTTGTGCCTGCTGCTGCATGGTGCGTCTCCTCGGTTCCCGGCGGTGCTCGGCGCCGCCAGGGGCGACTGTCGCGGCGGCCTGCTACGCGTCCTTGCGGTCGACGAACCGGCTCTCGGGCCGCCCGCCAGGCGCCTGGTACGCCGCGGGGAGCTGCCGCTTGCGATCGAACAGTTCCAGTTCGTGGGCGGCCTCTTGCTTGCGTGCGGCCAGGGCCTCGGCGTCCTCGGTTTCGCGGGCGATGAGGTCTTCGAGGCGTCCCCGGACGCGTCGGAACGCTTCGCCGACAGCCAGCCGACGCGACGGGGCGAATCCCTGCCGCAACGTCTCCCACTCGGCCTTGACGGGCCGGAGCCGGGTCTCCAGCTCGCCGATGCGGTCGATGGTCCGCTGCTTCCTGGCCAGGACGTCGAGCAGCTTCTCAGCCTCGCCGGCGTCGATGAGGCCGCGCTGCTCGCGCCGCAGGGCGGCCAGTTCGTCGCACAGGACGACCTCCTGCTCCAGCGCGTCGAGAATCCGGTCAGCTTCGATCTGAGACACGGCTCGCCCCCTGATCCGGCCGCTCGGCCTGCAACGTCCGGATCCAGTTCTGCCAGTAGGCTTTGCTCGGCGTGCCCAACTGTCGGGCGAACGCCTCGTCGGGAATCTTCTCCAGCGTCCAGCGCGCCCGCTCCAGGACCGCCATGTACTGGTCCGTCCGGCCACTCATGAGGTGGGCCCGCGCCAACTGGACGTAGGCCGACATGACGTCGGGAGACGTCTGAAGCCGGTAGATGACCACGCCGTAGGCCGCAATCGCCTCATCGGTCCGGCCGAGCTCGAACAGGCTGTCCGCCAGGTCGAACAGGATGCTCTGGTATTCCTGGCGCCGCAGGACGGTCATCTGCTCGGGCGAAAGCTGTTCGTATCGCTTGACGAGTTGCTCGTACTGCGCCACGGCGCTCTGGAGCTTCTGCCGATGCACTTCGGCGAGGGCTTCCTTGTCGGTGAGGCGGACCGCCTCGCGGCTGCGCGCCAGGGCGGCCAGCCCCTGCTGCCGCGACGACGAGGCCAGAAGGTACAGCGCGCTCAAGACGTCCGTGTCGTCAGGGTAGCGGGCGATGTACTCGTTGAGGCGCAGGATCGCCCGGTCGTAGTCTCCGCGGCGGTGCATCAGGCGGCCGAGCTCCAGCAGGCTCTTCTGGTACCACAGGCTGCTCGGACTGACGCTGGGCTTCTCCAGGAGGGCGAAGAACGCGTCCTCGGCCTGCTGGTAGAAGTCGGGGCCCATGTGGATCAGCGTTCGGCCCAGGATGTAGGCCCCCTCGAAGCCCGGCAGGGTGGACCCGTTCTGCCGCGTGAGCGCTTGGAGCGTCTCGACCGCCTCGCTCCACTTGCCGAGCACCTCGTACTGGCGCGCCAGTTCCAGCTCGGCCTGGGGCACGCGGCTGTCGCGCGGGACGTACTTGATGAAGGTCTTGAGAACCTCGACGGCCTGTTCGTGGGCCCCGGCCTTGAGGAAGCACGTTACGGCCAGCCACAGGTCGTCCGGGTACTCCTTCTGGGTCCGGCCGTCAAACGTGTCGGCCACGGTCAAGTAGAGGCTGCCGGCCTCGCGCCAGTCGCGCTCGGCCTTGCGGCGCAGCTCGAGCCGCTCCGGGTCGTCGAGGTCGGGCTGCTCGGTCCGCGCGGCCGCGACCTCGGCCACCTTGCACAGGATGTCGGCCCGGCGAAGCAGGAGGTCGCGGTCCGGGTTGTGCAGGATCGACTGCTCGATGATCAGAAACTCCAGCGCCTCGTCGTACCGGCCCTCGACCACACACAGCTCGCTGCGCACCTTGAGGACGTTCCGCGCCGCGGCGAGGTTGATCCACGGGTTCTGCCCCGGCGGAAGCTTCCGCATCTCGTCGCGGATCTC
>Ga0272441_10013367_pt1 | contig 11817 bp, 9 predicted proteins | sample SSMProp6N_FD_193582 | JGI IMG/M metagenome (GOLD analysis project Ga0272441, IMG submission 193582) | Marine sediment archaeal communities from Little Sippewissett salt marsh, Falmouth, MA, United States - SSM-Prop-6N | ecosystem: Environmental > Aquatic > Marine > Wetlands > Sediment ...
TTGAGGTCGTCCGCCAGTTCGCCGGCCGCCGAGTAGCGGTCCTCCGGGTCGCGCGCCAGGGCCTTCAGCAGAACCGCCTCCAGTTCGCGGTCCAGGCCGGCGTCCACGCGGCGCGGACGCCGGGGCTCCTCGCGGGCGATGCGCTGAAGAATGACGTCGCGCGAACCGGACAGGTCGTGAGGCGAATCGCCCAGAAGCACCCGGTACAGAATCACGCCCAGCGCGTACACGTCGCTCCGGGTGTCGACCTGGCTCACCCTGCCCCCGGCCTGTTCGGGCGACATGTAAGCCGGGGTACCGAGGACGCCGTCGCCCAGTGTGACGGCGGCATCGGCCTCGGTCGCCACCAGGGCCTTGGCCAGACCGAAATCGACGACGTGCGGTTGGCCGTCGGCCGTGACCAGAATGTTCGCGGGCTTGAGGTCCCGGTGAATCACGCCTCGCTGATGCGCGTGTTGAACCGCTCGGCAAATGGTCATTACCAACTCAAGGATCCGTTCTCGGTCGAGGCCGGCCGCTTGGACGTACTCATCAAGAGGCACGCCATCGATCAACTCCATGGCGTAGTAGTAACCATTATCGTACAGGCCGCTGTCGTACACCCGGACGATGTGGGGATGCTGGAGGCGGGCGGCCACCTCCACCTCCCGTTCGAAGCGGGCCCGTGCCTTCTCGCAAGAGGCGGGGTTCACGTTCAGGACTTTCAGTGCCACCTCGCGACGCGTGCTTTTCTGCTCGGCCTGCCAGACCGTGCCCATCCCCCCTCTGCCGACGAATCCCGTGATCTCGTAGCCCCGGATCTCCGGCGAGGGGACATCTCCAGGCGGGCGGAGGGTATCGTCGCCGCTGAGGGTATCGTCGCCGCTGAGGGGTGGCAAAGGGTCAGCCTCGGGTCGCGACATGCTTCGGCTCCACCAAAGCCGTGGCACCGAACAACGCCGGCGAAAGGTACGGCTCACCGCCGGTCCTCCAAGGAACATTCTATGCGATTCTCCAGGTATCACAAGGACGTACGCGGGCAAAGCGCGCGCGACAGGCCTCCTGAAGAGAACCGGTCTCGAACGGGCTGGGGGGTTCGGACAGGGCAGAAGGCGTCGGAGACCTGCGGGCGCAAGATCGGGGGCGATCCGGGCACTCTTAGAAGAGGCAGGTCCACCTTGCGCATCCACAGCAGCGCAGGCCCTTGCGACGCGCCTGCAAGGCGCCTGGAGTGAGACGTAGAGCACCTGCCCCCCTCTGTCCGGGCCTGCGGTTTCTACGCCGCCGAGCATGGGGGTACGGCGGAAGTGTGAAAAAGCGTATCTACATATTGCCCTGCGGTCGGGGGGACAACCGCGGGGCGGTGTCTGGCCGGGACTTCCGGCCAGAACGGACCGAGTATACCCGCGAGGACGCCCTCTGACAACCTTCCATCTCCACAGACCTGTCGCGCATCCTCCCCTGACACGGGCTGGCGACCCTGGCGGAAACCTGGCTGTCCCGGTTTCCCGGACACCTCCGGTCTCATTCAAAGACCGGGCCCGTTTCGTACGGGCTTCCTGGACGTCAGAAGAGGACGACTTTCCCCTTGCAGTCATCCACTTAGCCTGCTAGGACGTGTCGGGGTTAAACGGAAAGGACAAGCACATGGCCAGGAAAAGCAAGCGCGTATCGAAGGCGGATCTCAAGGAGTGGGCACGCGGCTTTTCGTTGCTCTCGGACCCCACCCGTCTTGGCCTCCTTGCCGAACTGAGCAAGGGGCCGAAGAACGTCACCGCGATGTGCAAGGCCCTGAAACTCAAGCAGCCCACCATCAGCCACCACCTGGGCCTGCTGCGCATGGGCCGCATGGTCGACGGGCAGCGCCAGGGCAAGTCCGTCGTCTACACCGCGGACAAGGCGAGCCTCAAGGCCATGGCCGACGCCGTCACAAACCTGATGCCGAAGTAGACGGTTCGGCCTGCAACGTCAACTCTGAGTTCTCGCTGCGCGAGAGGCGGTGTTTCTGCGCGGAGCGGGATCGCCGTCCGCGCTCCCCCCGTGTCATGAAATGGCGGCGGGGGCCGCGCTCGTGCGCGGTCAACGCATCCTGTCGCGCAGATTCCCCGTCCAGACCTCGAACTGGTGTTTGCCGCGCGTCTCCCCGTCCGAATACACCGCGATGTAACTCATCACCTTCCACGAGTCGAAGTGGCGGGCTTCGTCCCCCGTTTCAGCCCGTTCCCACACCGTCCGCCACGTGCCGCTGTTCATGGTGAAGCGCCCGGACTCGGGGCCGAGCGGCGCGCTGCCGGGACGGTGCGTGTGACCGTAGATCACGTATCGAGGAGGGGTGCCGCCCGAGTGCCGCTCGCCCAGAGCGTACTCGGGCTGACCTCGCGCGTACGTGGCCAGCCACGGAACCTGCCGCGCCCAAGGCTTGCCCCCTTGCAGAAGCGGCATCGCGTAAGTCGTCCACCGGTCCAGCCACGCGATTCTGCTGCGCTTCACCTGATTCAGCGCGTCGTCGAGCAGCGCCCGCTGGAGCCACGTCAACTGCCGCTTCCCGAACTCCGTGTACATCGGCGTCTGCCGGAACTCGTCGATGCAGCGCCGCAGGGCGCGGCGGATGGCCTTCGCCACGTCGGGCTGGTCCGCGCCGAGCCTGGAGGCCGTCTCCACCACCCAGGCCGGCGCCAGCGTCAGGGGACGAAGGTTGTCGATTTCCCGCAGGCTCGCCAGCACCGGCTCGTACTCGGGCGAGGAGCCCAGTTCGTTCTCCACCTCCACGGGCAGACGGTTCAGCAGTTCAATCACGATCGCGTCGCCCAGGCTCGAGGCGTCCCGGCCGGACTGCGCATCGTAATTCAGCCGGTCGTAAAGGTCTCCGTGCCGGGCGACGACGTTGTACGCCTCCGGCGGCGAACGGAACGCCACGGGGAACCCTTCCTCCACGTAGCGCGGCCGCGGGAGGTTCAACCGCTGGGCCACCAGTGCCCGCGCCGAGCGGTACCGGTTGATGATCCAGTCGTGGTTGCCCAGGACGTAATCCAGTCGGACGCGCTCGGCGGGTACGCGCCCCTTGGTCCGCTCGGCCACGCGGCCGGGCAGTTCGGCCAGGAACTCGAGCGCCTCCCGATTCTCATCCAGCGTGGCCCGGAGGACGTCGAGCGTCAGGGTCTCCTGCAGCTCGCCGGGCTCGTCCCACGGCCGGGTGCCGGTCGGGCTCTTCAGCCATCGGACGCTCCGGATGACGTCCAGGCCGTCGCCGAGGAGAACGATACGGACCTCGCGGGCCCTGCGTTTGCGGGCGAGTTCCGCCACGTGGTCCGCGAAGATATCGAAGGCCCCGGGATTGATCGTCTCGCCCGACGTGCCGTCGGTCAGATGAATGTCGCTGAAAAAGACGAGCATCGCCGTGTCCCCCCGCCAAGTGGATACGTGTCTCAGTCGAAGTGCGCCGCCCGTCCCCACCGGTCGGGGCTCTCGCTCTCCACGCGGACGATGGGCTTGATGCGTTTGTCCGCCCATTCGGTACCGAGCAGGGGCATCGCCACCGGGGCCGCCGAGACCGGCGCCAGGATTCCCGTCGCGATGCGTCCCCTGGGACCCGACTCCATGGTCGGCGAGCGCGCCCTCCGACCCCACCATACCCGCGCCGCCGCGGCCCGTCAACGCTGCGCGCCCCGCCGGGCGGCATGGCCACCCGATGTGGGGTGGCCATGAACCGAGGAAACACGCGGTGGGTCTCCTCACCCGCCGCGCTAATCTCATGGCCACGCGCGCGTGGCCATGCCAGCCCCATTCATATGGCTTGCCAACAAACGCCCCCCGCCGGGGCCGGAGTTGACGCTGCCCGAACCGGGGGTGTAGAATCCGGCCATCGAGTCACGCCAGCGCGGGCCGGCCGTCCGGCGTATCCGGAGGCGGAGAAGACCCACAAGACCTGTTACGAGCGCCTCAAGACGGCCCGGCAGGAGATGGGCCGCGTCTTCGCCGACTTGAAGGCGATGAACCCGGCCTTCGACCCGGCCGTCCAGGCCAGGGTCCGCGGGTAACCGCCGGGCGGCCGAGGAAGGAGGAGGGAAAATAGTATTGTGTCCCCAGATAAGTGTCCCCAGATAACCAGATAACGCAGATAACGGGACTTCAAACGATGCGGCAGCCGGGCCAAAAAGCCGGCGATATAGAGAACGGCCATTGGGGATCGCAGCATGGATATCGCGAGGTTGGTCCCGGAGGACGAGATACAGGGCGAAAACGCAGCCGAGACGTCTGAACTGAAGTCAATGCTTCAGCAGGCCAAGGAATACGCTTCCTCGTTTGACTGGGCACCAAGCATATCATCCGCCTACTTGGGCATCGGCATAGGTGGAGTCGTCGCTGTGTTCCTGCTAAGGCTGGATGAGCCTGTGGGCCAGGAAAGAGACGAGTACCTCTGGGTGATTGTGGGCGACCTGCCGTCGGCCTACCTGGTCACGGACGAAGCCAGCAATCCCGTGGAAGCACTGCGGATATATTGCCAACTCATGAGTGACTGGGCCAAAGCAGTCAAGTCGGGGGCAGGCCTGGATGTCGTTTTCCCGGTCGCGGCACCGCGGGATTCCGAGCATGCGGATATGCTTCTGAACCGGATACAATTCATACGCGAACGAGTCATTCCGGAGTTCCGGGCGGAGTTCCGAGGACACCCATAACCGCCCCGCATTTCCGGGGCATTTCCGGGGACACACTACCATTTTCTCTCCAGCGGCTGCGACGGCACGGCCGGACGGGCCGGCCGCTGGGCGATGCGGGATTCATCGCCCGTCTCGAAGCCGATCTGGGCCGCCGCCTCCGGCGGCGCAAACCGGGTCCGAAGGCGAAACGCGGGAGATAAGGTGTGTGTCACCAGAATTCTTGGCCGTTCTGGCATATTCCAGCATCGGAAGCCCTTGCGTGGGGGGCCCGAAGGACGGCCGTAGTGTGATTCGAAGGGGAGGTGGCATGAACGTCAGTTGTCTGGAAGCCTTCTTGAACGGCCTGATACCGCCCGACGAGTTCGCTGAGCGCATTTGTGATGAAATCGATGCGTATCGCCGCGGTCACGCCGTGAAAGGTACAAGCATCCCCGTACACCTGTACGGAGACCCATCCACCTTGGTGCTGACTCGTAAAGGGGTGAAGCGCCTATGCCAAGCTTTCGTATCTGGTGCTCTAAGTAAATGGCACTTATGCTACGTGTGCGATGCTCTTTCCATGAGTGAGGCTTCCTTCGTGGACGAATCTGTGCGGAACGCCGTTGAATTGCTGTGCCCGGATGCCAGCGCGGACCATCCCTGTGATGCTTATGCCTCTGTGGTGCAGAGCGTTATGGCGGAAATGGAGTAGTCTTGGCGAGATTCCGGCAAATTCCGGGGACACCCATAACCGCCCCCGTGTCAAGGGCGTTTTGCCCCGGAGGTTATTTCCCTGGTGCCCGCCATTCTTAATGTGGAACGCGGATTTCGGAATGCGGAACGAAGGCCACGGGCGTGGCGGTCCGACACCCATTCGTACCGTATCCGCAACGGCCTTTGCCGGACCGTGCATTATCCTTGTCGAGGCCGTGGGGGCGCAGTCACAATGACGGCGAACCCAGGCGGAATCCACGATCGCGGTGACGGGCCACTACCGGCGAGTGATGGTCCGCTGGAACCGTAGGCGTACGACTCGTATTCGCCAACGGAGCGAGACGAGATGAAGAAGGCAAGCGTTGTTCTGGCAATCATCGTAGCTGCTCTGGGCGGCATAGAGGCCATCGGAGAGCGCCTCGCAAGGCCCGCTCAGGGGAAGCAGAGCCCGGAGAGACCGCACGCGCAACCGTCGGCCGGCCCGAAGACGGACGGGAAGGAATGGGAGATTCCCAGGGACCGGTCGAAGTTCCATCTCTTCGTCTGTCTGGGACAGTCCAACATGGCTGGAGGCTTCAAGGAAAGCCATCTCTACGACGACCAGGGACAATATGATCCGGTCGCCGATCCGGTGCCCCGTATTCTCGTGTACCGGGCGGGGGGCTGGAAGCCGGCCTCGCATCCCCTCATCAAGCACAACAAGGTGAGCTTCTCCCTGCCGATTCCCTTCGCGAAGAAATACCTGGAACTGGTGGGCGATCCCGAAGTGAAGGTGGGCCTGGTTACCAGCGCCTATGGCGGCAAGCAGATCAGTTTTTTCGTGAAGGGCAACGCGATGTACCCCGGCGGCCTGAGCCGGCTGAAGGAATCGGGCACGTTCAAGGGAGTCCTCTGGCACCAGGGCGAATCAAACACCACGGGGGTGGGGCGATACGTCCGTTTCAAGGACGCCCTGCGCGCAATCGTCCGGGACATCCGGTCGGACGTCGACATGCCCGGCCTGCCCTTCGTCACGGGCCAGCTGGCCCGCATGTCGAGCAACTCCATCCCGCAAAAAGGCCATTTTGGAAGCGAATCCTGCGGGACCATCACGCGCGTGCTGGCCGACATCGGCGACTACATCGATAACGCGTCTCATGTCCGTTCGTCGGACTGCGGGCTTTGCGTCGAGCATACGCGGCATCTCGTGGATGAAAAGGGCAAGCCCACCGGCAAGACCATGAGAATGCCTGACAACACGATCCACTTCAACCGTTCGGGCCTGACCACCATGGGGCATCGGTATGCCCGCGCCATCCTCGATTACCCGTCGTTCAAGAACAATCCCGTGCGCCTGTTGGCCGTTCCCGGCCGCGACATCGACGCCCCCCTTGTCCGCGAGGTGTCAGATCTCTCCAACGACAAGCTGACGTTCACCGGCGAGGAGCTTCCGGACTGGCTGACCATCAAGGCGGACGGCTCGGTTTCGGGGACTCCCCCCGCCGTCGGCGAATACAAGGGCAGGCTCACCGTCACGGACAAGAGTGGCTGGGTTGATAAGAGTGACCTGGTCATCCACGTCCTGGAAGGGGTGGCCCCCGTCTTCAACGCCGATGCCTTCCACCGATCGCCCGTCATTGCCGGGTTGGCGTTCCGCAACGGTGTCCGGTACGCGTTTCACAAGACGTGGAGTTCGGAACTGTACGAACCGAACAACGACAAGCTGACTTTCTGTAAGGTCGACGGGCCGGACTGGCTGACGGTTTCGTCCGGCGGGACGTTCGTCGGCACCCCGGCGCAAGCCGATGCCGGCAAGACCGTCACCTTCAAAGTGACGGTCGCCGATGCGGACGGGTCGGACACGGCCGAGTACTCCATGAAGGTCCTCGGCGACGAGACCGTGTGGTTCGACAGTTTCGAGTACCTCCCCGAAATCAGGAGCCTGCAGGTCGGCGAGACATTCGAGCTGAACGCGCAATCCCCGAGAGACGTCTATTTCCCGGGCGTTTTGGTTCACAATACGAAGCGGAAGATATCGGACCTGTTCATCGGCATCGCCGCGAGCGGGCACAAGTTCCGCAGGGGGGCGCTCAAGTCGTTTTCCATCCTGCTGGCCGGCCGCCGGTTCGCTGGCAAGGCGGGTGCCTACCGCTTCCGCTTCAGACAGTACGGTATTGGAAAGTACGGACATGTCATCGTCAGCCTCTACGGCATCGACTTCGGCAAGTCGCCGGAAGCGGCCGTGACCGTTCAACGGGAGGGTAAGCTCTATGCCGTTGCGGCCCCGGTCACGGCCAAGGGCGGGGCGAAGCTCCAGAAGCTCGCCGAAAGGAACTACAGGGATACGCCGAACGCGGGGTTCCAGGAGTTGGACTTCGAATATGGCGGCACGGGCGACGTTTTGCTCGTCTTCTCCGCCTCCATGAAGCCCGAAGATCTCGATAAGATCAAGACGGTGAAATTGAGCAGATCGCAAAAACGAAAAAAACAAAGAGAGACCGGCGGCATTCAGCCCCCCGCATTCAAGGAAGATGGAGCGGACCTAGACGATTTCAGCATCACCCGGGTGCGAAAGAGATAGATAGATCTCTAGGCTCTGCATTTGATGACCTGAGCATTGTGGCGGCCAAGGACGCGCCTGCGGAACCCTCCTCAGAGTTGAATCCGCACGTCCTTTGCCGGACCCTGCATGATGCTTGTCGAGGCTGTGGGAGCCCAATCACAACGACGGCGGACCCAGGCGGGCCCTCGCGAGGACCGCCTCACGGCGCATGTCGTTTCGCCGTCATTCCGCATCGCTACTCTGCGAAGCACGAGTCCGAATTCCGCGTTCCGCATTCGCCGGCCTGTGGCCTGCCTTTGGGCCGTTGCCGTGGCCGCTCTTGCCGTTCGCCTGATGCCCGTTGCCCGTTGCCTGCCTTCCTGCCGTGGCCCCTTTTGCCGTTCGCCTGTTGCCTGTTGCCGATTGCCTGGTGCCTGCCTTTTCGCCGTTCGCCTAATGCCCAATATCTATTGCCGAGTGCCTGCCTTCCTGCCGTGGCCCCTTTTGCCGTTCGCCTATTGCCCGTTGCCCGTTGCCTATTGCCTATTGCCTGTTGCCTGTTGCCTGTTGCCTATTGCCTGCCTTCCTGCCGTTGCCGTTCGCCGTTGCCGTGGCCTAATGCCCGTTGCCTGTTGCCTAATGCCCGTTTTATCGCGCTTTTAATTCATATAGCCTTTCCTCCATGAACCGAAAAAAGCCGACAATTCCGGACAAGTTTTCGCGCGTTTGCGCGCGTTTCGATCAAAAGCGAACAAAAAGTCGCGCGTTTTGCCTTACCCATTTTAACATTCGGGCCCCAAATCGCCCGTGGAGCGTCAGAATCGACGATTCGGGTTCCGAAAACGCGCCTTTTCGGGGGGTGCGCGAAGCCGAGGTTTCCTCGTCTTGTAGATTCGGCCTCAAGAAGCGCCACGGCGTCCGGCACGATGAACAGCGTGCCGGTGCAGGTGTCCGGGTCGATGTCGATGCGGTCGATGTAAGCGTGCACCACCCGCCGCGTCTCCAGCGGCGAGAGGTTCCCCTCCACGGCCTCACCCAGCCGTTCGAGTTTCCCGGTCGCCCACTCACGGAGCGCCGTCTCGTTGACCGGTTCGCCGCGGGCGCCGGCCGCGTCTTCCTTCCTCGCCTCCAGCGTCTCGCGCCGCCGTTTCAGGTCCACGAGCGCCGTCTTCAGTTCGTCCATGTCCTCGAGGTCCGGGTCGGCGAGCATGGCGACCGTCGTCTTGATACGCTTCGTGACGGCCGCCAGTTCCTTCTCGATGGCCTCCACGTCGGCGCCGGCCTGGTGACCGGCCAAGGCGGCCCGGACGAACGTGTCCACGGCCGCCTCCGTGGCCTCGGTGTCCGCCAGGAGCAGGTCGCGGACTTTGCCGAGCACCCACGCATCGAGCGGCTCGGCCTGGATGCTGGTCGACTTGCACACCGCCGGTCCGTACCGCCGGTACCCCGCGTCCACGTAATAGCGCCGCCGCGCCCCGCTGTGGTACAGCGTCAGGATGGTGCCCCACAGGTTCATGCCGCAGTGCGTGCATTTCAGGAGCCCCGACAGGAGGTACCGGTGCGAGGGTCGGGCCTTGCCCTTGGCATCGCGGCGGCGGGCCATCTCGGCCCGGGCCTTCTCGAACGTCTCCCGGCTCACGAGCGGCTCGTGCACGTCCTCGACGACGATCCACTGGTCCCGGCTGTTCCGTTCCGGCTTCTTGGCGCGTCTGGCGCGGGGCCGGCCATCGGGGTCGATGCGGTGGAACTTGGCCTGGCACGTCTTGTTGAAGCACAGCGCCCCGCGATAGACGGGGTTGGTGAGCATGAGTTTGATCTGCCGGTGGTTCCATCGCCCGCCGGTCGGGCTTGGCACGCCGTCGTTGTTCAGCGCGATGGCGGTGCTGCGGAACCCGTACCCCTGGCAGCACATCTCGAAGATGCGTTGGACCGTTGCGACCTGCCGGTCCTCGCCGGGCACGTACCGGATGACGTCGGAGCGGACCTTGCCGACGCCCTCGTCGCCGGGGATGTAGCGGACGTGCCGCCCCTGGGCATCGAACTCCTGTTTCCGGCCGTCTGCCAGGTACCGGAGCGTCCGCAGCACCTGGCCGCCGGCGGTGAGGAACTGTTTGTCGTACCCGTAAGGGGCCCGGCCGCCGGGGGCGCTGCGCTTGACCGTAATGCTCGAGACGGTCCCGCGGATGCAGTCGCGGGAGAGTTTGACGCTGTACTGGCGGGCCTGCCAGGACTTGACGCCCTGGAGCAGTTCGCCCTCCTCGCCCGCCGGGATACCCTCGGCCGTGAACACCACCTCCACGCCCGCCTGCTGGAGCCGGTACACGTAGTAGCCGGTCTCGTTCGTGCCGCCCCGGCTGAACCGGGAGACGTCGTAGACGAGGACGGCCTCGAAGTCCCGCCCGTTTTCGGCGTCGTGGACGAGTCGCTCGAACGCTTCCCGGCCCCGGACGGACGTGCCCGAGACGGCGTCGTCGGTGTACCACCGCAGCAGGGTGTACCCGTGCTCGTCGGCCCAGCGCTGGACGTAGGCCTGCTGGTCCGGGATGCTGCGTTCCTGATGGTCTGTTGACCGGCGGGCGTATCCCACCGCCTTCACGCTCTGCTTCCTGGCCATCCGCTTCCTCCTTCGTGCTGTCGGCCGACCCGGCCGTCGCTTGACCCTTGCTCGTGCGGGCCGGCGAATCCAGTCAATTCCCGGCCCGTTTGGGGTCCGAGGGCAATCTCCGGGGGCAGGACGCGCGGCTCGGCCTCGTCTGCTCCGTTCCCTGGCCGGAAGCCGTCTCCGGCACCCGCAACACGGCTCCAGCCCGCCATGGGCCGCCCGGCATCGGCCGCAGCCAGGCTGCCGGAACGGCCGCGGTTGTCGGCGCTGCGCCCTGTTTTCCACACACGACCACCATGTCGCCCCTGCTCACCTCGCCGACGGCATCAGGTCGGACTGCCGGCGAAGACGCAGCCGACGGCGGTAAGCCCGCTGCCGGCACGCACCGCAGCAATATCGTGCCTCGGGCCGACCGGCGTAGAACACCTTGCGGCACATGCGACAGACCCGCCGGTAGCAACCCGGACTGTCGCCGCAGCGGCGCCACGTCATCTCCAGGAGCCTCTCGCGGGTCAGGATGGCGAACACTCCGTATGGGCCTCCGGCGGCGGGCGCGTTACGGCAGAATTTCCGCACCCCTTAACAAACTCTCTCTACCACCGCGACTGTTCCCGCGGCCCTCGGAAAAGGCCATCGCCTGGAAGTACCTATTGCATAGGGACTTACAAGCAGTAGTGGTTGCATATAGCCCGTTCTGCTAATGCGTTGGCGTCGCGTCGTCGAGCAGGTGTCGTCTTGGTGCATACAGATGTTAGTGGGATGCCCCCGTGCCGCCCTCACTGGGGAGTTCCCCAGTGAGAGCGGCAGGCGGCTTGCGGTCACAGGTCAGGTCCTCTCCGCCACCGTGCCCGCCGGTGTGCGCGTTGCCGCCGCCGTGGATGGCGACGCGAACGGCCGGGGCCCGGGCCGATAATGGCCGCACCAGCCCGAGGCGTAGACGATGGGCCAGATGCCGGGTCGGTGTTCATCGTGGATGCCCTGATAGGTCAGCCGCACGACAGGTGGATGTCGCCGACATTGGCCGCCTGGGCCGAGGCGGCAGCGGATGTGCACGTTACCGCACTCGCCGAACGCCTCTTGCTGGTGGAAGTACTCGCACGTCAGACACACCCTTCCGTCCATGAACGTTTTCCTTTCTGGGAACGAACTCGAACGGCGATTCACGTAGACACGACCGGACCAGACCGCCCGAGACGCTCCGGCCGCACAGCGTTGACGGCCCAACGGCCCGCGGTCTCCCCGGCGAGGTTATCACTTACCGTATAAGACCCTATACGGTAAGTGATAATGCCCGGAGGGGCTCGCGCGCACTGGGAGACCGTTTTATTCACGATAGTGCGCCTCCAGAGACGGTTTCAGGCGGC
>Ga0272441_10013368_pt1 | contig 11816 bp, 8 predicted proteins | sample SSMProp6N_FD_193582 | JGI IMG/M metagenome (GOLD analysis project Ga0272441, IMG submission 193582) | Marine sediment archaeal communities from Little Sippewissett salt marsh, Falmouth, MA, United States - SSM-Prop-6N | ecosystem: Environmental > Aquatic > Marine > Wetlands > Sediment ...
ATTTCTTCATATTTTTCATTCTTTTCACGCAGTTTCATCTCATAGAGTCTGGACTTGAGTACCCGAATGGCCATTGCCTTGTTTTTATGCTGTGATCGTTCATTCTGACACTGCACGACGATGCCCGTGGGCAGGTGTGTTATCCTGATGGCCGAGTCCGTCTTGTTGACATGCTGACCACCGGCCCCGCTTGCACGGTAGGTATCGATGCGGAGATCATGCTCGTCGAGTTCGACGGTCACATCATCGCTGATCTCGGGATAGACGAATATCGAGGCAAAAGAGGTGTGTCGTCTCCGCCCCGTATCGAAGGGTGATATGCGTACCAGCCGGTGAATACCCACTTCCGCCTTTGCATAGCCATAGGCATAGGCACCCTCAATGGTAATAGTGACACTCTTTATGCCTGCCTCTTCACCTTCCTGATAATCGATGATGTCAGTCGTATAGTTGCGCCGTTCCGCCCACCTGAGATACATCCTGAGGAGCATCTCCCCCCAGTCCTGGGCCTCCGTACCGCCCGCACCGGCATGGATGGTCATGATGGCGTTTCCGGGGTCCTCTTCGTTACCAAGCATCATCTTGAATTCTTCGTTTCTGACCGACGCTTCAACCGCACCGAGGGCATCTTTGATCTCCCTGAGCGTCGATTCATCATTTTCCTCGCGTGCCATCTCAAAGAGCAGTGACAGTTCCTGCAGGGTGTTTTTCTGTTCGTTCAGATCCGTGACTATTTTTTCAAGATCGTTCTTTTCCTTGATGATATGTCTGGCCCGTTCCGGGTCATTCCAGAAATCCTCTTTCAGTATTTCCTTCTCCAGAACCCGGGCCCGTTTTTCCTTGGCATCTATTTCAAAGATAACCTCGAAGTCCGTCGGTTCGTTTCTCCAGTTCCTTCAAGGTCTCATAGATAATCTCTATCATGTTTATTTCTCCTTGTGATTGAAAATAGTGATATACATACAATCAGTGCCATGCAGGCATATACGAATACGTCGCCGTAGGTCGCATATACCGTAGTGCACTGCATCAGTCGAATGTTCCCATTGAGGACCCCCCGCTCAAAGAGTCCCGTGCTGGCCGTTATCGCTCCCGCTGGATCGATTATGGCGCTGATCCCTGTATTGGCCGCTCTCACCAAAAAGAGGCGATTCTCGACGGCCCGCAATGCGGTCATGGAGAGATGCTGATAGGGTGCCGATGTCCTGCCGTACCAGGCATCGTTCGTGATGTTGACCAGCAGCGTGCTCCCCTTTCTCCCATAGGCGGCACTGATCTCGGGAAAGATTCCCTCATAACAGATCAAGACACCGATCTTCCTGCCGTCCATCACCAGCGGCGTAGTGCCCTCACCGGGCATAAAATCGCCTGCACCGTCAACCAGCTTCTGGACGAAAAAGAGAAGCCGTCTCAATGGAACATATTCCCCGAAGGGGACGAGGTGTGTCTTATCATATCTCCCGGCAATATTTCCATCAGGAGATACCATATAGGCACTGTTTCTGTAAAAAAAGCGCTCCCCCACTGCGACATAACTGGGACTCCCGAAGAGGAGGTAAGCCCCCGCTTCCCGTGCCACCGCCAGAACCTGCCGGTGCCGTTCATCTGTGTCCTGAAAGTAAAAGGGGGCAGCCGTCTCGGGCCAGACGATGAGTCGGGGCCCCGACTGCGCCGCCGTCAGTGACAACTGCCGGTATATCCCGAGGGTGCTGGACTGGAACTGGGGATCCCATTTGACTGACTGGTCTATGTTTCCCTGGATGAGCGAAACGGGCACGGGCGTGCTGTCCCTCACCATCTTCCGGACCTGTTCAATGCGATAGTCTCCATATCCCCAGATGCACGCTGCAATGATCATCCCGCACACCGCCTCCGTGACAAGCAGGCGCTTCCCGCGGCGGGTAACCATATCGAAGAGGATACAGTTTGCCAGCACTATCACAAAGGTTATCCCGTAGATACCGGTAATATCGGCTATCTGTATCAGCCATGCATTGCTGTACTGAGCATAGGCGAGATTTTCCCAGGGGAATCCCGTCAGGAAATATGATTTGACGAACTCCAGTACTGTCCACAGGAGGGGCGCCGCATATATTTCTCTGATTCCCCGCTTTCTGAGATAGACCACAGCTACTGAAAAGAGCGAGACATAGAGGCCCAGGCAGAGTGCCATGAGAATCGTGATTGCGATCCCCAGATAGAGTGGGATGAAGCCGTAATGGACCACCACGAAGGATACCCAGTACAGTACACCCACATTGTAGACCAGACCCGTCAACAGCCCCAGACGAAAGGATTCAGACAGTGTCCTGCCTCTCAGTGCATAGAGGAGGGGGACAAGGGCAATCCATACAAAGCAGTGAAAATCATAACTGGGAAAGGAAATGAAGAGCAGGATCCCCGAGAACAGTGATAAGATACATGCCTTCCAGTTCATGTTATGAAATATTCCTTAATAAGTCCTGCTCCATTCTCTTGATTCGTACCCGCTTGATCCGTCTCTCGTCTGCCGACTCTATGATCATTTCCATATCACCGTATCTCACTGTCTCACCCGTAACGGGAATCTTCTTTATTATATGAAAAATGAATCCTCCCAAGGTTTCGAACTGTCCATCGGGGACCTCGATGCCGAAATTTTTTTCAAATTCTTCTATCTCCACCCTGCTGTCAACGAGTACGTCACCGCCGGGAAGTGTAATGAAGGGATCATCATCTTCATCGTGCTCGTCGTGAATCTCTCCGACTATTTCCTCTATGAGATCCTCCAGTGTCACCAGTCCCGATGTCCCTCCATATTCATCGATTACGATGGCCATATGCGATTTTCGTTCCTTCAACTCATGGAGCAGCAGGTGAACGCTTTTTGTCTCCGGAATGAAGTAGGCCTTTCGTAACACAGATTTGATATCCCCTTCCGCCACCTCTTTCGACCAGAATCCTATCAGATCCTTGACGTTCAGGATTCCTATAATATTATCAACATGTTCCTCATAGACGGGGATTCGTGTATGACCGTGCTGCACAATGCATGTGAGTATGTCTTCTATCGATGAGTCAGTGCCCACTGCGATTATTTCTGTGCGGGGCACCATGACTTCACGCACCATGGCCCCTCTCATGTGCAGCACGCTTGTGATCATGTCAGCGGATTGCCTGTCTATGATGCCCGCTTCCACTCCACCTGCGATGATCGATTGTATCTTGTCTTCCAGAAAGGAGTATGTGCTGCTCCTGGAATTCTTCTGAAGGACTCCCGAAGTCCAGGATGTCAGTTTCTTCGTAAAATTCGTTTCCCTCCTCGGTGGATATGACCTTACCTTATAATATGCCCGATCAAAAGGCAAGAATCGAATTTGACGCAACATACGACTTGAATTATATTGATTCATATTATAGGGTTATATATAAGGGTTTTATTCTCTACGGATCGGGGCAGTTCTATGACTATGAAGACCGATGATCAGCTTATTGACGAACTGGAGGCCATGTATCACCAGGTGGCGGAAGAGACCACCGGTGATGCGAAATCGGCATTCGAAAAGGGTGTTCTCCCCCTGCAATCCAAACCGGTGGAAACCGCTGTACCGCCGCGCCGGCAGTCACGGACCAGGCTCATAGTGCTCAGCCTTGTTCTCATCAGTCTTCTTCTCTCTTTCCTCTGGCCACATCTCCTCTATCACAACGGTTTAACCAGATCGGGAGACAGGGTATATCCCGTTCGTACAAACAGGCTGACGGGAGACAAGAGCTATTTTTATAATGACAGGTGGAAAACGAATCCCATACCGACTGCACAATCCGTCAGATCACCCATTACGATTTCTCTTACAACCCCTCTTCCGGCAACCGCCAAAGAGGAACAGTTGCCACCGCCGGTACCGGACCAGTCTCCAGCACCGGTGACAAAACCGTCTCCGGCCCCCGCCAAACCGGGGAAATACGCGATACAGATCAAGGCAATCAAGGGATCCGACGGCGTCGATGAATATATGGCACTGATTAGTGAAAGGGGATTTGCCCCATTTCGGGAAGAAGTGACTATCACCGGAAAGGGCACATGGAACAGGATACTTATCGGACGCTTTTCAGATATCTCCGAAGCGATACAGTACATGAAGGATAATAAGATCGCTGCATCTTTTCCCGGAAGCTTCGTACAGAAGATATCTTCCGGACGTTCCCGTTCCTAAAGTCGTTTCATGTAGCGCTCTACAATGGTGTCGGCCTGGTTGGAGAAATACTGCACATAGGCCTTGAGAAATCCCTTCAGATGGAATCGTGACGGCAGGTTGTCAAACTGGTCGTTTTCAATGTATCGGAGAAATTCGATCCATATCTTGGTTCGCGCAGCAATATCCTCCAGTTCAATTCCCGCCTGTATGCGCATCCTTTTCAGGTCCGTTCCCGTTATTGATTCCTGCGCAAGTAGTTCCTCCTGTATCTCTATTCGCTTTTCCGGTATCGGCACAGGGGGTGTTACCGTCTTCTGCGGTACCCGCTTCTCTGCGTTGCTAATGATCAATTCTCTTTCTATTTCCTTCCCCTTATCCGCTCCTTCAAGGACCCCCAGTCTGATGAGCATCTTGTCATATTCGGCCCTCGTCTTTTCATTGATCAGCGTTGAGAAGGCCGCTTCCAGCCGTGCAAGGATCCGTTCCCTCTCTTCTTCGGAGAAAAAGGAATAACTGGCCAGCGAGCCGTCCTGATAGACCTGAAGGGCCATATTATAGGCATGCCTGATTTCAAAGGGCGTGGCCTCTGAATTTATATCGAGCATTTCATAGTAGTTGAGCTTTTCAAAATGTTTCATACCACTAATTGCCCGTCAATAAGACGTTGTTGCATATCTCCCGCAGATCGGTCGTTGTCTGAGTGTAGGGATACTTGTAGACAAAGGCCGTCTTCTTGCACACCGCGTCATGGACTCTATCATCGAATCCCACATTCCCGAGAAATTGCATTCTGATTCCCACATGTTTTTCTATTATCTTACACATGAGAAGACCGAGATTGGGATTGTCCTGCTGCCGCATCTGGTTGATGACCAGCCGAAACTCGAGTGTAGCCAGTTTTTCTTCTATCATGCTCCCCTTGGGTGGATCATTTTCCCTAATGACGTTTATGATATCTTCCAGATAATCTAGGGTACCGTTTTTGTTTCTTTCTGCCGCAATTTCCATGACGCTTCTGAAATCGTGAGTACTGAGCATGTGTCGTATCTTTCTGAGATACACTGATCGCGTCAACCGGTATACATTTTCTATGGATGTCGGTTCTGGCGTGGTCACAAAGATCCCCGAATCGGACATCATAAAAAAATCGATGGTGTTGAATGACGTGCCTGCACCGAGGTCGATGAGGATATATTCGTATGGAAGTTTCTCTATGGCGCGCAGAACCTTTATTTTCTGCATATAGAGTATGTTTGCCATATCGAGGTTGTTTCTGGCACCGCTGATCATGAAGAGATTGGGAACCGATGTCTTCATCACCGCTTCTCCCAGCGTATCGATATTTCGGTTTATAAAATCCGAGAGGTTCCTTTCGGGATTAGATATCCCCATAATGGTGTGAAGGTTTGCCGCGCCGAAATCGGCGTCTATGAGAAGTGTTTTTTTTCCATGCATCGCAAGTAATATGCCGAGACTTGCCGTCAGGAAGCTCTTTCCCGATCCTCCCTTGCTGCCACCTATTGGCCAGATATGCTTCACAGGGTACCTCCGCTTGAGAGTCAGAGAAAAGAATACATTATATTTTAATAATTTTCAAGGAGATTGCCAGGGGTTGGAATCAAAAAGGGGTTAACTATTCAGTTAACCCCTTTGATTTCTGGCGGGGCCGATGGGACTCGAACCCACGGCCTCCGGCGTGACAGGCCGGCGTTATAACCATCTTAACTACGACCCCGCATATACTTGGTAGGCGGAACAGGACTTGAACCTGTGACATCCACGGTGTAAACGTGGCGCTCTCCCAGCTGAGCTATCCGCCCCTGCTCGAACATGGGTGATGTAATAAACCATAAACACACGTGGTGTCAAGCTATTTGTATGGCAAATGTCAGGCATTGACATACATTTCGTTTGCCTGTGTGAAAGTCCCCTCCTTCTGGTATGGTTCTTCTTTAATATCTGCTACTTCCTTTTCGAGTGCCCGTGACAGGACATCGTCGACATTATCGGCGAAGACCACCTCTATCTCCTTCAACACCTTTGCGGGGATATCGACCATGTCTTTTTCGTTTTCACTGGGTATTATGACCGTTTTGATGTTTCCCCTGTGTGCCGCCAGGAGTTTTTCCTTCAATCCCCCTATGGGCAACACCCGTCCCCTCAGTGTAATCTCACCGGTCATCGCCAGATCGCTCCGCACCTTGCGTTTGAGGAACGATGACGCAATTGACGTGGCAATGGCTATACCGGCCGACGGCCCGTCTTTTGGAATGGCCCCCTCCGGTACATGGACATGTATATCCGACTTCTTGTGGAAGTTATCTGCCAGTCCCATCTGGCCCGACCGCGATCTGACGTAGGTCAGTGCTGCCTGGGCCGATTCCTGCATGACGTCACCCAGTTTCCCCGTCAGAATGAGTTTCCCCGTACCACGTACCACCGATGATTCTATGGACAGGAGTTCTCCTCCCACCTCGGTCCACGCCAGCCCGATCGACAGTCCAATCCTGTCCTTCCCTTCGGTTTCTCCAAAGCGATATTTCGGCACGCCGAGATATCGCTCTATCGATGTCGACGTCACCCGTATCTGTTTTTTCGTCCCCTCGGTGACGATCTTCCTGGCTACCTTTCTGCATACCGAGGCTATCTCCCGCTGGAGGTTCCTTACACCCGCTTCTCTGGTGTAATTCCTGATTATTTTCAGCAATGCACCGTCACTGAAGTATATGTTGTCCTCTTTCAGGCCGTTGGCATCTCTCTCCTTGGTGACGAGATACCTCTTGGCAATATTGAGTTTCTCCGGTTCGGTATAGCCGGCGATCCGTATGACCTCTGTCCGGTCCTGCAGGGCTGCCGGGATCGTCTGCAGTACATTCGCCGTCGTTATGAACATGACGTCGGAAAGATCGTAGTCCACCTCGAGATAGTTATCATTAAAGGCGAAGTTCTGTTCGGGATCGAGGACCTCCAGGAGCGCCGAGGCGGGATCTCCCCTGAAGTCAGAGCTGAGCTTGTCGATTTCATCGAGGCAGAATACGGGGTTATTGGAACCCGCCTTTTTCAGTAACTGTATGATTTTACCGGGCATTGCTCCGATATAGGTTCTCCGGTGCCCTCTGATTTCGGCTTCGTCACGCAGACCGCCCAGCGACAATCTCACGAAATCACGATTGGTGGCCCGCGCAATCGATTTTGCAATGGATGTCTTTCCTACACCGGGGGGTCCCACCAGACAGAGGATGGATCCCTTTTTCTTTTCCGTCAGCATCTGTACGGCCAGGTATTCGAGAATCCTCTCCTTTACCTTCTTCAGACCGTAGTGATCTTCTTCCAGGACCGATTCCGACTGGGTCAGGCTGTTGGTTGTCTGCTTCTTTTCTTCCCAGGGCAGGGCCAGAACCCAGTCGATATAATTCCTCACCACTGTCGATTCCGCCGACATGGGTGCCATCATCTTCAGTTTTTTGATCTCTTTTTCTATCTTTTTGTGGGCCTCTGCGGAGAGTGTCTTTTCCTCAAGTTTTTTGGTTATTTCCTGTATCTCACTCTTGATACTGTCCTCTTCACCCATCTCCTTCTGTATGGCCCGCATCTGTTCATTAAGATAATAATCCTTCTGCGTCTTCTCCATCTGCCGTTTGACGCGCTTGCGTATGCGTCCCTCAACTTCCAGGATCTCGATCTCCGCTTCGATCAGGGCATAGATCTTTTCAAGTTTAGACGCTACATCGTCCATTTCGAGGATCTTCTGCTTCTCTTCGAGCTTAATCTGCAGGTGAGAAACCGACAGATCGGCCAGTTTGGCGGGGTCAGTCGATGTGGACATCGATCCGATCATCTCGGAGGGTACCTTCTTGCTTAACTGGGCATATTTCCCCAGTGACTCCAGGACATTTCTCATGAGGGCCTTTATTTTGATGTCATCGGCACTATCCAGACGATCTTCAAGTTCCCGGACCTCCACGATAAAGAACTCCGCATTAGGGATATATCCCTGTATGCTGCCCCGTTTCTTGCCCTCCACGAGTACTTTCACTGTATCGTCGGGGAGTCTCAAGAGCTGGATTATCGTACCAATCGTCCCGATCCGGTAGATATCATCTTCGTCGGGATCATCGTTTTCAGCTTCCTTCTGAGCAGACAGAAAGATCTCCTTGTCATATTTCATCGCCGATTCCAGTGCGCTGATGGATTTTTCCCTCCCCACAAAGAGTGGTACGATCATGTGGGGGAAAACAACTACATCCCTGAGCGGCAGCATGGGTACAATGATGGCTCCGTCTTCATTCTTGTCATTTATCGTAAACATGTCTGTTTCTATCCCGTTTCTTCCTGCTCTTTTTCTTCATTTGTATCGCTCTTTGTCTCATAAACCAGTATGGGAATTTCCTTGTTGACAACCACATCCTCGTTTATCAGACATTCCTTCACTCCTTCTTTGGAGGGTAGGTCGTACATGATGTCAAGCATGATATTTTCCATGATAGCACGCAGGCCGCGGGCTCCCGATCTTCTCTCCGTCGAAAGACGGGCGATCTCTCTCAAGGCCCCGTCGGTAAAGGTCAGCTTGACATCCTCAAGTTCGAACATCTTTTTATATTGCTGCACTATCGAATTCTTGGGTTCCACGAGAATTCTGACAAGATCGTCTTCCGTCAGGTCATAGAGTGTGGCCAGGACGGGAAGCCGTCCGACAAATTCGGGGATGAGACCATATTTCAGGAGATCTTCCGGTTGAATATCTGCAAGCGTTTCTCCGATATTTCTTTCCCTCCTGCTTTTGACCTCGGCACCGAATCCCATCGAACTGACACCGATTCTCTTCTCGATGATGTTGCCAAGACCATTGAAGGCGCCACCGCATATAAAGAGTATATTGGTGGTATCCACCTGTATGAATTCCTGTTGCGGATGTTTTCGTCCTCCCTTGGGAGGAATATTGGCCAGGGTACCCTCTATGATCTTCAACAGTGCCTGCTGGACACCCTCGCCCGATACGTCCCTGGTGATGGAGGGATTCCCCTCCTTTCTCGATATCTTGTCGATCTCATCGATATAGACAATGCCGCGTGACGCCTTCTGGACATCATAATCGGAATTCTGCAGCAGACTCAGGATAATGTTTTCTACATCCTCACCGACATAGCCGGCCTCTGTCAGCGTCGTGGCATCCGCTATGGTGAAGGGGACATTGAGCATCCGAGCCAGTGTCCTGGCAAGGAGTGTCTTTCCCGATCCCGTGGGACCGACAAGCAGAATATTGCTCTTTTGCAGTTCCACACCGTCACTGTCGATACCGGAAAATATCCGCTTGTAGTGATTATAGACGGCGACAGACAGCGTCTTCTTGGACCGTTCCTGTCCCACGACGTACTGGTCAAGAAATTTCTTTATCTCCCGCGGTGAGGGAATCTCATTGGCAAGTCCGTCCATCTCCTGGAGATCGTCCTCTTCTTCCACGATGCATCGGCACAATTCAATGCATTCGTCACATATATAGGCGGAAGGACCTGCTACGAGTTTTCGTACCTCATTCTGTCTCTTGCCACAAAAGGAACATACAAGCATGGCATCGTCGGTCTCGGTTGTTCTGCCCTTTTTACTCATGATTATCCCCCGCCTTTTTGACCAGCTCTCTTTTTTCGATGACCTCATCGATAAGACCATATTCCTTGGCCTGCATACTCGTCATGAAATAGTCCCGGTCCGTATCGGCCTCGATTTTCTTTATCGACTGCCCTGTGTGCTGCGCCAAGATGCCATTGAGGTCCTTTTTCAATCGCAAGATCTCTTTTGCCTGAATTCCTATATCACTGGCCTGTCCCTGGAATCCTCCCAGCGGCTGGTGTATCAATATGCGCGAGTGGGGCAGTGCGATTCTCCTGCCCTTCGCTCCGGCGCACAGAAGCAGGGCACCCATGCTCGCCGCCTGTCCCATGCAGACGGTACAGATCGGCGGTTTTATATACTGCATGGTATCATAAATGGCCAGGCCCGAGCTCACCAGACCTCCCGGTGAGTTGAGGTAGAAGAAAATTTCCTTGTCCGGATCTTCAGATTCCAGATAGAGCATCTGAGCTATGATGAGATTCGACATCTCATCGTCGATTGCCGTACCGAGAAAGATGATTCTGTCCTTCAACAGACGTGAATATATGTCGAAGGCACGTTCTCCCCTGCCGTCCTGTTCAATGACCATAGGAATGAGAGCCACCTATTTTGCCTCCTTTTTCCTTGTCTTCTTTTTCGCCACGGAAATCTCTGCCTTGTCCATGAGGTAATCGATCGTCTTTTGCGTTACCAGTTCGTCACGAATGCGCTCCCGCGTGTCGTCTCTCTGTGATTCTGTGATACGGGGGCCCAATTCTGTCAACCGCGCTTCCACCTCTGTATCGTCGCAGGTGATCGATTCCTTTTCCGCTATCTTGTTCAAAAGCAGCGACGCCCTGACTGTCTTGCCCGCCTGATCCTTAAAACTGTCGTGCATCTTCGAACTGATTTTGGCGGCTTCCTCCGGTTTCATGCCGTTCTGCACCATGTGATTCTGTGCATTGAGCATCATCATATATATCTGCCGTTCCACATAGACCGAGGGAACATCGAAATCATTCTTTTCAATCAGCCTGTCGACAAGCTGCGACTCCAGTTCCGATTTTACCTTCCTCTCTTCCTCTTCTTCAATAGATTTTTTTACGTCTTCCTTGAATTCCTTTATGGTGTCGTATTGCTCAAAGTTTTTGATGAAGTTCTTATCCACGACGGGCATGATCCGTTCCTTGATATCTTTGACGGTCACAGAAAATACACATTCCTTCCCGGCAATCTGTTTTATCTGAAATTTCTCTGGCAGCGTAACGGTGATCTCCCGGGTTTCGTCTTTTCGGACGCCGACAAGCTGTTCCTCCAGATCCTTGAAGAGAGATCCCGATCCGACCTGCAGCGTATAATCTTCGGCAGCAAGATCCTTCTGAATCGTTCCGTCAACACGTCCGGTAAAATCCATGGTCACAAAGTCATCGTGCTGTACGGGCCGGTCCTCTGTTATTTCTTCCAGGGTGCTGTACATCTGTCGTATCTGATCTATTCTCTCTTTTACATGACGTGGTGTAACCTTGACGTCTCTCTTCTCCAGAGCCAGGGCACAATACTCTTTCGGATCGACGACCGGTTCGATTTCAACAGTCGCCGTAAACTTGAAATCACTGCCCTGTTCTATACCCTGCTGTTCGATGACCGGCCTGTCAACGGGCGTTATATCGTGTTCTCTCACGGCATCGGAGTAATACCGGGTGATCAGATTAGACAGTGCCTCTTCCTCGGCCTCATTCTTGTAGTATACCTCAAGGACCTTCCGGGGAGTCTTTCCGGCTCTGAATCCCTTGATTCTGGCCTTTTTCCCTATCGTCTTATATGCCTGATCCAGCTCTTTCGCCACATTGTCCCATGGAATATCGAATGATAAAATTTTCTTTACAGGATTACTTTCTTCTATTTTCACCGGAGATGCTGTACCACCCACAATATTGCTCCTTATCTTTTTTAGTGGTGCGAGAGAGGGGAGTCGAACCCCTATCCGCGCAAGCGGGCTGGATCCTAAGTCCAGTGCGTCTTCCAGTTCCGCCACTCTCGCCAAACTTAGAC
>Ga0272441_10013369_pt1 | contig 11816 bp, 6 predicted proteins | sample SSMProp6N_FD_193582 | JGI IMG/M metagenome (GOLD analysis project Ga0272441, IMG submission 193582) | Marine sediment archaeal communities from Little Sippewissett salt marsh, Falmouth, MA, United States - SSM-Prop-6N | ecosystem: Environmental > Aquatic > Marine > Wetlands > Sediment ...
CTGGCCGTGCTCGCCGGGGCCGTAAGAGCGTGAATTAAACGGGCTCTTGGCGCGGCCCCAGATGTTCTCGCCCATGCGGCGGTCGATCTTGTATTTGGCGCTGGTGCGCTTGGTCATGTGTCGTCTCGAGGTTGGTAAGCAGCGTTTGCTATGCGGCCGGCGGCACGTCACACGTCACTAGAAAGCGCCGGAAACAGCCAAAAAGTAACTGCCAAAAATCAAAGGCGGGCCCGGCCGATTCCGCCAGTGCCCGCGATGTGGCGGCGGAGTATAGCCAGGCGCCGGCAACTGTCAAACGCTTATACCGCGGGAAATGAGGGTGAAGAATACCGCACCGCGCCGTCACGCCGGCCCGCCGGTATGGCCGGCGGGCGTATCTTTCTGCGGATTGGGAAACCGCACGCACAACGCAGCGGCCAGCATGGCGGCGAGCGCAGCCAGGCCGAAATAATGCGGCAGCTCGGGCGCCAGCGTATAGCCGCCCGGCCCCACCAGGCTGCCGACCATGAACCCGGTCGCGCTCATCGAAGCATTGAGGCCCGCAACGCTGCCATATTCAGACGGCGACACGGCCAAAGACAGCGCCGCCGCTATGCCCGGATTGGCCATGCCAAAGGCGATGCCCACCAGCACCAAGCCCAGCGTCAGCGACCAAAACGACGCTGCCAGCACCAACACCCCATAGGCGATAAGGCCCAGCACCAACCCGCCGTAAATGAGCACCGGCGGCGGCAGCCGCAGCCGCTGCACCAAAAGCGCCTGCACGCACAGCGTCGCGCCGGCCATCATCATCAACGCCGCCCCGGTGGCCCGCGCCGTCGCAGCGGCATCGAGGTCCAACGTATCCTGAAAGTAAAACGCCGAGGTTTGCTGGGTCACCGCGATCATCATCGAAATCGCCATCGACAGGGGCAACATGGCCGCGATGCGCGCATCCCGTATACGCAGCTGTGGCCGAACCTCTGCGCGTGGCCCCGCTGCACGCTTTGGCTCCGGCAGCCACCACCACGCCACCACCCCACCGCCAATGCCCAGCGCCGCCGCCAGATACATCGGCGCCAGCACTTGATAGCCTGACATCAACGCCGCCATGCCGGGCCCGGCGATCAGCCCTAGGCCCATGGCGGCGGCAACCAGGGAGGTGCCCGAGGTGCGGTCGCGAGCGCTGGTGCTATCGGCCACGTAGGCCTGGGCGCCAGGCAAGACGGCAGCCGATGCCGCCGCCGAGGCCACCCGCGGCGCCAACATCAGCGCGAACACCACCCAAACCGGCAAAGCGGCCGCAAGGCCGATGGCGGTCGCAAGGGTGAACAGCGCCATGAACATGCCGAACCCAGCAAGCCCTGCGGCGATCACCGGCACCCGGCCCATGCGGTCTGCCCACCGCCCCCATATGGGTGATGTCAGCGCGAAGGTTGCCGCGGCGGCAGCAAACATCAGCCCGACCAATGCCTCTGTTAGCCCGAGTTCGCGCGCGATCGGCGGCAACACCGCAAACAGCATGGAGCGCGAGATGCCGACGGTGATGAGCGCCACGAACAAAATCGCCAGCGGCCCGCGCCAAAAAGCCGTGCTGAGAATCTGCGGCACGCCGGATACCGGCTGATTATCCGTATACGGACCACTCATCCGCTATCGCCTTCAGGCGGTAAGCCACGGCGCTGTTTGCGCGGCGGCCGCACCAAAGCCGAGACGATGCCGCGCAAGGTGCGCACCTCCTGCAAGGTCAAGCCGGCGCGCTGAAACAGATTGCGGATATTGCGCACCATCGCCGGCCGCTTTTCCGGCGGATACAGAAAATTATGCGCATCCAGCTCGCTCTCCAAGTGCTCGAAGAACCCCAGCACTTCGGCCGCCGGCGCAAAACCGCCCTGCGGCATAGGCGCGCTGCCCCGTCCCGTATCGTCATCGGTTTGGGCGTTGTGCGTGTGCTGGAAATATTCGTAGCCCACCAGCACCACCGCCTGTGCCAGATTGAGCGATGCGAATGCCTGGTTTACCGGCACCGTCAAAACCGCTTGCGCCAAAGTCACGTCATCATTGTTAAGGCCCGAACGCTCGCCGCCGAACAGGATGCCGACGCGCCCGCCGGCCGCTTCCACCGCTTGTGTTTCGGCCATGGCCGCGCGCGGCGTCACCGTTGGTTTGACGATGTCACGGCGGCGCGCCGTTGTTGCGTAGACCCGGGTTAGATCGGCGATGGCGTCTTCGGTGCGGTCATAAAGCCGCACCCGGCCGATGTGCTCCAGCGCACCGGAGGCTGCCGTCAGCGCATAAGCGTTGGGCCAGCCATCGCGCGGGCGCACCAGCCGCAAATCGGTCAACCCGAAATTGACCATGGCGCGCGCCGCCGTGCCCACATTCTCGCCTAGTTGCGGGGCAACCAGGATCACCGCCGGGCCCGGCGCACCGGGAACTCTGTCTTGGTGTTTGGTCCGGTCTGTACCCGCCATACCCATCCGCTCTGTTTGCGCAAGCACCGGCCCGGCGCTGCTTTAATCGTTGCGCTGGGGGTGCTATACGAAATTGCCCATGCGCGCCATCTTACCCGCTGCATGGGCAGCCTGCCGACGGTACGCAGCCGACAATATGCGTGTGGCCCTGAGATTAAGGCGCCGGTCACTGAAAACAGCCCGACGGGGACAGAGGAATAGATGTCGAAAATAAAGGTGGAAAATCCCGTCGTCGAACTCGATGGCGACGAGATGACACGGATCATCTGGCAGCTCATCAAAGACAAACTCATACACCCCTATTTGGATATCGACCTCAAATATTATGACCTGGGCATGGAATACCGTGACCAGACGGACGACCAAGTGACGATAGACGCCGCCGAGGCCATTCTGAAATACGGCGCCGGCGTCAAATGCGCGACGATCACCCCGGACGAAGGCCGGGTTGAAGAATTCGGCCTGAAGAAAATGTGGCGCTCTCCCAACGGGACGATTCGCAACATTCTCGGCGGTACGGTGTTCCGTGAGCCGATCATCTGCAAAAACGTGCCGCGGCTGGTTCCCGGTTGGACCGACCCGATCGTGATCGGCCGCCACGCCTTTGGCGACCAATACCGCGCCACCGATTTTTTAGTGCCGGGCGCCGGCAAACTGACGATGAAATGGGAAGCCGAAGACGGCTCGGATGCCCGCGAGTTTGAGGTCTTCAACTTTACCGGCAGCGGCGTGGCGATGGGGATGTACAACCTCGACGCCTCCATCATCGATTTCGCGCGCGCGTGCCTGAACTACGGCCTGCAGCGCAAATGGCCGGTCTATCTGTCGACCAAGAACACCATCCTCAAAGCCTATGACGGCCGGTTCAAGGACCTGTTCCAAAAGGTCTTCGAAGACGAGTTCGCCGACGCCTATGGCGACGCCGGCATTACCTACGAACACCGCCTGATCGACGACATGGTGGCGTCCAGCATGAAGTGGTCCGGCAAGTTTATCTGGGCGTGCAAAAATTATGACGGCGACGTGCAATCGGATTCGGTGGCGCAAGGCTTCGGGTCGCTGGGCCTGATGACCTCCGTGCTGCTGACACCGGATGGGCGCATTTGCGAATCCGAGGCAGCCCACGGCACGGTCACCCGCCATTACCGGCTGTGGCAAGAGGGTAAGGAGACGTCGACCAATTCCATCGCGTCGATCTTTGCCTGGACGCGCGGCCTTACGCACCGCGCTAAGCTGGACGGCAACGACAAGCTTGCCACCTTCGCCCACACGCTGGAGAAGACCTGCGTCTCGACCGTGGAAGGCGGATCGATGACCAAGGATTTGGCACTGCTCGTGGGCGCCGAACAAAAATGGCTGTCCACCACAGCCTTCCTCGACAAGGTGGCGGACAATCTGGAAAAGGCGATAGCGCAAGCCGCCTAAGCCGCGCAAGCCGCCTAAGCCGCGCAAGCCGGCTAAGCCACCGGGTGCTAGAAATCCGCACCCTCGCCGGCGCGGCCGCGCGCTACCGTCAGCACCGCGTCGCGCAGCGCCGGCTCGTGGTGGGCCAGCACGGAAAAGTCACTGGCCGACAATTTTAGAAGATGGCAATCGGTTGCGGCGAGAATATCGTTGCGCCGCGGCGTTTGCCGCAGCAGCGCCATCTCGCCAAAAAAATCCCCGTCCGAAAGGATAATGTTTTCCTTTTCGGTGACCACATTCACGTCGCCGCTGACGATGAAATACATCGCATCCGCCACGTCGCCGCGCTGCGCGATATAGGCGCCGCGCCGCAGCCGCAATGCCTCCAGCCGCCCCATGACCGCAACGATGCGCTTGGCATCCAAACCGGAGAAGAGCGGCACGCTCGCCACCATGCCCCAGGTCACCGCAAATTCCTGCCGGTGGATCTCTTGGTTGAACCCGGTGGCGATGATGCCGATCGGCAACGCGAACATGCCAAGGCCGAGCAGCATCACCAGCCCGCCGACCAAGCGACCGGCAACAGTGATCGGTACCACATCGCCATAGCCGACGGTGGTCAACGTCGCCATCGACCACCACATGGCCGCCGGCACCGTGCCGAACGCCTCCGGCTGCTCGTGGCGTTCGATGAAATACAGCAACGTCGAGGACACGAGCAGCGCCCCGGTCATCACGATCAGCGCCGCCATCAAGGCGCGGCGCTCACGCCATATGACGCGCCCCAGCGACGACAAGGCCGGCGAATAGCGCACCATTTTGAAAAAACGCAGGAGACGGAATATGCGGAAAATGCGCAGATCGGCGGCAAAGAAGACCGACAAATAAAACGGCGCGATCGCCAGCAAATCGACGATCATCATCGGCGTAAACACAAACCGCACCCGCGCGCGCGTGGGGCTCAAGCGCCGGTACGGCGCGTGCTCGACACACACCCATAAGCGCAGGCCGTACTCGACCGTGAAGACGAAGACCGAAAAGGCGTTGAAAATGGCCAATTCACGGCCATAGGCGGCCGAAATATCAGGCACCGTGGCAATCGCAAACGCCGCCACATTAGCGATGATCAATGTTGTCATCGACACATCGAAAATGAAGGTGGCGCGGTCATTGGCGCGGCCGGCCTCAAGCACGTGGTAGACCGCCGCCTTCAGCCCGGTAGCTGGGGGCCGCGATACGATATGGTCGCTGGCCTCGCTCATGCGTGCCTCAGGCGACGCGCGCCGGCGCGGCGATCTCGCGCGCAATCGCGGTCAGCGCTTGGTCGGCCTTATCGGCGTTAGGGCCGCCGGCCTGTGCCATGTCCCGCCGCCCGCCGCCGCCTTTGCCGCCCAACGCGGCGGCGCCGGCGCGCACCAGATCAACCGCGTTGAACCGGTCGGTCAAATCATCGGTCACGCCGACGGCGATCGCTGCCTTGCCCGCATCGATGCCCACTAGCGCCACGATGCCTGAGCCAATTTCGCCCTTACCGTCATCCACCAGGCCGCGCAGCTCTTTCGGCGGTACGCCGTCCAAGCGCCGCGCCATGAGCTTGATGCCGGCAATTTCGTTGACGGCTGACGGCGCCGCCGCCGCACCGCCGTCGGCGGGCCCGGCAAGGGCTGCTTGCCGGCGGGCGCCGGTGAGGTCGCGCTCGAGTTTTTTACGCTCATCCATGAGTTGCGCCACCCGCGCGGGCAAATCGTCGACTTTGACTTTCAGAATGTTCGCCGCCTCGCGGGCGCGCGCCTCTTGCGCTGCCATATAGCGCCGCGCAGTCTCGCCAGTGAGCGCTTCTATGCGGCGCACGCCGGAGGAAACGGCGCTCTCGGAGATGATTTTGACGAGCGCGATATCGCCGGTGCGGCTCACATGGGTGCCGCCGCACAACTCGGTGGAAAAATGCCCGGCGCGGTCTTGCGGGCCGGAGTGGCCCATGCTCAGCACCCGCACTTCATCGCCGTATTTCTCGCCAAACAGCGCTAGCGCCCCGGCCTCGATCGCGTCATCCGGCGTCATCAGCCGGGTGGTCACGTCGCCATTGCCGCGGATGACCGCGTTGACGATGGCTTCGACCTCGCTGATTTCGTCAGCGGTGATCGCACGCGGCTGCGCAATATCGAACCGCAGCCGATCGGGAGCAACGAGCGAGCCTTTTTGCGTCACGTGATCGCCGAGCACCCGGCGTAAGGCTTCGTGCAGCAAGTGCGTGGCCGAATGGCTGGCGCGCAATTGCGTCCGGCGCTCGCCGTCGATGCGCAGTTCGACGATATCGCCGCAGACCAACCGCCCGTGGCCGACCGTGCCGAGATGCACGTGCAGATCGCCGGCGCGCTTGACCGTATCGGTCACCGTGAAGCTCACCGCATCGGCGCCGATCATGATGCCCGTATCGCCCATCTGGCCACCGGATTCAGCGTAAAACGGGGTTTGATTGGTGATCACCGCGCCCTCTTCGCCCTCGGCGAGATGGTCCACCAGCACCCCGTCTTTTAGCAGCGCTACGATCTTGCCGTCGGCCACGTCGGCGCCGTAGCCCAAAAACTCCGTTGCCGGATGGGTATCGCGCAATTCCAGCCAGACGCCGTCGGTCGCCGTATCGCCGGAGCCGGACCAGGCGGCGCGCGCTTCGGCTTTCTGGCGCGCCATGGCCGCTTCAAAGCCCGCCGTCTCCACTGCAATACCACGCGCGCGCAAGGCGTCTTGCGTCAAATCGAGCGGAAAGCCGTAAGTGTCATAGAGCTTGAACGCAGTTTCGCCGGGCAAGGAGGTAGCGCCACCGAGCTGTGCGACCTCGTTGTCCAGCAGTTTCAGGCCGCGGTCCAGGGTCACGCGAAACCGCTCTTCTTCCAGCTTCAAGGTTTCGGTGATCAGCGCCTGGGCGCGTGGAAGCTCAGGGTAGGCCTGGCCCATTTGCGCGGTGAGCGTTGGCACCAGCCGGTGCATCAGCGGGTCGGGCGTGCCGATGAGGTGGGCGTGGCGCATGGCGCGGCGCATGATCCGCCGCAGCACGTAGCCGCGGCCTTCGTTCGACGGCAGCACGCCGTCGGCGATCAAAAAGCTGCTGGCGCGTACGTGGTCGGCAATCACGCGGTGGCTTACGGCGTGCGGCCCATCGGCGGCGGCGGCGGAGAGATCCGCCGAGCGCTCGATCAAGGCGCGCATCAGGTCAATGTCGTAATTGTCGCTCTTGCCCTGCAGCACGGCGGCGATGCGTTCCAGCCCCATGCCGGTGTCGATGGACGGTTTGGGCAGCGGCACCTGACCGGTATCCGGGCGCTGGTCATATTGCATGAAAACCAGGTTCCAGATTTCCACAAACCGGTCGCCGTCGGCGTCCGGCGCGCCGGGTGGGCCGCCTTGCAAATGCTCGCCGTGATCAAAGAAAATCTCCGAACACGGACCACACGGGCCGGTATCACCCATGGACCAGAAATTGTCAGCGGTGGCAATGGGAATGATGCGGTTGTCAGCCAGGCCGGCGATCTTCTTCCACAGCGCGGCAGCGTCTTCGTCTTCGTGGTAGACGGTCACCAGCAAGCGGTCGCGCGGCAAGCCAAATTCGCGCGTCAACAGCTCCCAGGCGAAACCGATAGCCTCGTCCTTGAAATAATCGCCAAAAGAAAAATTGCCGAGCATCTCAAAGAAGGTGTGGTGGCGCGCCGTGTAGCCGACATTGTCGAGGTCGTTGTGTTTGCCGCCGGCGCGGACGCATTTTTGCGCCGAGGCCGCGCGCACATAGTCGCGGGTTTCCGCGCCGGTGAACACGTTTTTGAACGGCACCATGCCGGCATTGTTGAACAGCAACGTCGGGTCATTGCGCGGCACCAGCGGCGCCGACGCCACGCGCGTATGCCCCTTGCTTTCAAAGAAATCCAGAAAACTCCGCCGGATATCGTTGACGCCTGCCATTATCCTGAGGTCCTACCGCGCGTTACGTCCAATCCGCCCGCGGGCACCGGCAGGCCGCCGGACCAACGTGCCACGTGCCTATAGTATATAGCGTAGGGTCTAGGGAAGCACCTTGCGCTGCACGGCAGGCCCGTGGGGGCCATATATCGCCCACGTATTTTTAGCCGCCAGGGCACCACCTCAGGCGGTCACCATCTTAGGCGCGGTGGGCTATACGGCTTCTTCCGCTGCGTCGTCATCGGCGGCTTTGGCCGTCGGTGTGCCCGCCAGGTCGGTGACGACGCCGGCATTGGCGCGGATCTTCTGCTCGATGTCGGCAGCGATATCCGGGTTTTCCGCCAGGAAGGTCTTAGCGTTTTCGCGGCCTTGGCCAATGCGCTGGCTGTCGTACGAGAACCACGAGCCTGATTTTTCAACGATATCGGCCTTGACGCCCAAATCCAGCAATTCCCCGGTTTTGGAAATGCCTTTGCCGTACATGATGTCGAATTCCACCTGCCGGAAGGGCGGCGCCACTTTGTTTTTGACGACTTTCACCCGGGTCTGATTGCCGACCACCTCATCGCGGTCTTTGATCGCGCCGATGCGGCGGATATCAAGCCGCACGGAGGAATAAAACTTAAGCGCGTTGCCGCCGGTGGTGGTTTCCGGATTGCCGAACATCACGCCGATTTTCATGCGAATCTGGTTGATGAAAATCACCATCGTGTTGGATTTGGAAATCGAGCCGGTGAGCTTGCGCAGTGCCTTCGACATTAGCCGCGCCTGCATGCCCGGCTGCAAATCGCTCATATCGCCCTCAAGTTCGGCGCGCGGGGTCAAGGCGGCCACCGAATCGATGACCAGCACGTCGATGGCACCGGACCGCACCAGCGTGTCGGCAATCTCCAACGCCTGCTCGCCTTCATCCGGCTGTGAAATCAGCAATTCGTCCACATCGACGCCCAGCTTGCCGGCATAGGCCGGGTCAAGCGCGTGCTCAGCATCGACGAAGGCGCAGATGCCGCCGGTCTTTTGCGCTTCAGCCAGCACGTGCAACGCCAAAGTGGTTTTGCCAGATGATTCAGGGCCGTAAATCTCAATAATGCGGCCGCGCGGTAGGCCGCCAATGCCCAGCGCGATATCCAGCCCCAGCGACCCGGTGGTGATGGCTTCAATCTCGACGATGCCGCCATCCTTGCCGAGCTTCATCACCGAGCCCTTGCCAAAGGCGCGGTCGATTTGGGTGAGAGCCGCCTCCAGCGCCTTCGACTTATCCATATTCCCGTCCTTGAGCGTTACTACGTTGCCGGCCATCTGCTACCTCTTATGTCAGAGCCCTGATGCCGGGGCAATGGGCGCCCAAACATCCGCTGTTGGAGGAATCCATCAACGCAATGTACATGATTTGTTCTAGCTGACAAGGGCAAAACTATAAAAGCGATAACCGCTTGATAAGAAACGTATATTGGCGGATCTGTTGCGGTAATGTTCGCCACCGCAAGCGAGGCCGGAACAGGGAAACAGGCGGGCGCCTGCTTAGTCACGTTCGATGACGTCCTTGACCTTCGCCGCCAATTGCTTGAGCGAAAACGGCTTGGGCAGGAATTCAAACGTAATGGTCTTATCGAGGTTCCGGCGGAAGGCGTCTTCAGCGTAGCCGGACACAAAGATGATCTTGAGGCCGGGTTTGCGTTCGTTGAGTTCGCGGATCAGCGTCGGCCCGTCCATATTCGGCATCACCACGTCTGAAACCACCACATCAAGGTCGCCGTCAAACTCATCCAGCACCTCCAGCGCGTGCTCGCCGGATGCCGCTTCCAGCACGGTGTAGCCGCGCGTCTGGAGCGCGCGTGCTGCAAAGCTGCGCACCGCATCTTCGTCTTCCACCAGCAGCACCGTGCCCTTGCCGCTCAGATCAACAGCCTTAGGCGGCGCTTCGGCAATTTCAGGCTTGGGTTTCTCAACTTCTATGTGGCGCGGGATGAAGATACGGAAGGTGGTACCCACCCCCACTTGCGATACGGGAAAAATATACCCGCCGGTCTGCTTTATGATGCCGTAGACGGTGGACAGTCCTAACCCGGTGCCTTTGCCCACTTCTTTGGTGGTGAAAAACGGCTCGAAAATCTTGCCCAAATCCTCTTTGGCGATGCCGCAGCCGGTGTCGCTTACCTCTATCAGCACGTATTCCGCCGCCGGCATGATCGGGTGGTCGAGGGCGGCAATGTCGGCCGGGCCCACATTGGCGGTGCGGATCGTCAATTCGCCGCCGATACTGCCGCTAGCATCGGCCTCAAGCATCGCGTCGCGGGCATTGACCGCTAAGTTGATGATGACCTGTTCAAACTGGTTTTGGTCGGCCTTGATGGTCCAAAGATCGCGGCCGTGGACCATTTTCAGGTCGACCGTTTCGCCCAACAACCGCCTTAACAGGTTGGACAGATCGGCCAGCGCGTCGGTGGGGTTGAGCACCGTCGGGCGCAGCGTCTGCTGGCGCGAGAAGGCCAGCAATTGGCGGACCAGATTAGCTGCGCGGTTGGCGTTTTGCTTTATCTGCATCACATCCGCAAACGACGGATCGCCCGGCTGGTGGCGCACGAACAACAGATCGCAAAAGCCAATGATGGCGGTGAGCAGATTGTTGAAGTCGTGGGCGACGCCGCCGGCAAGCTGGCCGACGGCCTGCATCTTCTGGCTCTGGGCGAACTGCACCTCAAGCGTCTTCTGCTCGGTCAGGTCGACAAAATACACCATGACGCGCGCCTCGCTGCGCGCGGGCTCGCCGTTATCCTCGATCGCCGCACCGGCGCGGCTGATATAGGCCTGCAACACTTTGTCTTGGTCGCTACTATCTTCACGTCGCCCATCGGCCGCCACCGGCGGCAATAGGCGCACATCGACAGGGCCGCAGGACGGTTTGCCATTCACCGCATCAAGAATGGCCAAGTCAAAGGCCGCCCGGTCCTCATAGGCCACCAGGTCCGATAAAAGCCCCCGCCGTTCGCCGGTGCTGCCGATAACCGTGTCGGTTGCGGCATCGCCGGCTAAGTCACGGAAGGCACGGTTGACAGATACCACCTGCCCTTCGCCGTTGACGGTGACAATGCCGATGGGCGCGTTGTTGAAGAAATGCGCAAACCGCACTTCAGCGGCGTCCAGCGCATCGCCGCCAGTGCCGCCGCGGCGGTCGTGCATGGCCAAAAACCGCACTTTGCGGCCATCGGCCATCACGCCATCGCGCTCAACAATCCGCACAGGCACAACCGGCCCGCCACCGGCTATGTCATCTGGACCGCCCTCACTGCCTGTACTGCGCGGCTTGAGATCGGCATCGCATACCCGCACATCGCCGGTGCGTTTGCCCAGCGGCACCCGCGGGCCGGCTAAAAGCGAATCAAACGCAAGGCTGCCCGCCGTCACGGTTGCAGCATCGACACCGATCCACCCGGCCAAAGTATCGTTGAGATAGAGCACCCGGCCTTGCTGATCGAGGGTACACAAACCGGATACGAGGCCATTCAAATAGGATTCAAGCCGCCCTGCTTCGCGTTCGCTTGCTTCCAATTTTTCATGCGACGCGGTCTGGTCGGCAATCCGCCATACGGCGTAGGGCTGGCCGACCGTACCCGGCGCCAGCGCCGGCAGCAGCCGCTCAACGCGCACCGTGACCAGACGGCTGACGCCATCGGCGTTTTGCAGAGTAATGTCTTCGCGCGCATCAATGCCTGCGCGCGCCGCCCGCGACACCCTAAAGGCGCGCGCCGCCGCCTCGTCGCCGCCGCTACCGCTTAAAATCGCCTCCATACCGCGGCGCTTCTTGCCGCCGGCTAACGCGCGGAACGCGTGATTGCAATAGACGATGCGGCCGCGGTTATTGGTGACCGCAAGGGCAACGGCGGATGTCTCGGCAAGACCTGCCGCCAATTGCGCCGCCGCCAGCCGCCCGCGCATATCCATCTGCAGTAGGCCGGCGACCAGCGCGCCGCTAAGCCCTAAGCCCAGCACGGCAAAAAAGCCCAATAC
>Ga0272441_10013370_pt1 | contig 11815 bp, 9 predicted proteins | sample SSMProp6N_FD_193582 | JGI IMG/M metagenome (GOLD analysis project Ga0272441, IMG submission 193582) | Marine sediment archaeal communities from Little Sippewissett salt marsh, Falmouth, MA, United States - SSM-Prop-6N | ecosystem: Environmental > Aquatic > Marine > Wetlands > Sediment ...
GAAGGTTACCGTCGGCTCCCATCCGAGCTCGGCCCTAGCCTTGGAGGCGTCCCCGCGCAGGGCCTCGACCTCGGCGGGCCTGAGGTACCGCGGGTCCTCCTCGACGAACTCCCGCCAGTCTAGCCCTACCTCGCCGAAGGCGGCGTCCAGGAGCTCCCTTATGGAATGCGACTCGCCCGTCGCGATCACGTAGTCGGCGGGCTCGTCGGCCTGGAGCATCATCCACATCGCGCGGACGAAGTCGGGGGCGTAGCCCCAATCGCGCTCGGTGTCGAGGGCGCCCAGGTATAGCTTCCTCTGGAGCCCGAGCTTGATGCGGGTCGCGGCGCGGGTGATCTTCCGGGTGACGAAGGTCTCGCCCCGCCGTGGCGACTCGTGATTGAAGAGGATGCCCGAGCACGCGAAGAGGCCGTACGCCTCCCTATAGTTTACTGTCTGATAATGCGCGTATAGCTTCGCGCATGCGTAGGGGCTCCTCGGGCGGAAGGGGGTGGCCTCCGACTGAGGCGGCGGGGCCGAGCCGAACATCTCGGAGGTCGACGCCTGGTAGTACCTCGGCAGGGGATCAAGCGCGCGGAGGGCCTCCAGGAGCCGCAAGGTCCCCAGGCCGTCGACGTCCGCCGTGTAGACGGGCTGCTCGAACGACACTCTCACGTGCGACTGCGCGCCGAGGTTGTATACCTCCGCAGGCATCACCTTGCGGAGGATCCTCGCGAGCGAGTTGCCGTCGGACAGGTCGCCGTAAACGAGCCTGAGGCGGACGCCCTTCTCGTGCGGGTCGCGGTAGAGGTGGTCTATGCGGCCCGTGTGGAAAGAGCTCGAGCGCCGCACCAGCCCCCAGACCTCATAGCCCTTCTGGAGGAGGAACTCCGCGAGGTAGGACCCGTCCTGGCCCGTGATGCCGGTGACAAGCGCGCGCTTCAACAACACCTCCCAAGGCGGCCGGTCGGCACGACCCCGCGAGCTTCCGGCCCGAGGGGCCCGGAGACACACCCGCGCATAGTATCCTTCCGGCGAAGGGAGCGCAAGCGTTTCGTTCCGCAGGCGCTGGGGCGCCGGGAAGCGGCCCGGCGTGGCGGGCGACGTCGGGCGTGCCGCACAGCGGCAGCCTTGACGGACCGTTACCGCCGGAATATGCTCGTCGGGCGAGATGGGCCGGTGCGTGTCCTCTCGCGCGCGTTGGCCCGGGGAGCGTCGCGCAAGCGGCCCCAGAGCGGAGGCAACTTGGATCTCGAATTCGCGCGAGGCGTCATCCGGGCGGAGGCGGAGGCCGTCCGCCAGCTCGAGGAGCGGCTGGGCGAGGGCTTCGTCGCGGCCGGGCGCATGGTCCTCAAGCGCACCGGCGAGCACCCCGACGGCGCCGGCGGCTACGAGTGCATGCCTGGCCGCCTGGTCATCACCGGCGTCGGCAAGGCCGGCAAGATCGCCGACAAGCTGGTGGCGACCTTCGCCTCGACCGGCACTCCGGCGCTCTGGCTCAACCCCACCGACGCCCTCCACGGCGACCTGGGCATGGTGTCGCCGGGAGACGTCGTCATGGTCCTCTCGAACTCCGGCAAGACGTCGGAGATCCTCAGGCTCATCCCGCACTTGAGAAAGATCGGCGCATCGACGGTGGTCGTGACGGGCGATCCCGACTCGCCCCTGGCGGCGGGCGAGAACGCGGACGTCGTGATCCCGATAGGCAAGGTGGCGGAGGCGGGCGAGCTGGGCCTGGCGCCCTCGAGCTCGACGACCGCGATGCTCGCCCTCGGCGACGCGCTGGCGCTCACGATCCAGAAGGCGCGACGGTTCACCGGCGACCGCTTCGCGCGTTTCCACCCGGCGGGCGAACTCGCCCGAAGGGCCGTGCGCGTGAGCGACATCATGCGCCCGCTTGACCGCGTCCCCACGTGCCCGCCCGATACGACCGTCCATGACGCGGTGCGGCTCATCAGCGAGGCCCACGCGGGTTCCGTCAGCGTCCTCGGGGACGGCGGGCTGCTGGCGGGGATCTTCACCGACGGCGACTTCCGTCGGGTATGCGCGAGCGACGGCGGGGTGCTCACCTCCCCGGTCTCCACCGTGATGACGCCCGACCCGAAGCGCATCGCCCCTGACCGACTCGTTGGCGAGGCGATGGCCCTCATGCGCGACAAGAAGATCAACGAACTCCCCGTCGTCGACGGCGACGGCCGCGTCGTGGGGCTCGTGGACATCCAGGACATCGTGGGACTTCGACTGGAGTTATAGCACAATGGGAAAGTCCAAAGCGAAGGGCGCGCGCGGCCGATCCAAACGGTCCGTGAAGAAACACGAGGCCGCGGCCATCAAGCTCCTCGTCCTCGACTGCGACGGCGTTCTCACCGACGGCCATCTCCTCTACGGCCCGGGCGGGGAGGTCCTTCAGCGGTTCTCCGTCTACGACGGCTACGCCATCGAGATGCTGAAGGCCTCGGGGGTCGAGGTCGCGATCCTGACCGGAAGGACCTCGTCCGCGCTCATGCAGCGCGCGCAGACCCTCTCCATCCGGAAGATCGTCCAGGGCTGCTCGGATAAGGCCACGGCGATCAAGCGCCTCGCCGAGCAGGCCGAACTGCCCCTCTCGGCTGTGGCCTTCATGGGCGACGATCTCTTCGATCTCGGCGCACTGCGCGCCGCCGGGTGGTCGGCCGCCCCAGCGAACGGTCGCCCCGAGGTGAAAGCCGAGGTATCGTACGTCTGCGCCGCGGCGGGCGGTGACGGGGCGATCAGGGAGGTCGCCGAGGTCCTGCTGCGGGCGCGCGGCGCGTGGCCGCCCCCGCAGATCGCGGGGGACTGCAACGACGCCTGAGGGGAGCGCGCCGGGCGATGGAGACCCTCGGACTGCTTTCTGTCAGAGCACTGCTCGCCTCGGCGTGCGCGGTCATGGCCGGGGGGGTCGCCCGGGGGGCGGAGCCGGCCAGCGAGACCGGCCCGACGGAGGTCCGCGCCCGGGACGTCGAGTTCCGACGCATCGATCCGGACACCGGCAGCATATCCATGGCAGTATCCGCGGCCAGGGCGTCCGCCTCGGGCGAATCGGCCGTGCTTGAGACTATCCGTCTCGTCCGCTACTCGCCGGGCGGAGCCCCCGTGCTCGAGGCGAGCGCGACGGGGGGGCGCGTCCTCCAGGGCGGCTCGGTCGCCCTCGACGGAGCCGTCGCCGTTCGCTGGTGTGGCCAGAAGGTGAAGGCCAGTTTCCGCTCGGGGCCGGCGCTCTGGGACAACCAGAAATTGGTGCTCTCGAGCGAAGGCCCCGTGAGAGGGACGCTCGCGCCCGGCGCCGGGCGACCGGGAGAAGGGGGTGTCGCGGCCTTCGGCCTCGACATCGAAGGCACCGGTCTAGAGGTAACGCCGGAGCGCGACCGCGGCCGGATACTCAGTGACGTCTCCGCGGTAATGACGGGACCGGCGCGGGGGCCGTGGCGGGTCACCTGCGACGGGGGCCTGGAGTTCTCGGGGCTAGCCGGGGCCTCGCCGACGCTTGGCTTCGCGGGATCCGTGGGCGTGGAGGGGCGCGGCGCGACCATCCGCGCCGACCGCGCCGAGGTTTCCCTGCGCGAGATCGTCGACGCCCGGGAAGACGAGGGCGATAGGGCCGTGGCGATCTCCCGGGCGTGGTTCGTGGGAACGGTGTGCGCCCGCGTCGATGGCGCCCGCGACCTTCCGTGGGCTGAGGGCCCCGTCGAGATGCGCGCCGAGTCGGCGAAGATCGTGCCGGGCGGCCCCGACGCTCGCGCGACGCTCACCGGGACCGAGAGCGATGCCGCGCGCGTCATCATGCCTAATGGGGTGCTGCGCGGGATGCGGATCGAGATCGCCCCCGGCGCCGTGCGTACCGACGGCGGCGCGCGCTCGGAACTCGAATGGAGGGGAGAGTAGTGGATCTCGTCGCGTTCCTGCTTAGCGGCATCCTCGCGGCCGCTCCTCCGCCCCCGCCCGACCCCGTACGCGTCGAGTGCGAGGGCACCGTCCGCTACGAAGCCGGTGCGGGGGGCGGGACGCGCCTCGTGCTGTCGGGCGGCGTCAGCGTGAGGCGCGGGGCGACCGTTCTCCGCGCGCGCGCGGCGGAGGCCATGATCGCGGGCGGCGGGGAGGCGCCGGACCTCGTCAGGGCCGAGGGCGATGTTGTTCTCGAATCGCCGACCTTCTCCGTCCGCGCCGACAGGGCGGAGATGCGGAAGGTCGTCGCGCTGCCCGAACGCAACGGCAAGCCTGTCGCTCCCGCCAAGGACGCGCCAGCCGCCTACGATGTCAGGCTCGAGAGGCGCGAACTCGCCGAGGTTGAGTTGCGGGCGGGGGACGTCCTCGTCGCGTGCCGCGGGCCGCTCACCTACTCCTCGGGCTCGCGCGAGGCCAGGCTGACGGGAGGCGTCCGCGCCGAGTCTCCGAAGCTGCGCGCGCGCTGCCGGGAGGCGAGGGTCGTCCTTCTGGAGAGCGGCCCGCCGACACCGCCTAAGGATGCCGCCGATGGTGAGGCCCCCGAGAAGACGCGAGTCCTCCCCGGGGTCGCGAGCGTGGATCTCGTCGGGGACGTGGTGCTCGACACCCCGCGAAAGGGGGACGCCGCCTCGCGACGCGTGCGCGCGGCGCGGGCGCGCTACAGCGTCGACGGGGACACCATCGCGTTCACGGGGAAGCCCGCGCCGGTTGTGGAATACGGGGGCGTGACGCTGACTGCCCCCGAGATCGTTCTTCACCTGGGCGAGAACCGCATCGAGCCCCGAGGGGGGAAGATGCGGGCGGTGTTGGGTCCGGCAAAATGAGCAAGGCCTGCTGCCCCCTTTGTGGAGCCGAACTGGAGCTGCCCGACGGGTTGCCCCGCCACCTCGTCTGCTGCCCGTCCTGCAGGGGCGAGTTCAAATCGGACAAGGCGGTCGCTCCGTCTGAACCGAACTGGTCGCAACCGGATCCCGCGGCCGGTCTCCGCATGGACACTAAGGCCATCACGCAGCCCATGCCCGCCGCAGAGGCCTCCCCGACGTCGATAATGCCCGACCCTCTGGGCGCATACCGCGGAGACACGCTGGCCGTCGGCAGACCGGCGCCGCCGACGCCTTCGCCGCCTCCCCCCCCCTCGCCAATGCCGTCCTCCGACGACCGGACCGACAGATTCGGCGCGTTCGACCTCCTGGAGAAGATCGGATCGTCGGACATCGCAGTGACATACCGCGCCCGGTGGCGCGCGCAGGGGGATATCGTCACGCTCAAGGTGCTGGCGCCGGGGAAGACGGCGACGAGCGAGGAGGTCGATGCGCTCGTGGAACGGGCCCGGGCCGCGTCGAGACTGAGGTCGGACGACGTTGTTCATATCATCGAGGTCCGGAAGCGCGACGAGACGGACTACATCGCCTCGGACTTCATCGAGGGGCGGCCCCTGGCCGACATGCTCGATGCAGCCGGCACAGACGGGGGCGTGGCGGTCGAGATAACACGTTCACTCGCCTGGATCCTCGACCGCGCCCACTGCGCGGGGGTGGTCCACGGCAACCTCAAGCCGTCTAACGTGATCCTCGACGCGAGGGGCGAGCCGCACGTCATGGACTTCGGCCTCGCGAGGGAGCTCTGGCGTCTGTCGCCGGAGGACCTCCGCTCGACGAGCAAGTCCGGGGTGGAGCTCCCGCTCTACACTTCGCCCGAGCAGCTCCGGGGCGAGGAGCCGACAGCACGGTCGGACGTCTACAGCATCGGCGCGCTCCTGTACCACATGCTGACGGGACGTCCGCCCTTCGAGGGCCGAGATATCCTCGAGGTCGTCCTCGCCGTGGACGAGGGCGGGCCCGTCCCGCCGGTGTCCATCAACCACGATGTCCCGCCCGCGGTGAACGCCATCGTGATGGAGTGTCTCGAGAGGGAGCCGCGTCACAGGTTCGCCAAGGCAGAGGAACTCGCGGGCGATCTCGAGCGCTTCCTTCACGGCAGGAAGGTGCGGGCAAGGATACCCGGCGCGGGAGGGCGGATGATCCGGGCCCTGGCCCTCCGGTGGAAGGCGGTCGCGGCCGTCATCGTCCTCGCTGGGGCGGCGGCCGTCGGGGCGTGGTCCGCCGCGCGCTCAATCGCCCTGCCGGAGTGGCTCGCCGTCGTCGGGGGCACGGAGCAACGTGCCGAGGCGGCCCTGGACGCGGCGGACGATCTGGTGCGGGAAGGACGGTTGGCCGAGGCCGAGGCAAAGATCGTGCCCATCGACTCGGACGAGGCGCTGCCGGCGTGGCTGCGGTCGGGGGCGGCGGCCCGGCTCGGCGTGATCCATTTCCAACGCGGGGAGTACGAGCGGGCCGCGGAGCGCTTCAGCCGGGCGATCGGCATCCGTCCCGGAGGCGACGCGGCGAACCACTACCTCTATGGCGTTGCCCTCTGGCACGCCGGGGGGGACCCCGGCAAGGTGGCCGCCGCGCTGAGGGAGGCCATCCGCCTCGATCCCGCGCGCGAGGCGTCCGCCGCCTGCCAGTACCAATACGGGCGCGCCTGCGAACGGGCGAAGGATCACGACGAGGCCCGTCGCGCCTTCGAGCGCGTTGTCCAACTCGACCCGGGATTCAAGCCGGAACTTGTCGCATCCCACCTCGCCAAGCTCGGGCCCTGAGCCAGTCAAGAAGAACGCGCCGGGGCCTGCAGTAGTGTCGCGATGGACAACAGAGGGCAAGGCCCGTGGTCTTGCAGGCTATGGAAGAGGCTGAGCCTACGCCAGCCGGACCGCGCAGAACACTCTGGATGCTGGGTTCCCGCGCTTGACAGGCGGCATGGAATCACTAGTGTGGACTTCGGATCAGATGTTTGGGTGCCGCGACGAAGCAAGACACAAGGCGAGCGAGTGCCGGGATCCGGCGCGTGCCGGCGCTTCGATCACATGAGAGAACACGTATGGCGGTGAACTCAAGATTCTTCTTCAGGACCGCGCTGCTCGGCATCTTCTCCTTCCTGGTGGCGGTAGCCGTCTATCGGACCTCGGACGCGGTCCTTCGCAGGAAGGCGCTCGCTGAGATGTCGGACCGCGCAATGAGACTGCAGGAACTCCGCGGCAGTCTGCATCCCGACAAGAAGGCCGACAGGGCTGAGCAGAGCGCGGTCCTCGAGGAGATGCGCCGTCTGCTCGCCGAGACCCAGGAATACGCCGCCGCGGTTTCAGCGCCCTCGGTGGTTTCAGTGTTGCTCGGGCTCGCGACCTGCGTCGTGCTGATCTCCGGGGGCGTCCTCGCGCTTACGCACGCCGCCGGGCTTCGGACACAGGCCGCGGCTCTCATGGACCCCGAGGGCGCCCGGGCGCACGGGCTTACCGATCCGTCGGCCTTCCGGTTCGAGGAGAAGCGGCTTGTGCTGACTCGCCCCCTCACGATAGACAGCGTTGAAGATCTGCACGACTTCCGTATCGCGATCGCCCAGATAATCGACGGTTCGGGAGACGTCCTCGAGATAGACGCCAGCCCAATAACCGAGCCCACCAGCCAAGTCTTCGGCATCCTGGCGGAAGCGGCTCTCGAGGCGAGAGAGCACGGCAAGCAGCTGCGGGTCCGCGTATCCGCGGCGTTCGCGGAGCTCGCCAGCATGGTAGGCCTCGACAAGCTCCTGCAGCTGACGTCCGACGCGGAGGAATGACCGGCGGACTGCCGACTGCCGACCAACGCCCGCCCGAGCGGGCCCGCCGGGGAACGGAGCCCATGTTGAGCAGGCCGACCGCGCACCTCCACGGCCTTACGCTGATGGAACTGATGCTGGTCGTGGCCATCATTGGCATCTTGGCGATGCTCGTTGTCCCAAACCTCATGACGTCCAGGAGCGCCTCGAACGAAACCGCGGCAATTGCGTCGCTGCGGGTCTACGCGGTGGCGCAGGTCGTCTTCAGGACGAACGACCGCGATAACAACGGCCTCGCGGAGTACGCGGCCGACTTCAGGGACCTCTACTACCTCCTGGACGCGACGGGAGATCCCATCAAGCTCGTGGTCCAGAACTTCGCGGACGCGAACGCGCCCGATAGCGCGCTCTCCGGGTACTACTTCGAGAACCTGACAAGCTCTCCGACAGGCGCATACGATCACCAATACGACTTCGGCCTGGCCGCACTGCCTGCGAAGTACAACCAGACCGGGGTCAATACCATGGTCGTTGACTGTCTCGGCACCGTCTACCAGAAGGACCGCAGGACCGGCGAGCTACTGGGAGGGCAGTACCCGGACGTCGAGTCGGACGGGTGGCTGGTCTCGGGGCAGTAACAGCATGCGATGGCCCGCCGGGGCCTGCCGAGATCGTCCATGATCGTGCTCGCACCACAGGTCTGAAATCCGTGGCGGTTGATCTCTCCGGAATGCCCAGGACACACCGTCTCTTCCCGTATAGCCATGGCATTCTCGCTGTGGCCCGGCCGGCGCACATGAAAAACGGGCGCGAGGCCGAGGCCCCGCGCCCTGTTGTGGATTGCGCAATGCCCGTCTGAGACGGCTACTCCTTCTCCGTCCCGTCGGGGTTGAGGAGGGCCTTGCGGCTCAGGCGGATGCGGCCCATGTCGTCGATCTTGATGCACTTCACGCGGAGGGAGTCGCCGACCTTGACGACGTCGTTGATGTCCTTCACGTGCTTGTGGCTGAACTCCGATATGTGGACCATGCCGTCCTGGCCGGGGAGGATCTCGACGAACGCGCCGAAGTCCCTGACCGAGCGCACGGTGCCCTCGTAGATGTGGTCGACCTTCGGGGTCGCGGTGATGCCCTCGATCTCGGCGCGCGCGGCCTCGCCGCCCTGCCGGTCGACCGCGGCGATGACGACGGTGCCGTCGTCTTCAACGTTCACCTGCGCGCCGGTCCGCTCGACGATGCCCTTGATCATCTTGCCGCCGGGGCCGATCACCTTGCCGATCTTGTCCGGGTCGATCTTCATTATGATGATCTTCGGCGCGTGGTCCGGCGGGTTCTCGCGCGGCTTGTCAAGTATCTTGAGCATCTCGCCCAGGATGTGAACGCGGCCCTCGCGGGCCTGCGCGAGCGCGCGCTTCAGGACCTCGGCGTTGATTCCATCGCACTTGATGTCCATCTGGACCGCGGTCACGCCGTACTGCGTTCCGGCCACCTTGAAGTCCATGTCGCCGTAGTGGTCCTCGTCGCCGAGGATGTCGGTGAGGACGCGGACGTTCTCCCCGTCCTTGACCAGGCCCATCGCGACGCCGGCCACGGGGTCCTTGATGGGGACGCCCGAGTCCATCATGCAGAGCGTCCCGCCGCAGACGGTGGCCATGGACGACGATCCGTTCGACTCGGTGATCTCGGAGACGACGCGTATGGTGTACGGGAAGTCCTCGAACGACGGGAGCACGGGCCGGAGGGCCCTCAAGGCCAGGTTGCCGTGGCCGATCTCGCGGCGCGACGGGCCCCTGGGCATCTTCACCTCGCCCACGCAGAAGGACGGGAAGTTGTAGTGCAGGAGGAACCTGAGCGAGAACTCGCCCTTCAGGGTCTCGATCAGCTGCTCGTCGCCGGTCGAGCCGAGGGTGGTTGTCACGATCGCCTGCGTCTCGCCGCGCGTGAAGAGCGTCGACCCGTGGACCCACGGGAGGATCTCCGTCTCGCCCGAGATGGGCCTGACTTCATCATGCCGGCGGCCGTCGATACGCTCGCCCGCCAGGATGACCTCGCGGATGGCGCGGGCCTTCACCTCGCCGAAGGCCTCCGCGTGCTTCTCGATCACCTCGTCCTTGACCGCGTCGATGGCGTCGCGCCGGCCGAACTTCGTCGGCGTCTTCGCGGCCTCCTTGACGCGCTCGAGATACTCCCCCGCGAGCCTGTCGACGAGGTCGGTCGCCGGCGCCTCTACCGTCTGCTTCTCGACGCCCACCTTCTCGACGAGCTCGTTGATCATGTCGACGATCTCGTCGGTCGCGGACTGCGCCTTGACGAGGGCCTCGACGATCACGTCCTCGGGGAGTTCCTCGGCCCCGCCCTCGACCATCACGAGCGATCCCTTGCGCGCCGAGACCACGAGGTCGAGCTTGGACTCCTCGCTCTGCTTGTGGGTCGGGTTGACGACGAGTTCGCCGTCGACCTGGCCAATGCGGACCGACCCGGTCGGGCCCTGCCAGGGGAGCTTGCTCACGGCCAGCGCCGCCGACGCGCCGACCATGCTCGGGACGTCGGGGTCGTTGTCGGGGTCGGCCGAGAGCACCACCACCGAGATGAGGATATCGCGCATGTACCCGTCGGGCCAAAGCGGCCTCACGGGGCGGTCGATCATCCTCATGGTGAGGATTTCTTTCTCGTTGGGGGCGCCCTCGCGCTTCCTGAAGCGCCCGCCGAAGATCATCCCGGCGGCATATCCCCTCTCGCGATAGTCGACCGTCATCGGAAAGAAGTCGAAACCCGGCCGCGGCGCGGTGTCCGATACCGCGGCGAGGATGACCGTCTCTCCATAGGTGACCATCACCGCACCGGCCGCCTGCTTGGCGACCTTCCCCGTCTCGATCTTGAGCTTCCGCCCGCCGATCTCACGCTCAACACTGAATGCCACAACTGCCTCCATTCCGCCGGCCCGCGCGCCACTGGGCGCCGGACCGTTGCATGGCGTGGCCGGGCTTCCGGGCACGCCGAATCCGATGCGGACAGCTCTAATGCCGTCCGCGCCAATAATCGCGTCAGTGGAAAGGGAGAGAGGGCCGACCGGACTACTTTCGCAGTCCCAGCCGCGCGATGAGTTGCTTGTACCGCTCAGGGTCCTCGCGACGGAGATACCTCAGGAGCTTGTTGCGCCGGTTGACCATTCGGAGGAGCCCGCGCTGCGAGTGGAAGTCCTTCGAGTTCGCCTTCATGTGCTCGGTCATGTACGTGATGCGCTCGGTGAGAAGCGCGACCTGCACCTCTGGCGACCCCGTGTCAGAATCGTTGATCCTGAAGGCTTCGACGACCTCGTTGCGGCGTTCCTTAGTCATGACCATTGCTGACCGACTGCCTCCCGATTCTCCATGCTTGCAAGGGCGTGCACGACGAGTGGACGTCTCTTTGGGAAACCGCTCCTGACCCGCCCGCCGGCGCGGACCTCCCGCGCCCCGCTCTCTCAATCTCTCTTTCCGTCGGGAAACCTACCGCCCCGGCGGACCGATGTCAAGCAAGAAACCTCGCCCCGCGCAGCCGGGGGTATGGCAGTAATATGAATCCCAGATAGTTTCCTCGAATGCGTTGCCGGGCCGCCGGACATGCGCTCGCGGTTGACGTGGCCGACACCCGGTGAGAGCAACGCCCTCCTCGGTCAGCCGCGGGCCGAGCCGCTCCGGGGGGGATTGTCAGATCCACTTCTTCCGTCTGAAGAGCAGGAAGATCACGGCCGCGATCAGGCCCATGACGCCGATGATGACGGGGAAGGCATAGGGGTGGCCGCGCGCTCCCTCGACGCCGCCGGGGAGCCGGACGTTCATCCCGTAGAGCCCGGTTATGAAAGTGAGCGGCAGGAGGATCGTCGCGAGGGCGGCCAGGACGCGCATCGCCTCGTTCGTCCGGTTCGCGGACACCGACAGGTAAAGGTCGCGCGCCCCGCCCAGAGAGTCGCGCGTGACGTCAAGCTTGTCGGAGAGTTGGTCGAGGTGCTCGGATAGGTCGGCATAGTAGCGGCTGGCGTCCTCGCCCACGAGCGAGTCGCGCCCGCTCGAGAGCTGCACCATCACGTTCCTCTCGTCTGACAGGATGCGCCTGAGCTGCAGGACGTGGCTGCGGAGAGCCAACGTCCGGTCGAGGTACTCCTTGCGCGGTTTCTCGAGGATCAGATCCTGGAAGCGCTCCGCCGCGTCGTCGAGCCGCGAGACGCCGGCGTAGTGCTGATCGACGACCGCGTCGAGGATCGC